>JAAUXY010010533.1_pt1 | contig 14704 bp, 18 predicted proteins | sample 7278121 | NCBI WGS metagenome assembly JAAUXY01 (sample SAMN14350117, study PRJNA611818) | marine sediment metagenome | isolation source: surface marine sediment (1.8m) | place: French Polynesia: Moorea | collected 2018-08 | reverse complement strand
CTCTGACCAAGCAGTACGCGGCCCTGCTCGAGACCGAGGGCCTGCGCGTCGAATTCAGCGACGACGGCATCGAACGCATCGCGGAGGTGGCCTGGCAGCTGAACGAGAACACCGAGAACATCGGTGCCCGCCGGCTGCACACGGTCATGGAGCGGCTGCTTGAGACCGTTTCCTTCGAGGCGTCGGACAAGAGCGGCGCCCAGGTCCAGATCAACGCCGGTTATGTCGATGAGCACCTGGCCGAGCTGTCGCAGGACGAGGACCTCAGTCGCTATATCTTATAAACTGCCCGCATGAACAAAGGCGGCGAATCGCAAGACACGACGCACTTCGGCTACACAACGGTCGACACCGGGGAAAAGGCCGACCTCGTCAGGGACGTGTTCGACTCCGTAGCGTCGCGCTACGACATCATGAACGACCTGATGTCGGGCGGCATGCATCGGCTGTGGAAGCGCTATACGATCGAACAGGCCAACGTGCGTCCCGGCAACGTCGTGCTCGACCTCGCAGGCGGTACCGGAGACCTGGCGATCAAGTTCGCACGCCTGGTCGGTGACGAGGGTCACGTCGTGCTTGCCGACATCAATGCTGCCATGCTCACCGAGGGTCGACGCCGGCTGGTCGACGAAGGCGCGGCCGGCAATGTAACGCTCGCCCAGGTCGACGCCGAAAGCCTGCCGTTCGCAGACGCATCGTTCGACTGCATCACGATCGCGTTCGGGCTTCGCAACGTAACGAACAAGCAGGCGGCGCTGGAATCGATGTTCCGGGCGCTCAGGCCCGGCGGCAAAGCCATGATTCTCGAGTTCTCGAAGCCGGCCGACGCAATCAAGCCCGCGTACGACATCTATTCCTTCCGCGTGCTGCCGCTGCTCGGCAAGCTGGTTGCGAAGGACTCGGACAGCTATCGCTACCTGGCCGAGTCCATCCGCATGCATCCGGACCAGGAAACGTTGCTCGGGATGATGCAGGAAGCGGGGTTCGAGCGTTGCCAGTACCACAATATGATGGCCGGCATCGTCGCCCTGCATACCGGCTACCGGATCTGAGCGCGCCCCATGGATCCCCTGCAAGCCGTCGTGCGGCCGATTGCGAGCCTGCTCAATCGCAATATCCGTGAAACGACTCCGGCCGTCGACCTGTGCCGGGAGCTCGACGGATCGGTCATTGCGATCAGGGTCCGCGATACGTCGCTGGTGGCCTATTTCGTGGTCGCTGCCGATTCCGTTGACGTCGTCGGCGAGTGGGACGGGGAGCCCGACGTCGCGATTACGGGTAGCCTGCTTTCGCTTGCGCGCATGGCAGGACAGGCCGGCGAGCAGGCGATTCGGGACGGTTCCATCGAGCTCGTTGGCGACGCGCGACTCGCACAGCGGTTTCAACGCCTGCTGTCACTCGCAAAACCGGACCTGGAGGAAGAACTGTCAGCCGTCATCGGCGACGTTGCCGCACACCGGCTCGGCGAGATCGCGCGCGGCGTCGAACGCTGGGGTCGCGACGCGACCGCTGTTATGGGCGCGAATGTCCGCGAGTACCTGCAGGAGGAGAGTGGCGACGTTCCGAGCCGCTACGAGGTCGACCGCTTTGCAGAAGACGTCGCAACACTGCGCGACGACGTCGCGCGCGCCGAGGCGCGCCTGAAACGCCTGGTCGGGGACGACTGAAATGGCGCATCGGCGCATCATCAGCCGCGTGCTGGGGATTCAGCGCATCCTGGTCAAGTACGGCCTCGATGAGTTCATCACGGCAACGCATTTCCTGCGGCCTCTTCGGTACCTGTTCGTGTTCTTCCCGCGCAGGCGGGACAGTTCGGCGCCGCTCGGCGAGCGGATTCGCCTGGCGCTCGAGGAACTCGGTCCGATCTTCGTGAAGTTCGGCCAGGCGATCTCGACTCGCCGGGACCTGCTGCCACCCGATATCGCGATCGAGCTCGCCAAGCTCCAGGACAAGGTACCGCCGTTTCCCGCGGAAGAAGCCGTGGCAATCATCAGCGACGCCTACGGCAGGCCCGTCGACGATGTCTTCAGCCGATTCGACGTGGAGCCGCTGGCCGCAGCATCGATCGCGCAGGTGCACAGTGCTGCGCTTCAGGACGGAACCGAAGTCATCGTCAAGGTCCTGCGTCCGGGCGTGGAAGAACAGATAGAGCGCGACCTCGAGGTGCTTCGCATGCTGGCGGGACTGGCGAGTCGCTACTGGGAGCACGGCAAGCGCCTGAAACCCGTCGAAGTTGTCCGGGAGTACGAGCGCACGATCCATGACGAACTCGACCTGATGCGCGAGGCTGCAAACACGGCGCAGCTGAAACGCAACTTCGACGGTTCGGACATGCTGTACGTACCAGAGGTCTACTGGGACTACTGTCGTCCCGAGGTGCTGGTGCAGGAACGCATCTTTGGCACGCCGATCAGCGATATGGATGCGCTGCGAACGGCAGGCACCAACATCCAGTTGCTCGCAGAAAACGGCGTGGAGATCTTCTTCACGCAGGTATTCCGGCACAATTTCTTCCACGCCGACATGCACCCCGGCAACATCTTCGTGATCATCACCGATCCGGAGAGACCCCGCTACGCGGCTGTCGATTTCGGTATCGTTGGCTCTTTGAGTCCCGAAGACAAACGTTACCTTGCCGAGAACTTCCTGGCGTTTTTCGATCGCGATTACGAACGCATTGCGAAGCTGCATCTCGACTCGGGCTGGGTACCGGCGGGTACTCGCATCGACCATCTCGAATCCGCCGTGCGAACGGTGTGTGAACCCATTTTCAATAAACCCCTGGCCGAGATCTCGTTCGCGCAGGTGCTGATGCGTCTGTTCCGGGTGGCGCAGCGGTTTAATGTCGAGATTCAGCCGCAGATGATCCTCTTGCACAAAACCCTGTTCAACATCGAGGGACTCGGACGCGAGCTGTACCCGGAGCTGGACCTCTGGAAAACCGCGCGACCCGTATTGAAAGACTGGATGGATGAGCAGGTTGGGCCGCAGGCGATGATCGCTGATTTCCGCGAGCACCTGCCGCAGGTCCGGCACGCCCTGCGGGAGCTGCCGAACGCCTTGCAGAACCTGTCCGAGCAGCTCGCGAATGGCGAGATTACCGTGCAGCTGGACACCCGCGAGATCGAGGCGCTCGGTCGATCCCTGGAAAGGCAGCGGTCGCAGCGGTTCTGGCTGGCTGCAGCGGTGACCGGCATTATAGTCGGCAGCATCGTCCTCGCGACGAGCAGTCTCGTGTGGCTCGGCTGGCCACTGATTGCAGCCGGACTTGGTGCGGGCGCGCTGTCCCGGCTGTAGTCGCGCAAGAGACAGATGCTCGCGGCACTTGCACGCTTCCTCCTGAAGATGGGCGGCTGGACCGCCGTCGGCGGCATGCCGCCCGTCCCCAAGGCCGTCATCGTGGCTGCGCACCATACGTCGAACTGGGACGGCGTATGGGCAATGATCTATCGCGTAGCGTTCCGCGTCGACGTCAAGTTCTTCGCGAAAAAGTCGCTGTTCTGGTTTCCGCTGGGTGTTCTCCTGCGTGCGCTGGGCGGCATCCCGCTCGATCGCGGCCGTGCCGGCTCCGCCGTCGACCAGGCCGTCGCCCAGTTCGAGAACAACGAGAGCTTCTATTTCGGGCTCGCTCCCGAGGGCACGCGCAGCAGGAAAGAGTTCTGGAAGTCCGGCTTCTACAGGATCGCCGAAGCCGCAGACGTTCCGATCATCCTCGGCTTCATGAACTACGGGCAGCGGGAAATCGGCTTCGGGCCCGTCATCGAGGTCACCGGAGGGCCGGATGCCGTCATGGACGCATGTCGGGAGTTTTACGAAACCATCGAACCGCGGTGGCCGGATAAAGCGAGCCCGGTGAGCCTGCCGCCCGCCGAGACGGCTCGACATCATCGTGCCGTACGGAGCTTCGTAAGACGGGCGGGGCGCATGACAAGCTCTCAGCAGCGTGCGCTGGACGAGCTCTGGCCCGCTTTCGGCATCGACTACAGCGAAGAACGACTCGACCTGGATCAGGTTTTCGGGCGCACCGCGCCCAGGGTGCTGGAGATCGGTTTCGGCAATGGCGAATCGCTCGTGAGCCAGGCAGCGGCAGCCGCCGATACTGACTTTATTGGCATCGAGGTTCACGAACCCGGCGTGGGCCATTGCCTTCTGAAGGCGCGCGATGCGGCGATCGGCAACCTGCGCGTCGTCGTGCACGATGCGATCGAGGTGCTCACGCACCAGGTGGCCGAAGGTTCGCTCGATCGGGTCAACCTGTACTTCCCGGACCCCTGGCCGAAGAAACGTCACCACAAGCGCCGCATCGTGCAGCCGGCGTTCCTCGAGCTGGTCCGTACCCGGCTCAAACCCCAGGGCAGCCTCCACATTGCTACCGACTGGTCAAATTACGCGGAGCACATCGATGACGTCATGGCAGGCGCGGTCGGTTTTCGCTGCGTCGAACGTCGGGAACACGATGGCGATCAACCACTTGACAGACCCGGCACAAAATTTGAGCAACGCGGACTGACTAAGGGGCATCGAATCGTCGACTGGCACTTCCAGCGTGTCGATTGAAACCGATCTTGCGCATCCCCAGACTTGATCTATAACTAGTGAGAAGGGGGAGCTAAATCGACGAGTCGAGGATGTGTGAATGGCTGTTAGTTACCCGGTGATTGGTCAGTGGTTCCGCCGCGCAGGCGGTGTAATGTTCGAGGTCGTCGCTGTCGACGAAGAAGAACGCACCGTGGAGATTCAACAGTTCGACGGTACGATCGATGAAGTCGACGTCGAGAACTGGACCGACATGCTGTTGACCGAAGTCAGCGCCCCCGAAGACTGGACCGGCTCGGTGGACATGGACCCCGAGGACATCGACAAGGCAAGCGCGGAGATCCCGCACGGTTTTCACGACGCGCTCGGATTTCTCGACAAAATGTAGGAGCGGTTGAGCGCAGCGAAACCGCGATCGCAGTCTAACCACCGTTACTACATGGAGTCAGGCCCCGTGGCGTAGATGACGCCATCGCGAATCTCGACGCTCACTTGACGCAACGACTTTCCCTTGCACGGCCCTGCGACGCAGAGCCCTGACTCAATCTCGTACATCGCGCCGTGTGACGCGCAGATGATGGCACTCCGATCCCTGGTCAGAAACCCGTTCGGCATCCAGTTGAGCGGATGGCCGACATGCACGCAGTAATTCTGGTACGCGTAGACTTCGTTTCCGCGGCGCACGACGAAACCCCGGAACGGCCAGTCGCCGTCACCGATCTCGAACTCGCGACAGCCCGGGTCCTCGATGTCGGCAAGCGCTCCGACCACTACCTCTTTCTCAGCCATTGCTTTCCTTCTCGTTCCATGGCGCAACCTTGAACAACAACAGCATGCCGGGAACGGCGAGTACCGTGCACAGAAGGAAGAAATTCGTCCAGCCCGTGTGCTCCACGATGACGCCCGTAACCGCGCTTGCCAGCGTGCGCGGTGTTGCAGCCAGTGCAGTGAAAAGCGCGATCTGGGTTGCTGCGAAGGCCACATTCGTGGACCGCGCTATGAACGCGGTCAATGCCGCCGTTCCGAGCCCGACGCCCAGGTATTCGAACGCGACCGCGAACCCGAGCATCCAGAGGTTCGCGCCAATCACGGACAACGCCGCAAACCCGAGGATGCTGACGATCTGAACCACGCCGAACAGCCAGAGGGCCCGATTGATCGGCAGCTTCACCATGATCAAGCCGCCGACGATCCCGCCTACGATGGCTGCCGTCAGCGACGAGAATTTCGCAACGGTGCCAATCTGCGTCAGCGTGAAGCCGACGTCGATGAAGAAGGGTGACTGCAATGCCGTCGCCATGTTGTCGCCGAGCTTGTAGAAGAACAGGAATGCGAGCACGAACAGCGCCGGGCCGACGCCAGCCCTGCCGATGAACTCGCGAAACGGCTCTATGACCGCTTTCGCAATCGTCGGCGGTGGAGAGGGTTCAGCGATCGCCTCCGAGATAACCATGGTCAGGATGATGCCCACCAGCATGAAGGCGCCGACGATGACGAACACCATGTGCCAGGGAAGGTGATCTGCGATGATCAGGCCGAGCGCGCCGGGTACCAGGCCGGCCAGACGGTAAGTCTGCACATGAATTGCATTGCCCAGACCGAGCTCGACATCGGGTAACAGCTCGCGCCTGTAGGCATCGAGCACGATGTCCTGGCTGGCGCTGAAAAACGCAACGGCCGCGGACAGGTACGCCACCGTCCAGATGGAAAGCGCCGGCTTGATGAATCCCATCGCCGCGATCGACGCGAACAGCAATACCTGCGTCACGAGCATCCACCCGCGCCGATGCCCGAGGAACGGCAGCGTGTAGCGATCCATGAACGGCGACCAGAGAAATTTCCACGTGTAGGGAAACTGGATCAGCGCGAAGAACCCGATTTCGGCGAGACCAACGCCCTCGGTTCGCAGCCAGGCCGGTACGAGCTGGATCAGAACATAGAGCGGCAGCCCTGATGAAAACCCGGTAAAGACGCATATCAGCATGCGCCGGTTCAGGACCGCTTCTTTGAAGCTCTCTCGCCTGCTGCGATCCAGGGGGGCGTCAGCCGTCATGAACCCAGTCGTAGTCCATGATCAGCGGGGCATGATCCGAGAAACGTTCGTCACGGTAAATCTCCGTTCGCATCACCTTGTCGCGAAGCCCGGGCGTTACGACGTGATAGTCGATCCGCCATCCGACGTTGTTGTCCCAGGCCCGGCCCCGGTTCGACCACCACGTGTACTGGTCCGGCTCCTGGTCCAGCGTGCGAAAGGCGTCGACGTAGCGATACTCGCCGAACACCTGGTCCATCCAGGCGCGCTCTTCCGGGAGAAAGCCGGAGTTCTTCCGGTTCGCGCGCCAGTTCTTCAGGTCCTCTTCCTTGTGCGCGATATTCCAGTCGCCGCAGATGATGTACTCGGAGCGGCGTCGCTGCAGCTTCCTGAGATGGCCCGTAAAGCTGTCCATGCAGCGATACTTGGCCTGCTGCCGCTCCTCACTCGAGGATCCGGATGGCAGATAGAGTGATACGACGTTGATGCCCTGCAGCTGCACTTCCAGGTAGCGGCCCTCGTTGTCGAACTCGGGATCGCCGTAGCCCCTGACCACTTTCTTCGGCTCGTGCTTCGAATAGAGGGCGACCCCGCTGTAGCCCTTCTTCTCCGCATCTTCGTAGTAGCAGTGGTAACCGGCCGGCGAGAAAACCTCGTCGCCGAGCTGATGCACCTGCGCTTTCGTTTCCTGGATGCAGACGACGTCGGCGTCCTGCTGCGCCATCCAGTCGAAGAACCCCTTGCGCGCGGCCGCGCGAATGCCGTTGGCGTTGAGGCTGATTACTCGAAACACATGTGCTCCCTGTCTGTATCGCCCGCAAGGCGGGCGATTCCGTGTCATACTTCGTCCGGGCGCAATCATACTAGAGCGAACAGGAAGACCAAGCTTATGCTTGCTTACAAAAGGGAATTCATTGAGCTCGCGCTCGAACTCGGCGTTCTCCGTTTCGGCGAGTTCACGCTGAAGTCGGGTCGGGTGAGCCCCTACTTTTTCAACGCCGGACTTTTCAATACAGGCTATGCGGCCGCCAAGCTCGGTCGCTACTACGCGGCCGCGATTGCGGAATCCGACGTACGCTTCGACATGCTGTTCGGGCCCGCCTACAAAGGGATCCCACTGGCAACGTTGACGGCTGCATCGCTGGCCGAGCAGCACGATATCGACGTGCCATATTCATTCAACCGCAAGGAGGCGAAATCACACGGTGAAGGAGGCAGCGTGGTCGGCGCGCCGCTGTCCGGCAAGGTGCTAATCGTCGATGACGTCATAACAGCCGGAACTGCGGTGCGTGAGGCTTACCAGATTATCTCGGCGGCCGGCGCCGAAGTCGCGGGGCTCGTCATCTCGCTCGACCGCCAGGAGCGCGGCCAGGGACCGTATTCGGCCGTACAGGAGCTCAAAACGGCCCTCGATATCCCGGTTGTCAGCATTATTCAGCTCGACGATCTCATCAATATTCTTGAAGAATCAAGCGAATATGAGGCATACCTCGAACCGGTGCTCAATTATCGGCGCCAATATGGTGTAATCTCGTAAGTGCCTGATTTTTATTATGCATATGGGCATTTACACGCACGGGTTTCAGGAATAAGCTAGAAAACCGAGAACCAGTCCCGCTTCGGCGACAGATTTTCGTGGCATATTTTAACGATGCGATTTCAACTCCTCGCAATCATTCTGCTGGCACTTCTGCCTTATGTCGCAACAGGTGACGAGCAACGTCGCGTGTACAGCTGGGTCGACGAGGAAGGCGTTACGCACTACGGTGACAGCATTCCGGCGAAGTACGCCGAGCTGCCCAAAACCGTGCTCAATCAGCACGCGGTCAAGGTAGACGAACTCGAAGGCAAGAAGACGCCCGAGCAGATCGAAGCCGAGCGTCTCGAAGCCGAACGCCTCGCGGAACTCGAAATTCGCAAGCGCGCCGACCAGGCCCTGCTGGCAACGTACCTGTCCGTCGACGAAATCCTCATGCATCGCGATCGTCGCGTGGAATTGTTCCAGGCGCAGTCGCGCGTTACCGAACTGTACTTGCGAAACCTCGAACGGCGTCTCGCCAAGCTGCATGCAGAAGCGTCACGCTTCAAGCCGTACAGCGACGACCCGGAAGCCCCGATGATCGATGCCGGCCTGGCGGAGGACATCCGGGTGACCAAGGATACGATCGACAAGCACGAGAACAACCTGGAGCGCTTCCGCCTCGATGAGGAGCAGATCATCGCCCGCTTCGACGGGGATATCGATCGCTTCAAGGCGCTCAAGGGCATCGAGTAGTCGTGTCGGCGACCGCGGTCCGGTAATTCTTCACCGGAACGGCTCGCTACGCTACGCTTTATTTCCGCTGAAGAACCCCCCGCCCACGGCCGCCTTTTACTCCTGTAGGCGCGATATTTTGTGGGAGCGGCGTAATGGGCAGGATAGCCCGAATGTCGAGGAGGCCATGGATGGCCGAGATCGACCTCGCCGCGACTTCTGTAGGAGCGCCGCTCGAGGCCCGACCTAGTGCGACCCTGACGAACCAAACCCCCCGTGGCCGCGGTCGCTTTCATGGAATTCGTCGACCACCTCGAAGCGGACCTGCTCTACGGGCACGAAGACCATCTGCGCGATGCGCTCGCCCGGTTTGACCTCGTAGCTTTTTGATCCCCGGTTCCAGCAGGAGATGAACACCTGCCCCTGGTAGTCCGAGTCGATCAGCCCGGTGAGATTGCCGAGCACGAGGCCGTGCTTGTGGCCAAGGCCCGAACGCGGCCAGAGGACGGCGGCCAGTGACGGGTCCTCGATGTGAATGGCCAGTCCCGTAGGAACGAGTACGGTTTCACCCGGCGCAACCGTCAGCGGTTCATCGATGCAGGCGCGCATGTCGAGCCCCGCCGAACCGTCAGTCGCATAGTGAGGCAGGGGGATGCTGTCACCAATGCGCGGGTCCATGATCTTCAGTTCTATCGATCGCAAATCCTGTTCCTTATTTCTCTGCGTAGCGTTCGGCAACGAGATCGACGATCCCAACGGCGAGATCGGTCTTGGCAGCTTCGTCGAATGATTGCTCGCCACCGTTCCAGTAAACCTCAACGGCGTTTTCGTCGACATCGAAACCGCAGTCGCTGCCAACGCGATTCGCAACGATCATGTCCAGATTCTTCTTTGCGAGTTTGCCTAGCGCGTACTCGCGTACCTTGTCCGTTTCCGCCGCAAAGCCGACCGTGAACGGGCCGTCGTCGAGCGCTGCAACCGAGGCCAGGATATCGGGCGCCCGCACGAGGTCGATCGTCATCGTTGCCTCGTTCTTTTTGATCTTCTTGTCAGCGACGTCCGCGGGACGGTAATCAGCCACGGCGGCGGCGGCTATGAATATGTCGGCATCGCCAATGTGTTCGTGCGTCGCGTCATACATCTGCTGCGCAGTATCGACTCGACGCACGTCGACACCGTGCGGATCCGCCAGGTTTACCGGGCCGCTGATGAGAATGACGTTCGCTCCCTGTGCCGCTGCTGCACGCGCCATGGCGTAGCCCATTTTCCCGGAGCTGCGATTCGTGATGTAGCGGACCGGATCGATCGGTTCACGGGTCGGCCCGGCAGTGACGACGACGGTTTTGCCGACCAGTTTTCCGGTTTTCGGCGCTGCCCCGAGTTCCGGCCCGAATACCATCGATGCGATGTCGTCGGGTTGCAGCATGCGGCCCGCGCCGGTCTCGCCGCAGGCCTGGTCACCGTAGTCCGGCCCGAACATGTGCATGCCACGCTCCTCGAGCAATGACACGTTTGCCTGCACTGCCGGGTTGCTCCACATGACGTTGTTCATTGCCGGCGCTACGGCGATGGGCGCCCTGGTGGCAAGACAAATCGTCGTAAGCAGGTCAGGTGCTCCGCCGCCCGCGAGGCGCGACAGGATCTCGGCCGTTGCAGGCGCGATCAGCACGATATCGGCCCAGCGCGCGAGCTCGATATGGCTCATCGCCGCCTCGGCCTCCTTGTCCCAGAGGTTGGAGCGAATCGCATGACCGGACACCGCCTGCAATGCCGTTTCCGTTACGAACTCCTCGGCGGAACGCGTCATGACGATCTGCACGTCGGCACCGCGCTCGCGCAGTCGCCTGACGAGTTCAGGTGCTTTGTACGCCGCAATACCGCCGGTAATGCCGAGGACGATGTTCATAGCCGGCATTCTCACTGAATCCGTCGATCCGCGCCAGATTGGTTACTTGTATCGATACGTCCTTGCGGCAGAATCCGTGAGAACACTGCGCTCTCACAGGGACGTCGATGGGCCGTAGAACAAACAGGGAACTGCTCGCCACGGTCATACACGCGGGCAGCAATACGAGCAGCGCGCACGAACTGGCGGCCCGGTTGCTGCGACGCTTCGGCGGGTTCCGGCCGCTGCTGCACGCCGAGGAGGAGGTGCTTCTCGCGCAGTACGGTATCGGAGCGGCCCGGCTTGGGATCCTGAAAGCGCTGCCCGAGATCGCCCGCCGCTATTACGAGGAGTCGCTGCCCCCGGGCGAGGCGATCCGCAGTCCCGCCGACACCGAGGCGTTCCTGACCGCGCGCATGCGGCACCTCGACCACGAGCTGTTCTGCTGCCTGTTCCTCGACAACCGCCACCGCGTACTCCGATTTGACGAAATGTTCCGGGGCACGATCGATGGCACGTCGGTTTATCCCAGGGAGGTCGTCAAGGAGGCGCTCGCGGTCAACGCAGCGGCGGTGATTCTGGCGCATAACCATCCCTCCGGCGTCGCCGAACCCAGCTCCGCCGACGAACGCATCACCCGGCGGCTCAAATCGGCGCTCGATCTCGTCGACATCCGGCTGCTCGATCACCTGATCATCGGGGCCGGCCGGGCAACCTCGCTGGCGTCGCGTGGCATGATCTGATCCCTGCTCTTGTCATTGCGCGCCAGCGCTGGTATAAAGTCTCGCTCTCTGCCCGCCGGTCGCGGGCAACTGCTAATGAAATCAGAGACTTAGAGTAATGTCCAAGGTTTGCCAAGTGACGGGGAAGCGGCCGCAAAGCGGTAACAACGTTTCTCACGCACACAACAAGACACGCCGCCGGTTTCTGCCTAACCTGCAGAACAAACGATTCTGGCTCGAATCCGAGAAGCGTTACGTTCGCCTGAAGGTTTCGCACAAGGGCATGCGTATCATCGACAAGCACGGCATCGAGAAGGTCGTCGCCGACCTTCGTGCCCAGGGCCAGCACGTATAACGGCCGGAGGAACGAATCATGGCAAAGACCAACCGCGAAAAGATCAAGCTCGTCTCGACGGCCGGAACCGGCCACTACTACACGACGGCCAAGAACAAGAAGCTACATCCCGAGAAGTTGGAGACGAAAAAATACGATCCGAAGATCCGCAAGCACGTGATCTACAAGGAAGCCAAGATCAAATAAGGGCTTCACGAGCAAACCCAGATGAACCCGCCGGCAGGCGGGTTTTTTGTTTCTGTGCCGTGCTATTCGCCGGACGGCGCCTGCACCTGGTGACTGGCGCTCATGATCACGGCTTCAGCGGCACCGCGATGCTTGTCGAAGTAGTACGGATGCGCGGCCCGGTAGTAGATGAAGTACAAGGTCTCGTTGACGATGAATGCGCCCGCGATACCCTTGTAATCCGGGCTGTCCGTCACCCTGGCGTCGAAGTCGAACATGATGCCCGGGTGCTCGCCGAAGCGGTGAGGACGCAGGTTCGACGTACTCAGGACCGCGTTACCTTCTCCCCACAGCTTTACGAACGTTCCCTCGGCCATCTCCTCGAGCTCGTTCGGCAGCATGTCCTTGCGGAAAACCGGCAGCGCGGCGCCTTCATTCCTCGAGACCAACAGCGACTCGCCGTCGGGAACAGCCGGAATGAACACCAGTTGATCGAGCAGCAACCCGTCCTTGGTCCAGGTCTGCGAGTTTTCGCGGGCGCCCAAGTAAGCCATATTCGGCGCCCGGTTCCAACCGCTGTCAGCATCGACCCGTAACGTGTCGATGGAGTTCAATCCCGCTGTAACGAGCGACCAGCTGGATATCGTCACACAGCCGGCGAGCGTGATCAGCGCGGCTACGAAACCGAGATTCCTGATCTTGATCATTGTTTACTCCCCGAGATAGAACTCGATCATCGCTCGGTCCGACGCTGTCGGGTCGAGTTCGAGGTAGGTGGCAAAGTTCTCCAAAGCGGCTTCCCGCTCGCCCGTCTTGAGCAGCAGGTAGCCCAGGTTTTTGTAAGCGCTCGGTGGCGGCTTACCGCCCTCGATCGAGTGTCGGTAAGCCGCTTTGGCCAGCTCGTTGTCGCCGTCGTACCCGCGCTGGCGGAACATCTCGCCGTAGAAGAAACGCACCAGGCTCGGCTCGACACCGAGTGCCGCGTGCCGCTCGAGCAGGTCCTTTGTTCGGCCAAAGCGGTTCGTATCGAGCTGGTCTTCCATCAGCATCATGTAGTTGTCGTTGAGCACGGCGAGCAGCTTTTCGTCAGCGACTTTCTGCCGGTCGGGTGGACCGTAGCGCGCCTCCACCAGTGATTTCAGGTACCGCATCCGGTCCTCTGATGCCGGATGAGTTTTCGCGAACATCCCCGGCTCTTCCTGCTTGGCAACGGCCGCCTGTTGCTCGGCAATGATGTTCTCCCAGACCGTATAGCTCGCGTGCGGGTCATAGCCGGCATTCGCCAGCAGCTTCAAACCGAGGATGTCCGCTTCGGTTTCCTGTTCGCGGCTGAACGCGAGCGCGCTGAGCATCGCGCTTATCTGGCCCAAGGGCATTCCGGTGAGGACGTCCACGAACACGCCCCGGGCCATCTTTTTCTTGAGGTCACGCAGCCTTTGAAGCGAGTGCAGGCGCGTGTAATGCGCGACCTCGTGCGCGGCGACTGCCGCAATTTCGTCGGTAGATCCGGCACGAATGATCAGCCCGGTCCAGATCTGCATCATGCCGGTCGCCGTCATCGATGCATTGAAGTTCGGATTCCGCACGACATAGACGCGGAAATCGTTGCAGTAGGGGCCAGCGACCCTGCAGACGATCTCGTTGACGTAAGCATTGATGCCGGGATCGCGAACCAGCAATGCCGACTTGTTGAATCTGCGCTCGATCTCCTCGAGCTCGAGCCAGATACCTTTTTCGTCCTGCGCGTCTTCGGGGACGTAGCCGGGCGGGATCTTGTGCGTGATGTCCACCGGTTCATCAACAGGTGATGCGCCGGCCCCGAATAGTGCGAGGGCCGCGAGCCAGATGAGCGCTTGTAGTCTCACTGGGTCTCGGCGCTGCCCCGGCTGGTCGGAATATCGGCGAACAGCGTGGCCACGGCCTTTGCCGCGCCGTCCCTGTCACGCATTTCGCCGCTGCCGGCGGCGACGAGATTGAACCAGACGATGTCTCCGGTCTTCAAGTCGACCAGCGATGCGAAACCGAATTCCGATCCTGTACTGATCATCGCGCCGGTACCGGTTGCCGCGCCGACTACGGCGGACAGAACGGCGAAACCGACCCGTCCGCCCGAGGCCTGGTAGTCGCGGTAGAACACGAACAGCGCGTAGTTGGCATTGTTGTCTTCGCCGATTACGCTTACGTTGGGCCCCAGCGACCAGTCGAAACGGTCGCCCTTGCTCGGCAGTCGGGTGCCAAAGAAATAGTGCTGCAGCATCGTGAGGCCGACGGCCGAGTGCAGTGTCTCGTAACGGATTTCATCCGCGCTCAGGTCATCCTCGCGCAGCAGCGTCATATCGGCCCCCATCGAGTCGGTATGGGCCAGAGCCGCCTCCGCGAAGTTTTCCCGTGCGGCGGTCGTCCATTCCGCGTGCGGCTCCGTGACGCCGCCCGCCGTCAGCAGGTAATAACGGATATCGGGAGGCATCATGACGATCCGCGGGTTTTCTCCCACAGACTCCAGTCGGTCTATCTGAGCAACGTTGGTCGGTGCGACCGCGCATCCTGCCAGTAAGCCTGTAGCGACAAACGCCAGAACATGTGTTTTCATCTCTGTCCCCTGATGCGCGTCTGCTTAAAACCTTAATCCAGGCGTAGATTGCTGCCTATACAGACTTGCCGAAGGACATGCCTGAACTGCCTGAAGTCGAAACGAGCCGCCGCGGAATCGAACCGCACCTGGTTGGTGAGCGGATCAACAAAGTCGTTATCCGTG
>JAAUXY010179306.1_pt1 | contig 14723 bp, 8 predicted proteins | sample 7278121 | NCBI WGS metagenome assembly JAAUXY01 (sample SAMN14350117, study PRJNA611818) | marine sediment metagenome | isolation source: surface marine sediment (1.8m) | place: French Polynesia: Moorea | collected 2018-08 | reverse complement strand
TAATGCTGAAATTTCGTTCCATGAGGGTGAATTCGGAAACAAAAACGGGTCCGGTATGGGCTAAAAAAGGTGAAGCACGTGCTACTCCTTTTGGCACCTTATTAAGGCGAACAAGTCTTGATGAATTACCTCAGTTTATCAACGTACTCAGAGGCGATATGTCCATTGTCGGTCCGCGTCCTGAGCGGCCTCCATTCGTGGAGCGGTTTAAAGACGAAATTCCAGATTACATGAAAAAGCATATGGTAAAAGCTGGCATTACGGGATGGGCACAAGTTAATGGCTGGCGTGGAGATACCGATATCGAAAAACGCGTTGAGCACGATATCTACTACATAGAACACTGGTCGCTTTGGTTAGATATGAAGATCATTCTGCTTACGCTCTTTAGGGGTTTTTTGCATGAGAATGCCTACTGAATCGCTCCAACCCAACAGGATAACTACGGATGGATAGCATTTTGGTTGCGGGCGGTGCAGGTTATATTGGCTCACATATGGTTGGTTTGTTGGCGCAATCAGGTTATCAGGTTGTCACGCTGGACAATCTGTCTTCTGGACACCGAGACGCGGTGACTGCGGGTGAGTTTGTACACGGCGATTTAGGTGATCGGACGCTACTTGACGATCTATTCTCTACTCACGCCATTGCTGGTGTCATGCACTTTGCCGCTCACATTGAGGTAGGTGAGTCTGTGCGAGTACCCTCTAAATATTATCGGAATAATTTTTCGAATACCCTGAATTTGTTGGAATCAATGGTGAGCCATGGAGTGAATACTATAATTTTTTCCTCTACAGCAGCCATCTTTGGTGAACCTCGATATGTCCCCATCGATGAGGCTCATCCTAAGACACCGATCAACCCCTATGGACGCTCAAAGTGGATGGTGGAACAATTGCTGGAAGATTACGATAAAGCCCATGGAGTACGATCAATTGCATTGCGCTACTTTAATGCCGCAGGTGCTGATCCCGAAGGGCGAATGGGGGAGCGCCACGAGCCCGAAACTCACTTGATTCCATTGGTTTTACAAGCCGCTTCGAGAAGACGGGAATACATTACGGTATTCGGTACCGATTATGATACTCCTGATGGGACGTGTATTCGCGACTATATTCACGTTTATGACCTGTGTAACGTTCATCTCCTGGCGCTAAAACAATTGCTGGAAGGCGGGATGAGTGAACGCTACAATCTTGGTAACGGTGAGGGGTATTCTGTGCAGGAAGTGATTGACACGGCGATAAAAGTAACCGGTCGTCAGATCCCTGTGGTAGAAGGAAAGCGCCGTTCCGGAGACCCCGCTCGACTGATTGCAGATTCCGCGCGAGCGCAGGTCAGCCTTGGTTGGCGGCCGCATTATTCTGATCTCGATACCATTATTGCTCACGCCTGGCAGTGGGAGCAAACCTTGCATCGGACGTGATTGAGCAACAAAGCGCCATGCGAAAGTTGATATACTTCGAACGGTTGTCAATTGGGAAATTTTGGGTGAGCCCTGGGCATCGAGAGCAAGGCGCGAAGGCGAGTAATAGCCAAGTCCTATTGCGAGCCTGAGCAACGCGGCGATCGAGGTTCAGGGACAGCGAAAAATCGTAATTGACAACCGTTTGAGGTATACACCCGAGAGTTTGATTTTTTAATGGTATTACGTCATCAAGGTACCTATTTTGGAAAATGTTCTATTCGCCAAACTAATCTCTAGGAACCTGTTCAATTGATAAAGAATCTACTGTGGCGGTGAGGCTAGCGAAGCGAGGCGTGCAGTCCCTCTTAGTTAGCTATTCGCATTTTCTCAGACAAAGCGGTTTCGATCGTATCTTGGCGCAAATGAAACGGGGATATAAGGAGTTAGAATCTAAATCGAAGGTCCGTAAACCACGTCAGAGACAGCCGGATGTTAGTATTTCTCCCATTTCATCACTGGTATTCTCAGTTAAACCGAATCCGATTTCCAAGCTAGGATGGAACTTTAGATCGGTTGAGTTTGTGATCTCTGTTTAGCAAGGCAAGTGGTTTGATTTTTCCTTGAACGAAAGACTGCATTCGATCGATCTTAACCTAGAGCCCGCCGATAATTCGCGATTAGCAAATCTCTGTGGCCCTATGAATGTTAACCTTCGCCAGTTAGAGCGGCGGCTCGGCGTGGAAATCAACAACCGCGGCAATAGCTTCAATATCATTGGTGAGTTGCGTTCCGTAGAGGCAGCGGCTGAAGTGCTTAAGGATCTCTATAGGGTGACTAAAGAGGAGGTTCTGTTGGCCTCGAGAGTGCATCTATCTTTGCAAGAGTCAGGAGTCGATGCGTTACTCAGCCATCAGAATAAGCACAGCGAAGAAATAAGTATTCGAACCCGCAGAGGTGTGATTAAGGCACGCGGACCTAATCAGATCAAGTATCTTGAGAATATGCAGGATTTCGATCTGACATTTGGTATTGGTCCTGCGGGCACAGGTAAGACTTATCTAGCTGTTGCCAGTGCTGTTGAGTCCCTGGAGTCGAATAGGGTGCGGCGTTTGGTTTTGGTACGCCCGGCGGTCGAAGCCGGTGAGCGGCTCGGATTTCTGCCAGGGGATCTGGCCCAGAAAATCGACCCTTATTTACGGCCCATGTATGATGCTCTTTACGAGATGCTAGGCTTTGAAAAGGTTAATAAGTTTATCGAGCGAAACGTTATAGAGGTGGCTCCTCTGGCCTATATGCGAGGTCGCACACTCAAAGATTCATTTGTGATACTCGATGAGGCGCAGAATACTACCGTGGATCAAATGAAAATGTTTCTTACCCGTATTGGATTTGGGTCTCGCGCGGTGGTTACAGGCGATGTGACTCAGATTGATTTGCCAACTAATCGCAAGTCCGGTTTACGCCATGTTATCGGTGTGCTTAAGGACGTCAAAGGGATTCGCTTTAGTTTCTTTACCGCACGCGATGTTGTGAGGCATCCTCTTGTTCAACAAATCATAGAGGCTTATGAGTCTAGTAACGATACCGAATTGAATGAACGCTCATAAGAGTGGATGTGAATTCGCAAACCGATATGCAGTCCGAAAGGATGTCCGGGACCGACATTGTTTCGAATTTGAGTCGAAGCAACGGTCGAGTATAGAACGGAGGACGAACTAGTAATTCACATCATGGATTGGACTGACAGCATACTGTCGAAAGAGCATACTACCGAATGAGACTTATCAAGGTCAATCTGATTCCACCAAAGCCCAATCATTTCCTCTCGAGTTGTCCCTTAATGCCAATTCTTTTAGCTTTGTGCTCTGCTTATCTGTGCACTTCTGGCCGTTAAACAAGTTCATGAGTAGTAAAAAAATGCGCTTAGTCACCGAACATTGCGTCCCGTCATCTACTGTTTTCTGCACTTGCAAGGCGGTTGCCATACCAAGCAGACTTGTTAAAAGCTGTTTTAAAACCCCTCAGGTGAGTGCGTTACAAGGCATCAATCGATAAGAAAGCACAGTTTACGTGGGGAGTAAATGAGCTATTTCGAACCGATTTATAACGCCGTATCGTACCGGCTAAGGGGTTATAAAACAGCTTCTTATACAGATTATTCAGTAACAAGGGCGTGAGTTTGTCGTTAGTCATCGTTTTAATCGCAAAATCCTGATCGATTGGATTAGGTTAAAAATATAAAAATTACCTCTCCAATCTATGTCCAAGCAGTTGACAGTTTCGGGAATATCAATTGCCACAATAAATAAGTGGCCCAATAGACACCCTCTGGTCGCTGATGGTATTGCGCTACTTGGCGGTTTCTCGCTAGTGGTCTCTTTTGCCCCATTTGGTTGGGGATTGCTCAGCTATTTAGTCCCAGCTCTGCTTCTCTACATTTGGCTAGAGAGCTCATCTCGACGGGCTTTTTGGCGTGGGTATCTCTTTGGACTGGGATATTTCAGTTTCGGCGTATCCTGGGTCTATAACAGTATTTACGAGTATGGCCAGGCGCCTGCAGCCTTGGCCGTGTTGATTACGCTCGTGTTTATACTTTTCCTCTCGTTGTATCCCGCCTTGACAGGAAGCTTGGCCAACCGGTTCTGCATGCTTGGTAAGGGGGTTAGGCTCGTTTTGATCTATCCTGCAGCATGGACCTTGCTGGAATGGTTCAGGAGTTGGGTGTTAACAGGTTTTCCCTGGCTGCTCATGGGGCAAGCCCAAGTCGATACACCGCTAGCTGGGATTATCCCGATACTCGGAGTTTTGGGAGGGTCCTGGTTAAGCCTGATGATGGCGGGCTTACTGGTGCTAGGTGTTATCTCCACAGGGCGAGATCGTTGGCTTGCCTTTTTATCCATGGTGACTGTGTTGGTTGTGGTGATGTTGCTTGGGCAGATTCACTGGTCGACTCCATCAGGAAAAACGCTCACTGTGAGTATGATTCAAGCGAATATTCCCCAAGATACCAAGTGGCAACGTGATCAATTTCAACCTACACTGGCTCTGTTCCGTAACGTCACCAGAGCCCATATGAAGGATAGTGACCTTATCATTTGGCCTGAAACAGCTATACCGACATATTTTCAACATATTAACAGTACTTATCTTAAGCCAATGGCTGATGAGGCCGCCCAGTACGGCGCAGAATTATTAATTGGCACTTTTGTATACGATGAAAAGACGAATCGCACATACAATAGCTTGGTAAAACCCGGCGCTGAAGTTGGGCTCTATCACAAACGCCATCTCGTGCCTTTTGGTGAATACCTGCCTTTGAGAGGATTGCTGATGTGGATGAAAGATCTTATTGTGATTCCCATGTCAGACCTAAGTGCGGGACAGAGTGATAAACCGCTGGTGCAATTCAAAGGTTACACTGCGGGGGTTTCGATCTGTTATGAAGATGCCTATGGAAATGAGGTAATAGACGCGTTACCGGAAGCCAATTTACTTATCAATGTCAGCAATGATGCCTGGTTTGGTGATTCTCTGGCCCCTCATCAACATCTTGAAATCGCGCGGCTCAGAGCATTGGAGTCGGGGCGTTACTTACTAAGGTCTACCAACACGGGGATTTCCGCGGTGATCAATCCTACCGGTGCGGTAATTGCTCAATCCCCTCAGTTCGAAATCGATGTGCTTATGTCAGAAGTTGTCTTATATCATGGTGTTACACCCTATTCGCTTTGGGGGAACTGGCCGGTTGTAACACTGCTGGGAGGTTTTTTGTTAGTAATCGCTTGGTTAAATCGAAGATTAATGGGTAAACGCCCGTTATCATCCGACAACTAGTCACAGAATTACTTTCAACGGAATTACTATAACGGATAAATTATTATAAATGTATTAGCGCTTGTCGGTTAAAAAATTAATCGGCTGCAAATGCCCTAAAACATTCACATATTCCGATCCTTTTTGATAAATAGGGCTGGCTATTCACCTTGAATGATTGCATCATGGTCCTCGTTTTGGAACATTATCGCTTCGATCCTTTTTACCAGACAGCTTATTAGATCTATTTAAACAAAATCAGGGCTTCATAATGCAAAAATCTCCAAGTGATCACCCCTTAGTTCCGATCATACTCTCCGGGGGGGCTGGAACCCGATTATGGCCTATGTCCCGCCAGCTTTATCCAAAGCAGTTCATCCCCTTGACCGGTCAACAGAGTCTCTTTCAGGCTACTCTAAAACGGCTAACAGGTCTGGAGGGCCTTACACTTCCTCTGGTGGTCGGAAACGACGAACATCGTTATATGATAGCCGAACAGCTTCGTCAGATAGGGATGGAAAATGCCAGAATTCTCTTAGAGCCTGTTGCACGTAATACAGCCCCGGCACTCTGCGCTGCAGCCTTGGATATAGGTGAACACTTTGGAGATGCGGTTATGCTGGTATTGCCCGCAGACCATGTTATTCACGATGTTTCAGTCTTTCACGCTGCGGTATACACAGGTGTTAGGGCATCTGAGTACGGACATCTAGTGACATTTGGCATTGTGCCGGACCGGGCGGAAACCGGCTATGGTTATATCAAGCAAGGGCGGACGGTTGAAGTTGCGGCGGTTGAACTGCCGGTGTGCACAGTGGATGCCTTTGTAGAAAAGCCTAATTTGGCCAAGGCGGAGGAGTATCTGGTAAGAGGCAACTATCTATGGAATAGTGGTATGTTTATGTTTAAGGCGTCAAATTATCTTGCGGAGCTGCAACGCCAGGCACCTGAGATCTACAGCGCTTGCTCCGAGGCCTATCAGAAGCGCCAAAGCGATTTGACGTTTATGCGACTCGATGAGACCTTATTTTCAAAGTCCCCAAGCAATTCGATCGACTATGCAGTGATGGAGCATACTCGCAACGCCGTCGTAGTCCCATTAAAAGCCGGCTGGAGTGATGTCGGTTCATGGCACTCTCTGTGGCGAGCGGAACCCCACGATGATCAAGGTAATATCGAGGTTGGTGATATACTCAGTGAAGAGTGCGATAACTGTTATTTAAATGCTGCTCATCGGATGGTAGCTGCCATCGGCCTTAAGGATATGGTGGTGATCGAAACCGCTGATGCCGTACTAGTAACGCCGCGGGAGCGAACTCAAGAGGTGCGATTAATCGTTGAGCGTTTAAAGGCCTCGCGCCGGGGCGAGGCCTTACTTCACCGCAAGGTTTACAGACCCTGGGGAGCCTATGAAGGAATTGATGGTTCTGAGCGTTTTAAAGTCAAACGGATCACAGTAAAACCCGGTCATAGCTTGTCACTGCAGATGCACCATCACCGTGCCGAACACTGGATTGTGGTTAAAGGCACGGCACGCGTCATGCGCGGTGATGAAGTCTTTCTGATCAGTGAAAACGAATCGACCTATATCCCTATTGGAATCAAGCACCGGCTGGAAAACCCAGGTAAGATTCCCCTTGAAATAATAGAGGTACAATCGGGTAGTTATCTCGGTGAAGACGATATATTGAGATTCGAGGATCATTACGGGCGCTGATCGCAAACTAATTAAGTTCGCTTTCAGCTAGCGAGCAACCCTCATTACGGAGGCCGCTCCTCACAAGGCCTATTTAGAAGCTGTATTAAAACCCCTCAGCTGGCACGATACGGTGTTATAAATCGGTTCAAAATGCTCATTTGCTCCCATGTAAACTGCGCTTTCTCACCGATTTATGCCTGGTCTCGCACTCACCTGAGAGTTTTTAAAACAGCTTCTTATTCACTCGGTTGCGACTGCGCATCAGTAATGCGTACAAACTCAATAGCATGACATTTAGGACAGGGGGGAATGTGCGCTGTCTTGGTGAACTGCAGTTTTTCTGCACACGAGCAACATTGCAGGGTCCCAGGGCCACTGATCTCACCTGTGAAGTAGAGCCTAGGACTTTGGGCACTCACTGCCAGCTTTGTGAGTTCCAGACGGGTTTTATCGGCAACTTGGGTCATCAGGTCTAGCAGTTTTGCTTCAATCAATTCCAGATCCATATGAAACCAGCTCTTGAGCTCTGAACTTGTCTGATTGAGGTGTTCAGCAAATTCTTGAATGTCACGCTTGAGATATTCGCCGACTTTTTCCGCCTCATCCCTTGATATCTCCCCGAGTGCTACTGCTTTTTCGCGTGCTTTGTTTACGGCATGTTCCAAGGGTGGGATGGTTTTATGTTCCGTGACATCAAATGCATGTTTCACCCGTTCCATCATCCGGTTATAGGCTTGAATCATACGAGCTATGGTATGTCGATCATTCATCTGATTTAATGCTCCAATGTTTAGCCAGCTATTACTATACTTCGAGCGACTATAAATGACGATTTTTCACAGGTCCTGAACATCGATAGCAGCAAGTCTCAGGCTCGCGATAGAACCTGCTTGTTACCTTTCGTGCGCTGCTCTCGATGGCTATTGCTCACAGAAACTTTCCTGTCCTCAAATTCTAATTGAAACTTACCCGTAGTTGGCACTATGAGTTGTTAGAATGTAGCAACCACTGTTATGCTGTGCCATTTAACTTTCCGAATTGACCAATGCAAGAAACCTACAATCCTCAACAGGTCGAGGCAGAAGCCCAGCGGTACTGGGAAAAGCACAATAGCTTCAAAGCCTGTGAAGATCCCCAAAGGGAAAAGTTTTATTGCCTTTCAATGTTTCCTTACCCCAGCGGACGTTTACACATGGGGCATGTACGAAATTACACCATAGGCGATGTCTTTAGTCGTTACCAGCGAATGTTAGGAAAGAATGTAATGCAACCCATGGGTTGGGATGCCTTCGGTCTGCCGGCAGAAAATGCGGCTATTAGTAATAAGGTACCGCCGGCGCAGTGGACATACCGAAATATTGAAACTATGCGGAAGCAGCTCAAAGGGCTTGGGTTTGGCTATGATTGGGACCGGGAATTAGCCACCTGTTCCCCGGAGTATTATCGTTGGGAACAGTGGTTTTTCATTAAATTGTATGCAAAGGGGCTGGTGTATAACAAAAAAGCCGTGGTTAATTGGGATCCGGTCGACCAGACAGTATTGGCCAATGAACAGGTGATCGATGGTAGAGGGTGGCGTTCTGGCGCAGTGGTTGAACGCCGTGAAATTCCCCAGTGGTTCCTTAAAATTACTGACTATGCGGAAGAATTGCTGCGTGACCTGCAGGTGTTGGAAGGATGGCCCGAACAGGTGCGTATCATGCAGCAAAACTGGATCGGGCGATCCGAAGGGGTCGAGTTAAACTTTGAGATCAAGGGTAAAGAACAGTCTCTGACGGTGTTCACCACCCGGCCCGATACCCTTATGGGAGTCACTTATGTAGCACTCGCACCGGAGCATCCATTGGTCGATTATGCCGCGAGAAGTAACCCAACCTTGATGGCTTTTCGAGAGGAATACCGCCAGATCCGAGTAGCTGAAGCCGATATAGCGACTTTGGATAAAAAGGGAGTTGATACGGGTCTAAAGGCGGTTCATCCCATCACTCAAGAGTGTGTGCCGGTGTGGTGCGCAAACTTCGTGTTAATGGAATATGGTGCCGGCGCTGTCATGTCTGTACCCGCCCACGACCAACGTGACTGGGAGTTTGCTCGAAAGTATGGCCTGTCGGTAAAGCCTGTGATATTTCCCGGAGGCGATACGGCAGAAGTGGATTTCAATCGGGGGGCTTTTATAGAGAAAGGAATTTTGAGGAACTCAGGAGAATTTAACGGGCTGAGTTCTGAGCAAGCTTTCGATGCGATTGCTGTTTACTTGGAAGGTGTGGGTAGGGGACGGCGCTGGGTGAATTATCGGCTGCGTGATTGGGGTGTATCTAGGCAGCGCTATTGGGGTTGTCCCATTCCGATTATTCATTGTCCGGATTGTGGACCTCAACCCGTACCTGAAAATCAGCTGCCTGTGGTGCTCCCGGAGGATGTAGCGTTTGAGGGGATCGGTTCACCCCTAAAAAACATGCCTGAGTACTATCAAACTTACTGCCCGAAATGTGGCAGCAAGGCAGAACGCGAAACCGACACATTTGATACCTTTTTCGAGTCTTCGTGGTATTTTACACGCTATTGTTCACCGGATGCGATCGAAGGGATGGTTGACAATCGGGTGAATTATTGGTTGCCTGTCGATCAATATATCGGTGGCATCGAACACGCGGTGCTGCATCTGCTCTATGCTCGATTCTTTTACAAGCTGATGCGCGACGCCGAACTGGTTTGTGGCGATGAGCCGTTCACTCATCTGCTGACTCAGGGAATGGTCCTTAAGGATGGTGCCAAAATGTCCAAGTCAAAGGGTAATACGGTGGACCCTGAAACAATGATAGATAAATACGGGGCGGATACAGTCCGGTTGTTTATCATGTTTGCGTCGCCTCCGGATCAGTCATTGGAGTGGTCAGACTCAGCTGTCGAGGGGGCATTCAGGTTCCTCAAACGTCTATGGAAGCAAGTACATAAACACGTTCATCAAAAGTACCAGGAGGGAACGATAACCAAAGAGTTCAATGAAAGGCAGAAGGCAATGCGGCGAAAGCTCCACGAAACTATCGCTAAGGTCAGCGACGACATGGGTCGTCGCCATACCTTCAACACTGCTATTGCAGCCAATATGGAGTTGCTCAATGAGCTGAGTCGTTTTGATGACCACTCGGTCCAGGGGCGCATCATTATGCAAGAAGCTCTCAAGACCGTCATACTGATGCTGTCACCTATTGTGCCCCACATATGCCACGGCTTGTGGCAAGCTTTGGGGCAGAAAGCACCGATCATTGATTATCCATGGCCGGTTGTGGATGAATCTGCACTTCAGCACAAAACGATCGAGATGGTTGTCCAAGTCAATGGTAAGCGTCGAGCTCAGATAACCGTGCCTTCTGATTGCACCCAGACGGGTATCGAAGAAATCGCACTGTCCGATAAAAAAGTGAGGCGATTTTTACAAGGCAAAATGGTGCGTAGGATAATCGTAGTACCACGTAAACTGGTCAATGTGGTGATTCAGGAGGCGCCATCCTAGGAGCCTGTCGGACTTAAGACAGAGCTACTGTGGAAAAGTCAAATGTAGACACATATGTCGATCCTTTTCGTTAAATAGGTCTACGCTTCCAACCTTCGATCTCCCGTCTATTCCTTCAAACGATCGAGATGTCTGCCTCAAACCGGCTTTCCCCCGCTATCATCAGCTGAGTCCGACAGGCTTCTAATAAGGTGTTATGCTAATGATAACCCGAAACTTACCGCAGCACACATGGGCAGTTATAGTGAGCTTATGCCTATTGATAGCGCTTGCGGGTTGCGGTTTTCATCTCCGAGGGGTGGTCGAGCTTCCTCCCGACCTTTCTCGAACCCATATTTCCGGGGTTTCACCCTACAGCAATTTTGCCGTCAATCTACGGCAGCAGCTGCGAGCTAACGGTGTCGAGATTGTGGAAGCGAAACAATCCACGGCCACACTGAGCATTACTCGTTACAGTATCGACAGACAAGTGTTAGCGGTGGGTGATGATGGCAAGGTGCGTGAAATTGAACTTTTTGGCGTGGTTTCGTTTGAAGTCAGAGGTGCCGATAAAACCGTGTTATTGAAAAATCAGACGATCACCCTAAGCCGAGAATTTATTTTTGACCCAGACAATGTCATAGGAAAGGCGGAAGAAGAGGCTTTACTAAAAGAGGATTTAAGTGAAAACCTGGTCAGATTAATGGTTTACCGTCTGCAAACGATTTAGAACAATGTCAGTTGTTGTTCTCCCGCTCGTAGCGGTTGCTTGAAATTAGACACTGTCCTTCGAGCGTGCTGCCTATGAGCTCTCGCAATAGATGTTGCTCATAAACCTTCGTATACCCACTGTTGCGTTCACGCCAGGGCATTTGCTGGGTGGTCGTCGGCTGCTTCGGGCACGCCAAACATTGAGATCTCGGTAGCCAAATAAAGCAGCTAGGTCTCTCTTCCAAAAACGGGCAGGTGTTTGATCTTGATCACTCGATCGTAACCATGAAATTTAGTGATGAGCTGCCCACAAAGATGACAGTGCCCCCCTATCAATAGGGTCGGGTTTTGTTGTAACGACCAAACCAAGGAACTGCTGGCTTTGCGCAGGGGCTATCCTCAAGCACTGAATAGTTGCATCCGAATAGTAGGGGACTTGGAAGCAAATAATATCCCCATCTTACTTGTCTTTTTGCCTGCCTTCGGCGTTGCGGCTTCGGTTACATAGTCCCAGCTATGCGCCCTTCGCCGCACCTTGAAGACGAACAAAAATCCGGCGTCATATGGGGAAATCATTTATTTACAAGTCCCTAGTAGGCAACTGAACTATTAATCGTAATTCGATTAAAGCGCCGTTGACCGGATTTAGTGCCCTTGAAAATTTAGGTGGGAGCAGTATTGTTGATTTATGGTATCTGCAAAGAGAATTAATGGTTTGTCGTGGATTTTTCACCGTAGAGGATAAAGAATGTACAGAACCATTGATTGCAGTGGGAGATTTAGATTAGGATCAAATTATCCAGCGTTGTTAACTCAACCAGCGCACTGTGTAATTTCTCGTTAACTCCAGGTAAAGACTTAATCTGAAAATTGAAATTGCTTTTCTTTGAATAGTTTAAAAAACTTAGTCACACCACTTACCTGGTACTCTAGCTACTCTGGCTGATATGGCAGGCGTTTTCAATACACGCTGCAATTGAATATGTCCGTACATGCTGGAAAAAAGCTCGTTCATGGCTTCTGTTGGTATTGAGAAGTATCTGCTATATCGGTTTTTTGACGACAGCTAAGTGGTTACCTTGAGGATTAATAGAAGAGGTCGTAACTTTATATTATCTAAAGTTATTTTATTAACTTGCAATTTTAGGTAAACCTAAAAGAGACCGATCAAAGCTCAAGTGATTTGCTCTAAACGATACATACATTATAAATATCTTATTAATGTCGACTTATTTTGACATGTTAACCGTTATCTTAAGAGCATAAAAACACGGAGCATGGTCTCGCTTGAGTGTATACTGATAGGGTCTGAGGGGAGGTGAAACTTTAGCGGCGCGATTCCTGGCCGAGCGAGTTTGCTAGGAGTCCTAGTGCTACCAGCGAGGCAGGTGAACTATGCGTAGGAAACCCCAACCCCATTTAGAGACACATGGGCAAAACTAAAAACGTAGCATGCGATGCTAAATGCAAAAAGTAATCATAGCGTGTTTATTAAATAGTATACTATTGCATTGTAAAGGCGTGCTCAAATGGAAAGCAAACGATCTGTTTCTAATATCACCTATCATGATCGATCAGCCGGCGTGTACCTCGGCTAGGGTGAATAAGCGCCTCTAATCAAGGGAGTTCGTTATCGTAATTGTCTCTTAACACTCAACAACGTCAAGCTATCGTAATGCATCTACTGCATCTAATACTATCAACTATAGTGAATCGACTCTCGAAACGAGGAAGCTATTCAATAACAAGGATAAGAGGTCTCTTTACATGTGAACGCCAGATGACGAGCGAGGGATTTTAAGCTGCACTTGCCCTGCACTTGGATATCTTAGATTAAGATTTGGGACATTTGGTCGATAACTGTTAAAAGCTAAATGTAGTGGAGATATACCATGTCCAGAATCGTAGATTTGCAGATCACTGGCAGCGAACTCGGGTTGACAGTACGCGACCGGGAATTGTTACTAGAGTTATTAGATGCGGCTATCGACGAAACGCTGACGGCGGCAGCTTATTTTGATAAGCAAACAGAGATTCGACGTGGATACAATCAACGCTTAAATACACTATTGGCGCTTTTTCAGAAGATTATGAGTAGCGGGGAATTCGAGGTACTCCCTAAAGGTTTGTCGACCACTGCAGAATATAGATAATTAAAATCTCCACAGGTCAGGGTTATCAGTCTATTTGATCCGTCTGTATTTCATTAGTACCCTAAATGCCTTATCGCATATCGTTTGGCAGAATCTTACCAAAAACACTCCCCTTATGCTCCGTGGAGTTTATCCTAATTGTTAGGAATTTTACTATAGTTTTAGTTAGAACGAAGCGGTAAATGCAGCCTCTTTTCCCATTCATTCTCCCCAATTAATCCCCTGTATTTGTCTCCATTGATCAAAAAATGGTCTCTTTAATTCTCTGGGTTTCACTTGCTCCACCCTTCTTGATCTGGCCCTCATAAAATTACTGTCTTCCAGGTTCCATGGTACTGTCTGGTAGTTACATTGATATTTGGATTCAACCTGCGGCAGGCGATGCCGGCGGTGCGTTAGGTGTAGCGTCGGCCATTTAGCATGAATATCTGAATCGACCACGTACGACCAATGGGGCTGATACCATGGCTGGCGCCTATCGAGGACCTCAGTTTTCCAAGATAGAGATTAAGCGCTACCTCAATGTCATAAACGCCAATTACACTCGGTTGGATGATAGCAAACTATTCCCAAGGCTTGCGGAAATCTTATCGGATGAGAATGTTATCGGGTGGTTCCAGGGTCGCATGGAATTTGGACCCAGTGCCTTGGGTGCACGTTCGATTATCGGGGATCCACGTAGTCCAAAGATGCAGTCGTTATATACAGACAGTCTATCGTGAAACTAATCCTCGTTACTACGACTAGATCAAGCACTTCGAAGCCCGCACCGATTGCCCGGTACTGGTCAACACCTCATTATAACGTAAGGGGTGAGCCTATCGTGTGTACGCCGGAAGATGCCTATCGTTGTTTCATGAGAACAGAGATGGACTATTTAGTCTTAGGTATGCTACCGAAATAACTTCCCCCTCTGGCTTGCCTGATCGCCCCTCTTCGGCGTTGCGACAACAGTTACATAGCCCAGCTATGCGCCTGTTGTCGCGCCTTGAATACAAACGATCATGCGGCGCCAGCTGGCCAACTTGTTTCGTCCGCATTCCTTAAGAGAACTATTTACTCGCCAAATTCGATCACCCCGTTGGGAGAAAAATGATTCATAGAAGGACGAATTCGAACTGGATTGATTAAGTAGAATATGCATCCTGTATCAGAATTGGGCCAGAAGGGACTTCGTGAATTCGGGATTACCATAGGAGGAATTATCGCTGGACTGTTTGGTGGATTACTCCCCTGGCTATTCGGACTCCCATTTCCGGTTTGGCCTTGGTTTGTTGGAGGGAATTAGTCCTGTGGGCACTGCTAGTGCCGGCCCCTCTGAAGCCGGTACACAAGCTATGGATGCACCTCGGTTTATTGCTGAATCGGATCACTACGCCGTTGATTTTGGTCATCGTTTTTTTCTCTTCTCATCGCCCCGATGGGGCTCTTGATGAGGCTAAT
>JAAUXY010127015.1_pt1 | contig 14746 bp, 11 predicted proteins | sample 7278121 | NCBI WGS metagenome assembly JAAUXY01 (sample SAMN14350117, study PRJNA611818) | marine sediment metagenome | isolation source: surface marine sediment (1.8m) | place: French Polynesia: Moorea | collected 2018-08 | reverse complement strand
CGTCGAGGCTGAGCCGCCCGATGGCAAGCCTGTTCGAAAAGGCCCGGCGCCGCCGACGATTTTGGTCGACGCCGGCATGCTCGAACGCGGCAAGGCAATCTACAAGACGCAGTGCATCGCCTGCCACGGACAGAATGGCGAAGGACTGGTCGTCGCGGGCCAGGGCCCCGAGATGACGCCGCCCGACCTGGGCGACGCGGCCTACATGCAATCGCGCTCCGACATGAACATTGCGCGAATCGTCCAGTACGGCGGCTTTCGAATGCCGGCGTTTCCGGCGTTACGCGGTGACGACCTCGTGGACGTTGTCGCCTACGTCCGTTCCTTGAGCTGGAAAGACATTCACCAGGTCGACCTGCAAACGCTGGCGCAGGGAGTGGTCGAGGATTACGCGCCCGTCACGGCCGAGATGCTCGAGAACCCGCCGGACGGTGACTGGCTGATGTTCCGCCGCACCTACGACGGCTGGGCATACAGTCCACTCGAGCAGGTGAATCGCGACAATGTCGGCGAGCTGAGACTCGCCTGGTCACGGGCGATGGAGCCCGGCGGTCAGTACGCGACCCCGCTCGTGCACGACGGCGTGCTGTACATCCAGCATCCCGGCGACGTCATCCAGGCGCTCGACGCAACCAACGGCGACCTGATCTGGGAGTATCGCCGCGACACCGAGCGCGAAGGACGTTCGCGCAGTCGCCGCAACATGGCGATCTACGGCGATCGCCTCTATCACCTGACCGACGACCATCACCTGATCGCGGTCGACGCCCGCAGCGGCAGGCTCATCTGGGAAGTCGAGGAGGAGGGTGCCGGCGAAGGCATCGGCCACCACGGCGGGCCGCTCGTTGCGGCGGGTGTCGTCGTGAGCGGCCGCTCCTGTTCGCCGAGCGGCGGACCGGAGATCTGCTACATCTCCGGCCACGACGCCGACACCGGGCAGGAGCTATGGCGGACGCGGACGATTCCCGGACCCGGCGATCCGGGCGACGAGACCTGGGGCGACGTGCCCGACGAGCGTCGCTGGCACGTCGGCACTTGGGGCAGCGTGCCGAGCTACGACCCGGAGCTGGGTCTACTGTACTGGGGCACGTCCGTGCCGGCGCCGTCGCTCGAAGTGCTGCGCGGCACGGGCGGCCGCGATGTCCTGTATTCGAACAGCACGCTGGCGACCGACCCGGCCACCGGCAAGATCGCCTGGTACTACCAGCACCTGCCGCGCGACAACTGGGACATGGACCACGTCTACGAACGCCTGCTGATCGACGTCGAGGTCGCACCGGACGCGTCCGAGGTTCGCTGGATCAATCCATCGGTAACGCCCGGCGAGCGCCGCAAGGTCGTCTCGGGCATACCCGGCAAGACCGGCATCGTCTACACGCTCGACCGCGAAACCGGCGAATTCCTGTGGGCCCGCGAGACACTGCACCAGAACATGATCGAGGACATCGGGCCGGACGGCACGGTGAAGATCGACGAGGACATGGTCGTCGGTCCGTTCGAGGAACTGCTCGTCTGCCCGTCACTGGGCGGCGGCAGGAACTGGCCGTCCGGTACCTACAGCCCTCGCACCGGCTACATGTACCAGCCACAGCAGAACATGTGCGTTCTGCAGACCGGCAACACCGATGCGCCCGTCGCCGAGGACGGCTACGCGACGAGCTGGGTCGTCGTCGAGGATCCGGCCGTCGAAGGAGAGCCGTACCCGGTCGGTCGCCTTGACGCTATCGATCTCTCGACGGGCCGCCAGCCGTGGCGCCACGAACAGCGCGCCGCGATGCTGGGTTCTGCCGTATCGACCGCGGGCGGCCTCGTGTTCGCCGGCGATATCGACCGCCGCTTCATGGCCTTCGACGACGAGACCGGCGAGGTACTGTGGCGGTCGATCGTGAGCGGGCCCGTGTCCGGCAGCGCGATCTCCTACGCCGTCGACGGGCGCCAGTACGTTGCCGTACCCGTCGGCGGCGGTACCGCGTCGCCTGAGCGCCGGGCGCTGTCCATCCACACCGAACTGAAACCGCCGCGCGACTCGCTCGCGCTATTCGTCTTTGCCTTGCCTGACGAAGGAGTATCCCGATGAGAATGCCGTCTTTCCGCCTGCTTGCCGCGCTGGCCCTGCTGATTTCACTTGCGAGCCAGGCGCAGGAGACCGTCGATCCGCGCACGCCGCACATTCTCTCCGAGCGTGAGCGCTCGCAGATCGTCGACGAATGGCTGCTCGAGCGACTCAACACGGTCGTCTTGCCGCTCATGCGCCGCGAAGGCGTGGACATGTGGATCCTGGTCGCGGGCGAGTACGATGAAGACCCGATCGTGAAGACGATGTTGCCGTCGACGTGGCTCAACGCGAGGCGGACGACGATCCTGATCTTCCACGACGACGGCGGCGATGTTGCCGAACGCATGGCGGTTGCCCGTTACCCGGTCGCTGACCTGTTCCCCGCGGCGTGGGACGCCGACGCGCAGCCTGACCAGTGGGCACGGGTCGCCGACATCATCCGGGAGAAGGACCCGCAGACCATTGCCGTCAACACGAACGCCGACATGCCGCTGGCGGATGGGCTGAGCGCGGGCATGCGAATCAAGCTCGACGCCGCGCTCGGGCCGCTCGTCGACCGCGTCGTCGAAAAGCCCGGCCTCGCGATCGGCTGGCTGGAGACGCGCACGGACTCGGAGATGGCCGCCTACCCGCACATCGTGCGCATCGCGCATTCGATCATCGCCGAGATGTACTCGGAGGCGACGATCACGCCGGGCGTCACGACGACCGGCGACCTGCGCTGGTTCCTGCGCCAGCGCGTTACCGATCTCGGGCTGAACACCTGGTTTCACCCGAGCGTGCACGTGCAGCGTCATGACCAGGCCGCGTTCGATATCGCCAGCATGGGCATCGACAAGGGCGAGGTCATCCTGCCCGGTGATTTCCTGCACGTGGATTTCGGGATTACCTATCTCCGACTAAACACCGATACGCAGCATCACGCCTACATCCTGAAGCCGGGCGAGACCGACGCGCCTCAGGGACTCAAGGACGGGCTCGCCGCCGCGAACCAGGTGCAGGACGCGCTGACCGACGAGTTCAAGACTGGCCGCAGCGGCAACGAGATCCTCGCGGCCGCCCGCCGCACGGTGGAGAAACTCGGCATCAACGGCACGATCTATACGCACCCGATCGGCTTCCACGGCCACGGGGCCGGGCCGGGCATCGGCTCCTGGGAAACCCAGGAACCGAGAAAGGGCCTGAGCGGTTCCTACCTGATGTACCCGAACACGGCGTACTCGATCGAGCTCAACGCGCAGGTCGAGGTGCCCGAATGGGACGACCAGGTCGTGCGTTTTATGACGGAAGAGGACGCGTTCTTCGACGGCGAATCCGTGCAATATCTCGACGGCCGGCAGACCGAGATCACGCTGATCCCGCGGCCGTAGCCGCGTTGGTAAAAATTAGGTCCGTCGTTCTGCGGATGGAGGAACGAGTGGCGCACCGTCAGCTTCGTGAATGTTCACCCACTCGTCAACGAGCTTGCACAGACGGTCGAAAACGCGTCTTTCGCTTTTGCCATGCACGCCGCCGAGCGCCAGGCCTGGAACGCGACCGATGAAGCACTGGTCTTCGTCGGACCATTCAACAATCTTCATATACAGCCTGACTTTGTTCATTCGATACCTACCAGGGGTGGGTGAGCTGCACGTAGTACGCGTCTTCCTCGGGTCCACGCGCGTAGTCGAGGCCTAGCCAGACGTTCTCGCCGCGTAGTGCGAGGAAGCGGACGCCGACGCCCCAGGCATTGATGTCCTCTTCGGTCGCAACGGTCGGGTCGATATCGTCAACGAAGCCGGCGCCCGCGAATGCGATACCGGCCCAGCGTTCGGCGAACCTGTAGCGGCCCTCGATTTCCGCGACGCCGGCCACGTCGCCCTGGAATCTGAGCGCCGGTACACCGCGCAGCGGCACGAAAGGCTGCGCGTAGAACGGCACGTCGCCGCCCGCCGAACCAACCTCGAGTCTGAAGCCCACGACGAACTTCTCGGCAAAGCGGTGAAACGAGTTGGCCTTGAGGCGTGCCGTCGTATAGCCGAAGTCGCCGCCGATCGCCTCGTCGTAACGCCACACGGTCAGGTCAACGAGCTGGCCGCTCTCCGGCATCATCGTATCGTCGCGCGTATCGTAGATACCCATCGCGGCGACGCCCACGTCGGTGAACGAAAAGTCCGGCAGGATGCCGCGAGCCGGGTTACCTGGACTGATGTCGAAGGTCGCGTCGGCATCCGCGATCGACAAAGACGTGCCGATGAACCACGGCGATTCGCCGATCCGGTTCTTCGCGTTGAGGTACAGGACCGAACCGTCGAGCGTGAACCGGAATGGATTGTCGGCAAGGTAGATCTTGGCGTTGATGCGCGCTCGCGCAAGCGCACCGATCATGCGCCAGGAGTCGTCATTGAACGTGCGGGAGTGGCCGATGCCCGCGGCCCAGGTGTCGTTGGTCGTGTAGACACCGAGAAGCCCCGTCGCCGTGGGCGGCGGCGTCTGCTTCTGATTGGTCTTCGCGAGCTTGCTGGCCGACGTCACCCGCGGCCGGTCGCGATCCCCGTCCCGGTGGAAGTATACGAGGCCGCCGCCGAGGCCCTCACCGATGGCGGGCTCGGTGACGACCAGCGGTATCGCGAGGAAGTTGCCGAAGCGGGATTCCTCTTCGGCCGCATCGTCCGCCTGGGCGTCGTCCGATTCCTCGGCACCGGCAAAAAGCGGCCACGCAGCGAGGAGCGCAATGATGATAAGTCGTTTCACGTCGCGAGGATAAACCGAAATGCAGCGCTTGGCGCGCGCAAAAAGCCTTCGACGGCGGCCTGTCCTTACTCCGGGTCGCCGCAAACGGCGACCTCAAAGCAGATCTCGTCGCCGTTCAGCGGGATCTTCCCGGTCTTGTCGAGAATCCCGGACAAGAGCAGGTTGGCGATGTCGACGCCGTCATCGTCCACGGTCACCAGCGTTACGTGGTCCATCGAGCGGCCGCGTTCGGGGATCTGCGATCCGCCCGTCGTAGCGAGGCGGATATAGTCCCGGCCATTTCGCTGCTGGTAGCCGTAGGCGTGCACGTGCCCGTGGAACACCGTGTACGGGCGGTCGGCCAGCGCCGCCTCGATTCTCGCGAACTGCTCCTCGCCTTCGCGTTCCCAGGCGGGCTTGTGTATCAGCAGGAAAGTCCAGCGAACGTCGTCTTCGGCTTCGAGGACCCGGAGGAAGTGATCGGCCTGCTCCGCGGTAATGTTTCCGTAGGAGCGCTCCGGCAGGTTTGCGTACTCCGTTTCCTCGAAGGCATCCCAGCCTTCTGTCTCGGCGACCTCGATTGCTTCGTTGCGAACCTTCTGCATATACGCGATGCGCTCGGCCGTGTTGTCCTCGGTATCGAGGACCAGGAACAGTACGTCCTTGTAGATGAACTGGTAGTAGGTTCTTCCGTGCCGCTCCCGCCAGACATCGCGCAGCATCTCCCCGGTAAGGTCGTGGTTGCCACCCATGTAGAAGATCGGCGCACGCGCAGCCATTGCGCGATCGTCGAAGGTGTCCCACTCGGCGTGCAGGCCTTCTTCTGTCTCCGAGTCGCCCTCGATCAGGTCGCCGACGTTGACAATCAGTTCTGGCCGCAGCAGGTTCAGCTGGGCCATGGCGACGTCGAACACGCGGTCACGTTCGCCGCCGGTGAGGTCAGAGAACACGGCGAACGTGAACTTGTCATCATCCGCGTCGAAGTCGTCGTGGTTCCACGGGGTTGCAGCGTCGGTCACATTGCTGACGAAAATCCCGCGCGGGATATCGGCCGGGTCGGCGCAGCCGGCCTGGCCAAGCGCCAGGCCGACAATCGCAGCGACGGAAAGTGTGCTCGCGAGTCTGTTCATGGCGAACAGATTACCGGTTATCTACCTCTACGACACCGTTGACCATGACCATATCGATATTGTTCTCGTAGTCCGCAAGAACCTCGGTACTCTCCAGCGGGTTGCCATCAACGAGAATCACGTCCGCGTAGCTGCCCTCGACCAGAGTGCCCAGCTGGGCTTCCTTGTATGGATTCTTGGGGCCGGTCTGCATCAGGTACTTGCCGGCCGTCGACGTCGATGCGCGCAGGGCTTCGACCGGGGTGAACCAGCGCTCGAGCTGGGTGATGTTCAGCGTGGCATTCGGCACCGCGTCATAGGTGAACATGTCGCTGCCCGCAAACATCTCGACGCCATGTTCCTTCGCCCAGGCAAACATCTGGTCGGCACCTTTGTTCACCATGAGGCCCTTGGCGACCTGCTCCGGACCGAAGCCCGGGATGCCGGCCGGGTCCTGGAAGGCGGTGTAGCTCATGTAAGCCTGCGCCGAAAGGACGATGTCTTCACGCACCATCCGACGCATCGTCTTCTCGTCCATCAGGAAGCCGTGCTCGATGCAAGTCACGCCCTGGTCGAGCGCCATGTTGATGTGCGCGGTGTGGTAAACGTGAATGCAGACGTAGGAGTCGAACTGTTCGGCAACCTCTACAGCAGCGCGAAGCTCGGCCGGGCTGATCGTAATCGACTCGAGCGGGTCGAATGCGGAAGCAACGCCGCCGCCGACCATGACCTTCAGGAAGGTCGCGCCGTCACGGAAGTTCTGCCGTGCCGCCGCGCGAACCTCGTCCGGGCTGTTGACGACCCAGCTGTTGCGCGCGCGCGTGTGGTTCGAGACGTCGCCTAGATTGTCGGTTTGCGGACCCCAGTCCGTGTGTGCGCCGGTCGTGCCGATGCAGCCGCCGCTGGAGTACAGGCGCGGACCGCTGAGGATACCTGCAGAAATCGCCTTGGCGAGGTTCGCCGGGCCGCACATGTCGCGCAGCGTGGTGAAGCCCATCTTCAGGTACTGAGAGAAGGTCTGGTGAGCCAGCGCGCCCGACGTTGCAGCTACCCACTCGGTCTCGTGCGCCGGGATGCCCTGCGGGAACATCACGTGCGTGTGCATATCGATCAGCCCCGGCATCAGCGTCCGCCCGTTGCCCTCGATCACGGTCGCGTTGCCCGCGACGATCGAGTCCGAGATTTGCGTGACCTTGTTGCCCTCGACGAGCACGTTCATGCTGGGCTGCAGCGCATCCGCGGTACCGTCCCAGACGGCGACGTCGGTAAACAGGTAGCGACTCTCTTCCTGCGCCAATGCCGGCAGTGTGACGGTAAGGGCCGCGAGTACGACGCCCAGTTTCATAACGCTCTTCATGTCTAGTCTCCTTGCATGGGCGATCGGTGCGAACGCCGATAGTTCTGTGGTGATTGTCCGGTCCAGTTCTTGAAAGCGCGTGAGAACACCGTCGGATCGGTAAATCCAACGCTTTGTGCAATTTCGGCGACTCGTCGATCCGACTCGCTCAGGGCACGGCCTGCCTTCCGTGCACGCAGCCGAGCGATTTCTTTCGACAGGGTCGTCCCCTCGTCGCGCAGTTCGCGCGACAGGCGCCTGCGGTTGAAGCCGCATATCCTGGCGGCCTTGTCGACGGTCAGGTCGGTCTCGTGCAGGTGCGGCTTCAGCGCCGAGCGCACGGAATCGATCAGCGAGACGGGAATGTGGCCCTGCTCCGTCTTGCTGGCAGTATGGAAATGAGACTTCTCGAAGGCCTCGAATAGCCATCGCGACGGGAAGGTGATTCGGACACCGTAAACGTCGCCTGCGGCAATCCTGTAGGGCTCGGATGTCGGCGGAATGCAGGCGGGGTCCGCAACCGTGAACATGACGTCGCTCGCGTCCCAGTGCTCGCGCGCGGCGTGCATGAGCAGGCGTAACATGAATCCCATGTAGAAAGCGTCGTTCTGCCCGGGAGTCAGCGGCGGCTTTTTGATCCGCTCGAGACCGAAGGTGGTTCGCCTGCCGTCCGTGTTGACGTAGAACTTCGTCGCCGTCGAGTGCTCTGCTGCCTGCATCGCGAACAGTGTCAGCAACTCGCCAACCGTGTTTGCCTTCTCCGCGGCAACCGAGATCGGGTCCCAGCCCTGCAGGTCGAGCATGCTGCCTATGCTGAAGCCGAGGTAGCGGTCGTTCGCGATCTCCGCGGAACGTTCGATGAGCTCATAGATAGCGCCCGGAGCAACGAACAGCTCGTGGGATGCCGGGATCTGTGGCGGCAGCCCGAATTCGTGCAGCAGCGCGGCCGCGCCCAGGCCGCGCCGCTCGAGCTCGGCGAGGAACGGGTTGACGGCACTCAGGCGGATGAGTGGCAGGTTGGTTGTCATTCTCTTGTTTCCCGTGCCGCAGACAGGCTGGGGTTCCGAAAAGTAGCAATGCCCGGCGGGCAGCAGTTGATGTTATTGACCTGTTTAGAGGGATTCTAAGACAAAATTGCCAACTCTGCGCGCGCGGCGCATGTCTGCGTGGCAATCTTTGCCGCATTGGAGTGCCATGCGCCGCGCACTCGGGCAATAATCCGCCCCTACGTCCCTTACCCAGCCCATAGAGCCATCATGATGAGAACAACGTGGTATCTCGTTTCGTTGCTGTTCGCCGCCTCCGCGGCGTCTGCGCAGCAGCCCGAAGGGCCGCGCTTCGGCGGTCCGAACGCCGTCGAAAACCAGGTCGCCGGTGACTTCGGCGACGACTGGGACCAGTGGAAGCAGGGTCTGAAAGACGACTACGGGCTGGTTCTCAACGTCGATTACACGGCCGTGTTACTGACAGCGAACGAGACCTTCGACGACGACACCGGCGCCGGCGGCATTGCGCGATTGTTCGGTACGTTCGATCTCTTCAACGTCGAGCACGGCACGCTGGTCTGGAAGTTCGAGCATCGGCATGCGTTCGGCAACACGTCGCCGTTCGACTTTTCGCTCGGCCAGATTGGCTACGTTGGCCTGCAGGAGCCGCCGTTCAACGATACGGATTTCCGCACGCAGAACTTCTACTGGCGGCAGCGCCTGAACGGTGGCCGCTCGGTGCTGATCGCCGGCGTGCTCGACGTCACTGACTACCTGGATGCCTATGCGCTCGCGAGCCCGTGGCTGCACTTCATGAACTTCGCGTTCTCGACCGGCAGCGCGACGATCGGCCTGCCCAACGATGCCGCTTTCGGCGTGGCTTACGGCACGATGCTGACCGACAACATCTACCTGATCGCGGGCATCACAGACTCCAACGGCGATCCGTCGCGGCCCTTCGACGGCATAGGAAACTTCTTCAGCGACAACGAGTACTTCAAGAGCGTCGAGATCGGCTACACGAGCTCGGCCGAGCGTATCATCCTCGACAACTATCACCTGACGGTCTGGCACAAGGATCGGCAGGACGAGCTCAACGTGCCCGAGGGCTGGGGCATCAACTTCTCCGCGTCGAAGTTCATCAACGACAAGTACATGCCCTTCGTGCGCGGCGGGCTGACTGATGATGCCGGTTCATTACTCGAGAGCTCACTGAGCGCCGGTGTTGGCTACCGGACCCTGGCTTTCGACGGCCTGCTCGGTGCCGGCGTGAATTGGGGAACACCCAACGAGGATACCTTCGGCCCCGATCTCGACGACCAGTTCGCGCTCGAGGTCTTCTACCGGGCGGCGGCCGGGAAGCACCTGGCATTGACCGCCGACATTCAGTACATCAACAATCCCGCGCTGAACCCGAACGAAAGCAACATCTGGATGCTCAACGTTCGCGCTCGCGCTACTTTCTGACGTCAAGGACAGGACCAACATGAAGCTGAGACTCCTACCCTTCGCAATTCTTCTGTGCTCATTCCAGTTCGCCATGGCGCAGGAGGCACCGGCTACCCGCTCCGGATTCACGGACGAGATGGCCCTGGGCGGCCCGGAAAGCGTCAGCAGCCAGCTAAAGCGTGGCGACGAACTGCGGGACTCGCTCTACGAGTGGCCACTCTTCGACGGCTACTTCGACTGGAAGCGCCAGGTCAACGAGGACTACGGCGTGTCCTTCGGCCTCTACTATTACTTCCTGTTCCAGCAGGCGAGCGACAGCCTGCCGGGCCAGGACGACAACGCGTTCGGCAACATATTTCGCTTCCTCGGCAACTGGACGGTGTGGAAGAACGACAACGGCAACCTCGGCCGTATCGACTGGCGCTTCGAGAGCCGCTCGAACATGTTCGATTTCCAGGCACCGGGATCACTGGGCGGGGCCACCGGCGTCGCCGCACTGGCGCCCGGGTTTGCCTACTCGGAGAGCTTCGATATCGATCTCGCGGTGATCAACTGGACCCAGGGCTTCGCGAACGGCCGCGCTGGCTACGCCGCAGGCCGACTCGCCTTCGATGCCTACCTCGACGCGTTTCCGTTCCAGACCTTCTCGAGAGGTTTCCTCAATCGCTCGTTCATCCTGAATCCGACCCTGCCTACCACCGGCATCGGTGCACTGGGTGCCGTCGTTAAAGGCATGGTGACCGACAACTTCTGGCTTGGTGCGCAGATCTACGATGCGAACGCGGCCAGTGGCGAGTTCGACTTCGATACGTTCCAGGAAGGTGAGTTCCTGAAAGCCGTCGAAGTGGGCTGGACGCCGTCGTTTGCGCAGCGCAAGACCAACCTGGTCCAGTTCACCTACTGGGATAAGGACGAACGCACGGATGCGGGTGTCACCGACGGCAGCGGCTGGGCGGTCAGTGCCGCCTGGAAGCTCGACGATACCTACTTCCCGTTCGTACGCTTCGGCGATTCCGACGGCGGTGGCGGTGTCGCGGCCGAGCAGTCGTTCAGCGCCGGCGTCGAGATCTCGCGGCCGAAAGGCGAAGCGTGGACGATCGGTGCGGGCTGGGCGAAGCCGTCGGAGGAGACCTTCGGCCCGGGGCTCGATGACGAGACCGTTCTCGAGACCTCCTACAAGTTCCAGGTGACCAAGGAGCTGTCACTGCTGGCGGACGGCCAGATCATCTTCAACCCGGCCAACAACCCCGGCGAGAGCTCCATATGGCTTGTAGGTGTCAGGGCGATCTTCACGCTGTAGTGCTCATACCCTGATCGCGAGGTAGACTGTCGGCCCTCTCACGGGCCTGTTCAGGAGAACAGCATGTCGACCTTCGCCAGGATTGTGTTCCTTCTTACTGCGTTGCAGCTCGCGGCATGCGGTAACGGCAGCGCACAGGAACCCTTTGACGTCGTCATCCTTAATGGCCGCGTCATGGACGTCGAGACGAACTTCGACGAGGTCCGAAATGTCGGCATCCGGGACGGAATCATCGTCACCATCTCCGAGGACTCGATCGCCGGTAACGAGACAATCGACGCCGCGGGTCACGTCGTAACCGCAGGCTTTATCGACACGCACCATCACGGCGCCGGCAGCCGCTGGGGTGTGAAAGCGAGCCTCCGTGACGGTGTGACGACGCCGATGGATGTCGAGCTTGGAACGATCAACGTTGCGGGCTGGTATGCGGAACGCGATGGCAACTGGCCCGCCAACTACGGCGCGGCCGCGTCGCACGAGTTCCATCGAATGAAAGTGCTCGACGGTATGGCACTGGACGGGCCCGCCGACGGCACGCAGTTTGCGGCGCTGCGCAACGCGTCTTATGACGAAAACGGCGTAGCCGACTGGGCCGTCACGCGAGCGACCCTCGACCAGCTCAACGAGATGCTGGTCAATATCGACGAGGACCTGCGTGCCGGCGCGATCGGCATCGCGTCGACCACGGGTTACATGGCCAACGGGGTCACGACTCTCGAACTCTTCAACGTGCAGAAAGTCGCCGCGAACTACGATCGCCTGTACGCGTCCCACGTTCGCCTGCTCGGCAACTCCAACCCGCCGACCGAGGCGACACTCGGCGCGTTCGAACAGATCGCGAACGGCGTAGCGCTCAACCAGCCGCTGATCCTGTCGCACAACAACAATTTCGGCTGGTGGGAGGTCGAAGAGCACCTGCAACTCCTGCGCGACCAGGGCTACAACGTCTGGTCCGAGTACTACCCGTATGCTTGCGGCTCCTCGACGATCGGTTCGGAGTTCATCAAGCCGGAGAACATCGGCCAGCTCGGCATCGACTACACCAACCTGATCGACCCGACGACTGGCGAGAACATGAATCGCGAGATCTACGATCGCATCGTCGCCGAGGACCCCGCGTTCATCATGATCCTCTGCCTGCCGCAGCGCGAGGCGTGGCTGCCGATGTGGCTGGAGGTGCCGCACATGACCGTGGCCGGCGACCAGATGCCGCCGGTCGACGCCGAGGGCAACCCGCTCGATTGGGACGATCCCTACGAAGCCTACAACGGCCACCCGCGGACAGTCGGAACGCATGCGAAAACGCTCAGGCTGGCTCGCGAGCACGGCGTACCGCTGATGCAGGTGCTGGCGCAGAACAACTACTGGGCCGCGAAACACCTGGGCGATGCCGGCATCGAAGCAATGAAGGTTCGAGGTCGCATGCAGGAAGGCATGGTCGCCGACATCACGGTCTTCGATCCGGAAACGGTGACCGACAACGGCCAGTACAAAGTCGGCGAGAACGGTAACCCGTCGACCGGTATTCCATATGTTCTCGTCAACGGTACCGTTATGGTCCGCGATTCGAAGGTCGTCGACGGCGTCTTCCCGGGACGGCCGATTCGCTTCGAGCCTGAGGCAGAAGGCCGCTTCGAGCCGCTGGAACGCGAGGCCTACCTCGATAACCTGCTGGCGCCTGACCTGCACATTGACGAGGGCCTCGGCTCAATCGAATCGCATTGACTCGACTTGCCACCACGCTCCTCTTTGCGGCTGCGTTAAACGCCTGCACGGGGGCCGATAGCGAAGCCCTGCGTGGCGAACTGACCTGGGGCCACGAAGTGCGCAGCTTCTGTCCGGCCGGCAGCGACGATTGCTACTGGATCGTGCCGGCTACCGATGATCTTCGAGAACGCTTTCGAGAGCTCGGTTCTGCCGACGAGCCGTACACGCCGGTCTGCGTCGTGCTCTCGGGGACGCTTGATGCGGAGTCTCCGCGTGACGGCTTCGCCGCCGACTACGAAGGTTTGTTTAAGGCGACGGCGGTTTCCACCTGCGAGGACTAGTCAGACCACGCGGTTGCGCTGCTCGCCGGCGATGAACGCGCGGACATTCGCCGCGAGCTCGTCGATGGCGTTCTGGCGTGCTTCGTTGGTCGCCCAGGCGATGTGCGGCGTGACGATCAGGTTATCCCCCTCGTAGTCGAGCAGCGGGTCGCCATCGACTGGCGGTTCCTTCGGCAGCACATCGACGGCAGCCGCCGCAATGTCGCCATTCTCGAGCGCCGCCGCCAGCGCTGCCGAATCCACGAGCCCGCCGCGGGCCGTATTGATCAGTATGGCCGACGGTTTCATCGCTCGAAATTGCTCAGCGCCGAACAGGTTGCGGGTCTGCTCGTTGAGCGGGCAGTGCAGCGAGACGACGTCGGACTGCTCCAGGACGGTGGCGAACGGGAAGCGGTCCTTGGGGACCTGCTCCGCCCATGGCCGCGCCGAGACGAGCACGTTCATGCCGAGCGCGGTGCCCGCGCGGGCGACACCCTGGCCGAGTTCGCCGAAGCCCACGATGCCGAGCGTCATCGCCGACAGCTCGCGCACCGGGTGAGTCAGCAGGAACGGGTCAACGGCCTTCTGCCATTCGCCCGCGCGAACCGACGCGCGATAGGCCGGCAGGCTGTGCGTCAGCATGAGCAACACGCCGAAGACATGTTCGACGACAGACTGGGTGCAGTAGCCGCGGATATTCGCGACGCCAATGCCGTGTTCCTCGGCGGCGGCGAGGTCGATGTTGTCGGTACCGGTAGCTGTCAGGCCGATGAACCTGAGTTTCGGCGCCTGCTGGAGCAGTTCCGGCGTGAACCGAAACTTGTTCGTAAAGACTATGTCGACGTCGCGGATGCGTTCGGCAATTTCGTCATCGCTGGTTACGTCGAAGACGTCGAGGGAGTCGACGCTTTCATGCAGAACGGTCAGGTCGAGGCCGGGACCCATGGTCCCGTAGTCCAGGAATACGGCTTTCATAGATTGACCATGACCGAATGGTCGTGAACACGCAAGAAGGCCGGGCCGCCTGTGCAGCCCGGCCATCGCGTCGCATGATCAGTAGCCGGAGCCGGTGGTTGTCGACTGGGTCGTCTGCGGGCTGACCGTGAACCACGCACCGTAGACGCCGTTGACGTCGGTCGTGGTCGGGTCGCCCGAGAAGAAATACAGCGGGTCGCCCTGGTACGTCCACTGCCGTGAGCCGTCGGCGCGATCGATGATGTCGAAGTCACCGCTCGGCTTGTCATCAGCACCGGCATACAACGGTGGCCAGGTCACCGCGCAGCCGCCGTTGCAGTCCGAGTCGTCCGCGCCGTCGCCTTCGGCGTCGTTGCGGTCGTTGTCGAAGCGGTACAGCGTGAAGCCGGTCTTGTCCGACAGCGTGCCTGCCTGGTCGCCGTTTGCGTCGACATCGTAGATCAGTCCGCGCGCTTCGAAGATGGCGCCGGCCGATGCGTCGGTAACGACCTGCACCGGGGCGATCCTTGCGAGGTGCCAGACACCGCCGATCTCATCGCCGTTCACGTCGCCGGGCTGGGTGTCGTTGGCGAAGAAGTACAGCGGTTCCTCATTGACGGCCCACTGCCGGCTACCGTCGTCGCGAGTGATCAGGGAGAAAGGCACGCTCGGCGTCGCAGCCGCGTCTGCAAACAGCGGCGGCCAGGTCACGGCGCAGCTGCCGTTGCAGTCCGAGTCGCCACTGCCGTCCGCCTCGGTGTCGTTCGCGTCATTATCGAACACGTACAGGCTGAAGCCCGTGAGTTCCGCGCGCTCG
>JAAUXY010015956.1_pt1 | contig 14747 bp, 12 predicted proteins | sample 7278121 | NCBI WGS metagenome assembly JAAUXY01 (sample SAMN14350117, study PRJNA611818) | marine sediment metagenome | isolation source: surface marine sediment (1.8m) | place: French Polynesia: Moorea | collected 2018-08 | reverse complement strand
CATAAAACTCGACCAACCACGCTACACAAATCTCTCGACCTCGGCCCCCAGGTCTGCGTCCACGCTGGACCGGACGCTGGTAGGCGCTACCGGCCGCCAACGCGTGATCGTCCGCCTCAACACGCCGGCCACCGGTGAGATTGATGACGATCGCATGCGTTACGGGCGCAAGTTCGAGATCGAGAATGAACAATACGACATGTTGTCCCGTTTCCAGAGCCAGTATGACTCGATCCAGGTCATCGGCCAGGTGCAGCACGTACTCAACGCGGTCTTCCTGGACGTACCGGCTGAAGCGCTGGAAAGCATGGCGTCGGACCCGCAGGTATCGCGCATCGCTCCCGTGGGCCACTACGAACTCAACCTCGAGGAAACGGTACCCTACGTCGGTGCCACCGCAGTTCAGGATGTACTGGGACTGGACGGTAGCGGCGTCAGCGTCGCCGTGCTCGACAGTGGCGTGGACTATACGCACGCCGACCTGGGTGGTTCCGGCGACCCCGCCGAGTACGCCGCCAATGACGGTACATTCATCGAGCCCGGAACCTTCCCCACGGCGAAAGTCGTCGGCGGTTTCGATTTCCTCGGTAACGTCTGGCCGACCGGTCCGGGTGGATTCGATGATCCGCCTATGCCTGACCCCGATCCGCTGGATGACCTGGCCCTCGAGCCGGGCGCCTTTGCCGGTCACGGTACCCATGTCGCCGATATCATCGGCGGTGTAAATGGGGTCGCTCCCGGCGCCGATATCTATGGTGTCAAGGTGTGCGCCTCTCTGACGCCCAGCTGTAACGGCATCTCGCTGATTCTCGGTATGGAGTTCTCGGTGGATCCGAATGGCGATGGGGATACCGACGACCGCCTGGATATCATCAACATGTCACTGGGCGCCGGCTACGGCCAGCCTTTCGACGATGACCTGTCCGCTGCCGTGGACAACGCAACGGCGCTGGGCACCCTGACTGTCTCCTCTGCGGGCAACTGCGGCGACCTGCCGTACTGCACGGGCACGCCGTCATCTGCTCCTACGGCAATCTCCGTTGCACAGACCCAGGTACCTTCGGCGAAGCTCTTCTTCATGAACGTGATCGAGCCCGAGGCAGCCGCCGGCCTTTACAACGCGGTGAAGTATCCGTGGACGCCCGATCCCGCCGGCACGCTTCAGGCCGAGGTGATCTACGGCGATGTGGATGACGACAACTTAAATGGCTGTGCTCCATACGATGGCGACTTTACAGGCAAGATTGTTCTCGCCGATCGCGGTGGCTGTTTCTTCAGCGACAAGGTGCGCAATGCTGAGAACGCCGGCGCGATTGTCGGTATCGTCGGCCTCATCGATGACAGCGCCCCGTTCCCGGGTGGCTTCGGCGGCGGTGACCCGATCAGTATCCCGGGCTTCAACATCTCCCGAGTGGATGCAGACATCCTCCGAGCTGGTGGCGCCATCGTGTCGTTTGGCCCCGAGTTCAGCGAATCACTCGCGGGAAGCACTGTGAGCTCAACGGCTCGCGGTCCGGACCTGTCTTTCAACGCCATTAAGCCTGAAATCGGCGCGCCAGGTGCTTCCGTGTCCGCGGAAGTCGCCACCGGTACCGCGCGTACGCCGTTCGGCGGCACCTCGGGCGCCAGCCCGATGGTGGCCGGTGCAGCAGCGCTGCTGCAAGAGGCCTGCCGCAGGGATGACGACGATGACGACGATGACGACGATGACGATGACGATCGTGACGGATGTTCTCCGCTGGAGCTGAAGGCCCTGCTGATGAACAACGCAGAGCGCGAAGTCATCAGTGACACCACTGGCGGCCTTGCGGAAATCACCCGCATCGGTGGCGGTGAGCTGCGTGTAGATGCGTCTGCAACGGCGACTTTCCTGGCGTGGTCTCCGGACGACGACCAGCCGTCACTGTCGCTGGCCTTCAATGACGTCGACGAGCCACTGCGCATTCGTCGCGAGGTCAAGGTACAGAACCTCAGCAACAAGCGGCAACGTTTCACTTTCACACCGACCTTCCGCTTTGCTGAAGATGCGGCGACCGGAGCGGTTTCCGTGTCTATCAAAAAGCAAAAGCTGACGGTACCGGCAGGCAAGACCAAGAAGGTGAAGATCGATTTCCATATCGATCCGAGCCTCCTGGGCGGCAACCCGATGAACTCCTCGAGCCAGGGCACCAACCCTGCGGCCCTGTCAGCGGCCGAGTACGACGGTTACCTGCTTATTACTTCAGCTAACGGTGACGAAGCAGCACTGCCCTGGCATATCATTCCGCGCCAGGCAGCCAACGTCGCGCCAGCTCGCCAGACCATCGTGCCCGGCGGATTCCCGGACACCATTGGGCTGACCAACCCTGGAGCAGGTATCGCGCAGAACGATGCCTACACGCTGATCGGGCTTAGCGATGAAATGCCGCGCGGTGCGCGCGGTGCGCAGTCGCCGATGCCGGATATCCGCGCTGTGGGTGTCAACACGGTACCCGTGCCCGCGGGCTTCTGTTCAGCGGAGTTCCTCTGGGAGTTCGCGGTCAACACCTGGGATCGACAGGCGCACCTGCTGCCCGTCAGTCACCAGATCGACCTCGATATCGATCCCACCGTCGACGGACCGGAGTTCACCGTGGCAAACCTGCCAATTTCGATACTCTTCGGTCTTCCTTCGGTGCTGGATGATGTGCGTCAGGTCACCTACGCCATCAACAATGCTACCGACGACGCATCAGTCTTCTTCTTCGCGGAGCATGCGACCAACACCGGCAACACCGTGTTGCGCGTCTGCGGCGAACAGGTAGGCTTGAGCGCCGCTGACATCGGGACAACCCCGGTAGGCGTGACTGTCAATGCAGTCGACTACTACAACGGTGGTCCGGGAGACACCCTCGGTGGCATTACCATCACGCCGCTGGGTGAGCAGTACTTCGGCCTTCCTTCTGGTGACATTCCCGCCGCTGACTTCGGCGCACTTGATGTGTTCGACTTCGGCGCATTCCCGGGCAATTCACCGGAAGCGGGCGTGATGCTGTTCACCAATGGTGATCGAGGTGCAGGTGCCTACGGCGGTGCTACTGAAGATACAGAAGCGCTGTTGTTCCTCGCACCCGGGTTCGAACCGCCCTTGTCGCTCGAAGACCAGGCCAAGGACGACGATGACGATGACGATGACGACGACGATGACGACGACGACGACGATGATGACGACGACGACGACGACGACGACGACGATGATGATGATGACTAAATCGTCTAGTCTGACTCCCTAACTGAAACGGGGCCCTTCGGGGCCCCGTTTTTTATTGGGCGGGATAGACACCGCCAGGCTTAAGGTTTGGCCCTGTACAAAGCATGAATCCACCGGTCGTCCCGGCATGATATTCCCAGCGTTCGCCCTTGACGTCGAACACCACCTTGAAACCAGGCACCGGAACCTGCGTATAGACACGCCCGGGCTGACCACAGCCCAGCGAGCCGTCGGGCCAGGTCACGGCCTCTGCAACCACCAGCTCTGCCTCGGCGCTGCCCGTGCGCTGTGCAAGGTCATCCCTGATCTTGCCGACGAGACCGCTGGGGACCTCACCGGTCACCGGCGCAGTTTCCTGCGGCATTTCCACCCTCTGTATGGACTTGCGCTCCAGCGCCTGCTCTCGCATCTCCTGAATTGCAGGGTCGTCCCGCCTGGGAGTATCGGGTTTGTCTTCAGCACAGCCAGCAAGGCCTGGGGTAATGCCGGCCAGCAATACGGCTATCGCAGGTGCTTTTCTCATCATCGCTAGTTCCTCCAGAGTGATGCGATCTCGCGTCAGCGGAAGATAGCGGGCCAGCCTGCCGCCGTCCAGCAGCGGGGCGCTCCCGGTCAGACAGCTTATACTTCAAGATCTACTCGATGACGCAGGATTATGAAACGGCATGCCACGACTCAAACTCCTTTTCTCTCTCACCCTGCTCACAGCTCTCCTGCTCCTGCAGGTCAACACTTCCCAGGCGCAGGGCGACCTGCAGATACAGGAGGTCGCGCACTTCGAGGACTTCCAGAACCGTGAACCCATGCTGGTCGAGCTCAGCAACGGCGATTTGCTGGTGTCCGGCTTTCCACGTTACCCACACGAGCCGGCGCGGGCGCCCAGCCTCTGGCGCAGCCGCGATGGCGGCACCTCCTGGTCACGCGTAAACGTCGGAGCACCTGCCGACGGCGCAATCGGTAACTCCGACGTCGATCTTGCCCTCGCTCCGGACGGCACCCTTTACTTCGCCACCATGGGATTCAACCGCAGCACAGGTAGAGGCACCCATATTTCCATCGGCGTCAGCCCGGACCAGGGCGATACCTGGTCGTGGGCCTTGCTCACTGACCGAGAGCTGGCAGATCGGCCCTGGGTCGATGTGGCCCCCGATGGCACCGCGCATGTCGTCTGGAACGATGACCGTGGCGTGCACCACGCGCTCAGCAAGGATCGAGGCAATACCTGGCAAACCATGCCTCAGGTGCACCCCGTCGGCGGCTCGAGCCATATGGCTGTCGGCCCCAAGGGTGAGATCGCCGTGCGAGTCACACCGATTTTCGCATCGGGCAACCGCTTCGACACCAACGCCGACCTGGTCGCTATCAGCACCGACGGAGGCACCACCTGGACCAAACACGCCGCCCCGGGCGACCGGGCGTGGCAGCCGTACGGCACCGGTGGCTTACCCCGCTGGGTGGAGCCCATCGCCTGGGACAGCAATGGCACTCTCTACCACCTGTGGAGTGAAGGTCGCAGCATGCACCTGGGCAGGTCCACGGATTTTGGCTTCACATGGGACAGCTGGGAAATTGCCGCTGACACCGACAGCGTATTTTTCCCCTACCTCGTATGTACCGGTACCGGCCAGCTCGCTGCGACCTGGTTTGCGGCAGCCGACGGCATGAGTGTGCGTGTGGCACAGGTGAAGATGCACCCGAGCGGTCCAAGCGTCGTCTTATCGGAACCGTTGCCTTTCGATTCCTGGGCCGAGGTAGAAGGAAGCTGGCAGCGAGACACCGCCGGCGAATACGCCCCCGTAATGCGCCTGGCGGACGGCGATCTAGCGGTAGTGACGCCCCTGCAGGACCCGCGGGCCGGCCGTATGGGCTTCTCGTTCTGGCGCCTGGAACAACACTCCGAACAGCAATAAGCGGCCTGTCTCCATTGGGGGCCGCTTGCTATACTCCCCGCGCACCAACGCCCCCGTAGCTCAGTTGAATAGAGCATCCGCCTCCTAAGCGGAGGGTCGCAGGTTTGAGTCCTGCCGGGGGCACCATCTTATTGATGTTTATAGCTTTTTTATAGAAGTGAGCTTCCGCCTGCGAGGTGATGGGTGTACCCCGCGCTTAGTTTCTGGTTTCAGCTGCCTGCATCGCCTCGTGGCGCTCCATCCAAGCATCTTCCTCACCCGGCGCTGGCAAAAGGTGCCCGCCTTCCATGGTCCAGTTAGCCGGGGTTTCGCTGATCGACATTTGTACGTTGTCGAGATCGCAACCTAGCGTTGCAGCCAGGGAAGATCTCATCCTGTTGACGATCTCATCTTTCGTATCATCAGAGCGATCGGCGCGTATGTTCCCTGAAATGAAGGCAAGTGGCCCTGGGTCATCACTATCGTCCAGTGAGTCGTCATTCTCGAGGAAATACACATGGACAAACGACCGTGGAGCGAAGGTAAGACCGGTGTGGATATCGGTGAGAGAAGTGGCAATGCTTTCTTTAACGTCGTCGGGGATAGTCCCCGTTTTCGACACACAGAGGTATAAAGGCATGATCTACTCCTTAGCGATCCTGGTTTACGGCACTTGCCACAATTTCGTTAATGCTGCATCCGGTGATGCGCATCCAACCCGCGCAAATGTCTGAGAGAAACTGCTCGCGATCGTCGTTGTTCATTTCGGGTACGAAAACGGCGAGGTTGGACCCAGTGGCTTTTCCTACACCGGTCCATCCGTTGCCGTCTCGAATCTCAGACCAACTAAAATTTAGTTGCTCATCAAAATAGTCAGTACACAAAGACCCGAGCATCTCCTCGAGTGCCTGGTGATGATCCCCCACAGGGCTGACTTCCTGGTAAAAACACACAGCGCTTATCATAAGTTTTCCTCATTCCTAATCAGGCGCGCCGGCACATGTTTATGCAGCGGCGTGCCGATGTGCTTATCGATCAATGTGGAGCTGGTCAGCTTGTTAATCCAGTAACCGGCTTTGACCACCTGACCGGCGTCATTGACAAAATCCATACCCTGACCGTTCGGAAGTGCCATCAAGCCCTTGGGCAGTCGATCATCCAGGGATACAATGACATCGCAGCTCCCCTTTTGGGTCTCAAGGGTCGCTTCCGATAATTCCTTCAGGCCAAGTTCTTCAGCGTCTTCTCTGCTAATGGTAAGTTCGACCTGCCCCTTGCCCTTTATCCACTCTGGATTTCGCAAAATGCAGTTGGCTGTGTAGGCCCGCCTTTGCCCGGCAATCAACAGCTTGGGGAAGTCCTCGGGTATATCAACGGGTGGCTCCAACTGATCGAGCTCATCGATGTCTCGGAGTAAACCGCCAATCGCCATCTGAATCTTTTTGTCGGGCGTCGGCAATCTGCTGAAGCTCTCTTCATAGTCTGCAATACAAATCACAACGCCTGAGGGCGAGTTACAAATCGCTTTGAACATCTCTGTTCCAGCGGAGGGGCCTTCGAATCCAGCTCTCGATGTCTCAACGGGATACGCCATCACAAAGCGCTGACAAAGCCCCCAGAGTGCGGCAGCGACATCCTGCCCAGGCTCAAGCGTGGTGCCCAGCGTCTTGTAGAGAATGTGCGACATCAGGCCACTTAGCTTGGGCTGATCGGAGATCACCTGTATGAGCTCTGCGGCGTATTCATCGATACTGTTTTGGGCGGTTGCAGCCAGCCGCTCTATGATTGCCGGCTCGATCACATCAAGTTTCTCAATAATCCTGGCGTAGATTTCTGCTTCCGGGAGAGTGTCTCCAGCAGGCTGCAGAAGTGGCGGCCGCAGGTGGAACATGTTCTTCGGGTAGTGCCGGTGGAAATACGTTGCCTCCCACTTTTCATACTGACTGGAGGCAGGCAGCACATAGTCACATTGACACGCCGTCTCCGTCATCACCACATCTATCGCCAGGGTAAACTCCAGATTGCGCAGCCCGCGGGTGATTCGGTCCGAGTCCGGAAGACTGTGTATCAGGTTGGTACTCTCCATAATCATTGCGCGGGGGCGATCGGGATGATCGTTGTCGAGCTCATCGGCGATCACCGCTCCGGGGTAGAGACCGCTGACGATAGGTGCGCCAGTTACGGGCAGACGGTCGACGTAAAGGAAATTCCCTTCTTCATCTACCGGCGTATGGTCTGTGGGGAATGTTTCGGCGATTTGTAAAACCGGCCCAAGCGTACCCGGTTTCCCGAAGTTACCTGTGATTGCCGACAGCAACAGATCCAGATAGCTGTTAAGCGTGGAATGGGGCGCCATCTGGATGCCGAGGTCTTCTTCCAGGGCAAAGGAATTAGCCGTACTGATAGCATGAGCAGCCTTCTTGATCAGTTCAAGAGGTACACCACAATGCTCGGCGTAGTCCTCGACTGACACCCGAGAAAAGCGCTCGATGACCACTTCAAAGTCTTTCGTATGGGCCTGCAACCAATCCATGGGCAGGTCACAATTCTGTACAATCTCCGCCAGAATCGCAGACAGACACCAAGCGTCTCGCCCCGGCTTCACCGCCAGGTGTATATCTGCGTAATCCGCAGTTTCCGTTCGCCTGGGGTCCAAAACGATAAGCGTGCGATCAAGATCTTTCTTAATTTCCCTGAGGAAGGTACGAGCCTGGTCCATGCCATTACTCATGAACGGGTTTTTGCCGCTGAACATGACTACCTGGGCGCTATCGATCTCACAGTGGACAGGCATGCCGAACATTTGACTAAAAGCGAAAGAATGCCCGGTCTTCTCCTGTGACGCGGGATTGCCCTTGTAGCGCACATCAAGCGCATGCAACAAGGACGTGACATGAGTGGCGCCCAGGTGATTACCCTGCCCGCCTCCGCCATAGAACAATATTCTCTCGCCGCCATGCTTATCTTTCACGGCCGAAAGCTTGGCAGCGATCTCTTCAACTGCCTGGTCCCATCCGATATCGACATAGGAACCATCAGCTAAACGCTTCTTGGGAGAGTGGATGCGGTTGTTGTCGTTCTGATAATAATTGAGCCTGGCAGCCTTGTTGCAAATATAGCCCTTCGACTTGGGGTGGTCCGGATCTCCCTTAACCTTTACGAACTGTCTCCCATCCTCGCCGCCTACCGTGATCTCCAGCCCACAGTTCACTCCGCAGAGGTTGCATGCAGTTTTATGTGTTTGCGTATCCGTCATGTTTTTTGATCCTAAGTTATTTTGCCGGGCCGCCGGCTTAGCCTATTGAGGCTCAGCGCCCACCACGAGTTAATGATTCCGGTACGCCTTTCCCCGGAATGCTGTCGATGTACTGCAATGGCACTTCCTTGCCATCCGGGCCCACTGCCGCGAGGTGAAGCTGCTCTTGTGTTCTGGAATCACGCAAAATCAGCGATGGGCCTTGTTCGTGGGGTAGCCACTTGTCTCCCCACTCAGTCAGGGCAACGATTACTGGTGCCAGCTCGAACCCTTTCTGAGTAAGAAAATACTCGAAGTACTTTGAACCCTGGGTGTCCGGTCGCTTCTCAAGAACACCCTCTTCCACCAGTTCCTTCAGACGAATCGACAGGGAGTTTTTCCCTATCCCAAGCGCGGCCTGGTAGTCCTTGAACCGAGTCAGGCCCTGGAGACAGCAGCGCACCAGGAGAAGAGACCACCATGGACCAACTTCCTCTAACGCTCTTGCTGCTGAACAACGCATGTCAGCTAGCGATGTCTGCTTCACCACAGTCACCTTCAAAAAGTATAGTCCTATAATAGGACTAGTTTGGACGATGGTCAATATGGCCTGTTGTCCGGTAGTAGCGATTGATCTTTTACCCGCCAGGAGCGCCAGGATTGGTAGGAGGTTTCGCACCTCGTTCGCAGTTCGTTTTTCGTAACCTGTTACAGATCTTCGGGTTTCTTATTTCCGGCTCGCAAACGAATCCACTTTCGGTTCGTCATAGGTTCGTCTGGACGAGAACTCACTCCCCCCTGCCCTCCAGAATTCCTTGGTTTACATGAGCTGTTAGGCGCCAGCGTGAACTCTCCCCACGCCTCCTAAGCGGAGGGTCGCAGGTTTGAGTCCTGCCGGGGGCACCACCTCCCTTCGGTCGGCGGCGTCCCCGTTGGACTTCCGGCCCGCAAGCGCAGCTTGCGGTCGTTCAGCTGCACGCGAAGCTGCGCTTCGCAAGCGTTTGCTTTACCCTGCCGGGGGCACCACCTCACTGATTTTTATACATTTTCTATGGGGGCGAGCATTCGCCTAGGGGGCGGAAGGTGTATGCGAGGGAAACCGCACCGATTCGATGAACGCAGCGACCATCCAGAAAGAGTTTCGTGAGCTCGGCGATCCGTCGGTCGCCGAACATTCTGCGCGGTTTTTCAAGACCGCCAAAGGAGAGTACGGCGAGGGTGATCGATTCCTCGGCATCCGCGTGCCCGTGATTCGAAAAGCTGTGAGGCGCTACCGTGACGCCAATCTCCGGACCACCTTGTCGCTGCTCAAGTCACGATATCACGAAGAGCGACTGCTCGCGTCGTTGATGCTGGTAGACCAGTTTTCGCGTGGCGATCAGACAACCCGGAAGTCGGTGTATGACGCGTACCTCGCGCACACGAGATGGCTGAACAACTGGGACATCATTGACGGTTCGGCGCACAAGATCGTCGGACCCTGGCTCGAGGATCGTTCGCGCAGTGTGCTCTACAGACTCTTGAAGTCGAAGAGCCTCTGGGAACGACGCATTGCGATGATGACGACGTATCACTTCATCAGGCTACATGACTTTGACGACGCGCTTGCAATCGCTGAAGCGCTGATCGACGACGACCATGACCTGATTCACAAAGCGAGCGGCTGGATGCTGCGCGAGGTGGGCAATCGCGATCTGGCGACGGAAGAGAAATTTCTGAAACGGCACTACAGGAAAATGCCGCGGACGATGCTGCGCTATGCCATCGAGAAGTTTCCCGAAAAGCGTCGAAAGGCCTACCTTAATGGCGACATCTGATTCGGATGCACCGTCCATCGACTTCCCACCCATCGTCGGCCTGCCTTCAATGAGTCCGGCCTATGCACAGCTGCGCGGCGTTCAACCAGGCGGCGAACCGCTGCGCATGTTGCTTCGCAACATAACCGCTTGTTTCACCCTGCCGGGAGCACCACCACTCCGTCATTCCCGCGAAGGCGGGAATCCAGTGTCTACCCCGTCGGACTTCCGGCCTGATGTGTTCGATTTACTGCGCTAGCGCGCCCTCGGCTGGCTCTTCCTCTTCAAGCCCGGAGAGCTTGTCCCGCAGGTTCTGCTGGCGCCTCGCTGCGGCGTTGGAGAACTCACGCATATCGAGCCGCAGGCTGTCTGAAAACACGTTCTCCAGTTCCTTCGGCATGCCTTCGATAGACAGGCTTGCCCGCTCGCGAATGCCCTCGAAGATGCGGAACTTCTCATCCAGGAAAGCCGTAGCATCAAAACCCAATCCGGCAACGTAGTCACCGTACCGCTGCAAGCGGCTGTGCAGCATGTGCACGTATTCACCGAGCAGAAAATCGGTGGCAACCACGAATGATCGATCGGGCTTTGCAGACAGCGTATTGAGCGCATTGATAATGTCGAACAGGCTATCGGAGAAGCTCATCAGCAGCTCGCGATACTCCGCGTCAATCCGCTGGGCCTCGTGCACACGCTCGTCGAAACGAGCAGACTTGGACCACCATACCGACAGAATGAAACCCAGCGTCACGGCGAACAGGCTTGTGATGATGATCTTGATGGCATAAAGCGGCCCAGCGAGAACCTGCATATGCTCGAACAGGTAGATGGAACCGCAAAATAGCGTCAGGAACACCAGCAACAGCGCAAACGTCGGGTTTGCGAAGGTATTGGACTTCAGCTTTTTTCTGGCTTCTTCGATCCATTCGCCATGACGCAGCTCCACTGGCCTCAGGGACTCGGTGCTCTTCAGCACATCAGCGGCCACGGCATCGGATCGCTCGCCCTTTGACAGGCTTTCCTTGACAAAGTTACTCATGACATCTTTCCTCCACACGGCGCGCTTCGCCGCGTTGTGGTGTTAGAAACTGACTTCACCCTCAAGCTCCACTGTCGTTCCGACATCGGACAAGGATGTGTCGCTGCGAACGACTTTCAACAGCAGCGGTTGTTCACTGCTGAATACGCCGAATACACGGCCAGCGCTGCGGTTGGCTGCGGTGGCGAGTTCGAGAACTGGTTGGCGCCCGGCATGCTGTGCCGCTGCACGCAGTTTTGACTGGGTGTTTAGCGCCGCATACTCAGACGGCGCAACGTCGAAGAAGTAACCGTCGACAGCGCTCGAAGACAGCCGGATGACGACGCGATTGCTCTCGACGGTTCGCCAGGTGAATCCCAGGGCCTCTGTCCCGGTTACCGGAGCCGCGCCAACACGAACGGCGCGGAATGTTTCCTTGCGCAGCGCAACGTCGTCTTCCGCAGATAGCTGGGGTTCCGGACTCTTGATATCCACAAGCAGAACCGCCGATGCGCGCCTGCCCTTGCGGTCGACGACCTCCAGCTCGAACGTGTAGGAGCCATCGCTATCGAGTTTACGGTTGATGTAATTCCGGAAGTTGAGCGTCACGTCGGTCATCTGTCTAACCTGGCGATCCAGTCCAAACAGTGGCAGATTGCTCCGCTCAGGCGTCGTGGCCAGGTCGACCTCAAAGGACCGCTCCCTGATGCGCAGTTCAGCAATCCTGCCGGGAACCTCAAAGCGTACCCGCAAGCGCTGGAACTCGCCGGGCTCACCCTGTTGAGCGACGGCAATGCTAAAACCCTGGGATATGATTTCAGGCGGATCGGTATCGGCGGCATGCGCAAGGCTCGCCAACAGAACCATGGTGACCGCGATAGCCTTCTTAATGCTGCGTGCTCTGATTGCCATGTAACACCTGCCCCCTTTTTTCAACTGCATCATCAGCGGTTCGGACAGTGCTCCAAACAACCTGTTGCAGTCAGACAGTCCGAACAGGGCTGACACCTTCTACCACTGTATTATGATAAGCGCTTCCCGATTGTTGCGGTTTGACTCATGTCAACGCCGGAAACATCAGGGTCGTAGATGTATCAATATGCATTTTCCTAATTTGATGTGTAGCCCATATGACTGCCGTTGATCTCAGCCAGTTTGCCAGCCTTTTCGAAATAGGTTTTGCCCTGCACTTCGCAGTTGCGTTTCTCGACCGTATTTATGCCAGAGAACTACCGGTCAGAATCAATGGGATTGCTGCCAGGGCAAAAGCGCTGGAGCAACTCAAGAGAGAACTTTCCGAAGATCTTCGATCTGAGAAAGAGGCCGGAGCTACAACCGAACTCAGTTTTGCCTATCGAACGATTTCGAATCCCGCGTGGACCAGGCACAACGACCATGTGCTGGATCGTGTTTACGCACTGATGCAGGATTCACAGGGACAGATGAAAGCGCTGAAACGCATTCTCAATGTGCTTACCTTTCTCTCTATTCTTGTGGTCCTCTACTCCGTGACTGCGCTTTTCCTGATCGGCCTTGGGGTCGAACTTGTGAAAGGGCTGGATCCGATGACAGCCAGCGCTGTGGTGCTAACGCAGCTGCTGCCCCTTCCCATCGCAGCGACGATCTTTTTCTTTGTCGCCCGCCGCATGAGCCAGGAAATCGATCGAAAAATCCGCGGCGTAGGAGAGCTACAGTTAATGCTGAACGATCAAGATACCACCACCGCCCAGGGCAGCGTGTCAGTTGACCAGGTGTATCAGAGAGACCGGGAGCTCAATGTACTCGTACAAGATGCCTGAATCACCCATCGCGCCTCGCTTCCAGTTGACCAATCGAGGCCGTCCGATCTTTCGCACACTCTCCCCCCGGAATTCCCGTTGAAACTCTCTATCCCTGGGGTCTTAAACGATTCAAGAAGTCTATAATCCGAATCTGACTGTTCAGCCGAGGATAAACTATGGCGATGCACTACGAATACGAACAGGATGCTGAGACCGTTTTCGAGTTGCTGACCGACCCCGATTTCCTGGTGGGCCGCTGCCTGGATCTGGGCGAACTGGAGGCCAGCTGCGAGGTGGAGGAAAACGGCGATGACACGATCGTTAGCCTGACCCGAACCGTGGAAAGGGACCTACCCAGGGTGCTGGCCAAAGTGTTTGACCCCGTGCAAACCATCCGCATGACGGAAACCTGGGAGCCTGATGGCCAGGACGCCTACAAAGGCAGCTATACCTTCGAGGTGGTAGGCCAGCCGGTAACCGTCAGGGCGACCTTCGAGTTGTATCCAACAGACGACGGCTGCTGCTACGCCATCGACCACAGTGTCAAAGCAAAGGTGCCGCTCATTGGTGGCCAGGTCGAGAAGTTTATACTCGGCCAGGTCGCCGACGGCTGCCTGGCCGAAATGGAGTATGTGGAGCAGCATTTCGGTTAGACACTACGCCGCGGGAAGCCGGTGCAGCTACCCCCGATGTCACGCGACCGGGTATTCTGGATAGCACAAGAACAACAAGGAGAGTGCCAGTGAGACTGGTGAGTGACAACATACTGATCGATGCCGACGCCCAGCAACCGGTGCACGAGGCCATTTACCCCTCGTATTCTGACTTTGTGCTCTGGAATCCATCATCCTGGACCCAGGGCCACCCCTTCGAGCTCTACAAGAAGATGCGGGAGAACGCGCCGGTCATGTGGTCATCCACCAGGAAGGGCTTCGCCGGCTTCTGGTCAGTGAGCCGATACGAGGATATCCGTCGGGTTGAACTGGCCACAGACATCTTCTCGTCCGAGCGCGGCAGCATCAATCTCAGCGTACCCCCACGACAGGACTGGAAGCCAGAAAAACTGATACCTGCTTCCCTGAACTCACTCATCAACCTCGACGCGCAGCGCCATCTGGAGATGCGGCTGCAACAGAAAAAGTTCTTCCTGCCGCCGGAATACATCGCTCAGTTGCGCGAGAGAGTGGCCCTGAAGGTCGACGCCATGCTGGATGAGATGGAGCGCCGCGGTCCCAGGGTCGACTTCGTGAAGCTTTTTGCAGAGCAACTACCACTGTTCACACTGTGTGAGATGCTGGGTATCGATGAGGTAGACCGTCCCCAGGTCATACGCTGGATGCACTACCTCGAAATGGCCTCCCAGTTCCTGACGAACCCCTGGCAGACCTTTTTCTCAGAGCCGCTGTTCCCGCTACGATTCAAATCCGTGGTGCGCGACATGTTCGCCTACGGCGAGCGTGTCATGGCAGATCGCCGCCGCCACCCGCGAGATGATCTGTTAACCGCCATCGCCCAATCCACCCTCGAGGGGGAACCCCTGTCCCAGGAGTACCTGGACGGATCGTGGCTGTTGATCGTATTCGCCGGCAATGACACCACCCGGAACTCGCTGTCCGGCACCCTGCGCTTGATGACAGAGTTCCCGGAGCAGCGAGCCATGGTGCTGGAAGACCCTGGCCTGATCCCACGTATGTCTGACGAAGCCCTGCGCATGATTTCTCCCGTGATACATATGCGCAGGACCGCCACCGCGGAGACCGAGCTGGCGGGCCAGAAGATTGCCAAGGATGAAAAAGTTG
>JAAUXY010094735.1_pt1 | contig 14748 bp, 9 predicted proteins | sample 7278121 | NCBI WGS metagenome assembly JAAUXY01 (sample SAMN14350117, study PRJNA611818) | marine sediment metagenome | isolation source: surface marine sediment (1.8m) | place: French Polynesia: Moorea | collected 2018-08 | reverse complement strand
GGATCTTGCCCTTCAACGGCAGTATCGCCTGGAAGCGCCGGTCTCGCGCCTGCTTGGCGGAGCCCCCGGCCGAATCACCCTCGACCAGGTAGAGCTCGCACAGCGCCGGGTCCTTCTCCTGGCAGTCGGCGAGCTTGCCGGGCAGACCTGCGATGTCGAGCGCGGTCTTGCGTCGGGTCATCTCGCGCGCCTTGCGTGCGGCCTCGCGCGCTCGTGCCGCCTCGACGATCTTGGCCGTGATTGCCCGAGCCTGGGCGGGCGTCTCGAGCAAGAACTCCGACAGCTTCTCGCCGACCGTGGACTCGACCACTGCCTTGACCTCGGAGGAGACCAGCTTGTCCTTGGTCTGAGAAGAGAACTTCGGGTCCGATACCTTGACCGAAAGCACCGCGGTCAACCCTTCTCGCACGTCGTCTCCGGTCGGCTCGACCTTGGCCCGCTGCACGATACCCGTGCTGTCCATGTACTGATTGAGGGTGCGAGTCAACGCCGCGCGCAGGCCGGCGAGATGGGTTCCGCCGTCACGCTGCGGAACGTTGTTGGTGAAGCAGAATATGTTCTCTTGATACGAGTCGTTCCACTGCATCGCAACCTCGACCGCGACCCCGTCCTTCGACTCCGAGAAGTGAAGCACGTCGGGGTGCAAGGGGGTCTTGGCGCGGTTCAGGTGCTTGACGAAGGCGCGAATGCCGCCCTCGTACCGAAAGATATCCTGCTTGCCTGTACGTTCGTCCAGTAGCTTGATACGCACGCCGGAGCTGAGAAACGAGAGCTCGCGCAGCCGATGCGCGAGGATGTCGTAATGGAACTCGATGTTGCTGAAGGTCTTGGCGCTGGGCTTGAAATGAATGTCCGTTCCGGTGCGATCCGTTTCTGCCGTCATCCGGAGGGGCCCCTGCGGCTCGCCGTGGCGGTAAGCCTGCTGGTAGACGTTGCCGTCCCGGTAGATCGTCAGGTCCAGAGACTCCGACAAGGCGTTGACCACGGAGACCCCTACACCGTGCAGGCCACCGGACACCTTGTACGAGTTGTCGTCGAACTTGCCGCCCGCGTGGAGCACGGTCATGATGACCTCGGCCGCGGAACGGCCTTCCTCCTCGTGGACGTCGACGGGAATGCCGCGACCGTTGTCGACGATGCGAATCGACTCATCGCCGTAGATCGTGACCTCGATTTCGGTGCAGTAGCCGGCCAGCGCCTCGTCGATCGAGTTGTCGACGGTCTCGAAAACCATGTGGTGAAGGCCGGTGCCGTCATCGGTGTCGCCGATGTACATCCCGGGCCGTTTTCGGACCGCGTCCAGCCCCTTCAAGACCTTGATATTCGATGAGTCGTACGTCGCTCCTGCCACCGGCAACACCCTCACTGCGCACAATCGGACAATTATACCATCTCCTGGACCGTGCCCTGTTCCACGTGGAACAGCTTTCCTGGCGGCCACGCAGAGCATTCCACGAGCTCGCGCGCCACCGATGTGACGCAGGTCTGAGCGCCGATTTCCCGCAACGCCTCGAAGACGCGGCGGCGGCTATCCAGGTCCAGCTCGGAGGCCAGCTCGTCCACCAGCAGGACCGGCGCCGAACCGGTGGCCGAGGCCAGATGATCTACCTGAGCGAGCTGTAGGCCCAGCACGAAGAGCTTACTCTCGCCACGAGATAGCACGTGCTGCACCGGTCTACCATCCACGGTGAAGCGGAGATCCGCGCGCTGGGGCCCTCGGTCCGTGAAGCCGCGCACCCGGTCTTGGCCTTCCGTGCGGGCCAGGACCTGCGCGAGCGGTTCACTCGCGTCCCAGCCCGCCAGATAACGCATTGTCACCTCGAGACCGACCAGGTCGCGAACGAACGCCTCGTAGCGGGGGAGGACCGCCTCGAGCCAGGCGGAACGCATCGCGTGCACCGCGTCGCCGGCGGCGCCCAGCTCCCTGTTCCATGCCACCAGCCCTTCCGTTGGCTCCTGTGCCTGCAGCTGGGCGTTGCGCTGGCGCAGCGCCCGCCGAAATCGCTGAAAGACGTTCCAGTATTCGCGTTCCACGTGAAACAGCATCCAATCCATCAGCCGCCGCCTGGGCGCCGCCCCGTCACTGACCAGCCGTTGACTGTCGGGAGAAATCAGCATCATCGGAAGCCGGCGAGCCAAGGCGGAGGCGGTGCGCAACGTCTCGCCGCCGGACCGGATCCTGAGCCCGTTCTCACCGTGCTCCACCCCGATGGAGACGACTGCGTCAGCTTCGACCACCTCACCGCGCACCCTGAGTTGCTTCTCCCCGCGACGAATCACGTCGCCGACGCGCCGCGATCGAAACGATCGGCCCGTGCCGAGCAAGTGGATCGCCTCCAGGATGCTGGTCTTACCGCTGCCGTTTCGGCCATAGAAGACGCTGAGACCGTCGGCCGGACCGATATCCACGTCGACGAGTGCCCGTAGGTTGTTGACTTCCAGCCGCCGGATCCACATGACTCAGGCGCGACCGTTCACTGGGTGGGGGCACTGGTGGAAACGGCCTCGAACGCCGGACCCAACCCGTTGCCGCGAGGAACTCGACCCGCTCGTAGGAGCATCCAGAGCGAGCCGCATCCCGCGCGAGACGTTCCGCTACACTGGCAGCCGGTGGGGGATGAACCGAGAGGGAGGCCAGCGCCGGGATCGGTCAAAGGCGCATGGGCATGACGACGTATTGGCAGCCGTTGTGGTCCGACGGCGTTATCAGGCAGCTGCTGCTCGCGTCCAGAAGGTGGATCTGCGCTGTATCGGACGGTAAATTGCTCAGCGCGTCAATCAGATAGGACACGTTGAAGCCGATCTCCAACGTGTCGCCCTCGTAGGCTACCTCGACCTCGTCCTCGGCCTGCTCCTGCTCGGGGTTGTTCGCTACCAGCCGCAACGTGTTGGCATCGAGCATGAGCCGAATGGCTCGATACTTGTCGTTGGAGAGAATAGAGGCCCGACTCAAGCTCTGGCGCAGCAGCTCCCGCTCCACGGTAACGAGCTTGTCGCATTTGTCCGGATCCGGAATGACCCGCTCGTAGTCGGGGAATTTCCCGTCGATCAGCTTGCTGGTGAATCGCACGCCACCGAGCAGGATCTGAATCTGATTGGGCGCGATCGCCATCTCCAGGGTCTCATCGCCCCCGGCAAGCAGCCGCAGTAGCTCGCTGACCCCCTTGCGCGGGACGATCAGGCCCCGCGGCTCGTCGAGCTCGGCGATCTCCTGCTCGAGCGTCGCAACTGCTAGCCGATGCCCATCGGTAGCCACCGCTTTGATGCCCTCGGTGGAGATCTCGAGCAGCAATCCATTGAGGTAGTAGCGCACGTCTTGCTGCGCCATCGCAAAATGCGTGAGCTCGATCAGGCGCTTCAAGTCGGCCTGCTTGACCGTGATTCGAATGTCCGCGCTGGTCGGGTCGAACGCGGGGTAATCCGCCGCGGGTAACGTGGCCAGCGTGAACCGGCTCCGCCCGGAGCGAACGACCGCTCGATCTTCCTCGAGCACGAAGTCCAACTTCGCACCATCGGGGAGCGAGCGACAGATATCCACGAGCTTGCGTGCAGGCAGTGTCGTCTCCCCGGGCTCCGCGCCTACCAGCGAGCTCGATGCCACGAGTTCGATCTCCATGTCGGTACCGGTGATTGAGAAATCGTTCTCCCCGACCTGCAGCAGAACGTTGGCAAGGATGGGTAAGGTCTGTCGTCGCTCGACAACCCCTTGCACCGCTTGCAACGGTTTGAACAGCGTTTCCCTATCAACACTGAATTTCATTTCGAACCTTGGATCTTATTGTACTAACGCCCCGGCAGGGTTGTGGATAAATCATTTTTCTCCATTAAATTCAGTCAGTTATTGGGACGGCTTGGTCGTGGGCGACAACTCGGCGAAAGCTGTGCGGGGTGTGAACAGAATGTGAATAACTTTCCCGCCGCACCGTTCCCGCAACTTATCCACAGGTCATGGACATCACGTGCTAAGGGTTCGCAACAACAGCGTGTATTCCTCGTCGATGCCCGTATCCGCCTCGCGAAGACCGGCCACCTTGCGGCACGCGTGCAAGACGGTCGTGTGGTCTCGCCCGCCGAAAGCATCGCCGATCTCCGGCAGGCTGCGGTTGGTCAACTCCTTGGCCAGCGCCATCGCGATCTGCCTCGGGCGCGCGATGGAGCGGGTCCGGCGTTTGGAGTTCAGGTCCGCAACCCGGATCTTGTAGTACTGCGCAACCGTCTTCTGGATGTTCTCGATGGTGACCAGCTTGTCTTGAAGGGCGAGCAGGTCCTTCAACGCCTCCTTGGCGAGATCGAGCGAGACGGGCCGGCCCGTGAAGTGGGCGTGGGCAATGACGCGGCGAAGCGCGCCTTCGAGCTCTCGCACGTTGGAGCGAATTCGCTGTGCCATGAAGAACGCGACCTCCGCCGGCACCTCCGTGCCGGTGAGGCTGGCCTTGTTCATCAAGATGGCGGCCCGAGTCTCCAGCTCCGGTGGCTCGATGGCAACCGGCAGGCCCCAGCCGAAGCGCGACTTCAGCCGCTCCTCGAGTCCCTCGACCTCCTTGGGGTACCGGTCGCAGGTGAGGACGACCTGTTGCTGATCCTCGATCAGCGCGTTGAACGTGTGGAAGAACTCCTCCTGCGATCCCTTCTTCCCGGCGAAGAACTGAATGTCGTCGATCAGCAGCGCGTCTACCGACCGGTAGAAGCTCTTGAACTCGTTGATTGCGTTGCGCTGCAGTGCGTTGACCATGTCGCCGACGAAACGCTCGGAGTGCAGATAGACGACATTGGCATCGGGCACGCTCTTGACTATCACGTTACCGATGGCATGCATCAGATGCGTCTTCCCCAAGCCGACCCCGCCGTAGATGAACAAAGGGTTGTAGGCCGCGCCGGGATTGTTCGCCACCTGCACCGAAGCGGCGCGCGCCACTTGATTCGACTTTCCTTCCACGAACGTATCGAACGTGAAGCCGGGGCGAAGGCCCGAAGTGTGTCGCCGCCGCTCCACCGCGTGATTCTCGATCGACGGCTCGTGGATGGGCTTCCAGGTACGCTGCGGCGCGACGTCGGGTGGGTAATCGGTGTGTCTGCTGCCGACTTGCACGATGACCCTAGCACCGTCGGTGTTGGCGACCCGGGCGAGCACTTCCCTGATGCGACCGGCCAGGTTGTCGTGCACCCAGTCCCGGACGAAGTGATTGGGTGCGAGAAGGCGCAGGGAGTTGCCCTCTTCGACCGCGTGCAGTGGTCGAATCCAGGTGTTGAACTGCTGCGGAGAAAGCTCGCTCTCGAGCCGGTCGAGGCACTGGTTCCAAAGCGAGGGCATGACCCTTGCAATCCTCCGGCGTCGAGCGTGGGGGGGCGGGGAAGCCTGGAGTGTATACCGGTTATGTGAGCCGTTCCACCGAGCGAAACCGAATGCTCGTTTGACAGAATTGAGCGTGCAAAGGTAGCATTCGCCGTTTTCTTTTTTTGGCAACGACGACGCGTCGAGACGACGCGGGCGGAGCTACGAGGATCGCCCCGATGAAGCGCACGTTTCAACCGAGCAATCTCAAGCGCAAGCGGCGTCATGGCTTTCGCGCGCGCATGGCGACCAAGTCGGGCAGGAAGGTCATCAAGTCCAGACGGGCCAAGGGGAGAGCGCGTTTGAGCGCCTGATGTCTTGGCCGGCGAGCGGCCCTGGCGCAGATTCCCGCGTGCTGCGCGGCTGACTCGGGCGCGCGACTTCCAACGGGTGTTTGGTCGTGCGACGCGCTCGAGCTCCGAGGGGCTTCTCGTGCTCGCCAGGCGAAATGGAGGCATCCAGCCGCGCTTGGGCCTCGCGATTTCGCGCAAGGCGACTCGGTCGGCCGTGCGCCGAAACCGCATCAAGCGCGTAGTCCGTGACAGCTTTCGTCTGCACCAGGAAACATTGCGTGGTCTGGACGTGGTCGTAGTCAGTCGTCCCGGCATCTGCGCCCTCGACAACGATGCCATGCGCGAAGCCTTGGCACGGCACTGGATCGACGTGAGTCGTCGTGCGTCACCCCGTCAGCGGTAGGTGCAACGGCGACACGGGCGTCACGAAACAGGAGTTTTCCCTACGATTGGAGGGAGGGGACGCAGATGGAGTGTAGACTGGCTGCGCCGGATAGAGATTGCCCTCTTCTCGCGGTCTCTGCGCACCTGAACCGCTGTAGGGTAAAACATCATCGAGGTCCCTAGTGCCGATCGAGCAGCTACGCAACGTTCTCGTCATCGCGCTGTGCGTGGTGGTTTTTCTGATGTACCAGGCCTGGCGCCAGGATTACGGCGTCAAGCTGCCGCCGCCTGCCCCGAGCCCCACCGCGCCGGCCGCGCCCGGGAGCGTGCCGATGCAGTCCGAGGAGACGGCGGTCGACGTGCCCCAGCCCCCGGCGACGCAAGGCCCGCAGCCGGCGGCGGTGCCCGAGCGGGTCGCCGCGAGCAGCGAAGGCCTCGTCGAGGTTCGCACCGACGTGCTCTCGGTGGTCATCGACCCCAAGGGCGCGAGCCTGCATCGAATCGATCTGCTCGACTACCCCGTCTCGACGGAGCAGCCCGACACGCCGTTTAGGCTGTTCAATGACGTGCCGCCCAACGTGTTCATCGCGCAATCCGGCCTGCTGGGTGCCGACGGCCCGCCCAACCACCACGCCGTATTCGAGGCGGAGCAGAGCCAGTACGTGCTGGGCGACGACGCCGACGCGCTCGAGGTGCGACTGAGCTGGCGCGGCGAGGGCGGACTCACCGTGACCAAGGTCTACACCTTCCAGCGCGACAGCTACCTCATCGGTGTGCGCTTCGAGGTCGCGAACGGGACCGGCCAGGCGTGGAGCGGACGGATGTACGGTCAGTTCCAGCGCACCGAAGTGGCGCCCAAGGGCGGGCTGTTTCGAACCTACACTTACACCGGCGGGGTCGTCTCCGGACCCGAGAAGCCCTACGAGAAGATCGATTTCTCCGACATGGCCGACGTCGACCTGGACCGCTCGCAGCAGGGCGGCTGGGCGGCGATGATTCAGCACTACTTCGCGGGCGCCTGGGTTCCGGAGCAATCTACCGTCTCCCACCTCTACACCAAGGCGTTGGGCGGTGCTCGCTATGTGTTGGGCGTGATCACGCCGGCCCAGACCGTCGCCAACGGCGAGACCGGCGTATTCAGCTTGGAGCTGTACGCCGGGCCCAAGATCCAAAAGCGCATGGAGGCGGTGGCGCCGCATCTGGAGCGAACCGTCGACTACGGGTGGCTGTGGCTGATCGCCGAGCCGTTGTTCTGGCTGCTCGACAAGATCCACGGCTTCGTGGGTAACTGGGGCTGGTCCATCATCATTCTCACCATCCTCATCAAGCTGGCGTTCTTCCACCTTTCGGCCACCAGCTACAAGTCGATGGCCAGAATGCGCAAGCTGCAGCCGCGCATCACGGCGATTCGCGACCGCTACGGCGCCGACAAGGCCCGCATGAACCAGGCGATGATGGAGCTGTACAAGACCGAGAAGATCAATCCTCTCGGCGGCTGTCTGCCCATCGTCGTTCAGATCCCCGTGTTCATCGCCTTGTACTGGGTGTTGCTGGAGAGCGTGGAGCTGCGGCAAGCGCCGTTCATCTTCTGGCTGCAGGACCTCAGCGTGCACGATCCGTTCTTCGTGCTGCCCATCATGATGGGGATCACGATGTTGGCGCAGCAGAAGCTCAATCCCGCGCCGCCCGATCCCATGCAGGCCAAGATCATGATGGCCTTGCCGTTCGTGTTCACGTTCCTGTTCCTCTTCTTTCCCGCGGGGCTGGTGCTGTACTGGTTCGTCAACAACCTGCTCTCGATTGCCCAGCAGTGGGTGATTACGCGAAAGATCGTCGGCACGACCTGAGCGCGTCCAGGCGTTTGGACACGCCCCTTTAATCCCGCGCCGGCAGCGGGCGGGAGACCGATGGTGCACCACCGAGACACCATTGCCGCCATCGCCACGCCGCCCGGTCGCGGCGGCATCGGCATCGTGAGGGTGTCCGGCCCCGAGGTGCCGGTCGTAGCCGGCGAAGTCCTGGGGCGTGTTCCCGAGCCTCGAAGTGCCGTGCTGCTCCCCTTTCTCGATGGCGACGGTAACTCGATCGATCGCGGACTAGCCCTTTTTCTGCCCGGGCCGAGGTCGTACACCGGCGACGACACCTTGGAGCTTCACGGACACGGCGGTCCGGTGGTGCTCGATCGCGTGCTCGCGCGCGTGCTCGAGGCCGGCGCCCGCATGGCGCAACCCGGGGAGTTCACTCAGCAAGCCTTTCTCAACGGCCGCATGGACCTCGCCCAGGCCGAGGCGGTGGCGGACCTGATCGAGGCGGCCTCGACGCTGGCGGCGCAGGGCGCGATCAGGTCGCTAGAGGGGGAGCTCTCTCGAAGGGTGCGCGATCTGCTGGAGTCCCTCGTCGAGGTGCGTGCGTTCGTAGAAGCCGCCATCGACTTTCCCGAGGAGGAGATCGATTTTCTCGCCGACGAGGCCATCGACGGGCGATTGTCGTCGCTGCGACTCCGGTTACGCGAGACCCTGGACGCCGCGCAGCAGGGATCGTTGTTGCGCGAGGGCATGACGGTGGTCATCGCCGGCCGTCCCAACGTCGGCAAGTCGAGTCTGCTCAACCGCATCTCGGGACGCGATGCAGCCATCGTCACCGACGTGCCCGGCACGACCCGGGACGTGTTACGAGAGCAGATCCACGTCGATGGGCTCCCGTTGCATGTGCTCGACACCGCGGGCCTGCGCGCTACGGAGGATCGAGTCGAGAAGATCGGCGTCGAGCGAGCCTGGAAAGCCATGGAAGGCGCGGACGCGGTGCTGCTAGTAGTCGACGACCGGGTGGGCGTGGGTGAGGAGGAGCAATCGATTCTCGCCAATCTGCCCGGGTCGTTGCCGGTGCTGGTGGTGCGAAACAAGATCGACCTCACTGGCGCGCGCGCCGGCGTATGTGAGTCGGAAGCCCGCTGCGAGATCCGGGTTTCGGCCAAGAGCGGCGTCGGACTCGAGGCGGTCAAGGCGCGTCTCAAGAGCTTGGTGGGTTACTCGCGCCAATCGGGGGAAGGCTGCTTCACCGCTCGCCGGCGCCACATCGAGGCGCTCGACGCCGCGGCCGCAGCGATAGATTCCGCACTCGCGCAGCTACGCGGCGCGCGCGCGGGAGAGCTGGTCGCGGAGGATCTACGCCAGGCACAACGAGCACTCGGCGCCATCACCGGCGAGTTCACGACCGAGGACCTGCTCGATCGCATCTTCTCGACGTTCTGCATCGGAAAGTAGTCCTGGGTCCCGATAGGGCTGGAGACGTTCGAGAACGCCCAGGGTCTTTTCGTAAATATCTGAAATAGATACAGTATCTCCTTAAGCCGGTTCCAAGCATATCCGGTTTGAGCCTGACCGGAGATTCGCTACGCCTCCGAACCGGGACGCTGCGTGCGACACCGAGATTCCGCGATGGCTTTCTGCCACAGATCGGGCTCGAAGGGGATAGTGGCGACGGGGGACTATGCTTAGCCAACGACGGGCTGATCCGCGGTCCCGCAACGGTCGGGACTCGACCACGGCTGGCTCTAATCGGGCCAATGACGAGATTCGCCAATGAAGATCATCGACGTCCAGGTACGCTGCTGCCGTCACGAGGTGGCGGGCATGACTGCCGAATCCCTACGCGGGACGGACTCTGGCGGCGCATTGGAATTCCTCGTCGTAACATTGCGCACCGATACCGGTGTCGAGGGGTCGTCCTTCGGCTTCGCGGCCCGGTCTGCGCGCGGTTCGGGGGAACTCGCTGCTTCGGCCATGCGGCCGTTCCTGACCGGCCGCAATGCGCTTGACCGGGAGGCGATCTGGCGAGACTTCAGCGTCGAGGACCGGTGGTGGAACCATCTCCCGATTTATAGTTTCGGCCCCTTCGATATTTGCTTGTGGATTCTGGGCGCGCTGGACGCGGGGCAGCCACTCTATCGCTATATCGGCGGGTGTAACGACGCGGTTTCGGCCTACGTCAGCTCACTTGTCCTCCCATCCCCCGAAGCCTATGCCGTGGAAGCCGCCGACGCCAAGTCACGAGGTTACAGGGCGTACAAGATCCATCCACCGGGAACCGATTTGACCGAGGTCATCGAGATTCACCGCGCGGTTCGTGAGGCGGTCGGACCGGAATTCCCGCTCATGTCCGACCCGGTTGCCACCCTACCGTTCGACGAGACGGTGCTGCTCGGGCGAGAGTTGGAGAAGCTCGGATATCTCTGGCTAGAAGAACCATTTTTGGATGAGAACTTGACGGCACTGAAAGAACTCACGCGCCGGCTCGATATTCCCGTGGTCGGGGCGGAAGTTTTGAAGAAGCATCCCTATAGCGCCGCCAACATGCTGGCCGACCGAGTCGTCGATCACGTGCGCGCCGATGTCTCGTGGTCGGGTGGGGTGACCGGGGTAATCAAGACAGCGCGGCTTGCCGAGGCGTTTCACGCGAATTGCGAGATCCACTCCTCGATTCTGCATCCACTCGAGCTGGTCAATCTGCATTGCTGCGGCGCGGTTTCGAACAATCGGTATTTCGAGCTATTGGCACCGGAGGACAATTTCGCCTTCGGCCTCGAAGAACCGCTCCCGATCGAGGATGGTGTCGCTCACCTCCCGCAGGCGCCGGGTTTGGGGATCGAACTCGATTGGGATCTCATCGACAATTCCACGATAGCGATAGTGTGACGGGACCCTTCAGGCGGCGCACCCGTTAATCTAGGAGCTGGTGGGGCCGCAGTCAGCGGTGGCACGGAGAGTCACTACCCTGAATCACTCTCTGCCTCGCCGATAATACACGGCCCAAGAGGCCGCTCCCGAAGAGGTAGACTGCAGCCGGGGGTGGGACCGAGCTGGCCAAAACATTGCAAGCGAGATCTCTGTCGCCGTCGCCCACGAATTCAGTAGGCGCGCAGCTACCCGCGGCCGACGCCGGTCGCGACCCGGCGTGCGCCCTGGGAGTAACCTGTTGATAGCCGAGCCCACCATCTTGTTGACCGGCGCATCGGGGCAGCTCGGTCGCGACCTTCGCGGGGCTCTGTCGAATCTCGGCCGCGTAGTAGCCGTGGACCGCACCGCTTGCACCGACGAGCCCGCGCCGACGCTCGATTTCGGGGATCTGGACGCCGTGCGGGCGCTGCTGCGCCGGGAGCAGCCCGCGATCGTGGTGAACGCGGCGGCTTTCACCGCGGTGGACCGGGCGGAAGACGAGCCGGAGCTGGCCATGCGAGTCAACGCCGAGGCCCCGCGCGTGATGGCGGAGGAGATCGCCGCGTACTCCGGCGTGTTGATTCAATACTCCACCGACTACGTCTTCTCGGGGCGGTCGTCGGTCGCGTACCGCGAGGACGATGCCGTCGACCCCGTGAATGCCTACGGGGCCAGCAAGGCAAAGGGCGAGGAGCAAATCACAAGAGTCGGCGGGCACCACTTCATCTTGCGCACGACCTGGCTCTACTCCGCGTCGGGGCGCAACTTCGTGCGCGCCGTCCTCGAGCGATGGCGGCGCGGCGAGCCGTTGAGAATCGTCGACGACCAGACCGGTTGTCCCACCTGGACCCGGCCGTTGGCGGCGGCCACCGCAGAGCTGGTCGCGCAGTGCCGGGATCGCGATGCACGGTGGCTGCGCGCTCACTCCGGCGTCTATCACCTGTGCGCGGGCGGGAGCTGTACGTGGTACGAGCTGGCCATGCGCTTGTTCACCTTGATGGGCGAGGCCGACCCAGGGGCCCGAATCACGCCCGTCGCCACCGGTGAGTTTCCGACCCGGGCCCGTCGACCGCCCTACTCGGTGCTCGACTGTGCCAAGGCTCGCGAGAAACTCGGCATCGAGCTCGCCCCCTGGGACCGGCAGCTCGAGCAGTTCGTGCACGATGCTCACCTGGACGCGCCGGGCGCGGCCGGCGGACCGTGAGCTCGGGCCCCGGGTGGCGATGGCGCTTGCTCGCGCCGGCCCGCTGGCCCACCTGGCTTGGGATGGGGCTGGTGCGGCTCTGTGCGTTGGCCGACTACCCGGCCCGAGTGTGGATCGGGCGCCAGATCGGGCGAGTGCTCCTTCGCCTCATGGGGCGGCGCCGGCGCATTGCCGAGATCAATCTCCGCCTGTGCTTCCCGGAGATGGCCGACTCGGAGCGCCGCTACTGGCTGCGCCGCCACTTCGAGTCCATCGGTATCGCGCTCGTCGAGATGGGGGCCACCTGGTGGGCGCCGGACCACAAGCTCGCGCCTCTGGTCCGTATCCAGGGCGAGGAGCATCTCTCGGCCGCGCTCGCGCAGGGCAAGGGGGCCATCGGCGTGAGTGCGCACTTACTATCGACGGAGATGGGGCTGCGCCTCATGGCGCCGATTCATCCGGGCCACGTCGTCTACCGCCCGCACAACGATCCGGTGCTCGACTACGTGATTCAGCAGGGGCGCACGTGGCACGGCGGCGTGCTGGTCAATCGGAGCAATTTCCGGTCCATCCTCAGAGCCCTGCAGGACAACCAGCCGGTGTGGTTTCCCACCGACCAGGACCATGGGCCCCGCCACAGCGTGTTCGTGCCGTTCTTCGGTCAGCCCGCCGCCACAATCACCACGCCCTCGCGCCTGGCGAGGCTGTCGGGATCGCCGGTCGTGCCCTTCTATCCTCACCGGCTCCCGGGTGCGCAGGGGTACGAGCTGGTGATATTGCCGCCCCTGGAGGATTTCCCGAGCGGTGACGACGCCGCGGACGCGGCGCGGCTCAATCGCCTGCTGGAGCAGCAGGTCCGGCGCGACATCGACCAGTATCTCTGGGTCCATCGGCGCTTCAAGACGCGACCGCCGGGCGCCGAGGACGTCTACGCCTCGGTGTCGAGGTGATGTCCGGCGATGCGAAGCCGAGGAGGGCGGCCGGTGGGGACGACCCGGCCGCCGGCGCGAGCGACGCCGGGGTCCGCCGTCCCGGGTAGACTTCCCCGGCGCCGTGGGAGACGTCGGGGCACGGCATTCACGCGGAGCCCGATCGGGCGCCGCACCCGGTGGCGTCGTCCGCGTTCGCCTCGTGCACGGGGCGTCCCTCGTTCGTCGTTTCCGGCCCCCCGATTGGCTCGACCGATTTCGATCGTTCGACCCTCGGCGCGCCGTCGGGCAGCAGCGCGCGGCCGTGGCGCTCGAACTGCGACCGCTCGTAGCGCTTGGCGTACTTCAAGAACGCGTAGAAGCTCATCACGGCCGAGGAGATGAAACCGGCCCAGCCGTCGAGAAAGGCCCGTTTGAGGACGTAGCTGCGAAAGAAGTACCACGGCGGGTAGAAGACCATGATGAACGGAATGCGCCGGCCGCCGGAGCGTATCTCGTCTTCGACCAGCCCGGTCGAGTAGCCGTTGATCTTCTCCACCTTGGCGTGGATGTCGTGTTCACCGAAGTGATAGAACGGGTGGCGCAGTCGCGAGACCGGTCCGTCGACCGCGGGCGCGGCGTGAATCGGGTCGGTGCTCAAGCGGCCGCGTCGCTTGTCGAACAGGCGCAGATAGTAGTTCCAGCGCACCCCCCGTCCGGTCATGCGCCAGAACAGCTGCTCGCGGCGCGCCATCTCGTAGCCGGCGGCCCGGGGACCGGAAGCGAGGAGCGCACGGATCTCGTCTTCGAGCTCCGGCGAGAGCATCTCGTCGGCATCGAGCAGAAGCGCCCACGGATGGCTCGTCAGCTCCAGCGCCATTTGCTTTTGCGCACCGAAGCCCTGGAAGGCATGCTGGTGAACCCGACAACCGAAGCGCCGGGCAATGGCCAAGGTGTCGTCGTGGCTGAACGAGTCCAGGACCACGATCTCGTCCGCCCAGGCGATGCTGCGCAGACACGCCTCGAGGGTGTCGGCATTGTCGCGGGTGATGACGAACGCCGAGAGCTTCGTGGCACCCGCGCTGACCGTCGGTCGGCTCCGCGTCATCGCGCCGCCTCGGGCCGCGACGCCGGCCGCAGCGTGGCTCGAGGGGGAGCGCTCCGAGGAAGTAAAGTCGGTCCACACATGCGCAACATCGCGCCAGTATACGCCAGGGTAGGGTACGCCCTCGCCGGCCACCCTCCTCTCGATGCCGTCCCGGGAGCCGGGAGGGCCTCGGTGATCGCCGTGAATTCGTGGCGATTTCCGGTGGGGTTCGCCGCAGCGTGAGGGGACGGGGAGCGGTGCCATCGCGCAGCTGGTCGGCAGCCCTGCCCGGTCGTGACGACGTGCGGCGGGTGCTCGTCATCAAGTGGAGCGCGCTCGGTGACGTCGTCATCGCGAGCGCCTCGTTCGAGGACATCGCCCGGGCACTGCCCGGGCGCGAAATCCACCTCAACGCGCTGCCGCCGTGGGACCGGCTGTTCGAGGGTGATCCACGATTTCGCGAGGTGCTGTGCGTCGACGTGCGCGACCGCGCCAACCGATGGCGCCGGCTACGCGAGTGGCTGAGCGAGGTCCGGGCCCGGAGATACGACGCGATCGTCGACTTGCAAGGCAACGAGCATACCCGTTCGTTGCTGAGCCTTTTGATGCTGAGCGGTGCCGGTGTGCGCTACCGGGTCGGGTACCACCGCCGATTCCCCTACAACATTGCACCACCACCCCTCACACCACCGGTGCACGTATTCGACCACGCCCGCGCGGCGCTCGAGGCGGCCGGCATCACACCGCGTGCCGCTCGACCCGTGCTGAACGTGGCCGATGCACACCTGGAGAGCGCACGGGCTCTCGCCAAAGACCATGAGCTCGACGCGGGCGAGTATGCGGTCT
>JAAUXY010133306.1_pt1 | contig 14755 bp, 14 predicted proteins | sample 7278121 | NCBI WGS metagenome assembly JAAUXY01 (sample SAMN14350117, study PRJNA611818) | marine sediment metagenome | isolation source: surface marine sediment (1.8m) | place: French Polynesia: Moorea | collected 2018-08 | reverse complement strand
CCAAATCGGCGATCCTGGCCGCAAACCGGACAAACAAGACGCCGCGGGAGGGAGCGCATGAAGATCACCATCGACATCGACTGCACGCCCGAGGAGGCGCGCGCGCTCATGGGTCTGCCTAACGTGGCCCCGCTGAACGACGCGATGACCGCCCAGATCAAGGAGCGCATGGAGGACTACTTCCGGTCCATGGACCCGGAGACCGTGATGAAGACCTGGTTCCCAGCGGGCCTGCAGGGGTTCGAGGCGATGCGGGAGACGTTCTGGTCCCAGTTCGCCAAGGGCGCGTCGAAGCCGAAATCCGGCAAAGGCTGAGCGGCAACGCGCCAATCCCCGTCTCTGACGCAGATCAACGTCCTCGGGCGGCGTTTGTGCCAAGCTGACAGGGTCGATCGCGGGGCAAGGGTCGAGGTGTCGCCTGCCTTGCGCGGGGCTGTCAGGATGACGCCGAGCACCTTGGCGCCGTGCGCCGCGGTCGGCAACTCCGTGGACATCGAGGATGCGCCCGCCGCAAGCGGGTCCGAGGAGGTGCGATGAAGACACGAGATCTCTCGTCAGGAGCTCCGAGGCAGGACCGGCGCCTCGAGGAACGGGTGCATGACCCCTACAAAACGCGGCTCAAGCTCAGCGACCCGGCGGTCTGCCCGGAATGCGGCGCGGCCTACGACAGCGACCGCTGGCATTGGCAGGAGCCCAGGCCAGGAGCCGTCGAAGTGCTGTGCCAGGCCTGCCACCGCATCCAGGACAACTACCCGGCCGGCGAGCTGACCCTTGGCGGCGCTTTCCTGTGGCAGCACAAGTCCGACATCCTCAACCTGGCGCGCAACCAGGAAGCCCTTGAGAAGGGCGAGCATCCGCTGCACCGGATCATGGCCATCGAGGAGCGGTCCGAGGACGGGACCATTCTGATCACCACCACCGACATCCACACGCCCCGGCGCATCGGCCAGGCGGTGCAGAGCGCCCACAAGGGCGAGCTCGACTTCAGCTACGACGAGGCCGGCTACTTCCTCAGGGCAAGCTGGACGCGGGACGGCTGAGCGGCCGACATGGCGGCACGTGCCGGCCCTGGCCGGCAATTGGGGCCGACCTGATTTCACATGAGATAATTTGATCTAGCAAGCGAGATATCCTCGTTTGCGCGCCGGACGGCTTGGGCCTATCCTCACCGTCATGAGGACACCTGCATTCGTCTTGATAGGACCAATAATCCTTTTCGGAGTAAGGAGATAGCGCCATGAACAGCTGCCTCGCCTACACCGACAACCGCCTTGGATCCACCCCCGCGGCGGCGCTGGACCAGGCTCCGGATTGGTCCGAATCAACCCAAGCCTTTCTCATCCTTATAACGGACTGGCTGTTCGCCTGGGCCGAACGGGCCCGCCAGCGTCGCCAGCTTGGCGCATTGGATGGGCGCATGCTCGCCGATATCGGCGTCGACCGGGCCTCGGCCCAGATCGAGGTGGCCAAGCCCTTCTGGCAGGATTGAGCGGCGGATCGGATCAGGCCGCCAGGTGGGCGAAGACGACCCGGCGCGCGGCTCTAACTCCGGCCCCGTCGAACCGCGGCAATCAGGCAGCCGGCGCCCGCCAGCAGGCAGATCGCGACGTTGACGTGAAACAGGACGGGATCGCCCGCCGCGGTCAGCACGTCGCCATGGAAGAACTCCATGGTGCCGGCCTCGAGGCTGGAAGTGCCATAGAGGACCATGCCCAGACCGGCGAGCAGGATCACGGATGCATTCTTCGAGCGTATCGTCATGGCCCACCATTTCGTCGGGCAGTGCCTACGGCGGAAATGGCCGCCGCCTGTCTAGTCGCCCGCGTCCCCGATCTAAGGGGTAAACCGATAAGGTCAACGGATCCTTAAGAGCGCGCGGGAGCAAATCCGCGGTTCACGCCCTCACAGACCGGCGTCCGCCGACAGATTGCCCGTGCCCCGCCGATCCGCGCCGGACGGGAGCGGTGCCGTGCGATCGAACACCCAGGTGGCGACATCCGCATACACCACCTCTGCCTGGAGGTCGCGCAACAGCATATGATAGCCGTTCTCGTAGATGGCGACGCGCCGGGAGTCCTCGGGTAGACGGTCGAGCACAAGAAGGGCCGCAGGCGGCTTGATGATCTCGTCCTTCTCGCCGTAGAGGAACAGGATCGGCCCCCGGACGTTGGGCGCCGCCTCGAGCGCCATATCCATCAGGTTGACCAGGCCGTAGATCGTGTCGATCCGCGCCCCTTTGATCACCCTCGGGTCCATGGAGAGCGAGCGCAGCATGGCGTAGTTGTCGGACGGCAGGCGGCCCAGATCCTGCCCGGTGACCCGAACCCACGGAACCGTGTGGGCGCCGGCCCACAGCAGGCCGGAGTAATGGACCGGCAAGAGATCGCGGCCATAGGCGGCCGGCGTGGCGAGGATCGCGCCGTCGACCTCGGGCGGGTTCGGCCCGCCGAGCGCCGCGATCACCGCAGCCCCGCCCATGCTGGAGCCCAAGAGGTAGAGCGGCACACCCGGATGCCGGTCGCGCACCGCCCGGACGAAGTCCTTCACGTCCGCGACGATCGCCTCCCGGCCCGGCCAGATGCCGCGCGGATAGTTGGTGCCGAAGCCGCGCTGGTCATAGGCGTAGGTGGCGATGCTGCGGCGCTGCCAATAGCGGGCCGCGCGCCTGAAGTGGTCGGAATACTGGTTGAAGCCGTGCACTGCGGCGATCACGGCCTTGGGCGGATAGGTCTTGCCGGGGTTGTCCGGCAGCCAGGCGGTGTAGGTGAGCTTCTCCCCGTCCGCAGCGGTGAAGAACTCGCCGATCTCGGGCGCGCGCTCGCGCGGTCCGCTCTCGCGGAACTGCGGCACGCAGGCGGCGAGGGCCAGGAGCGACGCGAGCAGGCCGACCAGCGCGAACCGCCGCCAGCCGGTTTTCATCGCAACGCATCTCTGATCCGCTGTGGGAGCCATCGCCATCCAAGTCATCCAACAGCCAAATGCGGCAAAGACCGGCCCAAGGCTGTCGCCGGTGTGCCGTATGGTCGGACTCTAAGCCGCAAACGGCAAATAGATATAGGGGGAGCCGTTTAAAAGAGGTTGCGGGCCGGCGCCAGCAGGGACCGGATTGCAACCCAGCGGCTTGGACCCACTATGTCTGAGCCAGAATGGCTCAGAATGAGGAGAGCGCGTCCTCGCGGCTGTGCAGACGCTCCCCGGCGACGTAGGTGGCGCGGACGGATCGGTCGTCGCCCAGCGTCATCAGCACAAACAGTTCATCGGAGAGATCTTCGATCGTCTCCATGCGGTGCGCCATAGCGGGCGTGGCGCGGGCGTCCAGGACCACGATATCCGCGTCCCGGCCCGGCCGGAGCGCGCCGATATGGGCGTCGAGGGAAAGCGCGCGCGCGTTGCCCAGCGTGAGCATGTAGAACGCCGTCAACGGCGACAGGTTGGCCCCGCCGAGCTGGACGACTTTGTAGGCCTCACCGGCGGTGCGCAGCATCGAATAGCTGGTCCCGGCGCCCACGTCGGTGGCGATCGCCGTTCGGATCGGCGCGTCCGGATCGCGCATCCGCTCCAGGTCGAACAGCCCGCTGCCGAGAAACAGGTTGGAGGTCGGACAGAACACGGCCACCGAGCCCGTCTCGCTGAGCCGGGCGCGCTCCGCCTCCGCGAGATGGATGCAATGGCCGAAGAGCGACCGCGGCCCGAGGAGGCCGTGCCGGTCATAGACGTCCGTATAGCTGCGCGCCTCCGGGAACAGCGAGGCAACTGTCTCGATTTCGCGCCGGTTCTCGGCAAGATGCGTCTGGACATATGCGTCCGGATGCTCCGTTGCGAGCGTGCCTGCGGCGTCCAGCTGCGCCGGGGTCGAAGTGACGGCAAAGCGCGGCGTGATCGCATAGTGCTGGCGGCCGCGGCCGTGCCAGCGGGCGATCAGTGCCTTGCTCTCGTCGTAGGCGCGCTGGGTGGTGTCGAGGAGTGCCGCGGGGGCGTTCCGGTCCATGAGCACCTTGCCCGCGACCATGCGTGAGTTCCGCGCCATGGATTCGGCAAAAAACGCGTCGACCGAGTCCGGATGCACCGTGCAATAGACGGCCGCCGTGGTCGTGCCGTTGCGCATCAGCTCGTCAAGGAAGAACCCGGCCACGCGGGCGGCATGGGCCGGGTCGGCGAATTTCTCTTCTTCGACGAAGGTATGGCCTTCGAGCCAGTCGAGCAGCTGGGCTCCGTAGGACGCCAACACCTGGGTCTGCGGATAGTGGATGTGGGGATCGATGAAGCCCGGCAGAACCAGCGCCTCCGAATGGTGGTCGACCGGCACGTCCGGCGCCAGTTCTGCAAGCAGCGCGGGTGCCTCGCCGACGCGCGCGATGCGTCCGTCCTCGACCACCACGAGACCGTCCTCGAGATAGTGGTGGCACGCGCGCTCGCCAACCTCCGCCGGATCGTCGACGAATGTCAGCAGGCGGCCGCGGATCGCCCTCTGTGGGCGCGCCGACATCGCCTACTCGGATTCCCAGGCCGGCGCGCCGGCGGCGATCCAGGCGGCCAGGATCTGGCGCTCGTCGTCCGACATCTCTGTGACGTTGCCCGGCGGCATGGCACGGGTGTGCACGGTCTGCAGCCAGATCGCCTTGGCCTGGAGCCGGATCTGCTCTGGGGTCTCCAGGACGACACCCTTGGGCGCAACCGCCATGCCTTCCCAGATCGGCTCGGCGGCGTGGCACATGCTGCAGTACGACAGGACGACGCTCTCGACCTCGGCCGTATCGACTTCCACTTCGGCCGCTGCCTCGTCGGAGACCGGCGCGGGCAGCGCGCTCAGCCAGACGATCAACGCCATCCCGGCCACGGAGACGCCCCAGGTCCACCACGGGCTCGGGTCGCCCTTGTGGCGCGTGTTGTAGAAATGCCGGATGAGCGCGCCGATCACCAGCACGATGGCCAGGATGAGCCAGTTCCACTGACTCGCGAAGGCGAGCGGATAGTGATTGCCGATCATCACGAACAGCACAGGCAGCGTCAGGTAATTGTTGTGCAGCGACCGCTGCTTGCCCTGGCGGCCGAGTTCGGGATCCGGTTGCCCGCCCGCGACCAACTCGGCGACGACCTTGCGCTGGTTCGGGATGATCACGAAGAAGACATTGGCCACCATCATGGTGCCGATCAGCGTGCCCATCTGCATGAACGCGCCACGGCCGCTGAACACCAGCGTGAACAGCCAGGCCAGCAGGACCAGGAACAGAAAACCGACCGCCGCGAGCGCGACATCGTTGCGGCCGAGCGGTGAGCGGCAGAGCAGATCGTAGATGATCCAGCCGATCGCCAGGCCGACGACGCTGATGGCGATCGCCATCCAGGGCTCGAGATCGAGGACGGCGCGGTCGATCAGATAGAGCTCCGCCGCCATATAGTAGACGATGACCAGCAGCGCCACGCCGCTGATCCAGGTCGCATAGGCCTCCCATTTGAACCAGGTCAGCGAGTCGGGCATCCGGGCCGGTGCCACTAAGTATTTGACCATATTGTAGAATCCACCGCCGTGCACCTGCCAGGCCTCGCCGCCGGCGCCCTCCGGCAGACCCTCGCGCTGCTTCAGGCTGAGATCCAGATGGACGAAATAGAACGAGCTGCCGATCCAGGCGATTCCTGCAATGACGTGAACCCAGCGGACTGCCAGATCGACCCACTCCATCAAGACCGTCTCCATGATTCTCCCTCCAGGTGCGACCGCGCTCTCTTGCCCCGCCGGCGCTTCTATGAGCTTTAGTCAAATCGTACACGCGCCGGGCACGGCCGGAGAACCGGCCACACATGATCATGACTTTCAAAAAAATCCGAATAAACTAAAGTAAGCCCGGGGTGGGGTGGTTTGGCGCTTCTGGAGAATATCCGCGTCTTCGTTCGCGTGGTCGAACAGGGCAGCCTGTCGGCGGCGGGACGGCACATGCGCCTTTCGGCGGCGGTGGTCAGCCACCGCATCCAAACGCTCGAAGCCCATCTCGGCGTCCGGCTGCTTTATCGGACCACGCGCAATGTGCAGCCGACCGAGCAGGGTCTCGCGTTCTACAACGCCTGCCAGGACGTGATGAGCGCCCTGGAATACGCGGAAAGCGTCGTGGCGGATGCGGGCGCCAACCCCCGGGGCACGCTGCGCGTCACCGCGCCCCTCGGTCTGGGACGGCATGTTCTCGCCCCGTTGATCCCGGCGTTCTCGGATCAGTATCCGCAGATCAACGTCCAGCTTCGCCTCTCGGATCATCTGATCGACCTGTTGAACGAATCGATCGATGCCGCGGTCCGCATGGCGGTCCTGCCGGATTCCAGCCTGATCGTGCGCAAGATCATGGACTGCGAGCGCATCTTGTGCGCCGCGCCGAGCTATCTCGACGCGCACGGGACGCCCAAGAAGCCGGATGATCTCCTGAACCACGAATGCCTTCTCTTGCGCTTCCCCGGCTCCCAGCAGTTTCGCTGGACGCTCAAGTCGAAGAACAAATCGTCCCCTCTCCCGGTGCATGGCAGCTTCGACGCCGATGACGGCGACGTGCTGTTGGACTGGGCGCTCGGCGGCCGGGGCATTGCGCTGAAGCCGCTCTGGGAGGTGGCCGAGCACATCCGGGCTGGCCGGCTGCAGCCCGTCCTGCTCGATCACCCGTTGGATCCCGTCGCCCTGAGCGTGCTCTATCCGCACCGGCGTCTCTTGCCGGCGAAGGTCAAGGCATTCGCGGATTTCGCGGTCGAGCGCATCGCGGCCGAGCTGCAGTCCACCCTCGACGGCCTCGATCTCGCCGCGCTGCGCTGAAACGACGGACCTCGGCGGCGAACGCTACCAGGGTCGGCCCCAAAAACTGATACAGATCAAAGAGCTACGGGCGGCCGCAGCGCTGTTTTCGGCCGCGACCGCCCTCGTGTCATGGGCGCGCTAGGCTTCGACGCCCTGCACGTACCAGTCCATCTTCTGCAGCTCTTCGTCGGACATGGACTTGCCTTCGGCGACGACGACCTTGCCCTCCTGGTTCTTGATCGGACCCGCGAAGGGGTGAACCGTCCCGGCGATGATGCCGTCGCGGATCGCGTCCGCATCCTTGCGCGCCTTCTCCGGTACCGCGTCGCCGTAGGGCGACATCTTGACCATTCCCTCCTTCAGGCCCCACCAGATGTTGTGGCTCTTCCACTTGCCGTCCAGCACATCCTGGACCCGCTGCACATAGTAGCCGGACCAGTCGTCCAGGATCGCGGTGAGCTGCGCCTTAGGTGCGTAGGCCTTCATGTCGGAGGCCTGGCCGAAGCCGTGCACGCCCCGCGCCTCGGCGGTCTGCAGCGGCGCCGGGCTGTCGGTGTGCTGGCAGACGATGTCTGCGCCCTGATCGATCAGGGTCTTGGCGCCGTCGCCTTCCTTGCCCGGGTCGTACCAGGAGTTTATCCAGACCACCTTGACCTTGATGTCGGGGCGGACCTTTTGGGCGGCCAGCGTGAAGGCGTTGATGCCCATGACCACCTCCGGGATCGGGAAGGAGGCGATGTAGCCGACGATTCCGCTCTTGCTGACATGGCCGGCGATCGCACCGCAGATCGAGCGCCCCTCGTGGAAACGCGCGTTATAGACCGCGACGTTGGGCGCGGTCTGATAACCGGTCGCATGCTCGAACTTCACCTTGCGGAACTGCTTCGCCACCCGGATCGTCGGGTTCATGAAGCCGAAGGACGTGGTGAAGATCAGCCCGTGGCCCGAGCTGGCGAGCTGACGAATGACGCGTTCGGCGTCCGGCCCTTCGGCCACGTTTTCCACGTACGTTGTCTTGACCTTGTCGCCGAACTTATGGACCACGGCCTCGCGCCCTAGCTCATGGCCGTGCGTCCAGCCGTAGTCGCCGATCGGCCCCACATAGACGAAGCCGACTTTCAGCGGATCGGCGGCGAATGCGCGCGGCCCCGCGAGAGTCAAGGCGCCCGCCGTCGCCGCCGTGCCGATGACGAATTTGCGGCGTGTCAAATCGTATTTCATGAGAGTTCCCTCCTGCTTGATTATGGTTTCACTCGGTTCAGGTTGACGGCCTGAAGGGCCGGCCAAGGCACGCGGGCGCATCCAAACGCCCCTTCCAGGGCCCGGCGGCGATCACCGTCAGGACCAGGATCGTCGCGAGGTAGGGCAGCATGGACATGACCTGGGACGGAATGTCGAGTCCACCCGCACCTTGCAGATAGAGCTGCAGGATCGTGACGCCCCCGAAGAGGTAGGCGCCGAACAGAACCCGCCACGGCCGCCACGACGCGAACACGACCAGGGCGAGCGCGATCCAACCGCGGCCGGCCGTCATCTCCTCGGCCCACATCGGCGTGTAGGCAAGCGACAGGAAGGCCCCGCCCAGACCGGACATGGCGCCGCCGAAGACGACCGCCCGGTAGCGCACGCCGATCACGTCGTAGCCGATGGAATGGGCCGAGAGATCCGATTCCCCCACCGCGCGCAGGATCATGCCGCCGCGCGTTTTCTTGAGGAACCAGGCGACAGCGACGGTCGCCACGATCGAGAGGTAGACGAGCGCATCGTGTCCGAAGACCAGGGAGCCGATTACCGGCAGATCACTCACGCCGGGGATGGCCAGCTTGGGCAGCGGCGTGACGGCGATGCCCACGAAACCCGCGCCGACCAGCGCCGACAATCCGATGCCGAAGATGGTGAGGGCCAAGCCGGTCGCGACCTGGTTCGCCGCCAGCGTCAAGGTGAGCACCCCGAAGGCGAACGCCAGAATCGCGCCTGCGAGTGCTCCCGCGAACACGCCGAGCGTCGAGCTGCCCGTCGTGACCGCGACGGCGAAGGCCGCGACTGCGCCCGCCAGCATCATGCCCTCGACGCCCAGGTTCAGAACGCCCGACTTCTCGGTGATCAGCTCGCCCAGCGCCGCAAAGAGCAAGGGCGTTGCCGCGCTGATGACGGTGAGTAAGACAAGAACCGCGCTGCTATCCGTCATGACGCCGTCTCCGTGACCAGGCGCACGACGCGAACCCGGTAACGCACCAGGAAGTCGGACGCCAAAAGGAAGAAAAGAAGCAGGCCTTGGAACACGCCGGTCACCGCCTGCGGTAGGCCGACCTCGACCTGGGCGTTCTCGCCACCGATGTAGGAGAGCGCCATCAAGAAGCCGGAAAGGATGATCCCCAGAGGATGCAGCCGACCCAGAAAGGCCACGATGATCGCGGTAAACCCGTAACCCGGCGTGATCACCGGGATGAGCTGCCCGATCGGGCCCGCCACCTCGAACGTCCCGGCGAGGCCAGCCAGGCCGCCGCTCACCAAGAGGCCGAACCAGATGATCGTGTTGCGGCTGAACCCGGCGAACCGGGCCGCGGCGGGCGCCTGCCCGACCACCCGGACCTGGAAGCCGATGATGGTGAAGGTCATCAGCACCCAGACGGCAACCGCAATCAGCAGCGCGAAGATGGTACCGGTATGCATGCGCGTGCCGTCGAAGACGACCCCCAGGAGGGCCGCGTCCGTGAACATGCGCGACTGCGGGAAGTTGAACCCGGCCGGGTCCTTCAACGGCCCGTAGACGAGCGTGCTGAGAAACAGCGTGGCAACATAGGTCAGCATCAGACTCGTCAGGATCTCGTTGACGCCGAAACGCGTCTTCAGGAAGGCCGGGATCGAGGCATAGAGCATGCCCCCGAGCACGCCGGCGATGCACATCAGCGGCAGGACCCACAAGCCCGTGTCGCCCCAGAAGGCGAGTGCGACCGCGCCGCTGGCAATCGCGCCGATCGTGAGCTGCCCCTCGGCCCCGATGTTCCACACATTGGCGCGGAAACCGATAGCGAGGCCGACGCCGATGATGATCAGCGGCGCCGCCTTGACCATCAGCTCGCTGAGCCCGTACAGGCTGAGCAGCGGCGAGACGAAGAAATGGTAGATCGCCGCGAAGGGGTCGTAGCCCATCAGCATGAACAGCACGAAGCCCGTGACAACGGTCAGCAGCACCGCCAGGAAGGGTGTGAGATAAAGGAGATTGCGGGAGATCTCCCGCCTCGGTTCGATCTTAAGCTGCATGGGTCTCCCCCCCTCCCTGCGCTGCCGGATGCGCGTCCAGTCCGTGGACGCCGCCCATCAGCAGGCCGATCTCCTCGACCGACGCCTCCGCCGTCACAAGCGCGTTCGACAAGACGCCCACATTGATCACCGCCAGCCGATCCGTGATCGCCAGCAGCTCGTCCAGATCCTGCGAGATCACGACGACCGCCGCGCCCTCGCTCGCAAGATCGTTGAGGGCTTGGTGGATCGTGGCCGCCGCGCCCGCGTCGACGCCCCAGGTCGGCTGCGAGACGATGAGCACGCCCGGGTTCTGAAGGATCTCGCGGCCAACGATGAATTTCTGCAGGTTACCGCCCGACAGGCTGCCGGCCGAAGCCTCCGCGCCGGGCGTGCGCACGTCGAAGTCGGCCACCACCTTCTCGGCGAAACGCCGCGCCTCGGCGCCCTTGATGAAGATCGAGTTCAACAGCTCCATCCGATGGTGGCCGCTGAGCACCGCGTTTTCGATCAGGCTCATGGCGGGCACGGCGCCGTGGCCGTTGCGCTCTTCCGGCACGCAGCAAACCCCGAGCCGGCGCCGCGCGCCCGCCGACATCCGTCCGACGGGCTGATCGTCGATCCGGATGATCTCGGCGTGATGCGCCAGGCGCTCGCCCGAGAGCGCGATCAGGAGCTCGTTCTGGCCGTTGCCGGCCACGCCGGCGATGCCGAAGATCTCGCCCGCACGCACCTCGAGGGCGATGTTGCGTAGGTCGACGCCATGGATTTCCTCCGAGGCCATGTGCAGGCCCTCGACCACCAGCCGCGGCTCGCCGAAATTGCCGCCCGCCCGCCGTGAGACGGTCTTCAGCTCCTCGCCGATCATCAGCTGCGCCATGGTCTGCGCAGTCTCGGCGTCCGGGTCGCACTCGGCGACCACCTTGCCGCCCCGCAGGATCGTGGCGTGGTCGCACAGCGCCTTGATCTCGTGCAGCTTGTGGCTGATGTAGAGGATGGAGACCCCTTCCGAGGCGAGCTGGCGCAAGGTCTCGAACAGGCGCTCGACCTCTTGCGGCGTCAAGACCGAGGTCGGCTCGTCCATGATCAGAAGCTTCGGGTTCTGCAGCAGACAGCGGACGATCTCGATGCGCTGACGTTCGCCGACCGACAGGGTGTAGACGTTGCGATGGGGCTCGAGCGGAAGCCCATAGGCCCGCGACACCTCGGTCACCCGGTCGGCCAACTCGCGCATGTCGCCCGGCTCGTCCATGCCGAGGGCGATGTTCTCGAGCACCGTCATCGCCTCGAACAGCGAGAAGTGCTGGAAGACCATGCCGATGCCGAACTGCCGCGCCGCGCGTGGGTCCGCCACCGACACCTGTTCCCCGTTCCAGAAGATCTGCCCCTCGTCCGGATGCAGCACCCCGTAGATCATCTTGACCAGCGTGCTCTTGCCGGCGCCGTTCTCGCCAAGCAGCGCGTGGATCTCGCCCGGCGCCACGGCGAAATCGACGTGATCGTTCGCGAGAACGCCGGGAAACTGCTTGGTGACTCCCTGAACCTCGAGCCGAGCTGGCGTAGTCGAGACTGGGTCATTCATGCGACCGCCTCCTCCGTTAGAGTGTTCTGTGACGCCGCACCGCACACAGATTCGCGCGTGGCCACTGCGGCCACGACCGCCTCGGCCCTCATGATGCGCCCTCGCGCGAGGCGGCGCGCAACCGTTCGACGGTCATCAGCACCCGCTCGGGCGTTGCGGGCGGGTCAAGCCGCGGGCAGATCCGGTGGTCGGCGACGCTAGCGACCGCGTCCGAAATGGCATGCAATGCCGAGATGCCGAGCATCAACGGCGGCTCGCCCACCGCCTTCGACCGGTAGATCGTGTCCTCGCGGTTCTGCCCGTTCTGAAGGATCTCCACGTTGAATACGCGCGGTCGGTCCCCGCAGGCGGGGATCTTGTAGGTGCTGGGCGCGTGCGTCCGGAGCGCACCCTTTTCGTCCCACCAGAGTTCCTCCATGGTGAGCCAGCCCATGCCCTGCACAAAGCCGCCCTCGATCTGCCCCATGTCCAGGGCCGGATTGAGGGAGTTGCCCACGTCGTGCAGGATGTCGACCCGGTCGACGCGGTATTCGCCGCTCAGCACATCGACCGTCGCCTCGGTGCAGGCCGCGCCGTAGGCGAAGTAGTAGAATGGCCTCCCCCGACCGGTGTCCCGGTCCCAGTGGATCTTGGGCGTCTTGTAGAAGCCGGTGGACGAGAGCTGCACCCGCGCATTGTAGGCCTTGAGCGTGAGCTCGGAAAACGCCACCTCCTGATTGCCGACGCGCACGCGACCCGGCAGGAAGAGGATCTGCTCGCGCGGCACGCCCCAGTTCTCGGCGGCAAAATCGATCAGCCGCTCCTTGATGGCGCGCGCCGCGGCTTGCGCCGCCATGCCGTTCATGTCGGAGCCGGATGAGGCGGCGGTCGCCGACGTGTTCGGCACCTTGCCGGTCGTCGTGGACGTGATCTTGACCCGGTCGATGTCGACCTGGAACTCCTCGGCCACGACCTGTGCGACCTTGGTGTAGAGGCCCTGCCCCATCTCGGTGCCGCCATGGTTGAGATGGATGCTGCCGTCGGTATAGACGTGGACCAGCGCGCCGGCCTGGTTGTACTGGGTGGCCGTAAAGGAGATGCCGAACTTGACCGGCGTCAGCGCGATCCCCCGCTTGAGAACTCGCGACTCCTGATTGTACGCACTGATCTCTTCGCGCCGGCGCCAGTAACCGCTGCTCTCTTCCAGCTGCTCGATGATCTCGAGCGCGATGTTGTCCTCGACCGGCTGGTGGTAGGGCGTGAGGCTCCGGTCGCCGCCGCCATAGAGATTGCGCTTGCGGATCTCGAGCGGGTCCTTGCCTGTGGCGAAGGCGATCTCCTCGATCAGGCGCTCGCCGCCGAGCATGCCCTGGGGGCCGCCGAAGCCGCGGAAGGCCGTGTTCGAGACCGTGTTGGTCTTGAGCGGCTCCGAGGTCAGACGCACATTCGGATAGAAATAGCAGTTGTCCGCGTGAAACAGCGAACGGTCGGTGACCGGGCCCGACAGGTCGGACGACCAGCCGCAGCGGGCAGCGAAGGTCATCTCCACCGCATCAATGCGTCCGTCGTCGTCGAAACCCACGTCGTAGTCGACGAGGAAATCGTGACGCTTGCCGGTGATGATCATGTCGTCGTCCCGGTCGGGACGGGCCTTCGCGGCGCGGCCGGTCTTCTTGGCCACCATCGCGGCGACCACGGCGAACAGATTGCCCTGCGTCTCTTTGCCGCCAAACGCGCCGCCCATGCGGCGGACCTCCACGGTGACCGCGTTCGCCGGCGCGCCCAGCACGTGCGCGACCATGCGCTGGATCTCGGTCGGATGCTGCGTGGAGGAGATGACCGTCACCTCATCGTCCTCGCCCGGCAGCGCCATGGCGATCTGCCCCTCGAGGTAGAAATGGTCCTGGCCGCCGATCTCCATGCGACCCGAGAGCCGACGGTCTGCCTGCTGGAGCGCCGCCGCCGCGTCCCCGCGGCTGAGCACCAGCGGTTCGGTGACCATCTTGCCCGTCTTCTTCGCGGCCTCGACCGAAAGGACCGGCTCCAGCGGCTCGTACTCCACGATGGCCAATCGCGCGGCGCGACGCGCCAGGTCACGCGTGCGCGCCGCCACCGCAAAGATCGGCTGGCCGGCGTATTCGACCAGGTCGGTCGCGAACACCGGCTCGTCATGACGATGGGTCGGGCTGATGTCGTTCTCGCCCGGGATGTCGGCCGCCGCGAGGACCAGCGCCACGCCCTCGGCCGCGCGGACCGGGTCGAGATCGATGCGCGTGACCCGGGCATGGGCTTCCGTGCTGATGCCCAGATAGACGTGCAGCAGGCCAACCGGTTCCGGCAAGTCGTCGATATAGACCGCCTGGCCCGAGACGTGCTTGTGGCCGCTGTCATGGCGGCGGGGTTCGCGGACCGCTCCGATGATGGTGTCAGACATGGGCCAGGCTCCGGTCGCCGACGAGTCGGGTATCCTGTGTCGCGTCGGTGGTTTCCACATAGCAGCGCATCAGCAGGTTCTGCGAGACCCGCAGGCGGTAATCCGCGCTTGCGCGCCAGTCGGTAATCGGCGTGAAGTCCTGCTCCAGGGCCGCCATCGCGGCCTGTACCGTGTCCTCGTTCCAAGGGGACCCGGCGAGCCGCGCCTCGACCGCCGGCGCCCGCTTGGGCGTCGCGGCCATGCCGCCGAATGCAACCCGCGCCTCCTTGATTTCATCGCCGTCGAGCCACAGCTGGAACGCGGCCAAAACGGCCGAGATATCCTGATCGAACCGCTTGGCGATCTTATAGGCGCGGAAGCGCGTGCCGCCGGCCGGATAGGGCACGACGATCTTCTCGACGAACTCGCCGGGCGCGCGGTCCTGCTTGCCGTAGTCGAGGAAGAAGTCCTCGATCGGCATGGACCGCCGCGCGTCGCCGCGGCGCAGGTGAAGCATCGCTCCCGCGGCGATCAGCAAGGGCGGAGAATCGCCGATCGGGGAGCCGTTGGCGACGTTGCCGCCGATCGTCCCGGCGTTCCTGATCTGAACCGAGCCCAGCCGGCGGATCACCTCCCCCATGTCGGGATAGTGACGGGCGAGCGTCGCCATCGCCTCCGTGTAATTGATCCCGGCGCCGATTTCGATGCCGTCGGCGCCTTCCTCGATCCGCGCCAGCTCGGCGATGCGGCCGAGATAGATGACGGT
>JAAUXY010093984.1_pt1 | contig 14773 bp, 15 predicted proteins | sample 7278121 | NCBI WGS metagenome assembly JAAUXY01 (sample SAMN14350117, study PRJNA611818) | marine sediment metagenome | isolation source: surface marine sediment (1.8m) | place: French Polynesia: Moorea | collected 2018-08 | reverse complement strand
TGCGAGAACTCGGAAATTTTGCGGTTGATACCGGTATTCATAGTACATTCGATGAAATAGCAGAGTTATCAAATCAATGCCGCTACAATGATTGTTCCCATACACAAGAGCAAGGCTGTTCAATATTGGCTGCTTTAAAAGATGGAATAATTTCACAGGAACGCTATCAAAATTTTATTAAATTAAATAAGGAATCTGCTTTTTATGAAATGTCATATTTAGAGAAAAAGCGAAAAGATAAAAAGTTCGGAAAATTTGTTAAATCTGTAATGAAGGAGAAAAAATACAGAAGGTAGAATCCAGCATTATCGAGTTTTTCTCTTTTTTTTGGTTACTACAAGATATAGTGGTTTTTAGAATTTTTTGAAAAGGAGTGATACCTCCAACATATCGCAGGTGAACTTAAATTGCAGATATTCTCTATAAAAACCAGGTATCTTGCACCCTAATATTAACCGCCATTTTTATCTTCCAACTCGTCCTTTGAAAGCAGGGCCGAGCCATAGTGGCGCTTAAACTGAGTTGATGAATATTTTTCCAGCTTCCAGGCGGGAATTCGACAAACCGGGCACACATCCTTAAACCATTTATTTCTTAACCAGCGGGCCGCCCGGCTGTTGCGGGAATCGTTTGCTAGAAAGGTTTTGTTGCAGTGGGTGGTGATCTGAGCCTGGTCGCCCATCCTTTGAATGGTCCGGATGCCGTGTAAAATGCCTTTGCGCGACGGCCACAATTTAATCTTGTCAATCAGCCGAAAAAGATCAACGCGTTTGCGGTAGTATCGTTTGGTCATCATTTTAGCTCTTTGCCGGGTACTCGCAGTGGTACTTGGCGGCCCTGACCAGCATGGTGGCCACTCCCAGTTGAAGGGGGTCATGCAGCATTCGATTGGATATCACTGTTTTGGCTTCATCATCCAGACCGCATGGCATTCCGGGTGCGCTCACATAGGTATCCGGCGAAATATGCTGCGCGTGGATAATGCTGCCGGCCGGTGAGGCATCCAGGATCAACTTGTGCTGCGCAAGGGCGGTGTCCAACGTATCGACAAGCTGTATTTGTGTATCTAATGTGTGACGGATCCCTTCAACCAAATTATTTGCGGCTTCCCCATTGATATCATAAACCGAAACTTCGACACCCATCCGAACCAAAGATTCTGCCGCGATGCCGCCCACCGGACCACAGCCGATGACCAGCACCGACCGGCCTTTCAAACCGCCGGTCATCAGATTGAGCCCCGTGGCATAGGCCTGTCCGGTGCAAACCGCATTGTCGGCAATTTGCCGGCTTTGAATGTGCAATGCAACAAAGCGTTCGTCATCGGCCAGCATCATCACATCCGCCTTCTTTTGAACTGCTTCTGCAATGCCGGTAACATCCGGGGATTGAGTCACAAATGCGTTCGCACCCAGGTGCGCAAGAATACTCAAAACGGCATCAGCAAAACCGGCGATTATTCCTTTACCGCTAGTGATGGGGATCATCGCAACGTGGATCTCACATAGAAGATCCCTGACCTGCGCATCATCGATTTCCACGGCACGACAGGCAATGCCTCTCAGGGTGTGACCCGTCCGGGCAGCCAATTCCGCATCATAATTTTTCAAATTAGCAGCAATATCGCTAACGTCAGCGTTGATCAGTCGGGTCACAAATATTCTCCTGATCCGAATCCTGCAGGGGTGGAATCCTGATAATTGTCAAGATTCAAGCTTTTGCGAATTTCATCAATGATGCTGTTGCGTTTTTCTCGAGCGGCCGTCATATTTTCTTCCGTCACAATCAGGGTGGCAACCCATTCCTGACGGCCTCGGGCGTAGTTGGTTATAGCCTCATCGGCACCGAAAAAACCCGGCTCGATATGCAGGGGATCCTCTATCGTCATGATGTGTTCGCCGGCGATTTCAAGGCGATCGGAAGTCACCCTAAGGTGTTCGTATATCACACCGGATTCACGATCAGGTACTGGATCAGTGTAAGGCCAGCGGTCTATAAACAGCTCCCCCAGCAATTGAACCATATTTATGCCGGTTGACCAATAGACTGCCGTCGGGGTCTGGCTGGGCAGACGCGCGTCGATTTCAATCACTTTCAGCTTATTTTTATGTAAAATGACTTCGACATCCATGATGCCTTTCAAGTTTAAGGTATTCGCCAGTGTCAGCGAAAGCCGTTCAAATTCATCGATCAGCGAATCGGCCAGATTCGACGGTGCGGTTACCCGTTTGCAGTCATAGCGGCTGTCCATTTCCAGTTCGGTGACCTGCGGTGTCACATATTGTCCCGGCAACCCGACGATCTCTAAAGAATATGATGGCCCGGTGACAAATTCCTGAATAAGCCATTCCCGGTTATTAGCGATAATGGCGTCCGGCAGGTCGGCTCGCTCTTTATAGATTTTTAGTCCCCGGCTTCCGCTTCCGATACCAGGTTTGGCAATCACCGGAAAGTTGCATTCCGGCCAACCGGCGGGAGTGGAAATGTCGACAGATTTGAAAAGTTGATCGGATGTGATTTTAGAGCAGGAAATGCTGTACGCGGTGGGATCAAAAGCAAACGGGATTTCCATGTTCCGGGTTACCCGGTGTAAACAGTCGAGGGCGGCTGGATTCTCCAGGGTGGGAATGACCAGGTCGACACCATCCAGGGCCTGGGTTAGCTCCTTTTTTGAGGTCACATCTATGCGGGTAAAGGAGTTGCCTAGACCGGCGGCCGGAGCGACCGGCTTACGGTCAAGGACGAGAACGTCCCAGCCTGCCTTGTGCGCCAGGTAAGCTGCTTCCACACCCTGGAGATTCCCGCCGGCGACGGCGACTAACATGCAGCCTCCGTGCGGATTTGAGGGTTGGCGACAAATTGTTGGCGGTGTTTGAGCCAGCTCTGGTATGATTTGCGGGTAGCCGGTTGCAGCCCAAGGGTCTGCAAAACGCTTTGTACGGCCGCTGTTGTGCGCCCGCCTTCTTCAATGTTCAATGAATGCTGAGCGACACCAAAAAGGCCTTCACCAGGTGGTACGATGGATGTAACCACATTGGCACCCGCATTTAGACGGCTTCTCAACCCGGCAATCCCCGCCACGTCCAATGATGCCGGGATGAGGCGATCTGGAAAGACGAGTCGCATGATCGCGATAATGAGTGCCTCTCTGAGGGGATCCGGTGGTGCTTGCGTTGCCATGGGGGTCCCCGGTTGCGGAACAAAATTCATCACTCTGATTTGATCCGCACCCACTTTTTTCATGACGTCCAGCGATTGTGCAATATGATCCGGGGTTTCGCCCACTCCGCAGAGCAAACCTTCCTCTACGAGCATACCAAAATGGTGGGCGTCAACTTTACTTTGCATGCGACGGTGGTAATCCTGACCGGGGCGCAGTTTTTCAAACAACGCTGGATTGTGGGTTTCCTGATAGCACGCATACCAGACGGCACCGGCTGCAGCCAGCTGCTGCAAAACCGTTGCCGGCACCACCCCCGGGGAGACCATTATCGGTAGTCCTGTTTGTTTTTGCAGAGATGCCACCAGATCCACCAATCGATCGAAACCGGCCCCATCGCGGTTGAAAATATCGGGGTCTTCACCCATGGTCAGGTCGATCAAATGAACGCCGGAATCTGCCAAGCGGGCGGCGACGGCCATAATTTCCTGTTTTGATTTTCTGTATCGTGTGGTTTGCGAGTTTGAGCGGCGAAAAAGACAAAAGCGGCAATCATTACGGCAATAGGTGCTGGCGTAAATGAATCCGTACATGAAAATATTATTGCCGAAATAATGCCGGCGCACGTGGCGGGCTTGCTGAAAAAGCGCCTCGATCTGACCTTCATCCTGCAGGTTCAGCAGAAATGACATGTCTGCTGTGGAAAGATTTTCTTCTGCTTTTATCTTGGAAAGCAGGGCTTCGAAGTTATGCCCTTTGTCTGCATCGTTCACTTTAAATCTCATTGAATATTTAAGCGGATACCATCCAAATAGGTGAGGCTGCGACCCATCTTTGCCAAATTGCTGCTGTTGGCAGCCACCATGAGCAGCCGTTCGAGCCCGAAACCGAAGCCGACCCATGTATCCGTTATTTTCCAAGGCCGATCCAGCGGATGTGGGCCCATGGCGGCCGAACCGATCTCCACCGGGTCCTTTCCAGCCACCATATCGATGGTATCGCCATAAATTTCGGATGTTATCTTTTCAAAGCGATATCCACTGATGCCGGCTGTCTCTGCAACCAAGGTGCCTAATTCCGTAATTCTCTCTTTTCGCTGATCGGCGGGCAGCCCCATTTCAACCAAATTGAGCATGGTGAACTCACTGGAATGCTGGGCACCATGGGATTCCTTGCGAAAGCAGGGACCGATCTCAAAAATCCTAACCGGTTTTTCCCACAGGCGCAACAAGTCCACCAAAACATAATACAGATGGGGTGCCAGCATGGGTCGCAGACATTTATTTTTATCCAGCCAGTATATCTGTGAATTCAGCGGATGGCCAGCGTCAATCGACATTTTTTGCAGCAGGCCTCGCGACATGATTATCGGTGTGGTCACCTGGACGAAGCCCTGTCTGATCAGCTCCTCTGCCAGCTTGGTTTCAAGCCTGCACAGTCCGGGCCTCATTTCATTTTCACGAAACGCTTTTAGGCGCTGCCGTAATTGCTGCGCTTGCTTTTTTTCGATTTTCTGGAAAGCGTTTTCCCGGACAGCCGCATTCTCGAATTCCTGATTCAAATCAGACTCGGATGCATCCAATTCCTGCAAGCGTCTTAGCTGCGTTTCGGTCCACGTAACCATCAACACCCCCAACCCAGGCAGAATCTTAAATTAAATGGCGGGGAGTACGGGAGTTGCACCCGCCTATGTGGATTTAGAGTCCACATGATCACATTGCGATCCACCCCCCGCATATTAATGAGATAAAATGATACACATCCTTTAAGAATGATCTGGTATTGTTATACTTCGCCGGTTCGTTGCACCGCTGTTGTTTCTTTTTATGATTGCTTCTCATTAATTTTCATGCAAAGTCAAGCACCGGGTGTGCCTTTATCGTCCCACCCATGCAGTCGATAATAATCCTGCAGCATGGTTTCAATTTCCTCTTCCGTAATGACCAACCCCGAATCCTCCAGCTTGCGGTGAAAAACCTTGGGCAGGCGATCATCCTCGGGGCTTAATCCTTCCCGTAGGTTGAATCGCCGGATGATGTCGGCAATTTGCCGGGCCCTTCGCTGCAGTCCCTCTTTGCCTTCGTCGATGCCGGTGACTGCATGAATCATCTGTCCCAATTTGTCCCAGTCGTAAAAGTCTCGGTAAAAGCGGCAAAGAATCAGCGTGTCGAAAAGGGTTAACCGGTCTTCAAAATCCAAAAATAGCTCGGCTTTGCCCTCAATTTGCTCCGGCGGGATCATGCCGCTGATTTCCGGTTTATAGAAAGTGGCCCTTAAATGACACGCCCCTCGATCCGAGGTGGCGTAGCTGAGGCCCATTCCTTTGAGAGAGCGTGGATCATATCCTGCCGGTTCCAGGCCCTTAACGTGAACCGCCTGGTCTTCCATTTGCCATTGCCGGGCCGCCGCTTTAATGCCACAGGCCAGCACTTCACCGATGTCTTCCCTCAAAGCGATTTTATGCAGCAGTTCTGCGATGGCATCCACATCCCCGTAATCGATTTTATAATCGATGCGACCCTGTTTGGCGGCTTCAATCGTAAAGGCGCATAAATTACCGGCGGTAATCGTATCCATTCCCAGTCGATCACAAATATCATTGAGATAGGCGATTTCTTCGATGCTGTCGATCAGACACAGACCCCCGAAGGCATAAATGGTTTCATACTCCGGGCCTTCAATTTTCAAGCCGGCATGACGACCCTTTTGGATGGTGCTCATGCGCCCACAGGCCATGAAACACTTCAAGCAGGCATGGGGTTTGACGTCGCATCTTTCATGCAGGGCATCGGCGCTGATTTTTTCCCAGTTCTGATACACGCCTTTAGACCAGTAGCGCGTTGGAAACGCACCGGCGGTGTTGATCAGCTTTACCATCATGGGAGTTCCCAGCGATTTATAGGCTTTGGTGGCCGGGCTGTCCTTGGCTTCTGCCGCGAGGTTCTTTGACAATTCGCGTACGGCTTTTTCATCGTAAAGCGATCGTTTCTGATCACCCTGAAAAAAAATGCCTTTGAGCTGTTTGGCACCCATGACTGTGCCGACACCGGTTCTTCCAGCCGATCGCCAGTAATCGTTTTCAATGACCGCAAAGCGGACCTGATTTTCACCGGCCGGTCCGATCACCACAGCACCTTTGCGTCGATACCGGTCATCGGATTGGCCGAAACGCTGCATGACAGCATCTTCGGCCGCATATGTTTCCATTCCCCAGATATCACCAGCTTCATGAAAATCCACGCCTTCCGGATGAATCCCCAGGATGGTGCGATCAACACATTTTCCCTGAATAACGATGGCATCAAAGCCGGTGCTGTCAATGGCCTCGGGCACCTTGCCGCCGGAATACGATTCCGAATAAAAACCGGTCTGGGGTGACTTTGTGAAAACCCCATAGCGGCACGATCCCCAGATGGTACTGCCCCCGCTGGGCCCGGTGGCAAAAATCAAGCAATTTTCCGGAGCTAACGGATCGACACCCGGGGGGTTTAGGCTTGATAACAGATGGGCGCATAAACCCTTGCCGCCCAGCAGCTTATTAGCGGCGTCTTCGTCGAGAGCCTCGATGGAAAAACGTTTGTTGCTTAAATCGATTTTTAATATACGGTTGTAGAACCCGTGCATGTTTTCCCCCTGTCATTGGCGGCGTGTTCATCAATGACGCGCCGCGGAAATGAATCCATTATATGACGATGCTGAATTTAACGGCACGCAAAATTAATCTTGCATCATGAGCTCTTTTACTTTGACAACGCCATCCTGCGCATCTTCGGCATAGGCATCGGCTCCGATGCGGGCGGCCCAGCGCGGCGTCACTGGCGCACCACCGACCACTGTTTTAAAGCGATCTCTTAATCCGGCGCTTTTAAGTGCTTCTTCGAGCTCTTTCTGTTTGGGCATGGTAGTCGTCAGCAAGGCGCTGGTACCGATGATGTCCGCATTCACATTTTGTGCTTGTTCAATGATCTTTTCGGTTTCGACATCCCGGCCCAGATCATGCACCGTAAATCCGTTAGCCCTCATCAATGAGACCACGATGGCTTTGCCAATATCGTGAACATCACCCTTGACCGTGGCAATTAAAACTGTGGCCTGGCTTTCCTGTTTTTGCGAGTCATCGGCAATGGCCTCATTTACGATATCAGTGACCTCTTTCATGGCAGCGGCGGCTTTGATCAATTCCGGCAGAAACAATTCGCCGCGTCCGAACAAATCACCCACATGATTGATCCCGGGAATAAACCCTTCCTTCAATAGTTCCAGCGGGTCGGCGCCCTCAGAAATGACTTTCTGGGTCAGTTTGGCCGCCTCTTCCTTGTTCTGCTGAAGAATTAACTGTTTGGCTTCCTCAATGATCTTTTCGTCTATCATGAATCTTTCTCCTCTACGGCTGAGATTTAATCTTAAAACCCAGCTTTGTTTTTAAAGCGGTTGACGCAATTGATATCGATACCCAGAACCTCGGCGATCCGGAATTTGGCTTCGATGCCATGGGCATCGCCCACCTGGGGCGACATACAACCCAGCTTCAAATCCTGCCGGACCTCGGTCATAATGACCGGGTCGGATATTTCGGCAACCGATAAACTTAATTTATTGGCGACATACTCTTTGGCTTCTTGAATTTTCATGCCCCGGGTCATTTGCATGCGGGCGACCAGATCTCCGGAGGTCCGCATTCCGCCCATGCCCGAAGCGTGTGCGTGAGCAAGCGCCATGGCGAAAAAATCGCCGACGCCAACCTACAACCCGTCCAATCGACAAATTTCGACCATGGCTTTGGACGCACGGGAAACCGTATCGATCGGTGGATGATCGCAGGTCGGCACGGCCCCGACCCCCATGCCCATATTCGGATGAATGGGGATATTGGCAACCTCACCGACCGCTTTGGTGAATGTCACCACCCTAGCCACATTCCAGGGGGTGGACTCGGTGGTATTGGTATTGACCACCGGGCCATAGATCGTCGCCCCGGCTTTTTCAACCAGCTTGACCTGATCGTGAGGGTACAAACCGGCCAGCCGGGTGCCTTCAAATTCCAAACCGGCGTGCATCCCCAGAATAAATTCACCGGCCATACCGATCTCGATGCAGGTGTCCGGGTACTTTTCTTTCAACTGTTGGGTGGCCAGCAGGGCCGCCAGAAAATCGGCATCGCCGGCGGCGCCTGTCGAGTCGATATTTATCCCGTCGGCCCCGCATTCGATCATGCAGCTGCCGATATAAACGATATCTTCGACAGCGGCTGCAACCGATTTTTCATGGGACTCCTGGGCCTCTTCGATCTTGCCGGCCGGCATCAGCTCAGATGGATTGGGAAAAGGGCCGTCCGGCTGGGAGTAAAGACCCAGATTCGGCATGGCACCGTAAAACATGGGTGCATGGGTAATTAAAAGGGCCTGTTCCATGACCGGCTGCTCAAAGGTAACCATTGGCTTGATGGGTTTGAAACTATAATCGACATGGCAGAGTTCCAATGTGTCGGCACCCATGACTTTTTCATAAATCTGCAGGCCCTGAATGCGCTCGACATTAAGCCCGTGTCGCCGCATTTTCACGTGGGCGCCATCATAGGTCAAAACGATTTCCTGGCCCGGCTCCACGCTGACGAATTTATGCGGGGTGCTGAAGATATCGACTAAATGGTTTAATTCGTCCTCGGTTAACGGCGGAATCTTGCCACGGTCCGCCGCATCCTCGGTGCCGGCCTCCAGGTCTGCCCGCAGCTCGCTTTCGCTCATTTCAGTGGGCGTCCCGTCACCGTAACGGGTAAAAATTTTTCCCATAATGTCCTCCCTTATTCTTTTGTTCACTCAAGCGGTTTCAATGCTTGGGCGACGACCGTAAACATAAACCGTAATTTCTTCCGGAAGCGTGAGATTTAAAATTTCCTGTGAAATCTCATCCAATTCATCCACCTTTAATTTAACCACAAGTAAGTGATGCTTTCCTGTTGGGTCGTGATGAACCTTCTGGGTGATGACAGCTTTCTGGTACCGCGTGATAAAAGCATCAGCTTCGCTGAAATCCGAACTGCCTCCTGTGCTCCCGGTCTTTTCGAAAATAATATAATCAAAAGACGGATCCAGATTCTGTTTGATCTCAGCAAAGTTTGCCAAAATGGTATTGTTGTTTTTGTTCATTGGCATTTTAAAGGGCCGCAAGCCCTTCCTCCATGATGGCAAAGCCTTGCTCCAGTTGTTCATCGGTGATCACAAACGGTGCCAGAATCCGAATGATGTTACCGTAACTGCCGCAGGCCAAGATCACCAGGCCTTTCTGGTAACAGAAGTTCACCAGTTGTTTGGCCTCATCGGTAGCGGGTTCTTTATTGTCTCCTTTGAGCAGTTCCAGACCCAGCATGGCGCCCAGACCTCTGATCTCTCCGATCATCTCAAATTGTTGCTGCCACTTTTCAAAGCGTGCTTTCATCTTTTCTCCTAAAACCGCTGCCCTTTCTACCAGACCTTCTTCTTCGAAAACCTCAAGTACGGCCAGGGCGGCACGGCATGCCACGGGATTACCCCCATATGTTCCGCCCAGGCCCCAGGGATGAATGGAATCCATGATCTCCTGCTTGCCGATGACGGCTGCCAGCGGCATTCCGGCCGCCAGGCTCTTTGCGACGGTAATCATGTCAGGCTCGACATCCCAGTGCTCGATGGCGAACATTTTGCCGGTGCGGCCCATACCACTCTGAATCTCATCGGCCACGAAAAGAATGCCGTTATCGCGGCAGATTTTGGCCAGCTCTTGAAAATAGCCTTGTGGTGGCGCAATGAAACCGCCCTCACCCTGCACCGGTTCGACAACCACCGCTGCCACCGCTTCAGGGTTGACGTGTTGAATGAAAAAATCGTGAAGCTTATCCGGGCCCACCTCATCGCCAAAAGGCATCCGATATACTTCGGGTGCAAAGGGGCCAAACCCGAATTTATAAGGTTTGACTTTGCTGGTCATCGTCATGGTCAGCAGCGTGCGGCCGTGATACGCATTTTCAAATACGATGATGGCAGGTCTTTTGGTATAATAGCGGGCAATCTTAACCGCATTTTCAACCGCTTCGGCACCGGAGTTCAAAAAAACCGCTTTTTTGGGAAAATCGCCGGGGGTCACTTGACAGAGCTTTTCAGCCAGTGTGACCACGGATTCATAGGGATTGACCATAAAGCAAGTGTGGGTAAATTTTTCGGCCTGATCCTTTATGGCCTCCACCACCTTGGGGTGGCTATGCCCGATGTTCATGACCGCAATGCCGCCGGCAAAATCGATATATTCTCTGCCTTCAACATCCTTTATGATGGCCCCTTTGGCGGATTCGACATATAAGGGCGTCACACTTGCCACCCCGTCGGAGACATAGCGACCTCTCTGTTCGTGCAACATTTCATTTTTTGCTGGAAGATTCATAGTTTTGCTCCTCTTCTGTAAGCGTTTTAAAGTAAGATATAACACCTAAACGTTGCTTTATTAGATGCGGCACCTTTGCTCGATGCCGTTGACTGCCAAAAGGTCGCTGGTAGCGTGCATCCTTATTAAATTAATTTTGGCCTGTGGTCGATTTCACTTCCGCTGCTCTGCTTAGCAAACGCTTACCCATGCGATTCTTAAAAAAGTTGAAATTACCCAGTATGCCTTCCGGCATGAGTTTGATGGCCACAACCACAATCGCTCCAAAAATCAGGAAACGATAGGCTTCTAACGGACGTAAAAATTCATTTAAGAAAAGAATAATAAAACCGCCTAAAAAGGCGCCGGGAAAGATACCCATGCCCCCGATGATCATCATGAGCATGACCAATAGAAATATATCAAGACCCAACAACCGGGGAGAGATAATGCCGGCATAATGGGCATAAAATCCGCCCATGATTCCGGTCAAGAATGCCGAAAGGCCGAATACCATCAATTTATACTTATATTCGTTTATGCCCAGGGTTTTGGCAAAATCCTCTGAGTCGCGTAGGCCGATGAATCCTAAACCGATTGAGGAAAAAATGGTTTTATAAACAACCAAAAGAACCAAAAAGGATATCACCAAAGCGGTATAATACCACGGAATCAGATCGGTACGGGAAAACGTATATGCGCCTAAACTTAATTTTGGAATGGACATCAGACCCGTGCTGCCGCCGGTGCCCAGCGGATCAGCCACCTTAATCATCGGTGCCACTACCAGGTGCAGTGCAAAGGTGATTAAAGCAATGTAGGCGCCTTTTAATTTCATGCACGGCAGGCCGATGAGAATACCCACCAACGCGGCCATCAATCCGCCAATCAAAATGCCCAGCCAAGGGGAGATACCCAAGTATTTGGTCACCATGCCGGATGTATAGGCGGCCACCACGAAGAAACCAAACTGGCCAAAGGTGAAAATACCGGCATACCCCATCGTAAAATTCCATACCGATGCTACCGCTCCCCAGACCATGCAGGTAATCAGGATTCCGATGATATATGCATCTTTGTACAGAAACACGGGCAAAAGCAGCAAAACGAGGTATATGGCCAAATAAATGATTAGCTCTTGTCTCATTTCCATTTTCATTATTCTATTTAACCCCATGTGCCCATTAATCCCGAAGGTCGAAATGCCAGTACCCCTAAGAAGACCAAAAACCAAAAAGGCATGACCCAGGTGGCACCCAGTCCCCAGGAAACAAAGGACTCAAAAATCGCCAGGATAAAGGCCGCATAGAGCGTTCCCCGAATGCTGCCCAGACCGCCGAAGGCCACGATGACAAATACCCGGAAAAATGGAGCCCAGCCGCCATGAGGCGTGATGAAATAGCGGGGTGCCAGCAGAATACCACCGGTACCCACCAGTGCGGTGGACAGCCCAAAGGTATAACTAAATACTTTTTTGATTGGAATGCCGACAATTTCGGCGCCGGTCATATCCTGCGAAATGGCTTGCATGCATCTTCCGATCCGGGTTTTGGACAGAAATAAACCAAAAGCAATCATCACCGTTACGGCGATAATCATCATGGCCAGATCTTGCACACTCAGGGTGAAACCAAATGGATTGATGGAACCACGAAACATCGGCGGCAGCGGCTTGGCAAATCCGCCAAAAATAACCAGCGCCAGATTATCCATTAAAAAGGCCAATCCCAGCGTCACCATCATTGTGGTCACCTGCCAGTTTTTGCGCCAGCGCAGGGACCGCACGACGACCTTTTCGGTACCCATACCCAAAAAAAACATTGCCGGCACCACAATCAAAAAAACCAGCGGATAATTCATCCATGAAAATGTAGCGAATAAAATCCAGGCAAAATAAGCGCCCCAGGTAAAAAAGGATCCGTAGGCAAAATTAAATACCCGCGATATGCCGTAAATAACCGATAATCCGATACCCATAATCGCGTATGCCGACGCCGTCACAATCCCACTAATAATCACTTGAATGATCTGTTGAACCCAAATATTCATCGGTATTATCCACCTAGAAATACATCTTTAACGTGTTCGTTCAGAAGGGCCTCTTCTTTGGGGCCATTAAAGACGATACATCCGTCTTCGATCAGACAGATTCGGTCTGCGAAGTCCACCACCTGATTGACATTCTGCTCAACCAGAAGGACGGTCATGCCGCTGGAGTTGATCTCATTGATCTTGTCGAACACTTCGTTTCTGAGAATGGGGGCCAACCCGAAGGACGGTTCATCAATGGCCAACAGCTTGGCACAGGACATAATACCCCTGCCGAGGGTCAGCATGCGTGCTTCTCCGCCGCTGAGTGTGGCGGCAAATCGATTTTTAAATTCGCTTAAACGTGGAAATAAATGAAAGACGTATTCGAGGGTTTCGCGTTCTTTATCCCGGGCATTGGTGTTATAGGCGCCGAGCTTTAAATTATCCAGAACAGTCATCTGGGGAAAAAGATGTCGTTCCTCGGCCACATAGACCAGGCCCATCTCCACGATTTTATCCGTCGCTAATCCGTTAATTTCGGTTGAATTAAAAACGATTTGCCCTGAGGCTGTGCGGAGCAACCCGCAGATCGTTTTCAGCAATGTGCTCTTTCCGTGACCGTTGGGTCCGATAACCAGGAAAAAATCACCCTGAGCGACTGTAAAAGAAACGTCTCGGATGGCATGGAATTCACCGTAATAGGTATTGATGTTCATCAATTCGAGCAAAATTGTTCTCCTAACCCAGATAGACTTCTTTTACTTTTTCATCTTCCATGACTTCCGCCGGAGGGGCAGTGCGAATTTCTTCCCCGTAGTGCAGGATCATCAGACGATCAGAAAGCTCTTTGAGCACTTTCATCAGATGCTCGATGATAATGACGGTGATATTCAATTCCTGATTGATCTTGCGAATGAGTTCGATGAGTGGATCAATCTCCGCCGGGCTCAGACCACCAATGGGCTCATCGAGTAACAATAGGCGCGGCTGGGTCGCCAGGGCGGCCGCGATCATAATCAGCTTCTTATGAAACAGGTCCATGTTCTCAGCGATGGTCGTTTTATCATCCTGCAATCCAACGAAATCTAAAACCCGATGGATAATCTCCGCTTCATTACCATCCTTTATGTGTTTGTTGCCAAAATGCGCACCGAATCGGACATTGTTAAACACATCAAGGGTGGAAAAGACCTGCGGAATCTGAAGTGTCCGGGCGATGCCGCGGTGGCAAATCTGATAGGGTTTAAGATTGGTCACATTTTTATCTTCGAAGCGCACCTCGCCGGTCCCCTGCAGAAAGCCGGTAATCAAATTGAACACGGTTGTTTTTCCGGCACCATTGGGCCCGGCAATACCAAACACCTCGCCGGCAGGGACCTCAAAGCTTAAATCATTGACAGCCAGCATGGCCCCGAATGCCTTGGTGAGGTTCCGGACGTGAAGGATGGGGGCTTGCGCCCCCACGCCTTCATCTTTCGACTTGAAATTTGCAGTGCTCGCCATTACTGGGCCTTTGGCCACGGTTCTTTTAACCACGGCGGCTGCTGATAGGGTGATACTTTCTGGCTACCCAGATTGCGCAGCACGAGTTTGCCGTTTTCGGCTTGAAAAAGATTGACCGGTAACAGGTCGTCTCCTGCTCTGGCCGCCTGGCGCGGATTATTAAAGTCATACACGCCGCCGATGCCTTTATAGCGGTTGGTCTTCATGGTGACCGATACGGCTTTGTAATCTTTTACATCGCCGACCTTTTCAACCGCCGCCGCCCAGGCCATAACCCCGTCATACACACAGGGCACAACGCTAATTGGCATACTATCGGTTTTAAACATTTTTTTATATCTGGCTTCAAGGGCCCGACCTTCGGCGGTCATTTCGGGTGGAACCGCCAAGGCAGCGTAACCGCTAAACCCATCGGCATATTTGCCGGCGACCTCCATAAAGGAGGGGATGGAGACGGCATAGCCCAGGTCTACCAGGGAATTGGTCGGATTTTGCAGGTATTGATCTGCAAAAGCGGCAATGCTTTCAGGGGCGTAAATGCTCAAAAATACCAGCGCGGGGTCATGGGCCCGTATTTTTGTCAGGATGGGGCCCCAGGCATTGGTGGCCGCAGGCGTTTGTTCATATATGACCAGATCCAGGTTGTATTGTTTGGCCTGCTCTTTTAGAGCAGCCGCGATTTTTTTG
>JAAUXY010039673.1_pt1 | contig 14781 bp, 14 predicted proteins | sample 7278121 | NCBI WGS metagenome assembly JAAUXY01 (sample SAMN14350117, study PRJNA611818) | marine sediment metagenome | isolation source: surface marine sediment (1.8m) | place: French Polynesia: Moorea | collected 2018-08 | reverse complement strand
GCCGGTGACCGAATCTGGAATCTAGAAAGATTGTTTAATATTCGTGAGGGATTTACGCGCAAAGATGATACGCTGCCGCCCCGACTTTTAAATGAACCCATGCCGGAGGGCCCGGCCAAAGGACAGGTGGTCGAGCTTGATCGATTACTTGATGATTACTATCGCGCGCGTCAATGGCAGCCAAACGGTATTCCGACTTTAAAACGTTTGACAGATCTTGGACTGGCAAAAGAGGCCGAAAGTCTTCAACTTAATAACAGCAAAGGAGGGTTAAAATCATGAAAAAGAAAAGCAGAATTATCATGTTGGTGATTTTGGTTTTGTTCGTATCAGCCGTGATTTTTCATACATCCTCTACAGCCCAGGCATTGGAGGGCAAGGAGATCAAAATCGGCGTGGCCGTGCCGATAACGGGCCATGGCGCCAATGTTGGCAAACGCGAAGCCATTGGTGCTCAGGCGGCTGTCGATGTGATCAATGCCAAAGGCGGCGTTGGTGGCGTGCCGCTGAAGCTGTATATCGAGGATACGGCCAGCAACCCACAGGAAGGCGTCAATGCGGTGCGCAAGCTTGCCGGCGACCACAAGGTGATCGCCATCGTGGGGCCGCATTACAGCTCGGTGGGCGAAACAACTTTTCCTCTGGGAAATCAGCTTAAAATCGTCCAGGTTGCGGTGGCGTCATCCAAGCCGGGGCTTGCAGCAGCAAACCGTCCGTATGCGTTCCGCAACACACTGACAGAAGATAAGATCGCCGGTGCAGTCATTGCGGAATTCAAAAAAAGATACGGCATCAAGAAGGTGGCCATCATGACGGACATCAAAGATGCGGTATCCCGGGCCGTTGGAACCAAGGTTCTGCCGCCGACATTTAAAAAACACGGTATTGAGGTGATGACAGGCGACAAGCCGGTATCGTTCCAGACCAATGACACCCAGTTCAAGGCCCAGATCACCAAGTTGAAAGCCATGAATCCGGATGGCGTGGGGTTGGGCGCCCTGGGCCCGGATGCGCTTAATATTATCACCGAAGCCCGCAGACAGGGTATGAAACAGCCCTTTATGAGCACCGCACCCATCATGGAGGGCGAGGTTCCGGAACTGGGCGGCAAGGCCGTGGTGGGCACATTTTCGGGAACCATCTGGCATCTCAGCCTGGCTTCTGAAGACAGCAAGAAGTTTATTGCAGCCTACAAAAAACGGGCGAAAACCATGTATGCCAGCGAATTTACGGCCACACCGGATTACTATCCCGTAAATGCCTATGATGCCGTTTTTATGATCGTCGAAGCTATCCAGAAGACCGGCGTCTCCAACTCGCCCAAAGCGCTGGGCGCTGACAGGGAAAAAATTATGAAATATTTCACAACCCTGAATAATTTCAAAGGGGTCGCCAGCAGAGGCTTCAATGATGTCGGCGATGGCATCAAAGATGTCCACGTCTTTGAAATCAAGGGGGGCCACTGGGTACCTATCGGCAAGTAGTCGTACAGCACTGAAATAACCCCCGGGGCGGCCCAGCTGCACTGCCCCGGGGAATGTCTTTTCCAGGAGATCGTGATGTTTCTGCAACAACTTGTGAATGGATTGACACTGGGCAGTACCTATTCTTTGATCGCCATCGGGTTTACGCTTGTGCTGGGACTGCTTCATATGCTCAACATCGCCCATGGGGATGTTTTTATGTTCGGTGCGTTTCTGGGACTCACTTTTGCCACCTTGGGCATCCCGTTGCCCCTGGCTTTTTTCCTGGCCTTACTGGGAGCGGGATTGATGGCCATATTCATTGAACGGGTTTGTTTCCGGCCTCTTCGCAAAGCGCATTTTCTAATGCCCCTGCTCAGCACGATTGCTTTTGGCATTCTGCTGCAGAATGTTGCCACCCAGATCTGGGGATCCGAGCCTTCGCGCTACCCCCAGACGACCGAAGTGGCGCAGTATCAACTGGGCCCCATTCTGATCTCATCCATTGACATCATTATCCTGGTCATCTCTCTGGGGTTGATGGTGGCCATCGATTTATTTGTCAGGAAAACTTCTTTCGGGCGTGCCATGCGTGCAACGTCGGAAAAGCCTCAGACAGCCAGCCTGCAGGGTGTTGACACCAATCGGGTTATTATTTTCACCTTTTTTTCTTCCGGAGCGCTTGCCGGCGTGGCGGGTGTTTTGACCGCCCTGGTTTACTTGCAGATCACACCGTTTATTGGAATTCGCCAGGGCTTAATCGGCATGGTCGCAATGGTCATCGGCGGCGTCGGCAACTTGCGGGGCGCGATGATCGGCGGACTGCTGATTGGAATTATCGAAATAATGAACGATGCCTATTTTACAGCCAGTTACCGGGATATAATTCTCTTCGGCCTATTTTTCATTTTTATTGTTTTCAGACCCCAGGGGCTGTTCGGGGCCAAACAACAGGGCGCATAGGAGCTTACGGCTATGAGCGTTTACATGCAGGGCGTTGTAGCCCTTATGGGCGTTAACATCCTGATGGCATTGAGTGTTTATGCCATCATCTCCACAGATCAGGTCTCACTTGGAAATGCGGGATTCATGGCAATCGGCGCCTACACCTCTGCCTATCTTACGGTAAAAACCGGCATGGCGATATTTCCCGCCATCGTCATCGGCGCACTGGTTGCCGGTGTTATGGGCCTGCTGGTCGGGATTCCGGTCCTCAGGCTATCGGGTCTGTATATTGTCATGGCCACCTTTGGCTTTGGTGAAGTCGTCCGAACGTTTTTCCTGAATTTTGAACCCACCGGTGGCGCGTATGGATTTCGGGGGCCGATCGGGACCACACTGCCGATGATATTCGCCTGGGTCCTGGCATTTATCATTTTATTCTGGCTGATGAGCCACTCGCGTCTGGGGCGCGCTTTGGCTGCGGTAAGGGACGACCCGGAAGTGGCCAGTTCAATCGGATTGAATGTCAAGCATTTGAAACTCGGCGCTTTCTGGCTGGGCGCATTTATTGCGGGGGTGGCCGGAGGTCTCTACGCCCATTACATGTTTTATATTGAATCGAACAGCTTCCATATTCTGGTATCGACCATGGCCATCCTGTATGTCATCTTGGGCGGGATGTATACATTCTGGGGAGCTGTTGTCGGCGCCATTATTTTCAGCATATTGCCCGAGATGCTGCGCTTCATGGAGGACTGGCGTCTGAGTTTATATGGTGCTGTTCTGGTGCTGATGTTGATATTCCGGCCCTCGGGGATCATTACCCCCACGATGGTAAGGCGGGTCGAGGGATTTTTAGCCGGAATCTTTCGAAAGGCAGGTGCCTAAATGCTGGAGATTGTCAACGTTATTAAAAATTTCGGCGGATTGACAGCCCTTGATGATATTGATCTTGAGGTGGAGAATAAACAGATTTATGGGCTCATCGGCCCCAATGGGGCCGGCAAAACAACGCTGTTTAATATCATAACCGGGTTCTTACCGCCAACCGAGGGCTCAATTAAGTTTTCCGGAAAAGAATTGACCCGGTTGCCGCCCAACAAAATTGCCAGACTGGGAATTGCGCGTACATTTCAAAACATTCGGCTGTTTGGCACGATGACTGTTATGGAAAACGTGGTGGTGGCTCAGAATATCAGAGCACGGTCCGGTATTCTCAGCTTGGTCCAGCTTTTAAGCGCCCGGGAGAAAAATCTAAAAGATGAAGCCGAGGCCTTATTGAAAAAAATGGGGCTCTGGAAAAAAAGAAATGAACTAAGCATCAGCCTGGCATACGGCGACCAGCGGCGCCTGGAAATTGCCAGAGCGCTTGCGCTGGGCCCGCAACTTCTGCTGCTGGATGAACCGGCAGCCGGTATGAACGAAGCAGAAACCGAAGATCTATTGGAAAGAATTCGGGAGATCAGGGATTTGGGTCAAACCATCATGTTGATCGAACATGATATGAATATTGTCATGGGCATCTGCGATTATATATCCGTGTTGAATTTTGGATCTGTAATTGCAAAGGGTACCCCCACTGAAATCCAAACAAGTGAGGCCGTTATTGAGGCCTACCTGGGCAGGGAGGAAGAGTAGGATATCTATGCTTGCTGTCAAAGGTATCGAAGCCGGTTATGGCGCCATACAGGTGTTGAAAGGTGTTGATCTTGAGGTCAAAACAGGAGAAATCGTCACGCTCATCGGTGCCAATGGCGCCGGGAAATCAACACTGTTGGCGACGATTTCAGGGATTCTTATACCAAACAAAGGAGAAATCCTCTTCAAAGAAAAAAATATCGTCCGCATGGCGCCTCATAAAATTGTACGTCAGGGGATTTCTCTAATTCAGGAAGGGCGCGAAATTTTCAGCGAGATGACGGTACTGGAAAATCTTCTGATGGGTGGATTCACCCGGGAAAGCGAAGATTTAAAACCGTCCCTGATGGAGGTCTTTAAAATTTTTCCAGTCCTCGAGCAACGCCAACACCAGCTGGGCAAAACCCTCAGCGGTGGCGAACAGCAGATGCTGGCCATTGGCCGCGCTTTAATGGCCAAACCCACCCTTATCATGATGGATGAACCTTCTCTGGGGCTGGCACCGATCCTGGTAAATGAAGTTTTTTCCAGAATACAGGAACTCAAAAGTGAGGATGCTGCCATCCTTCTGGTAGAGCAAAACGCCCGCAAGGCGTTGAAAATAGCGGATCGTGGGTACGTTCTTGAAAACGGCAATATTGTCTTACAGGGTAGCGGAGATGAGCTTTATTCCAACCAAAAGGTTCAGGAGGCCTATTTGGGCGGCCAGCGGACCGAAAAGCAAATTAATTAATCAAGCATGAGATGAATATGCACGAAAGCTTTGATGCCATCATCATTGGTGGTGGGCACAACGGTCAAATTCTGTCCGCCTATCTGAGAAAAGCAGGGTTGAGCACTCTGGTTTTAGAGCGACGCATGGAACCCGGTGGAGGTCTCTGCACAGAGGAAATAACGGTTCCGGGATTTTATCATAATCTGCATTCGTTTTTTCTCAGATGGGTGCCCGATCTCCCGTGGTACCGGGACCTGGAGCTGGAACATCTCGGCATTCGTATGATCATGCCCCCTGTACAAACGGTCGCACCCTATGCCAACGGCAAATGCCTCGTATTTCATAGCGACCTGGAAAAGACCATCAAAAATATTTCCTATTTTTCTGAAAAAGATGCCCGTACCTATCGAAAGCTCATGACGCTTTTTCAGGAGATCAGTGACAAAATTATTACGCCCGAAAGCTATTCGCCGCCGATTCCATTTGACCAAAAAAAGGCTTTGCTGGAAAAAAGTGGATTGGGCCGCGAATATCTGGCGCTCAGTGAGAAATCACCGGTGGCCCTAACAAAAGAATTTTTCGAAAGCCAGGAAATGCAGGCAATGATTATCTTCCTGGTCACCACCCGAATGTTTCTGGCCCATGAACCGGGATTGGGCTATAATGTCGTCGCCGCCATGATCGGCGGCCTCAGAGGCAGCATGTGCAAAGGTGGGTCGCATTACCTGGCGCACGGCATTTCAAAATTCGTTGAAACCCACGGCGGCAAAATTCGAGAAGCTGCCCATGTGCGCGAGATTGTGGTCGAAGATGGCCGCGCTGTAGGGGTTGTCATGGATGACGGCCGGAAAATAAATGCCGCCAGGCTGGTTGCCAGTTCAGTGGATGTTCCGCAAACGTTTCTTGAGCTGGTGGGAGAAGATCATCTGGAAGCCGCCTTTGTCGAAAAGGTAAAAGGGTTTAAATTTTCCAAATTTCCACTTTTCGGTGTTCATCTGGCGCTGAATGAACCTCTGCAATATACATCAGCTGAATTTGATCCGGATATCAATCAGGGTTTTAACTACAACATCGGGTTGGAGTCTTTGGAGGATTATTTCGAACATGAAAAAGAAATCGAGGCCGGAAATCCGCCGCCAAAACCGGGTATGCAGTGCGCGCAGCCCACACTGCATGATCCGATCCAGGCCCCGACAGGTAAGCACACGGCTTTTCTCTGGCAAATGGCGCCTTATGATTTGAATAAAGGCGGTGCTGAGCATTGGGACATTATCAAAGAAGACTACATGGAAGTTTGTCTTGAGCGCTGGCGGCAATATGCGCCCAATCTCACCCGGAACAACATCATCGCGCATTACATATTTACGCCACTGGATGTGGAAAGAAAATTGATTAATATGCGGTACGGGGATCATTGCGTGGGCAGAGCCCTCCATGATCAAATGCTCGATAGACGGCCCTTTCCGGAGGTGAAACCTTATCGAACGCCGATTGATCGGCTGTATCTTTGTGGATCCAGCACCCATCCATTCGGAAATATTACCGGAGCGCCAGGTTACAATGCAGCCCGGGTCATTTGTGAAGATCTTAAGTTAAACATCTGGTGGGAACCGCCGGATCCGCAAGCCCAGTGGCAAAGCCTGCGATAAACGTTCAGCAGTCTGTGGAGAATGAGATGCCAAAAAACCTGCGCAGCTGGTTAAAGGATCTTAAAACCCAAATCCCCGGTGAGCCGCTAATGGTTTCCCGTGAAGTGCAGCCTTCGCAATTTGAAGTTTCGGCAATCCTGCATCAACTGGAAGAACGTGGAAAACTGCAAGCCGTTCTTTTTAGAAAGGTCTCCAGTGTGAAAGGAGAACCGACAAAATTTCAATTATTGAGCCATGCGTTTACGACACATGAAAAGCTGGCAGTATCCTGGGGGCTGGAAATTTCACAACGCGCAGCGCTCTTTGAACATTACCAGAAGATATCAAAACAACGCCGGCCAATGAGCGTAGTTAAATCTTCAGAGGCACCTGTCAAAAAAATTGTCCTTGATGAGGAAAGCCTGGACCTGGCAGATCTTCCGATCATGCGGCACAATGCCCAGGACGGCGGACCCTACCTGACACCGGTGGTGGTGACCCGCGCGCCCGGGAAAAACCGGTATAATACATCATGGAACCGCATGATGTATATGGATTCCCATCACATGGCCATATACATGTCTCCCAGGCACCTGTGGACCTATTTTCAAGAAGCCGAATCCAGAGGTAAGCCTTTGCCGATCGGTGTGGTCCTGGGACATCATATGGGCTTTATGCTTTCCGCGTCAGCGCTGACACATCTGGAAGATGATGAATATGAAGTTGCCGGCGGTCTTCTGGGGCAGTCGTTGCGGGTCGTGCCTTCTGAAACTTATGGAGATCGTCTGCTCATCCCTGCTGACGCAGAAGCGGTGATCGAAGGCGAAATAGTCCCTCAGAAGCGAACCATTGAAGGACCTTTCGGTGAGTTTACACGTTTGATCGGGGCCCAGCGGGTCTCATGGCTTTTTCGCGCCCGCGCCATTTGTCATCGCAAGCAACCCATCATGCACTGTGTTTTCGGCGCCCATCTGGATCATCTTAACGCTCATTTCCCGATTGAGGCCAGCCTCTTTCAGCGGGCCAAGCAGGCCATACCGGGTGTCAAAGATGTCTGCTGGTTGAGTTCTGGTGGCCCGTTTCATCTGGTGATCAGCATGCATAAGAAAACTGAAGGCGAGCCCATGCGGGCAGCAATGGCCGCCTTGAGCGCCAGCAATTTTATAAAGCATGTCATTGTTGTGGATGCAGACATCGATCCGGGAGACGCCAAAGCAGTGATGTGGGCCGTGGCATCCTGTTGCCAGGCGGACTCGGATCTGACCATCTTAAACAACATACAGGGCCAATTGCTGGATCCTTCTCTCAAACAGGAAACCAGAGGGTCGGGTCTGGTCATCGATGCCACCCGGCCCCTGGATCGGGCTTATCCGCCAAAAGCAACGGTTCCTGGGGAAATATTGCAGCGCATGCAGCTTAAAAAATATATTGAAACTTGAACGGAAAAATTAATGAAAATCTATTATATTAAATGCCCCGACTGTAAATACGCCTTCCATTGCGATGCCGGCCTATATGGCCAGGATCTACCGCGTCATTGCCCTCGCTGTGATGCATATTTTGATCTGGAAGAAAAAAAAGCACACGGGCCACCTGAAGGAACGGCATTTGGAGGACTCTCGAAGCCCATCCGCGAGGTGATTTACCTGCCGGACCGTAAATTTTAATTCTGATTTATGGCCTAAATGAATTGCGTCTGATCTGTTCTTAAAGAACTCGTTTTAAGGCAACCTGAGCGATTCAGATAAAGGATGATTCAAATGAATGTATTAAACCCCGTACCTAAAGTTAAAGCTGATGCTTGCCAGCATGTTGTGCCATTTGCAAGAGGTGATTTCCAGGAATTTACGGCAGGTATTGTGATTATCGGCAATGAGATTCTATCAGGACTGATCAAAGACAGCAACTCGACCTTCATGGCACGCGAGCTGAGTGCACATGGTGTAAAAGTCGGTTGCACGGCCATTATTCCAGATGAAATCGAAGCCATTAGAGAGACGATACGATTTTTTTCGAATCGATTCACCTATGTATTTACTTCCGGCGGGATCGGACCCACCCACGATGACGTTACGATTGAAGCCATATCCGGAGCGTACAATGTAAAACCGGTGGTGAATCAATATTTAAAAATCCTGTTGCACGAGCGCTTTGGTGATCAACTGACCACTGAAAACCTTAAAATGGCCCAGACCCCTGAAGGCGCTGAACTCATTATGGATCACTGCCTCAAATTCCCCCTGATAAAATTTAAGAATATTTTCATTTTACCGGGCGTACCGAAACTGCTGAGAGCCAAGTTTTTTGCCAGCACGAAATATCTAGGAAATAATAGGCTGTTCGTGAAGAAAGTATATGTGGCCCGGCGTGAATCTGAAATCGCAACATTTTTAAATAAAGTCGCTGTGTTTCACAAAAAAGTAAAGATTGGCTCCTATGCCGCCGGGAAAAATGGGTCTTCCAGGGTTCTGATAACGTTGGAAGCATACCAGAAGCGCGCGGTAAAACAGGCCCTGAAACATCTCAAACTGGGTCTGCCGGATAACAGTATTATTCAAATTGAATGATAATGGATCTGATCGGCACGCGAATTTTTAAGAGTCTATTTTGCAGCAAAGAATTCGCGCATCGTGCAGCGCAACTAAGCTCTGCAGTGTTTTTGAATTAGGAGAGCAAAAAAATGAAAGTCTTCGATGCCATTATCATTGGCGGCGGACACAACGGTCTCATCTTGGGAAATTACCTCGCCAAAGCGGGTCTCAAGACGCTGATTCTGGAAAGGCGGGTGGAAATCGGCGGTGGTTTAAGTACCGAAGAGGTTACCGTTCCCGGCTTCCTGCACAATTTGCACTCCTACTTTCATGACACAATTAATATCATGCCATCTTTTATCGACTTAAAGCTCGAAGAATACAACGCCAGATATATTCGACCGCCCGTACAGGCCGGCATTGCGCTGACAGATGGAAAAGCGATCACGATTCATGTGGATCTGGAAAAAACCTGCGAATCGATCGCCCGAGTATCAGAACACGATGCCCAGGCTTACAGGGAGATGAACGAAAATTACGGGGTTTTTATGGAGTCGGTTGTAGTGCCGGCCCTATACACCCGTCCCCAGCTTCCTTCCGGACAGCTGGGAATTTTAGAAGCGAGTCCGGAAGGCCTTGATTTCGTCAAAATGGGCAGACTGAACCCCAGGGACGTTCTTGATGCGTATTTTGAAAATGAGCATGTAAAGGCGTTAATTCTTCATCAACTGCCAATTCCAAGGGGCATTTCACATGATTTCGACGGCCTTGGTACGGTCATTCCTTTGATTGTCAGTCAGGTTGAGCATTCTCAAATCTGTATCGGGGGCTCCCACGTACTGGCGCATGCCCTGTGGCGATCCTATTTTGCCAATGGCGGAATGGCATTGGGTTATTCTCATGTAAACAGAATCATCATTGAAAACGGCCAGGCTATAGGCGTTGAAGTTTTAGACGGTGAACAATATCAGGCCAATAAACTGGTGGCCAGCGCCATTGATTTAAAACAGACGTTTTTAGAATTGATAGAAGAAAAACATCTGGAGGTCGATTTTTTAAAAAAAATCCAGAGCTTCATTCTGGATGAATTTTCGATCTTCAGCGTTCATCTGGCCCTGAATGAACCGCCGCGCCATACGGCTGCAGGTTTTAATTCGGATCTCGATCATGCTTTCAAACTCAATATCGGGCTGGAAACACCTGAGGATTATCAGTTGCTCTGGACTGAAATAAGATCGGGAAAACTGCCAGAACATCTGGGACTGTTTTGCTCGGTTCCCACTTTATTTGATTCCACGCAGGCACCCAAAGAAAAGCATACCGCCCTGATATGGCAGCCCGTACCGTATGACCTTAAAGATGGGGGACCACAGGCCTGGGATAATATCAAAAATGATTACATGGACAAATGCATCGCCAAATGGCAGGAATATGCGCCGAATTTAAATGATAAAAACATTATCAAAAAGATTGCTCTCTCTCCGCTGGACATCGAAAGAAAACTGTCTAACATGAAAAATGGGGGTGTCTTTATGGGGCGAACCATCCTGGGGCAGCTGGAATACTTTAGACCCATGCCTGAGTTATCACAATACCGGACACCCATTGAAAACCTTTACCTCTGTGGTGCCTGCTGCCACCCGGGGGGCGGAATTATCGGCGCAGCTGCCCTGATCGCAGCAGAAGTAATTGCTGAAGATCTCGGCTTGGATAAATGGTGGGAATCTTAACCACAATCAAATAATCATAAAGGAATTCACCTATGATCCGTCTGGATAATGTAATTGTTGCTGAAAAGGATGCTGAAACTGTCTGGAATTTCTTCAACAACCCGCATTCCGTTGCTCAATGCGTACCGACCATGGTTGACTATAAGGTGCTGGATGAAGATACCGTTGTTTGTGATCTGCGCTTAAAGCTGGGACTGATACCTTTGGATAGCAGAGCCACCATGTCCATTACCGAACGCAAGGACAACCGTCATCTTGAAGCCAGAGGCGAAACAGAGGCCGGCGAAAATCTTAAGAAATTCGGAAAAGTGGCTACCGAAACGGTAACCAAATTGCATATGGTTCTGGATCTTGAGGAAATCGAACAAAATCGGACTCGCATCAGCCTTCGTCTGCAGGCGGATGCCGTCGGTCAGATGAAAAGGATTTATGAGTCCATCATAAAAGGTCAGCGATCAAAATTGGAAAGCCAATTCGTAAACAACATCGGTACCGGACTCAATACGAAAGTGATTATTGAAAAATCAGAAGCCAATTTTTCAGGCTTTCAAAAGGCATCTTAACTGGCATTTAAATTCAATTTTCAGCGTGCACACCCAGCCTTTAAATATTCGAACAGTTGCATGCCCACCATCGCCAGACATTCCATATCCAGATATTTTTCCGCCCGCCTTTCAAAAAGGACCGCGCACTGAGCGGGAAATTCATCATCGGCGTCATTGAAAAGCATCAAGACCGGAATTTTCGGCAGCGCCTCAAACTGCATGCAGAGGTTATAGGAGAACGTTGCCGTCGGCGGATGGCCGTTGATTTTCCGGCTGGCCATCTCAAGCTGGTTGACCCGCCCGGAAAAATATTTAGCCAGCGGAATTTCAGTGTAATTGAAAAAGGCACCGGCAAAAGGTGCCGAATCCTTAAAATCCTTAAAGGACACCCAGTCCCTTTCAACCGGATCGTGGTCAGGGCACAGCAGCAGGTATTTAAAAAGGACCACACATACGGAAAAATTAGGGCGCTTACCGGAAGGGTCGCTGATACCGGCAGCCGATATGCGGTGGGGTTCCCCGAAAAAAGGGATGATCATTTCATCGCCGTCCATTCTTGCACCGAGCTTAGGGGCGATTTTCTCAAAATCCAGCCCGGCAATTTGCGCCAGGTAGTTAGCGTAGGTTTCTTCAAATACGGACGATTTCTCACTCATGGCAATATTTTAACAACCTCGAACAAATCAACTAGGATTCATTTCCCACCACGGATGTAATTATATACATGGTGTCAGGTGTCAGTGTTCAGGTGTCAGGATCCGAAGATCTGGAACCTCAGCTGATCGAATGCTGAACACTGACACCTGAAACCTAATATTTATTGATTCGGCTTTGCGTGAGGCCAATTTAATCAATCAATGCAAATGCGCGCACCGGAAAGGATCCCATCCCTTTGACCGGGGCCGGGACCGCAAAAAATCTAAAACCCTCATCCGGCAATGCGTCCAGGCCGCACATGTGTTCAACGATGGGTATGTCGGCCTTTAGTAAAATCGAATGCGCCGGTCGTGACCCATCAGCGGTATCATCGATATTAAGCGAGTCGATCCCCACCAGTGCCGCACCCGAAGATTTTAGAAATTCGGCTGCACCCCGGGTCAGAAAAGGGTGGTTTTCAAAATAGGCCGCGGTTCTCCAATGCCGGTCCCAGCCGGTGTGAACAAGCACAGCTTTATCCTTGACGTTGTGGTTGCCAAAAACATCCTTATCTATGGAGCGTTGCCCTGTGTCTGTTCGAAACACCATACCTTCCAGATGGGCGACTGACGCCATTTTGAGACCGGATAAATCCCGTCCATCCTCATAACGGTGAAACGGGGCATCAATATAGGTGCCGGTATTGGCGACCATTTCAATTTTTCCGATCTGAAACGTGGTGCCATCCGAATAATGGGATTTAGAATTTTCCCGGCGCATATGATCGCTGATAACGGGTCCCGGCAAACCGGTGTAAGTAGTCATGCCGTCCTCGATCACATGGCTGAGCTCAATAAACTGAGTCATGGCGATTATTCCTCAACACAAGAGTACGTTCTTTCATTAATGCTTTATTTTAATTGGAGTGTTGGATTATTGGAGTGATGGAGTGTTGAAATTTATAGAGACAGATGATTTACCTAATTCTTCATTACTCCAGTGCTCCACTACTCCATTACTCCAAAGAACGACGAAATAGAAATAAACTTGGCCTTAACTCTCCGATGAATTCCTAGAAGTTTTGGATGCTTTATACTTCAATCGCGCCGCCGATTTCCTTTATATACTCGCGAAAGGTATAATCCGGATTTTTGCTGCGTTTTTTCAGATAATCATCGAATTTAAATTGTTGTGAAAGGGTTTTTCCTTTCTTGATGTTCTCGGCCTGGCGCGTTTCGGTTTCGGCAATTTTGCGGGCCAAGGAAATAATCCTCTCGACATCCTGCAGCAGAGCAAAAACCACTCCGTCATCGTCTCCCAAAACCACATCATCAGAAGTGAGTTTAAAATCGCCGAAACGGGCAGTGGTCAGGGCATCTGATCCCCGCGGATAAGCACGCTTGGGCCCGGCCGGATAGGACCCGTAACTGAAAACCGGAAAACCGATCTCAATTAACTGGGACGTGTCCCGATGATATCCCCACACGGCAACGCCTCCAAGGCCCATGGCCTCAGCCTCCAGAACCGTAAGATCCCCAATGCAGCCTTCATGCCTTCTGGCGGCATTATCAATCGTAAGGATATCACCCGCTTCTGCATTCGCCATGGCTTCCAAAAAAATGTCTACACTTCCGGAATGTCTCACCGGCAAAACACGACCGGCCATTTTCCAGCCGGCCACCAGCGGTTTGATACCAATCGGTGCCACCCGCATAAAAACGCCCAAACGCATACACGCATCGGTGATCAACGGTGTTGAGAGCTCGGAAAAGGCATCTTTTAATTTTTTGTTATCCATACGCAACCCTCCGTTCTAGATTATGCGATATTTTATTTTATTTGTTCAATTGGTTATACGAATAGCTGATATTAAGTTGTTACAAGAAACAAGTTCATACAACTAATAAAACTAATGAAACAAATCAAATCAATTTAACAATTTCTTTTGGGATTATTTTGGAACCGGGTATTTTTTGCAAAGATCCTGGACATCTTGAGCCACCTGCTCCAGGATTTGTTGGTTTTCAGCATTCATCATGGCCCTGTCCATCAATTGAACAATCTGCCGCACTTCTCTTTTCGACATGCCTCTGGATGTAATCGCCGGGCTACCAATTCGAATGCCGCTGGTCACATCCGGCCTTTCCGGGTCACCGGGAATGACGTTGCGGTTGGCGACAATTCCCACCGATTCGAGCGCTTTTTCAGCGATCGCGCCTGTCAAATTCTTGGAGCGCAGATCAATAAGCACCAGATGATTGTCGGTCCCACCGGAAACGATTCGATACCCCAGACGCTCAAACTCAGCGGCAAAGCAAGCCGCATTTTGTAGTGTATTTTTTTGGAGCTCGATAAAATCAGCATCCATCGCCAGATGGAAGCAGGCAGCTTTGGCCGCCACAAAATTAAGCGAAGGGGTTCCCTGGCCGCCGGGAAACAAGGACCTGTCAATCCGGTCGGCATGCGCCTGCTTGCACAATATCACTCCGCCGCGACCGCCTCGCAAGGTTTTGTAGGTGGTAAACGTAACAAAATCGGCATGCGGAACCGGGCTTGGAATCACTTTGGCGGCCACCAGCCCAGCAATATGGGCCATGTCAACCAGCAGGAAAGCGGAAGCGGATTGGGCGATTTGCGATAGTTTAACATAATCGATCAACCGCGGGTAGGAGCTGGCACCGGCAACAATCATGCGTGGTTTGAAACTTTTGGCCAGATTTGCGACCTCGTCATAGTCAATTTGTTCGGTGCTAAGGTTGAGCCCGTAATGCTGAAAGTTAAAGCATTTGCTGGTCATCGATGCCGCGTCACCGTGGGACAGGTGTCCGCCGTGGGATAATTTCATGGACAGGATAGGATCCCCCACGTCAAGCACGGAAAAATAGACCGCCAGATTGGCAGAAACACCGCTGTGCGGCTGGACATTCGCATGTTCGGCATCAAAAAGACGCTT
>JAAUXY010071397.1_pt1 | contig 14791 bp, 13 predicted proteins | sample 7278121 | NCBI WGS metagenome assembly JAAUXY01 (sample SAMN14350117, study PRJNA611818) | marine sediment metagenome | isolation source: surface marine sediment (1.8m) | place: French Polynesia: Moorea | collected 2018-08 | reverse complement strand
CGCGTCGCTCAATCGCGGCTGCCGTCGGGGCGCCAAGCGCGCATTCAATGGCCAACCTTTCGGGCTCTCTCGCTTTTTGGCTTGTGGTGCGGGTGGAGGGACTTGAACCCCCACGGCCTTGCGGCCACCAGATTTTGAGTCTGGCGCGTCTACCAGTTCCGCCACACCCGCAGGCTCGCCTGAGCCGGGCCCGCCCGGTGCCGGAGGCGGCGGCGGGCGGACCGCGCCCGCATCATAATCGGCGCCCGCGCCGAGGCAACAGGAGAAGCGCCGCGCGAAACCGAGCCAACGACCGTCGTCACTGCAGCGGACCGCTGGCCGGCTCGGGCGCGGGCGGCGGCGCCTCGTGGCAGGGCCCGGCCTGGTGGTGGACCAGCCGCCAGGCGCTGCCGTCGCGCCGGAAGACGTTGGTCGCCACCAGCAGGTTGCCGGCGATCTCCTCGTAGCAGAGCACCACCGCGGTCTCGCCGAGCAGGTGGGCCTCTGCGTTGCGGCAGGTGACCGGGGGCGAGGCCGGGTTGCCCAGGATCCCGCGCCAGGACTCCAGCACCGCCGGCCGGCCGGTCAGGGCCCGCCAGCCCGGATGGATGCAGGACACCGGCTCGGCCTCGGCCCAGACCGCCGCCATGGCCTCGAAGTCGCGGGTTGCGAAGGCCAGGTAGAAGGCCTCGTTGGCGAAGAGCACGGCGTCGCTGTCGCCCATGGCGGCAGGCCTCCTTTCAGGTACAAGGAGAATCCAGAATGAGAGCCTAGAGCACGATGATATGAGGTTAAAGCAACCTCATATCTGAATCGTGCTCTAAATTCTTGAAGAAGAGCGGGATTCAGATTCGAAGTCCAATCGACTTCGAATCATCCCGCTCTAGCACCGCGGCGGTCCTTGCGGGCCAGGGAATCGCGGATCGGCACCGAAGCCGGAGGGCGGCGGCGATTGCCTGGGCCGGCCGCGCCTGATAAAGGAGCCCTGCCGTCCCCAGCCGGAGCCCCGCCCGCGTGCTGCGCCGCACCTACGACTGGACCATGGGCCTCGCCGCCCATCGCTACGCGACCAGCGCCCTGATCGCCGTCGCCTTCATCGAAAGCTCCGTCTTCCCGATCCCGCCGGACGTCCTGCTGATCCCGATGGTCCTGGCGGCGCGCGAGCGGGCCTGGACCATCGCCGGCCTGGCGACCCTGGCCTCGGTGCTCGGCGGACTGCTGGGCTACGCCATCGGCTATTTCTTCTACGAGACGGTCGCCAAGCCGCTGATCGACCTCTACGGCTACGGCGCCAAGTTCGGCGACTTCCAGCTGCGCTACCAGGACTGGGGCGCCTGGATCGTCTTCATCGCCGGAGTGACGCCCTTTCCCTACAAGGTGATCACGATCACCAGCGGCGTGGTCCAGCTCGACCTTCTCGTCTTCACCCTGGCCTCGATCCTGGCCCGGGGCTTGCGCTTCTTCGTCCTGGCCGGGCTTCTGTGGTACTTCGGGCCGCCGATCCGCGACTTCATCGAGCGCCGCCTGGGCCTGGTCTTCACCCTCTTCTGCGTCCTGCTGGTCGGCGGCTTCGTCGTCGCCCGCTACCTTCTGTAGCCCGCCATCTTGGCTGGCCAGAACCCGGCCTGGCGCCTATATCTGACGGCATGATCGTCGACGCTCTCGCCCGCCCCCGGATCGCGCCGGCCGCCATCGCCCTGGTCGGCCTGAGCGCCCTGGCGGCGGCCTATACCGCGCAGTACGGCTTCGGGCTGGAGCCCTGCGTGCTCTGCCTCTATCAGCGCGTGCCCTACGCCCTGGCCCTGGCCCTGGGCGTGATCGGGGTCTTCGCGCTGCGCCCGGCCGGCCTGCAGCCGCTTCTGGTCCTGATCGCCGGTCTGACCTTCCTCGCCGGGGCCGGCATCGCCGGCTACCACGTCGGGGTCGAGCAGCACTGGTGGGCGGGCACCGCAAGCTGCGCGACGCCCGGCTTCGACGCCAACCTCTCCCTGGAGCAGCTGCAGCGCCAGCTCGACGAGGCGGCGAGCTTCGTGCCCTGCGATGAGGTCGCATGGTCGCTGTTCGGAATCTCCATGGCCGGCTACAATCTCCTGGCCTCGCTGGCCCTGGCGGCCGTCTGCCTGCTGACCGCCGTGAGGCTGCGGAACCCGAGGACACCATGACCGAGAAGGCCGACGTCAAGCAAAACGGCAGCAAGGGACCCGCGCGCAGCGGCCGGCCCTACCTGCCCGGCGACCTGACCCCGGAGCAGACCCTGGCGCGGATGATTCGGGTCGACCAGGCCGGAGAGTACGGCGCCCGGCGGATCTACGAGGGCCAGCTCGCGGTCCTGGGGCGCAGCCCGGCAGCGGCGACGATCCGCAAGATGCACGAGCAGGAGCTGGCGCACCTGGAGACCTTCGACCGCCTGGTCGCCGAACGCCGGGTCCGGCCGACCCTGCTGCAGCCGGTCTGGCACGTCGCCGGCTTCGCCCTGGGCGCCGCCACCGCGCTGCTCGGCGAGAAGGCCGCCATGGCCTGCACGGTCGCGGTCGAGGAGGTCATCGACGAACACTACGCCGGGCAGGCCGAGCGCCTGGGCGACGACGAGCCCGAGCTGAAGAAGGCCATCGAGGACTTCCGGGCCGACGAGCTGGAGCACCGCGACATCGGCCTGGAGCACGACGCCGAGGGCGCGCCGGCCTACCCGCTGCTCTCGGGCGCGATCAAGGCCGGCTCGCGCCTGGCGATCTGGCTGTCCGAGCGAATCTGACCCCGCCGGGGCGGGCCAGCGGGCGGAAAGCGGGACCATGAGCCAGGCCTCCGGCCCCCGCGTCGCCCTCGCCGGCATGATCCTGGAGAGCAACGCCTTCGCGCCGCCGGCGACGGAGGATGACTTCCGCGAGAAGCTCTATCTCGAAGGACCGGCGCTGCTGGACGAGGCCCGCCGGGCGCCCTCCCTGGTCCCGCGGGAAGTCTCGGCCTTCGTGCGGGCCATGGACGAGACCGGACCCTGGCAGCCGGTCCCGGGGCTGCTGACCGCCTGCCCGCCCAAGGGCCCGGTCGAGGCCGGCTTCTTCCACGCCTCCCTGGACAGGATCGTCGCCGCCCTGGAGGCCGCAAGGCCCCTCGACGGTGTCTACCTGGCCCAGCACGGCGGCATGACCGCGACCGACGGCCCCGATCCCGACGGCGCGCTGATCGCCGCGGTGCGCGCGGCGGCCGGGCCGGAGGCCAGGATCGTGGTGACCCTCGACCTGCACGCCAACATCTCGGAGCGCATGGTCGAGGCCAGCGACTTGCTGATCGCCTACCAGACCAACCCCCACGTCGACATGCGCCTGCGCGGCGAGGAGGCGGCGGTGACCCTGCGTAAGCTGCTGGCCGGGACCCGCGCCGAGACCGCCTTCATCCGCCTGCCCCTGGTGCCGCCCAGCGTGACCCTGCTGACCGCCGAAGGCCCGTACGGCGAGATGATCGCCTACGGCCAGCGCCGCCTGCAGGAGCTCGGCGGCCGGATCCTCAACGTCTCGGTGCTCGGCGGCTTCGCCTTCTCCGACACGCCCAAGAACGGGGTCGCGGTTCTGGTCGCCGGACGCGACGACCCGGCGGCGGCGCAAGGCCTGGCGCGGGAGATCGCCGAGCTGGGCTGGTCCCGGCGGCAGGCCTTCACCCGCCGCCTGACGCCCCTGGATGAGGCCGTCGGGCTGGCGCTGGCGACCGCCTCGGACCCGCGGCGCCCGGCGGTCATCTTCTCCGACGCCGGCGACAACCCCGGGGGCGGCGGGGGCGGCGACACCACCGCCCTGCTCGCCGCCCTGGCTGCGGCCGGCGCGCGAGGCGTCCTGATCGGCGGCTTCTACGATCGAACCCTGGCGGCCGAGGCCCATAGCTTCGGCGTTGGCACCCGCTTCGAGGCCGTGTTCAACCGCGATGGCGGCGGCAAGTTCGCCGAGCGCCTGGCCCTGCCGGCCCGGGTCCTGGCCTTGAGCGACGGCGACCTGGTCGGGCGGCTGGGCATCTTCGCCGGCCGGCGTCTGGCGCTGGGCCCCTGCGCGGCCCTGGCCCTGGGCGAGGACGAAGGCATTACCGCGGTGGTGATCTCGAGCCGGCAGCAGGCCGCCGACCCGGTCTTCCTTGAGGCCTTCGGCCTCGACATCGCCGCGGCCCGGGTGGTCGCGGTCAAGTCGCGCGGCCACTTCCGCGCCGGCTTCGCGCCCTGGTTCCCGCACGATCGGGTCTACGAGGTCGACACCCCCGGCCTGACCTCGCCGGTTCTGGAGCGCTTCGACTGGCGCGGCCTGCCGCGCCCGGTCTACCCCCTCGACCCGGAGACGGACTGGAACCCGCCGGACTGGCCCTGAGGGCCAGGGCCCAGCCGTGGGGCGCCGGCTAGAGCGGGATGATTTGAAGCCGATTGGGCTTCAAATCTGAATCCCGCTCTACTTCACCAGGTTAGAGCACGGTTCAGGTGTGAGGTCGATTCGACCTCATACCATCGTGCTCTACGGCAGCTTGTAGTTGAGCTCCGGCAACGACATCAGGCCGGCGGCGGATTCGACGACCGAACCGCTCTTCAGGTTGACGACCAGCTCGGAGAAGGCCGTGCGGGCCTTCAGCGGGCTGCCCCCGGTGATGCCCTGGAACTCACCGGTCCCGGCGGTCAGCTTGAAGTCGCCTTCGCAGCCGAGGAAGTCCTTGCCCGAGCAGGTCCAGTCGGCGAAGACGTTGTGGCCGTCGCGGTCGGTGATGATGCACTTGCCCTCGCCGGTCTGGGCGCCGGACTTGAGGTCGATCACGAAGTCCCCCGGGCAGAGAATATCCGCGGTGTCCAGTCGGCCCTCGGCGCTCTTGACGTAGAGGGTCCCCGCCATGACTCCGATGAAAAGCGCTTCGTCCTGGCCGGTCTGGAAGAAGCGGCCCTGGCTGACCCAGGCCGACGTCGCCGTCAGCTTCTGCTCCTCGGCCGCCGCCGGCGCCTGGAGGCCGCCGACGACAATGATCGCCGCGGCGAGGCAAAGGCCACTGGTTAGTCTGCGCATCCCTCAAGTCCTCCTCGTGCAAAGGGGGCGCTGCGGCGCCCGGTCGTCGTGGCCGTCGCTCCGGCTGCCGGACGGGTCCCACGTCCGGCGATGGTGCTAAGGCTCACACGGTCAAGCTTACGTTGAGACCTGCCGCCTAGACCAGTTCCGTGTGCGGCACCCGGGTGGTTTCGCGGCGCACGTGGCGCATGAAGGCGCGGCCGGCGGCCGGCAGCGGCGCCGCTGCCGAGACGATGAAGGCGGTCAGGTAGGCGAGGCGCGGCGCGAAGGGACGGATCACGACCGCGCCGTCGGCCCTGAGCGCGACCGGGAAGGGATTGAGCACGGCGACCCCGAGCCCGGCCCGGACCAGCTCGTAGGCCGAGACCGCGGTCGCCGTCTCGACCACGATGCGGCGCTCGACCCCCGCCTCGGCGAAGACCCGGTCGGTCGCGGCCCGCGAGGAATGCCGCCGGGTCAGGGCGACATAGGGCTGGTCGCGCAGGTCCCTGGGCCGGATCACCTCCCGCCCGGCCAGGGGCGAGTCCGCCGGCAGGACGCAGACGCCCTCCGAGCGCAGGAAAGGCTCGACCCGCACGCCGCTGTGGCGGATCTCGGAATCGGTGATCCCCAGGTGGTAGCGCTGCTCGGCGATGCCGGGCACCAGCACGTCGGTGCCGCGGATGTCGAGGCTGATCGCCTGCTCCGGATGGAGCTTCAGGAAGCTGGCGATGTGCGGGTGCAGGAAGCGGTGCGCCAGGGTCGGCGGGATCGCCAGGCGCAGGGCCTCGGCCGAGGTGATCGACCAGCCGACGTCGTCGAGGCGCAGCAGGGCATCGAACATCGGCTCGAGATCCCGGTTCAGGGCCAGGGCCTCGGCGGTCGGCAGCAGGCGGCCGCCCTCGCGCTCGAAGAGGATCTTGCCCAAGCGGGTCTCCAGCTGAGCGAGGGCGCGGCTGACCGCCGGCTGGGAGATGCCGAGGCGCCGTGCGGCCGCGGTCGCGGTGCCGGCCTCGATCACCGCCCGCAGGGCCTCGAGCTCCCGGAGACTCCGCCAATTCGCCCGCAATCGACCGTCCTTCGCCCTCGGCCTGCCTTATGGAGGCATAACTATAGCGTATAGTTTTTGCTCTTTGCCATGCAGATTCCTTGGCTAGACTGAGGTGAAGGCCAGCGACACGGCTTGGCCCCCCGGGGCGACTTGGGCTAGCGTCGGGCCGGACAGAACGACAAGGGCGTCGCGACGAAGACGCCCGATGACAACAGGGAGAATAGTCACATGGGTTTTCCGTTTCGCCTGGCCGCAGGCGCCTTGGCGGCCGCTTTGGTCCTGCCCGGCACTCTGGCGGCAAAGGAACTGACCGTCGGGCTCGCCTCCGAGCCCTCCTCGATCGATCCGCACTACCATAACCTGACGCCGAACAGCGCCCTGGCCCGGGAGATTTTCGACCGGCTGATCATGCCGGATGACAAGCAGGTCCTGAAGCCGGGCCTGGCGGTCTCCTGGAAGGCGATCGACGACCTGACCTGGGAGTTCAAGCTGCGCGAGGGCGTGACGTGGCACGACGGCTCGCCCTTCACCGCCGACGACGTGGTCTTCACCTTCGAGCGCGCCCCCGATGTCCCCAACAGCCCTTCCAGCTTCGGCACCTACCTGAAGGGCAAGGCCATCGAGAAGGTCGACGACTTGACCGTCCGCATCAAGACCGAGGCGCCCTACCCCTTGATGCCCAACGACATTTCGACCTTCTCCATCGTCTCCAAGAAGCACGGCGAGGGCGCCGGCACCGAGGACTACAACTCGGGCAAGGCGGCCGTCGGCACCGGCGCCTACAAGTTCGTCGAGTGGGTCCCGGGCGACCGCATCGTCCTGGAGCGCAACGACGACTACTGGGGCGAGAAGGCCGAGTGGGAGAAGGTCACGATCAAGCCGATCAAGTCGGGCCCGGCCCGCCTGGCGGCGCTCTTGGCCGGCGACGTCGACTTCATCGAGGGCGTGCCGACCACCGACATCGAGCGCCTGCGCGACAACAAGGACATCACGCTCAGCCAGGGCATCTCCAACCGGGTGATCTACCTGCACCTGGACCACTTCCGGGACGACTCGCCCTTCGTCAAGGCGAAGGACGGCGGCGCAATCAAGAATCCGCTGCGCGATGCCCGGGTGCGCAAGGCGATCTCCAAGGCGATCAACCGCGACGCCATCGTCGAGCGGGTCATGGAGGGCGTCGCGGTCAAGGCGGGCCAGCTGCTGCCGGAGGGTTTCTTCGGCGTCAGCGAGAAGCTCCAGCCGGTCGGCTACGACCCCGAGGGCGCCAAGAAGCTGCTGGCCGAGGCCGGCGTCGGCGACGGCTTCCAGCTGACCATCCACGGCCCCAACGACCGCTACATCAACGACGCCAAGATCGCCGAGGCGGTGGCCCAGATGCTGACCCGGGTCGGCATCAAGACCGCGGTCGAGACCATGCCGAAGAGCGTCTACTTCAAGCGCGCCTCGCGCGGCGCCGACGGCCTGCCGGAGTTCAGCTTCGTGCTGGTCGGCTGGGGTGCGGGCACCGGCGAGGCCTCCTCGCCGCTGAAGTCGCTGCTGCACACCTACGACAAGGAGCGCGGCTTCGGCGCCTCCAACCGCGGCCGCTACTCCAACCCGGAGGTCGACAGGCTGGTCGAAGAGGCCCTGGCCACCATCGACGACGGCAAGCGGGCCGCCCTGCTGGCCCAGGCGACCGAGGTCGCCATCGAGGACGGCGGGATCATCCCGCTGCACTACCAGGTCAACACCTGGGCCGGCCGCAAGGGCATCGTCTACACGGCACGCACCGACGAGACGACGCTCTACACCGGCATCCGCAGCGAGTGAGGGCGCGGGGCGGGCGGTCAAGGGATCGCCCGCCCCTTTCGCCTTGTACCACCAGATGGCACGCGTCTCGGAAACACCCTCGCTGTCATGCCCGGACTTGATCCGGGCATCCATGGCGAAAGCGGCACGATGGATCCCCGGGTCAAGCCCGGGGATGACAGCCGGAGTGTCGGGCCGGAGGAAGCCAAGAAAGTGCAAAGGCCCGCCGGGAGCCTAGGGCATGTCGGTCTTCATCATCCGCAGGCTGATGCAAAGCGGGATCGTCGTCCTGGTGATGTCGCTGCTGGTCTTCTTCGGGGTCAACGTGATCGGCGATCCGGTCGACATGCTGATCAATCCCGAGGCCGACCAGGAGGACATCCAGGCAGCGATCCGGGCGCTCGGCCTCGACCGGCCGGTCCACGAGCAGTACTGGTACTTTCTCGTGAATGCCCTGGAAGGCGACCTGGGCAAGTCCTTCATCTTCGGCGAGCCGGCCCTGAAGCTGATCCTGCAGCGCATGCCGGCGACCTTGGAGCTCGCCGTCGCCGCCCTGCTGCTGTCGGTGGTCATCGGCATCCCACTCGGGGTCTACGCCGGCCTCAGGCCCGACTCCTGGGCGAGCAAGTCGATCATGGCCGGCTCGATCCTCGGCTTCAGCCTGCCGACCTTCTGGGTCGGCCTGATGATGATCATGCTCTTCGCGGTCATGCTCGGCTGGCTGCCCTCGACCGGGCGCGGCGACACCGTCCCGCTGCTCGGGGTGCCGGTCAGCTTCCTCACCTGGGACGGCCTGTCGCACCTGCTGATGCCGGCCTTGAACTTGGCGCTGCTAAAGATGTCCCTGGCGATCCGCCTGGCCCGCGCCGGGGTCCGCGAGGCGATCCATCAGGACTACATCAAGTTCGCCCGCGCCAAGGGCCTGCGCCCGGCGCGCATCATCCGGGTCCACCTGCTGAAGAACATCCTGATCCCGGTGACCACGGTCATGGGCCTGGAGTTCGGCAACCTCATCGCCTTCTCCCTGGTGACCGAGACGGTCTTCGCCTGGCCCGGAATGGGGAAGCTGATCATCGATTCCATCAACAACCTCGACCGGCCGGTGGTGGTCGCCTACCTGATGATCACGGTCCTGCTCTTCGTCCTGATCAACCTGGTGGTCGACATCCTCTACTCGGTCCTGGACCCGCGGGTCCGGCTGCAGGACATCAAGGCATGACCGCCTCTCTGGACGAGCGCCTGGTCGACACGCCTGAAACCTCCCCCGAGGCCGCCGCGGCCGGCGCCGCGGAAGGGGTGCAGACGCCCTTCCGGCGCTTCGTCTCGGACTTCTTCGAGGACCGGATCGCGACCGGCGCCCTGGTCGTGCTGCTGGCCATCGTCTTCATCGCGTTGACCGCGCCCTGGATCTCGCCGACCGACCCCTACGACCTGGCCGTGGTCGACGTGATGGACGGCAAGCTGGCGCCGGGGGCGACCAGCTTCGACGGCTCGGTCACCTATTGGCTGGGCACCGACGGCGCCGGCCGCGACCTGCTGAGCGCCATGTTCTACGGCCTGCGCACCAGCATCGGGGTCGGCATCATGAGCGGCCTGATCGCGCTGATCTTCGGCACCGCGATCGGCCTGACCTCGGCCTATTACGGCGGCCGGGTCGATACCCTGATCATGCGCGTCGTCGACCTGCAGCTCAGCTTCCCGGCGATCCTGGTCGCCCTGATGCTGGTCACCATCCTGGGCAAGGGCGTCGACAAGATCATCATCGCCCTGGTCATCGTCCAGTGGGCCTACTACGCGCGCACGGTGCGCGCCAGCGCCCTGGTCGAGCGGCGCCGGGAGTACGTCGAGGCGGCGACCTGCCTGGCCCTGCCGCCGCGGCGCATCCTGTTCCGGCACCTGCTGCCGAACTGCCTGCCGCCGCTGATCGTGGTCGGCACGGTGGAGACCGCGCGCGCCATCGCCCTGGAGGCGACCCTGAGCTTCCTCGGGGTCGGCCTGCCGGTGACCGAGCCCTCGCTCGGCCTGCTGATCGCCAACGGCTTCGAGTACATGCTGAGCGGCAAGTACTGGATCAGCTTCTTCCCCGGGATCGCGCTGCTGATCACCATCGTCTCGATCAACCTGGTCGGCGACCAGCTGCGCGACGTCCTCAACCCGCGCCTGGAGCGCTGAGCAGGTGAGCCACGACACCGCGACGCTCCAGGTCAAGGACCTCCAGACCCACTTCTTCACCAAGGACGGAGTCGCCAAGGCGGTCGACGGGGTCAGCTTCACCGTGGAGCGCGGCGAGGTCATGGGCCTGGTCGGCGAGTCCGGCTCCGGCAAGTCGGTGACCGGCTTCTCGATCATCGGCCTGGTCGATCCGCCCGGGCTGGTGGTCGGCGGCGAGATTCTGTTCAACGGCGAGGACCTGCGCCAGGCCGGGGAGGAGCGTCTGCGCGACCTGCGCGGCAACCGCATCGCGATGATCTTCCAGGACCCGATGATGACCCTGAACCCGGTCCTGCGCATCGACACCCAGATGATCGAGACCATCCTGGCCCACGAGCAGGTCGATCAGCGGACCGCGCGGACCCGCGCCCGCGACGCCCTGGGCCAGGTCGGCATCCCCTCGCCGGAGGAGCGCCTCAAGGCCTATCCGCACCAGTTCTCCGGCGGCATGCGCCAGCGGGTCGCGATCGCCATCGCGCTCCTCAACCGGCCGGACCTGATCATCGCCGACGAGCCGACCACGGCGCTGGACGTCACCATCCAGGCGCAGATCCTGCACGAGGTCCAGAAGCTCTGCCGCCAGACCGGGACCGCGCTGATCTGGATCACCCACGACCTCGCGGTGGTCGCCGGCCTGGCCGACCACCTCTGCGTCATGTACGCCGGGCGCATGGTCGAGACCGGCCGGGTCGACGACGTGATCGACCGGCCCCTGCACCCCTACACCCACGGCCTGATCGGCTCGGTGCCGAGCCAGAACCGCCGCGGCCGGCGCCTGACCCAGATCCCGGGGATGACGCCCTCCCTGCTGGGCCTGCCGGTCGGCTGCGCCTTCCGCGCGCGCTGCGACCGGGCCGATCACGCCTGCTACAAGGAGCCGCCGATCACCGAGCCCCTGGCCGGGCGGGAGATCCGCTGCTTCCATCCGCACATCGGCAGCGCCGAGGAAGCCGCCGGGGAGGGTGCAGCGTGACCACCCTGCTGGAAGTCGCGGACCTGTCCAAGCGCTTCGTGAAGTCGCTCGACCTGGCCGGGCGCATCGCCCGGCGCCTAGGCGCCGACGTCCGCGAGGAGGTGGTGCACGCGGTCGACGGGGCCTCCTTCGCGATCAAGCAGGGCGAGGTGGTCGGCCTGGTCGGCGAATCCGGCTGCGGCAAGTCGACGGTCGGGCGAATGGTCGCCGGGATCCTGGAGCCGAGCGCCGGCGAGGTGCGCTTCCGGGGCTTGCCGCTCTCGACCGAGACCGGGCGCGCGGCGCGCGACGTCTCGCTGAAGATCCAGATGATCTTCCAGGACCCCTTCGCCTCCCTGAACCCGCGCCTGCGGGTCGCCGAGATCATCGGCGAGGCGCCGCGCTTCCACGGCCTCTGGAGCGCGGCCGAGGCCGAGGACAAGCTGGCCGAGGTCCTGCTGCGGGTCGGCCTCGACCCCAGCTACCGGCGCCGCTATCCGCACCAGTTCTCCGGCGGCCAGCGCCAGCGCATCGGCATCGCTCGGGCGCTCGCGGTCGCGCCCGAGTTCCTGGTCTGCGACGAGGCGGTGGCGGCCCTCGACGTCTCGATCCAGGCCCAGGTCCTGAACCTCTTCATGGACCTGAAGGAGGACCTGGGGCTCACCTACCTCTTCATCAGCCACGACCTGGGCGTGGTCCAGCACCTCTCGGACCGGGTGATCATCATGTACCTGGGCCGCATCGTCGAGGTCGCGGCGACCGAGACCCTCTTCGCCGCCCCCAATCATCCCTACACCAAGGCCCTCCTGGAAGAGGTGCCGCGCATCGATTCCCGGCGCCGCGACTTCGAGCCCATCGTGGGCGAGATCCCCTCCCCCCTCGACCCGCCCCCCGGCTGCCACTTCCACCCCCGCTGCCCCTTCGCGACGGAGCGCTGCAAGCGGGAGGTCCCGGCGTTGAAGGAGGTCGCGCCGGGGCATATCTCGGCCTGCCACCTCAACGACTGAGCGCGGCGGCGCGGGGGTGAGATTTTCTTTCTCTCTCCGGGCCGCACCGAAGCAGACGCATTCGGCCAAGACCGGCGCTTCCTTCGAGCGGTCTGCGCGCTCCGCCCTATACCAAGGAGCGTTGGAGCCCAAAGGAGGACTTCCCAACCCATTCGGTCGGGCTTGTTCCTGGCTCCGGGCAACGGGGCTCCGGAGAGGCCTAGAGCACGATGATATGAGGTTGAACCAACCTCATATCTGAATCGTGCTCTAAACCGTTGAAGTAGAGCGGGATTCAGAGTTGAAGTCCAATAAACTTCAAATCATCCCGCTCTAGCGGGCAGCCTCTGCTTTCGACCTTCAGGCCGACGCGACCGTTACGCTTCGATCGCCAACTGCTCCCCGAAGATGAAAGCGGTCGGATGCATCTCGAAGCCCTTGACCCGCTTGTCATAGGCCGTGAAGGCGGAGCGCCAGATGGGCTGGACCAGGGGTCCGTCCTCCTGCATCAGCTTCTGGATCTCGGCCATCACCTCGCGCCTTTTGTTGACGTCGAGGAGACCCTCGGCCTTGGTCAAGAGCGCATCGAACTCGGGATTGGCGTAGCTCGATTCGTTCCACGGCGCGCCGCTCCGATAGGCCAGCGCCAGAACCATCACGCCCAACGGCCGATGCGTCCAGTTGGTCATGCCGAAGGGCACCTTGTCCCAGACATCCCAGAACATACTGCCCGGCATGAGGTTGATCTTGGTCCGGATGCCGGCCTCTTTCCACTGCTCGACCATGGTCTGGACGGCGTTGATCTCCCAGGACTCGTCGGCATTGCAAGCGATCTCCAGGTCGAGTCCGTCCGGATGACCGGCTTCGGCGAGCAATGCCTTGGCGGCCGCGACGTCGCGCTGCATCGTTGGCAGCTCGGCGTATTCGGGATGGATCGGGCAGACGTGATGATGCTCGCCCGGCAGGCCGAGGTTCTGTATGGCGAAGTTCAAGACCGCAGCCGAATCGGTCGCCAGCCGCAGCGCCTTGCGGACGCGCGGATCGTCGAAGGGCTTCTCGGTCACCTTGGTGCGCACCACCGCGGTCTTCGCCGTGACCGCCTGGTAGATCGTCACGTCTGGCAGGGTCTTGATGGTATCGAGGATGTTCAGCTTGGCCTCGTGCAGGCCATGCACCTGTTTCGAGGCCAGCGCTGCCATGCTCGCGCCGGCGTCGTCGCCGAGGTCGATGAACTCCAGGCCGTCCAGGTTTGGCCCTTCCCCCCAGTAGTCGTTCCGCGCCTTGAGCACCGCCCGCTCGCCGACGCTGTAGTCGACCAGGTCGAAGGCACCGGTGCCGTTCGAGCCAGCCTTGAAGACGCCGCCCTCCTCCGGGTCGATGATGTGCATCGGGTAGTGAAAAAGGTGCTCCGGCACGGCGAGTTGCGGCGCCTTGCAGTTCAGCCGAACCGTGTGATCGTCGACCTTCTCGATCGCATTGGCGTCCCACAGCACGGCGGCCTTTTCGCCGTCCTTCTCCACCTCGTTCAGCATGTAGCCGCTCATCAGGCCGATCATCGAGGAGCCGTTTTCAGGGTCGAGCACGTGCTGCAGGTTCCACACCACGTCATCGGCCGTGAACTCGCGGCCATCGTGCCACTTGATGCCCTTCCGAAGGCGGAAGGTCCAGGTGCGGAGATCTTCGCTCGCCTCCCAGCTATCGGCCAGATAGGGCCGTGTGATGTTGTCGTGGCCCGTGCGTGTCAAATACTCGCAGACCTGCCGCGTGATGTCGCTTTCGAACCAGCTGTAGGCATGCGGATTGGTCAGCTCCAGGACGCGCATGCCGATGCGGATCGTGCCGCCTTTCGGCATGGCGGCCCGGGCCGGCGTGACCAAGGTTTCGCCCGTGACCTTGCCGGCAAAAGCATAAGCGGCGCCCGCCGAAACACCCAGCAAGGTGGCCGTGCGGAGGAACTCGCGGCGGTCGCAGAGCCCATCCGAGAACTGCCGCTTCAGCTTCGGGATATAGGGGTGTTCGACCTTGTCATTCATAGCTTCCCTCCCTGATTCGATGGCCTGCAAAGGCCGACAACTTCCCCGCGGCGCCGGGATGAACGCGTCAGATCGGCCGGCTTCCTGCAAGGTTCCCTCCTGCCGAACAGAATACGCCAGCGGTTTCTGACGGAAGCTGATCGTAACAGGTGCCCCGCAAGACGGGAAATGGCTATAGGCGGTCTTCCCGTGGGGTGAGGCGCGACCCGGACAGGGCGTCGAGCAGTTCTTTTTTCGATGGGCCCCGTGCGTGATTCCGGCACGATGGCGCCTGAACCCGGGGCGAGCGCAGACGGCACCCGCGGTCTTTTCGCCTGGAGGATCTGGCAAGATCCGGGGATTTGGGTTAGGAGACGGAAGTCTCGCGGGAGATCCTGCGGCGGAGGGCGCCGCGGGCCGCGGGCGGTGGCCGGGCGAAGGGAGAGAGACATGCTCGAGAAGCGCGAATTCTACATCGACGGCGGCTGGGTGGCGCCGAGAGCCGGCAGGGATTTCGAGGTGATCGACCCCTCGAGCGAGGAGGCGGTCGCGGTGATCTCCCTCGGCGGGCAGGCGGACACGGACGCCGCCGTGGCCGCGGCGCGGCGCGCCTTTCCGGACTGGGCGGCGACCCCGCCGGCGGAGCGGCTGCAGGCCGTCGAGCGCCTCTTCGAGATCTACCAGGCCCGCGCCGAGGAGATGGCCGAGACCATCAGCCGCGAGATGGGCGCCCCGATCGAGATGGCCAAGACCCAGCAGGTCCCGGCCGGCCTGGGGCACATCAAGAACTTCATCCGGGCCGCCAAGGGCTT
>JAAUXY010087315.1_pt1 | contig 14793 bp, 10 predicted proteins | sample 7278121 | NCBI WGS metagenome assembly JAAUXY01 (sample SAMN14350117, study PRJNA611818) | marine sediment metagenome | isolation source: surface marine sediment (1.8m) | place: French Polynesia: Moorea | collected 2018-08 | reverse complement strand
CCGCCCGTGGTGATCTCATCAAGACCGCCCGTGGTGATTTCGTCCAGACCACCCGTGGTGATCTCGTCCAGACCGCCCGTGGTGATTTCGTCCAGACCACCCGTGGTGATCTCGTCCAGACCGCCCGTGGTGATTTCGTCCAGACCACCCGTCGTAATCTCGTCGAGACCGCCCGTGGTGATTTCATCCAGACCACCGGTCGTTATCTCCGCTTTAGAGATATTGGGGCATACAACTAATAGCGCCACGCTCAAGGCCGTGTATGCCCTGACGCCTAGTGTCATGCTCATTTTTCGCTCCTAGTTTTCTCCAACCCTCGCTATTCAATTTGTCCGTGTTGAACAGCGATGGGACCCTTCAAATTCTGCTTATCTTGTCTTCCTCATGTACTTGTTTTGTTTTTGTTGTTTCTTCAAGTGAACCTTCAATCGCTGCCGTCCTGGCTCTCGGGGTCCATGCCTAGTTCAGTCAGCAAGTCATGTAACGAGCTCTTCTCACCTGGCCGATACACGATGTACTGAAGCATTGCTAGGCCTGATTCATATGCATCCGAATCCGCCTCTTTTGGGGTGATCTCTCGAGTAAGCCAATTGTCGATTTCCTCCAGAATTTGTTGCCCCCGGCTTTTCAGATATCGTTCAAATAGCTTCAGCTCATCAGCATCCAACTTATTGTTGGAAATAACGGCTCGGTCAAATATCCCCTCTCCTATTCCTGTTTTCTGCACATTCGCCGATAGCGTCGTCAAAAGGTTAAACCCGATATCCCCAAATCGCTCTATCAATTTCGGCGACAAACTTTCCGGTTCAAAGTCTCGTCTAAGTACTTTGTACGAACCGTCTTCAAGCTGAACCATCGCTCCCACGCGAAGCAGTTCATCTAACATCTGCTTCGGAGACTGATCGCCACTGTACGTCCGTACCAAGTGAACGAACGACGGCGCTGTCCCCTTTCCATCCCCGGAATCGTACGGAATTTCCATCGGTACCCCGTACGGACCGGTGTAGTCTGGATCGTTGTGCCACCCGTGCAACACTCGACCAGGTCTCGAAAACGTCTTCCCCTTTTTTTCCTGTTTCAGAGCGCGTGTGATGACGTTGGCGACTTCTTTCCGGGTCAGGCCCGTGACAATTGCTATCCGAGATTTGTTGATTTTTCCGGACTCGGCGTAGTGCCGCAATGCCATCTCCACGTACACTTCTTTTGCTGCTTCGGCGAACTCCTGGTGCGTGATGCCCTGCTCTATCAGCAGCTTCGCCATTGGCTTCAGCATCATTCGCAGGGCAAGCCCCAAATTGTCTTTTACTGATTCGCTCATGATCCTTAGGGGCTGCTGTGATTATGCAAAACAACTATTTGTTATGTAAAGAAAAAAGTCGGTTTTCCAATTGAGGCGCCGAACATGCCAGGCACCCGACACTCCTGACACGAGCGTACACTTTGACATAACGTCCTCACCCCGAACGAAGGCATTAGATCCAACAACCTGTTTTTGCACGTTTTTGTCCCAATTGCGAAACATTCCATCGCCGCGCTTACCTCAAGCTAGAACTTCTGGGCAGCAGCCGATTCCAGCGTGCGATGTTGCCCTCACGGAAGTGCCTTCGTGGTCAATTTTGCGCAGATTGCGCACTCTCATCGGCTTTTCGGAAGTGTTTGCTGTAGTGAATATTCAACACGTTCGACTCGAACCCATCGATATCTGGAGAAACCATATGAAGATTGACCATGAAATAGAGTGGCATCAGCGGGGTGTCTTTGAGCGCAAGCTCTTCCGCAACCGCTAGCTTGGACAATCTAGAACTTGAGGTTCGCTCGTCCTCCGCACGCCCTAGAGCACTGTCGACTTCGGCCCTACTGTAGCCAGTTAGATTGTTCGGATTGTCCGATTCGAATAACTGCAAAAAAGACCGTGGATCCTGAAACTCTGCGGCCCAGCTAAGCCTGAAGACCTCGGTGACATTCATTGCTTGGACGTTCGTAATGAAGGGCCCAAACTCCTCTGCAACAAGTTCCGTCGTGACACCAAGCACATCTTGCCACATGTATTGAACCGCAACCGCAATGCTGCCATGAGCACCACCGGTGTTGTATCGAAGTTCGACCTCTAGTGGATTCTCTGGGCCGTAGCCCGCCTGCTCAAATAGCTGCTTGGCTTTTACTTCACGTTCTGCTTGCGTCAATCCAAAGTGGCTGAGATCTGGCCGCGGGTATTGAGGGATGCCAGGCGGGACTAGGCTATCTGCTACCAACTCACCTCGGCCGAGTACGGTTTCGACAATCGCTGCTCTGTCTATAGCTAAAGACAAAGCAAGGCGTAGCTCTGGATTGTCCTTGAATGGCTCCCTAGTCAAGTTGAACCCATAGTAGTAAACGCCTAGCGATGGGCTGACCATGAGTTCACCAGGCCTCTCTTCCTTCATTAGGGCGAACATTTCGCTTGGAACCGAATCGGTGATGTCGATGTGCCCTGCTCGGTACATTCTCAATTCAGCAGCGGGTTCCAGCATGTGGTAGTGAACAGCGTTGAACCATACATTTTGAACATCCCAATAATGACGGTTTTGACGAAGCTCAATTGACGAACCTGCGACACCTCCGATCACGACATACGGTCCGTTTCCTATCGACAAGTCAACGTCATCGAGAGAACCCCTTGGTTGAACGTATATTGGAAACGTCGACGGGTGTGCAAGCAATTCTAGAAAGTACGAGGTAGCCCTCTCCAGTTCTATTTGCAGCTCAAATTTGCCGACCGCTTTGACTGCAAGCGCATCTGGTTGCGCGCGCCCCTCGAAAACATCCGCAGCACCCTTGATCATTTTCACTTTGCCAGCCGACGGAGATGCTGTCGCCGGTGAGACCAATCGACGAAGTCCATTCACAAAGTCGTTTGCGGTTACTGACTTCCCATTTGACCATTGCATATCGTCGTGAATGTGGATTCTGTAGACTTGACCGTCCTCAGAGACTTCCCACTCGCGCGCGACAATTGGCTGAAGCTCACCACTCGCCGTATAGCCAAAAAGCCCTTCTCGGAGGTCGCGAATTACAGTTGCGGATTGCTTTGTCGAGAATCGATGGGGATCCAGTGACTCAACGGAGCCGGTTATTCCACGACGTAGTGTTGATGAGGTGTCACTCTGCTGAGCGCAGCCGCATCCAATTAGCAGTACTAAATAGAGGATTGCCCACAAGACAATCTGCGGGAACTTGCGTATCGACATTCTTAGGTCTCAGGCGCTAGATTCTTACGAGTCGAACGTCGCAGATTCTCGAGTGTGTGACATAGATCGACTTCACATAATGATAATGCAATACCTCCCAATGGTGAGCTATATTTCCCACGGGCACCTCATTACTATCACCTGAGTTTTTAGTGGCTGATCACGCCTTCGAAGGCTATCGACTAATTCGTTATGACGACGCAGCGGCGTTTCTGTCGGCGTGTCGGGAGTCATTGCTAGCGAAACCAGACGTCCACCACGCGAGTCTCCAGATTTCGCAAATGGTCGCTGCGAATAGCGGCTATTTCCAGCCACCGTTCAAATTTTGGTCAATCTGGAATGACCGAGTCGTTGTAGGCTGCGCGATTCATGCCTCGCCTGATGGACTAGTCGTCTCGGAGGCGCCCAGCGATGCCGCCGGCGCCTTATTCCAGGCGATTCGCGATGAGGGCCTTAATCCGCGCCGTATTTTCGGCGGGCCTGAATTCATTTCCGAATTGGCATCGCACTTTGAGCACTCCGACCTGAAGCCGCATACAGCGATCTCTTGGACTCTCGCCAGACTCGATTCAGTTGCGGAGACCCTCGGAGCGCCCTCTGGAAGTGCCCGATTGGCATCCGCTGAAGACGAGGGAATAGTCAGAAGATGGGCTGAGGCCTATCAAGCTGAGAAACCAGCTTTTCTGGATATCGGAGCCTTCATGTCCAGAAAGCTGGAAGACAAATCGCTTTTCCTTTTTGACAGCCTCGGTGCGACGAGGTCTATGCTAACCATCTCAGGGGCGAGCAGAAACGGGGCCAGAATCTCATCTGTTTTCACCCCAGACGCCGAACGAGGTAAAGGCTTCGCCACGAGCCTAGTGGCCCAGGTCAGTCAGGCTCTCCTTGACGACGGCTGCAGATTCGTCATTCTCAATTGGTCAGATGGGTCGCCGGCACAACGCATCTACAAGAAGATCGGGTTTTATCCAGTTGCGACGCTAAAGAGCTTAATGATCAACGGCGGGAGCTACTCTCGCCACAACGACATCGCACTTTCATCGTGCTCCTCGAAGTAGCACATTGTGATTGCTACTGCACGAAGGCCTTGACTGTCATCGTCTTCGTCGCTGACCTTCTCGTAAGCCATGAAAAGGTCGTCGAAAGACTCCGCGCTTGAGAAGACTCGGTCATTACAGATTCTTCGTATTCTCGCTAGGTCTTCGGCTCTAATATCAGCCGAGAATACGGTCCGCTGCCCCCAACCTGGATCGGCCTCGGTCCTCTCCGGATTAGTGTTGTTGGCAACATTGCAGAGATGCGCATATACCCCGTGACTCAATGACATGCACAGGTTATCCGCCTGTGAGTCGGGTCTAATTGATCGTTTCAGAACAGAAACGGACCCATCATCGTGCTCTTCCACGACCCCGACACGCTTCAACTCAGTGCGCATAGCCCCCGGCGGTATGTCTCCACCAAATTTCCGTACCAACGCGGAGAAGGATGTCTCCTCTCCGGAGAACGGGAGCACCGCTGGGGTGCCATCCGGATTGAGAAACTCATCTTCCGAATGCCATCTGTGAATGATCGTGGCCAACGGAGTCGACTTCACAGTTATTGATGATGAATCCAACAACTGGTCGCGGAGTCGCCGGACTTCCTTCCGAGTTAAGCCAGTCATTACAGCGACTCTCGAGATGTTCGTCGGACGACCTCGGATTCCATAGTCCGAAGTCGCGACGTCGACGAACGCCATTTTGGCGACCTCGGCGAACTCACGAAAACCGATGTTGTAGCGAAGCAAAATCCGGGCTACAGGTCTCAGGACGATGAAGAAAGCGTCCAGAATTTGTTTTTGAATCTTGTCCTGCATGCGCGGTGAATATATTGATGGCTCAATGGTTTGGCCAGCGATTCTCCGATGATGGGAAAAATCGCCCAAGTCTCTCCAGCGGTTGTGGTTTTTTGCCATATGTGTTTCTGGCACAAATATGGCATTACGGCCAAGCTGGTCGAGCCCGCCCGGTTGAAGCATTCTAGATTATTTTTAAATCAATCGCTTAGAAGCACTTTGAAAGCTTCTTCATCAAGGATTTCAATGCCCAGATTCTGCGCTTTCGTGAGCTTGGAGCCGGCTTTTTCACCCGCGACCAGGACGTCGGTCTTGCCCGAGACGCTGCCAGTCACCTTGCCGCCAAGCTCCTGGATTCGCGCTTTGGCGTCTTCCCGGGTCATGTCGGAGAGGGTCCCGGTGATTACGAACGTCTTGCCTGAGAATTTCCCGTCGTCGGACATGGCACTTGGCTCCTTTTCGGGCCAGTTGACGCCCGATTCCACCAGTTTGGCGATCACTTCGCGGTTGTGGGCCTCGTCAAAGAAGGCCCGGATTCGTGAGGCCACGATCGGCCCAACGTCGTCGACAGTCTGCAGATCCTCCTCATCGGCCGCCGTGATCGAATCGAGCTTTCCGTAATGACTGGCCAGCGACTGCGCGGTCGATTCGCCCACCTCGCGAATGCCCAGCCCGAACAGGAACCGGGCCAGCGTCGTCGACTTGCTCTTCTCGATAGCCTCTACCACGTTGGCGGCCGATCGCTCCCCCATTCTCTCCATTGATGCCAGTTCATCGATCTCGAGCGTGTACAGATCGGCTGGCGTCTTGATGCGGTCGAGATCGACGAGCTGCTCGATGATCTTCGCGCCGAGGCCATCGACGTCCATGGCCCGGCGTGAAACGAAGTGCTTCAGCGCCTCGATGCGCTGCGCGGCACAGTAAAGCCCGCCCGTGCAGCGGGCCACGGCCTCGCCCTCCTCCCGCACGACCGCCGAATCGCACACCGGGCAGCGATCCGGCAGCTGCACCGCCTTCGCGCCCTTCGGCCGCCGGCTTTTCACGACGTCGACGATCTGTGGGATCACGTCGCCGGCGCGGCGGACAATGACCGTGTCCCCCAAGTGAATGTCCTTGCGGGCCAGCTCGTCCATGTTGTGCAGCGTCACGTTGCTCACGGTGACGCCGCCGACGAATACCGGCTCGAGGCGCGCAACGGGCGTCAGCGCGCCGGTACGCCCGACCTGGAAGTCCACCGCCTTCAGAACGGTCAGCTCTTCCTGCGCCGGGAACTTGTGGGCGATGGCCCAGCGTGGCGCACGAGACACGAAGCCCAGCGCCTGCTGGTCGGCAAGGCTGTTCACCTTGTAGACGACGCCGTCGATCTCATACGGCAGGTCGTCGCGCCGCGCGCCGATGTCGGTGTAGTACGCCAGGCAGCCTTTGACGCCCTCTACGACGCGTCGCTCGGGGCTCGACTTGAAGCCCCAGTCCGCCAGCTGGTCCAGGACCTCGCTGTGGTGTTCAGGCAGGCTACCGCCTTCGACAATCCCGACCGAGTACACGTAGATATCCAGCGGCCGCTCCGCCGTCAGTCTCGGATCGAGCTGACGCAGGCTGCCCGCCGCGGCGTTGCGCGGGTTCACGAATTCCTTCTCACCGGCCTGCCGCGCGCGCTCGTTGTAGGCGTGGAAACCGGCCTTGGGCATGAACACCTCGCCGCGGACCTCGAGGCGATCCGGGTGGCCGTTGCCACGCGCCTTGAGCGGCACCGCATCAATGGTGCGAACGTTGTGGGTGATGTCCTCGCCGCGCGTGCCGTCGCCGCGGGTTGCGGCGCGTACGAGCACACCGCTTTCGTACAGCAGGCTCACGGCCACACCGTCGAGTTTCGGCTCTGCCGAATAGGTCAGCGACTCGGCGCCTTCATTCAGCTTCAGCCGCTCCGTTACGCGGCGATGGAAGTCCTCGAGTTCTTCCTCGGAGAAGGCGTTGTCGAGCGACAGCATGGGTTGTTCGTGGACGATCGTCCCGAACTCGTCGATCGGCGCGTCGCCCACCCGCTGCGTGGGCGAGTCTGTCGTCACGGTCTCCGGGTGTTCTTTTTCAAGCGCCTGCAGCTCACGCATGAGCCGGTCGTACTCGGCGTCCGGCACCTCCGGCGCGTCCAGTACGTGGTACTGGTAGTTGTGATGACGTATCTGCTCGCGCAGGGACTCGATCTTCTCAAGCGTTGCGTTCGATGCGCTCATTCAGACCACCGTGTGCGTGTACTGTACGATCTCCTCGCGCATGTAGCGTTCGCGCTGGATGCTGAGCGTGCTGCCAGACTCATCCAGGAGCTCGCCGTCGAGCGACTGCGCGAGCGTCCGGGCTGCCTCCATCATCATGTCGAAAGCCTCGACACCGTCGATCGGCCCCGGCAGGACGAGGAACAGGCTGATGCCCGGGATCTCCTGCTCACGGATGTTGTCGAGGTCGAAACTGCCCGGCTCGACCAGGCTGGCGGCACTGAATATCGTGCGTTCGTCGTCGTCGCCGTCGATGCGATGGTAGATGCCGAACTTGCCGTGCCGCATGCCGATACCGCGGAGGCTTAAGATCAGTTCGTCGCCCGCGAATGCGCCGCGATCTTTGGCGACCAGTCGCAACGTTACGATCTTCTGCTGGCCTGGCGAGGCGATCGCCGGCGGAGGCTCCTCCGCATCGTCGACCTCGTCCTCCTCGACCGGCAGGGTCGGGATCTCCGGCTCGCCGTCGGAAGCAGCCGGTTCGTCGCCGAGCGTCGGCTCACGGCGTTCGAGTGACTCCGGTTCGTCGTCCTCAGCCTGTTGGCGCCGGCTGTAGAGGTACACGCCGGCGACCACCAGGACGCCAAAAAGCAGCAGCAGCCAGCGCAGCCCGTCCATACATCCCCTAGCTTGCGGCCATCTTCACCGCTTCGTCGAGGTCGACCGATACGAGCCTCGAGACACCCGGTTCCTGCATCGTCACACCGCTGAGCTGGCGCGCCATCTCCATCGTCACCTTGTTATGGGTAATGAAGACGAACTGGACCTTGTCGGCCATCGAGCGAACGATGTCGCAGAAACGGCTGACGTTGGCATCGTCGAGCGGCGCGTCGACCTCGTCGAGCATGCAGAACGGTGCGGGGTTGAGCTCGAAGATCGCGAATACGAGTGCGACCGCGGTCAGCGCCTTCTCGCCACCGGACAGCAGGTGAATCGTGCTGTTGCGTTTACCCGGGGGCCGCGCCATGACCGTGACGCCGGCCGACAGCAGGTCGTCACCGGTGAGTTCAAGATAGGCATGGCCGCCGCCGAACAGCTTCGGAAACAGCTCCTGGAAGCCAACGTTGATGTTGTCGTAGGTTTCGCGGAAGCGTGAGCGGGTCTCGCGGTCGATCTTGCGGATGGCACCTTCGAGCGTCTCCAACGCGCTCGTCAGGTCGGCGAGCTGCGCGTCGAGGTACTCCTTGCGCTCCGACTGCTCCTTGAATTCGTCGATGGCCGCGAGGTTGATCGGACCGAGACGGTCGATGCGGCGGCGAATCTTCTCGAGCTTCTCGTCCCAGGTCTCGATCGTCGCCTGCTCGTCGATCTCGCGGAGCAGGTTATCGAGCTGGAAGTCCGTCTGGGCGAGCTGCTCCGCGAAGCCTTCGCGGCGCACGCGAACCTCCTGCAGGGCCATCTCGGCCTCGCTCACGGCGGTCCGCGCCGAATCGGCAACCTGGTCAGCCTGCATTCGGGACTGGTCGAGATCGCGCACGCGCGCCTCGACCTCTTCGACCAGTTTCCGTGCCGCGCCGAGCTCTTCCTCGACGGCGACACGCTCGGTCAGGCGCTCCTCCAGCGCAGCCTTGTTGTCGGCAAGCGGCGTCTCGCTCATCGTCAGCTGCTCGCGAATCTCGTCCTCGCGCTGTTTGAACTGGCGCAGCTGCGACTCCATGCGCGCGAGGTTCTGGGCCGCCGATTCCTTGCTGGAGCGGCGGCTTTCGAACTGAATCGTGATTGTCTGCACGGCCTGGCGGTCCTCATCGGACTGCAGCCGCACTCTCGACAGTTCGTTGCGCAGCTCGTCGCGGCGCGCTTCGAGGCCTGCCTTCTGGTCGCCAAGCGCCGTCAGGGTTTCCTCAGCCTGTGCAAACAGGCGCTTCGATTCCCTGAGCTGCTCGTCGGCCGAGATCTTCTCGTTGTCGAGCTCCGACGCCTCCTCCGCGATCGCCGTCCGGCGGGCATTCGCCTGGTCGAGCTGGTAACGCGCGGAGTCGAGGGCAGCCTTGATCTCCGAGTACTCGTTCATGAGCGCGCCGGCATCACCCTGGATCGCCTCGCGGCGCTCCTCGAGCTGCGTCAGGCGGCTACGGCCGTCATTGAGCAGCTTCCTCGAGCTGTCAAAGCGGGCCTGGAATTCACGAATGTCGTTCTTGAGGCGGCGCATCTCGTGCTCACGCGCAAGCACGCCGGCCTTGGCGTCCTGGTCGCGCGATACGCGCAGCCATTCCTTGCCGAGCCAGACGCCTTCCGACGTAATCACGGAACCGCCGTCCCCCAGCAGGTCACGCAGCGACAGCGCGCTGCCGAGTGAGTCCGCGATGCGAACGCCCGCGAGCATCTCCTGAACGGCCGCTGGCGCACCCTTTACCTTTGACGCGAGCGTATCGCCCTCGGCCTCCGCCTCGGACTTCGTCGTCTGCAGCACGGTGACGTTGCCGGCCTTGAGCTCGGCAATGCTCTCGGTGACCGAGTCGAGGCTCTCGACACAGACAGCCTGCAGGTAGTCGCCCAGCACGGTCTCGACAGCCTTCTGCCAGCCGTCCTCCACGTCCAGTGCCTGTGCGACGCGCTGGTTGTCGTCGAGGCCACTCGACTCGAGCCATTTCTGCACGCCCTCGTCGCCCTCGCCCAGCGCGGCCTTCTGCAGTGCCTCTAGCGAGGCGAAGCGACCCTGTGCCGCCTGCAGCACGCCGCGGCGCTCGTCGACGAGCTTGGTGAGCTTCTGGTCCTGCTCACGCAGCTTGCGAATCTTCTCGTTGATATCGCCGAGGTGGCGATCGAACTCCTCGCGAGCCTGGCGCTTGCGCATCTCCTGCTCGGTCAGGTCGTCAAACTTCGCCTGCAGTTCGTCCTGGTCGTTGTCCGTCTGGGCCTCGGCCAGTTTCTTCTGCCGCTCGCCGAAGCTCTTCAAGCGCGACTCGATCTGCTCGGCACGGGTCTTTTCGACGTTCTGCTGCTGCTGGGCGTCATTGACGCGCTGCGCGTAGGCTTCCCACTCCTGCTGCCACTCGGCCAACGCAGCTTCGGCTCTGTCGAGCGATTGTGACGAGGACCGCTCCTGCTGCCGCGCCTGCTCGAGGCCCGGCACCAGTTCGTTCAGCGTCAGCTCGAGCTGGGCGATCTCGTCCTGGTCCTTGTCGATGTGTTCGACGATCTCGGCGGCGCCCTGCACCGCGAGCTTCAGGTCTTTCTCCTGCCGCTCGCGCAGTTCGCGGGCGTGCTCGATCGACTGCTCGAGTCGGGCGATCTCACCGCCGACCTTGTAGTAGCGACCCTGCACGGCGTTGAAGTCGTCCGTGCGCTCGCTCTGCAGCACGCGAGAGTCCTCGATGTCGGCCTCGATACGGCGCTGGTCGGCGATCAGTGATTCGAGCTTCGTCTTGCGCTCGGCAAGGCGCGAACGGGCTTCCTCGCCCTGCTCGTCGAGATCCTTGGTCCTGAGTGCGAGCAGCTCGGCCGCGGTCCGGCGCTCTTCTTCCTTGTAGCGGCCGTAGCGTTCAGCCGTTTTCGCCTGCCGGTCGAGATGGCGGATTTGCTTCTCGACCTCGTCGAGCACGTCGGTGAGGCGCTCGAGGTTCTCCTTCGTGTGCTTGATGCGATTCGAGGTCTCGCGGCGGCGCTCCTTGTACTTGGAGATGCCTGCCGCTTCCTCGATGAAGACCCGCATCTCCTCGGGCTTCGCCTCGATGATGCGCGAAATCATGCCCTGCTCGATGATCGAGTAGCTGCGCGGACCGAGGCCCGTGCCAAGGAATACGCCGGTGATGTCCTTGCGGCGGCAGCGGGTGCCGTTCAGGTAATAGGTCGAGATGCCGTCGCGGGAGACCTCGCGGCGGATCGAGATCTCGGCGTATTTCGCATACTGGCCCTCGAGGGTCGTTTCGCTGTTATCGAACAGGAGCTCCACGGAGGCCGCGCCGACCGGCTTCCTGGCGCTCGAACCGTTGAAAATGACGTCCGTGATCGAGTCGCCGCGCAGCCGGCTGGCCGAGCTCTCGCCCATGACCCAGCGGACGGCGTCAATGACGTTGGATTTACCACAGCCATTCGGGCCCACCACGCCGACGAGGCTCGATGGGAAGGTAATAGTTGTGGGGTCTACGAAGGATTTGAAGCCGGCAAGCTTGATTTTGCTGAGACGCATTCGCTCGTGTCGTGCCCGGTGCCCAGAGAATCGGCGTAGTGTAAAGGAAATGCCGGGATAAAACGATTGTCGCCCGGAAAAGACAGGTCCTTCCGGAGGCCCCGGAAATAGCGGAAAAAACAGGCTTCACAGGGCCCTGAAGCCATGTATAATCGCCGCCTTTTCTCGGTCCGGCAGGAGTACGAAATGCCCGCAAAGAAGACCGCGAGCAAGAAGCGGAAGAAAGCCCCGGCCTCCAAAAAGAAGGCCACGGCGAAGAAGGCGTCGGCACGCAAGAAGCCGGCTGCCAGCAAGCGTAAGGTGACCAAGAAAAAGACGACGTCTCGCAAGAAGGTTGCGAAGAAGAAAGTCGCGAAGAAGAAGGCTGTCAGCAAGAAAAAGGTAACCAAGAAGAAGGTTGCCAAGAAAAAAGTGGCCAAGAAAAAGGCCGTGAGCAAGAAGAAGGTGGCGAAGAAAAAGGTCGCCAAGAAGGCTGTCAGCAAGAAAAAGGTGGCAAAGAAGTCAGTGAGCCGCAAGAAGGCACCGGCCAAGGCGGCCACTCGCAAGACCACCAGCCGCAAAAAGGCTTCGGTCAAGAAGGTGACGCCCCGGCGCACGTCGGTCGCATCGACCGCGGCCGCCCGGCGGCCGTCCAAACCTCGCTCCAACCTGCTGACGGGGCCGATCCACGGTATCGAACCCTACAAGCCGAAGCGCGGCGAGGACTACATGAGCACGGGCCAGCTGGACCATTTCCGGCAGATCCTGACGGCCTGGAAGAAAGAGCTCATGTACGAGGTCGACCGCACCGTGCATCACATGCAGGACGAGGCGGCCAACTTCCCGGATCCCAATGATCGCGCTACCCAGGAATCGGAATTCGGCCTCGAACTCCGCACCCGGGATCGCGAGCGCAAGCTGCTGCGCAAGATCGATTCGGCACTGGCTCGTATCGATGACGGCAGCTACGGATACTGCGACGAGACCGGCGAGGAAATCGGCCTGAAGCGACTCGAAGCGCGCCCCGTTGCAACGCTGTGCCTCGAGGCACAGGAGCGCCGCGAGCTTGCCGAGCGCCAGTTCCGCGACCGGGACGACCGCTACCGGTAACGCCCGAGACCGGTCGTAACGAGTGAGCGAATCCGGAGACTACGTCGGCCGATTCGCTCCCTCGCCGACCGGCCCCCTGCATTTCGGCTCCCTGCTCGCTGCCGTGGCGAGCTATCTCGAGGCGCGCCACCGAAACGGTCGCTGGCTGGTCCGTATTGAGGACATGGATCCGCCGCGCGAGCAGCCCGGTGCCGATCGCCTCATCGTCAACGCCCTGGAGCACTACGGCTTCGAGTGGGATGACGATATCAGCTACCAGGGTGCATCGGCCGACGCACACCGGGAGGCGCTGGACCGCCTGGCCGAGTCCGGGCTCAGCTACCACTGCAATTGCTCTCGCAAGGACCTGGCCGATGCGCCCCGAGGTCCGCTGGGCATCATTTACCCGGGCACCTGCCGGGCCGGCTGCGACGCGGACGAATACGCGGTTCGGGTGCGGACGACCGACGAGCCGATTGGCTTCGAAGACCGCCTGCAAGGTCGCCAGGAACAGCGACTGGAAACGGAGTCGGGCGATTTCGTCGTACTGCGCCGCGATGGCCTGGTCGCCTATCACCTCGCCGTCGTCGTGGACGACCACCTGCAGGGCATCACCGACATCGTTCGCGGCATCGATCTCATGGATTCGACGCCCCGGCAGATCTGGCTGCAACGCTGCCTCGGCCTGCATACGCCGACCTACGCGCACATCCCGGTCGCCGTACACGCCGATGGTTCGAAGCTCAGCAAGCTGACCGGCGCACCGGCCATTCCGCTCGATCGCGCCGTTCCGGTGCTGGTCGCGGCGCTGGCCGCACTGGGCCAGTCACCGCCCGATGGTCTGGACACGGGCAGCCTCGACGAGGTCTGGAAATGGGCCATCGAACACTGGCAACTCGGGGTGCTCAGAGGCAAAACCAGCGTCGAGACAGTTGCCCGAACGCACCATTTTTCATCGCCTTGACAGCGAGGCGCCCGATGCCCTAGCTTGAAGCGTGCGACAGGGATTGCTCCCCCGCCCCCTGTTGCATGCCTGAAGGGGTTAACACTCCACGGCGGGCCCCCGGCTTAGGCCGGGGGCCTTTTTTTGGTCTCTAGCGTATGGACACGACGGACAATCGCATCATCCGGAGCGGCTTCAGGCCCGCTCGTTGGCTCAAGCACCGGCACCTGCAGACGATCTACCCATCGCTGCCCTGGGTGTACCGGAAGCGCGTCGAGCTTCGGCGTGAGATCCTCGAGCTGCCGGACGGAGACGCGACGGCCGTGGACTGGGTGGTCAACGCCGACCGGCCTCCGCCGACGGCACCCCTGCTCATCATCCTGCACGGCCTCGAAAGCTCGGCGGAATCGACCTATGCGCGGATGACCATGCGTGCGGCGGCCGATGCGGGCTGGCACTGCTGCGTCCTGCACTTCCGCGACTGCGGCGACTACTCCAACCGTCTGCCGCGCCGCTACCACGCCGGCGAGACCAACGACATCCGCTACTTCCTGAGCCGGGTACAAAAAAGCGAGCGTTACGGCCCGGTTGCGGCTGTCGGCTTCTCCCTGGGCGGCAACGTACTGCTGAAGTACCTCGGCGAAGCCGCCGACACGACGCCGCTCAGGGCGGCTGTTGCCGTGTGCGTGCCGCTGAACCTGCACCTGTGCGCAGAGGCACTAGATACTCCCGGTTTTTCAAGGTTTTACCAGTGGTACTTGATAAGACGCATGAAGAACTCGCTGCGCCAGAAATTCGATCGGCACACAGCCGCGTTCGACTGGGACCGGGCGATGGCGGCGCGCTCCTTTGCCGAATTCGATGATGCCGTGACCGCACCACTGCACGGCTTCGATGGCATGGACGACTACTACGACCGCTGCAGTTCACAGCGCTTCCTGAAGTCCATCGAGAAGCCCACGTTGATCGTCAACGCGATCGACGACCCGTTCATGACGCCCGGCGTCATTCCGCACCGTGAGCGGCTCTCTCCCGCCGTCTGCCTGGAGATCAGCGAGGCCGGCGGCCACGTCGGCTTCATCGACGGCGGCACCCCGCTGAAGCCGCACTTCTATCTCCCCGGCCGCATCATGGAGTTCCTCCGCCCGAAGGTCGCCGTTCCAGGCATGTAGGAGCGGGCCTGAAGGCCCTCCTACAAGTAGCCCCGTTCGCCGTAGGAGATTCTATGGCGAGTTGCGAGGGTTTTGTTTCGGCATGAAGTTCTCCTGTCGAGCCATGAGCGCGAAGGCGATGCGAGCGAGCTTGCGAGCGAGGATGATCTT
>JAAUXY010102186.1_pt1 | contig 14794 bp, 17 predicted proteins | sample 7278121 | NCBI WGS metagenome assembly JAAUXY01 (sample SAMN14350117, study PRJNA611818) | marine sediment metagenome | isolation source: surface marine sediment (1.8m) | place: French Polynesia: Moorea | collected 2018-08 | reverse complement strand
TCTGTTTCGCTCCCATCGCAATTCATTCCGGGCGTGTAGGTTCTAAGCATAATTCATTTTGATAATTAAGCTGAAAAAAGAATTGTCAAGAAGATCTCCTATGATAAAATGCTGCCCGAAAAGTTGTGGCACATTGACGGGAAGAAAAAAGGAAACACTGGCTGCTAATATGAAAAAAAATCGCACCGACTTTGTGATCTCGAAAGATAAAGCCGTATTTTGGCTGGATAAAAACGGACGCTGGCGCAATGCGCACGGCGAATTTCAACACAAAAAAATTATCAATTATTTTCATTCTGCCATAAAAAGAGACGCAAAAGGCTATTACCTTTATCAAGATAGGGGGGATTTCCGGGAAAAAGTCTATTTTCATCATGAAGACACCGCCTTGTTCGCTGTCGATTTAATCAACGATCCGGAACCCACCTTAATCCTCAATACCCGCAAAAGAATCAAATTAAAACCGAGATGCCTTTTCATCCAAGATGATAACCTGTATATGAGGCTGGGCACGGAAACCATCAAGTTTAACGAACGGGGACTGCTGAAGATCTCAGATCTGCTGGTATATGAAGATTCTACTTACTTTATCAAGGTAAAGAACCGAAGGTATAAGATACCCGAGAAATAACAACACATTCATTTTAAATCTCGGAGGCCACATGAAATTGCTGAAGAAGGGTTTGGGGTTGTTGGCGATATTCTTCATTTTCTTTGGCTGTGCCACCACAGGTTCAATGCGTGATTCGCTCATCGACGCGGTCGAAAGCGGCAAGAAATAAAACCTTGAATCCGAAATCCCTCCCCATTGGTCTGAACACCATCACCACGCATTGCATCCAGATCATCACATCCCAAGCAGTGCATGCCGGATTGGCCGACCGATAGAAGCGCGCCGTGCATGGGTCAAAGCCAGCTATTTAACGTTGCTGAGCATTTAGGGTGCCTGTCCACACGGCATTACCTTGTCTAAGCTGCTGTGAGGTAGGCTAAAACCCGGTGTCATTGTTGACACACAAGCGTTGTATTCCTATTCTAATTCAATTCAATTTTATGCTTTTTCCAGTATTTCAAAAAGGAGGTCAGCGCCATGGTACTAACATTACGCGATTCAAAAGTCCGTTACGGATTTTACTGGTTTTCAATTGTCTTGGTGGCCTTATTCTGGAGCATCATTTCTGCGCAGCCGTTATATGGAGAAGAAGAATCAAAAGCACAGAAAATCGATGCCAATGTGAATGAATCGCTGGAGCGTTTTTACGAACAAGTCGAAGACGGCAAAGAGATCGCCAATCGTGCCAAAGGAATGTTGATTCTGCCGAATGTCGGCAAAGGTGCCCTTATTCTGGGGATTGAATATGGGCGCGGAGCGCTACGTGTCGGCGGCAAAACCGTGGATTACTATAGTATGGCAACGGGCTCATTGGGCTTTCAGATCGGCGGGGAAGCCAAAGACATCGTTATCACCTTTAACAATGATGAAGCACTGAAGAAATTCCGTGCCGCCAAGGGATGGGAAGCCGGAGTGGATGGTAATGTGGCGCTGTTTACGATCGGCGGCGGTCAAAAATCGCTTGTCGCCATGAACGAAAATCCGGTACTGGCTTTCGTCTTTGACGTCAAAGGACTCATTGCCGACATATCCATGAAAGGGGCTAAATTTAACAAACTGGACTTCTCAGAAGAAAAGGAATAATGCCTTGCCAATGGCATTCAGCATATTCTTTTGATAACCTTAAAACCCACCTTAAAAATAGTAGATTACGCTTTTGGGTTAGCCGGTCATGGGGCTCGTTGAGGCTTTTAGAAATTGCATTCAAACACTTCGGTTCTTTAGCTTTCAAACAGGCCCACCACGATTAGCGACGACAATCGGCAGGCAAAGAGCTAATCATATTTAGAAGCTATCTTAAAAAATGTAGATCACGCTCAAGGGCAAGGCGAAAACCGATTCAAAAGTGGAGCATACACGACAGTATTCGAGCATTTTGAATCGGTTTTTAACACAGCCCTTGAGCGTTAGATGCTTTTCTAAGATAGCTTCTAGATGGGTTTCTAATTGCAAGGCGGAGCAGTAACCAACATCTGAAAAATCTGGCTATATTGTTTTTCCACGGCCCATTTCGAGGCCGTTTTCCCCTGCTTATCGACTGCGCGAACATCGGCACAGTTATCCAGAAGCGTTCGTACTACTTTTTCATATCCCCGCTGGGCAGCTAGAATCAAGGCAGTGTTTTTGGCTTTATCTTTGATATTGACGTCGGCACCTAACGAAACCAGCTGCTGAACGATTTCAGAATATCCAGCAGCTGCGGCATAAATCAAGGCGGTTTTGCCTTTCTGATCTTTTATATTAACATCAGCCGCTGTGGCTTGCAGGTCCCGAATCAATCCTTGATGGCCGTTTAAGGCAGCAAACATGATGGCCGTAGCGCCGGCATTGTTTTGCGTGTTGATTTTGGCACCGTTTTGCAACAATATTATGGCGATTTCACGGTGACCGAACTGTGCGGCCATCATTAATGGGGTCCAGCCGGCATTTTCTTGAGTATCGACAGTGGCACCCTTGTCGATTAACAACCGAACAATATCTTCATGACCTTCATAAGTTGCTTTCATTAAAGGGGTCCACCCGTCCGGGTTCTTTGCCTCTACGGGCACACCCTGATCTAATAATTTTTGAACCGTATTGAGTTCGCCCAACTCAGCTGCGGCAATCAGTTGATCAGAAAGCTTTCCGGCGACAACCTGTTTATTTGACAGCATCATTAAGCCGCACAAAGCGATCAGGATCGAAAGCAAGGCGCTTGGACGTGACATCGGCAATTCTCCCCGGAAATGGCAAAAAGTTCGACATAACCGCTCGGAATTATTCACGCGCTCATGTTTGGCGAGACGCTTCCGGACAGCATTCCTGGATTTCTTTCTCCAATTTCTTTGAGTAGTCCTCAAGTTTATGTTTTGCTTTTTCAAGTTCTTCGATAATCTCCACCCGTTCAAATTCCCGGGCTTCAACTTTAACCAGCATCATACCAAAAGATTCAGCTAGTTCTGCTAGAATGCTGGGGTATCTGCCCTTTTTTGATAATTCAAACAACCGTTCCGAATCGGCTCTGTCATATTTGCCGGATGCAATTTTTTTACAGCAGGTATTTAGCATTTCAAACAAATCAAGGTAATAACGCTCAAAATCCATTTTGATCTTCCTTTCATTCGATAAACGGCTTCACTCGTGTCTGACGTCCTACAGCAAAATAGACGCGTTTCTATTATTAAATATAGCGTCTTTTCGGACGACACGCAATAATGATCACCCGATTGATGCCCATCTGAAACTTGCTCAATTTGCAAAGCACTTGTTTGCAAAACCATTCCATGGGATTATATTGGGTGATAGGCACCCGCATTGCGATTATGGGTATATCATACCCCGACGTTTCAAGGGGCTTGATCCTACAACCCATAAGACCGCAATGAACATTGTTATGGCTGCAAGTTACCATAACGGGAAAGCGCATCTGCTGACTGGCGACAGTCGCTCGGTGCAATAATTGGATTAGGTCATGCCGAAAAAATTTCTATACCCGTTTTTGTATTTGAGTTGTATTTTAATCTTAAGTGGAACGCTTTGGGCGGCTCAAACACCGGCCAACATTCTTAAAGCAATTGTCAAAATTAAAGCCACTATCCCTCAGGATGCATACACGGCTGAGATCCTGGGAACCACACGCGAAGGCAATGGTGTGATCATTGATGTTAAGGGCCACATCCTCACCATCGGGTATCTGATCCTTGAAGCTGAAAGCATTGAAATTTTTATTACGAATGACAAACCGGTCAAAGCTGATTTTGTGGCGTATGACTATCAAACCGGTTTTGGTATTTTGCGGGCGACTGAGCCACTGTCCATCGCCCCCCTAAAGCTGGGCCGGTCCGACCAGTTGAAAGCCGGTGATCCGATTTTGATTGCCGGATTTGGCGGGTCGGAAGCGGTTCTGGGTTCACGGGTTATCTCACGCAACGAATTTGCGGGTTATTGGGAATATGTGCTCGAAGATGCCATTTACACAAGCCCACCTTATCCCAATTTCGGCGGAGCCGCCTTAATCGGCCGTGATGGACAACTCCTGGGAATCGGATCCATTTTCACCCAACTCAATGTTACGGGAATGGGGATTATCCCCTGCAATATGTCGGTTCCAGTTGATCTTCTCAAACCGATTCTGGCAGATCTGATTGAAACAGGGCGCTCTTCAGAGCCGCCTCAACCCTGGCTGGGTATCCATGCCAATGAAACCCAAGGGCGTATTTTCATCATGCGGGTAACACCGGGAGGCCCCGCGGCAAAAGCCGGCGTAAAGGCCGGTGACATCGTTGTGGCGGTCAACCAGAAACCGGTGAAAGGGCTGGCCCAGTTTTTCCGGCAAATCTGGGCCACGGGGCCCGCTGGTGTAAAAGTCACATTGAGCATCCTGCAGGAAACACAGGTGCAGGACATCGGCGTGCAGTCTGCCGACCGCTATCGTTTTCTCAACGTATCGCGGCAGCGCTAATGGAGTGGGTCGAATTTAACCGAATCACTTTTTCTAAGGATTCAGCCACATGAAAAAAGAAAGCGGCGATCTATTCAGAGGGATTTTACTGGCGCACCTTATTTTATTTTTACATCTGTTGTTTATTGTCGGCCTGGGGGTTGTGATTATCTTTTTCCGCGGTGTCTCCCAGTATATGCTCTGGATTTTTTTAGGTGTAACAGCGATTTTGATCGTCTCCGGATATTTCTGCTATCGATTTATTAAATCAAGAGGGAAGCAGACACTTAAAGATATTGAAGAATCCGCTGTATTTAAAAACAGAAGTGTCGAGGTCCGCTTTTTAGGCGGGGTGGCATCGCTTAAGATCGGCCAACCCGGTAACTCAAAGGCAATTGAAAATCCAGCCTACGATCTGCGACATCAGCTGGAAGATCCGGATAGCGCCCGAATAAGAGAACTCGACAGATTAGCCGATATGCTTGAAAAAGATCTCATTACACGTGACGAGTTTATCCTCGCCAAGAAAAAACTTCTTAAAATATAAAGCCCGCAGCAATAATCGGTATAAATCACGAATCGAATGAGTGCCCCTTTTCGGAGCGGAGTTAAAAAATAATTGGATAATGCGTGTCCCCTACAGCTATCTCAGGGTCGGTATAGATATGGTGTAAATGAAGCGGTTATGTTGACTATTGATCTGAAAGGGGATACCCTAGACGGGAACGAATGGATCGATTTAACAAAACTTAAATAGAGTATCGCAATGCGCAAATCAATCTTTCTAACATTGCTGACGGTTCTAATGCTGGTGGTCGGCACCAATGTGTCTGCCGCAGAACTGCAAGATGGTTTCTTTGGGATCGAATGGCAAGCCAACCTGGCAGAGCTTAACGGATTCAAAAAGGTTGGCGAAAATTTAAATGTCACCTATTTTGCCAATCCGGAGCGTATTTTCACTATCGAGGATGTTAAAATACCGGATGTGCTTTACGGCTCCTACAGCAATAAATTTTTCGCCGTATATATCAATATTCAAACCCTTGAGGTGTTCAGCCATCTCAGAAGAGGTTTCAACAGTAGATTTGGTGTGCCCAGAATCTCCATGGGGAGACCTGAGCAACAGACCACATACCAATGGAAATCTAAAAAAACGAAAATTAAACTGAAAACCTATGAAGATAGAAACAATATGAAATTAGCGTTATACTACACGCCGCTGTCCAGGCAGGTAAATGAATCGCAGCAAGAAGCCTTCGCCGAGAATTTTAGAAATCCCATGTTTCCACTGGATGATCGCAGAATGCAAAAGGCGATTGATTTCATGGATGAGAGGCGTTCATTTATCGGGCCTCGATAAAACCCATCCGCCTACGGTCCTTTTCCTTCCTGTGATGCCAACTGAACCCGTTCCGCTATCTCATTTAAAATCAACTCGATTCTGGCCCGTCGGATTTCCATAAATTCTTGCGGCAACCAATCCGAGGGAGCCGGCAGCAACGCCTGATAAATAATGGGCATCATGAATCCCAGCACTACGCCCATCAAAATGGCGGTGGCGATGATTCCGGTGGTGTATCTCAAGTAGTTTCCCTTTTCGAAAAAAAGTGTCGGTCGCAGGACCATCAACAGATATGTGACACCGGTGGCCAGTAAAAAGAGAAAGAGGACCTTGCGGTCTGAGCGTTTCTCCATACGTTTGTTATGCTTATATTTTAGGGCTTCAAGGTTGTTTTTAAATTTGACACAATCCTGTGCACGGTGCCATCGAAAGGCTCTTTCGGTCCATTCCTCACAAAATCCATTCGGCTGATCGATGGTGGGGACGAAAATGGCATCAACGGATACGCTCATCAGATAAAAGAAAAAGCCACCGATCAGCATATAGAGTAAAAGAAATAGCTGCAGATGTTTTTCAATTAAATTCATCGACACCATATCTGAAGGAAGCTGTTTGCCGGTTTGCGTTATTAAGGATGTCCTGCGTCTGACATTCGGGTGATACGCCTTTCAAGCACTGTCACCCGGCGTGTCAATTTGCGATCCGGGCCGAATTCTTTTAAATGCGCAAGTTGATTGACAAGATTGACAATCAGAATACCCTGCTGCGCATGGGCCTCGATAACAAGATGGGCGGTATCCCGCCAAGAACGAACCTGGTAGAAAGTGACACCATCGATTGATTTACGAGGATATTTGGCTGCCAAGCGCCGGCTGATGTTGGCGGCAGTTTCTGACGGCAGGGCCCAAATGTGTTTATGATCATCCGGATCCATGATGCCAAACAGAAAAACCTCTGATTTAGCGATATCTGAGGTTTGAGCCGGGCTGGTTGCCGGCAAAGGCAGTCCGAGCAAAAACACGCCCAACATCAACATCAGAATGCCGGATAATACAAAGCTGACAATCGACTTTTTTTTCATAACACGATCCCCCCTGATGAATGAGCTGCAATTTTAATGAACACAATATAAACGTCTTTTGATCATTCGTCACCTCAAAAACGTCATACCTGAATTTTGATGAAGCCGTCAAATGTACGTCTCGGCTTTGGGGTATGCTGCACGCCCACATCTTATAAATAAATTGTGCGCCTGGACGGCGCCGACCGCCAGTCTGAGTTGACACACCGGCCCCATTTTCATATGTTTGAAAATTCCAACCCACAGGAGAACAAATCGTATATGGAAAAACACAGTGATGTTTTGATCATCGGCGCCGGGGTCATCGGTTTGGCCTGCGCCTATTATTTGGCAAAAACCGGTCAGAAGGTCCGTCTAATTGAGCAGGATACGGTTGGTGCCGACACCGCTGCCTCATATGGGAACTGCGGTCTTGTTTATATCAGCCACTTGCTGCCCTTGTGCGCTCCGGGCACTATCCGGCATGAAACTAAGCGCTGGCTGCAGGGGCGTTCACCCCTCTATATTAAGATGTCTTCTGATATGAAGCGGTTTATGTGGCTTCTCAACTTCGCCAGAAAATGCAACAACACACATCTGCACCACGCCATCAAAGCCAAGGCAGAAATATGCTCCCATTCCATATCCCTGCTTGAGCAGCTGCTCAAAGAAGAGCAGATTGATTGTGAATGGGAGGAAAAAGGGGTTCTGATGGTGTTTAAATCCCAAGCTGAGATGCAAAAATACGGTCAAACAAACGATCTGATGAAACCGTATGGTCTGGAGGCGGTTCCTCTCATCGGAGATGAGCTCTTTGACCTGGAGCCCGCGCTTGGAAAAGACATTTACGGCGCCTGGCTCCACAAAAAAGATAGCCACTTGCGTCCTGATAAGCTGCTTGCAGCTTGGCACCGGATCCTGCTGAATATGGGTGTTGCCGTCGAAGAAAATTGTCGGTTGGAAGCTTTGATTGCCGGTGAGCACCAAATTCAAAGCGCACAAACAGCCGAGAGTGCCTATTCGGCCAATACGTATGTAATGGCGACCGGTGCCTGGACACCGCAGCTAACCCGGCAATTGAAGCTGAATCTACCGGTGCAGCCCGGAAAAGGGTACAGCCTCACCATGCCCCGACCGGCGGTGTGCCCGACCATACCCTGTTACTTTAATGAACGAAGCGTTGTCGCGACCCCCTGGAAAAGCGGATTTCGCTTGGGCGGCACCATGGAATTTTCAGGCTTTAATTTCGATATACTTGCCCGACGAGTCCAAAATCTGACTGCAGCCGCCGCAGAATATTTAAGCGCACCCATCGGTGAACCGGTGATGGAAGAATGGGTCGGCATGCGCCCCATGGTTTATGATGATCTACCGATCATCGACCGCGCACCGCATCACCATAATCTGGTGGTCGCCACCGGCCATGGGATGCAGGGATTGTCTATGGCCACCAGCACCGGAAAACTGGTGACCGAAATCGTCACGGGCCGCAAGCCCCATATCGATCCGAACGCCTTTGCGATCCGACGGTTTAACACCTGATTGTTAACGGCGTTTGAGGCCAACTGTCGGGAGCTACCGACTGCTGGAATCAAACTTAAACTGCATACAGGATAGGAAACAATGCAATACGGTGCAATGAATTTTCCGATCAAACCGGTCGCCGATGAGCTGGCAGAGATTGGTGATTTGGGATTTGATTATCTGGAATTGACGCTGGACCCGCCCCAGGCGCATTACACGATCCTGCAGCAACAGATGCAATCCTTCGTTAATGATCTCCATTCCCGCAATATGTCCATCATTTGCCATTTACCGACCTTTGTATCTACAGCCGACCTGACCGACAGCATCCGACATGCATCCGTGCAGGAAATGTTTCATTCGCTTGAAATTGCCGCTGAGCTGGGAGCGCAGAAAGTCGTTCTGCACCCCGGCCACATCGGCGGACTGGGTATATATGTGATGGAGATGGCGCTGGCCCATGCCAACCACAGTTTGGTAGCCATCATCGAGCAGGCGGAAAAACTGGGGCTTTGTGTATGTCTGGAGAATATGTTTCCCCGCTGCCGGGCTTTTGTTGAGCCGGATGATTTTAGTGACATCATGGAGCGCTTTCCGGATCTTAAACTTACACTGGACACCGGACATGCCAACATCGGCACCCCAAGCGGCCGGCGCATTTTGGAATTTATCGAAAGATTCGGCCACCGCATTGGTCATCTGCACATCAGTGATAATTTAGGACAACGCGACGATCATCTCCCGCTGGGCAGCGGCACCATTGATTTCACCAAAATTGCGCGCGCCATCAAAGCCTGTGGCTACGACGCCACGGCCACTTTAGAAATTTTTTCAGAAGACCGCCAGGAACTGGTGGAAAGCCGGGATCGGTTTGATGACCTTCTAAAAAGCAGCTGAAGCAGATATTCAATAAAGACTCAGTATTCACGTGATAGTATTTTTTGCTCCTGGCTTCTTGCTTCTGGCCTCTGGCATGAAGTTCCGAATCAGTAGTCAGCAGCCAGTAGCCAGCGACCAGTAGCCTATCTTAAAAGACTGGTTGCTGAATTCTCAAAACGGCATGTAAAATGAGGACAGCTAAAAATGGCATTAATGATCATGGCACCGGGCACCAAAGTGACTTCTTGGGTGAAACATCTTAGCCGGCTGGAGCCGGGAATCGACATCCGCATTTGGCCCGATACCGGCAATGCAGCGGATATTGAATTTGCACTTAGCTGGCATCATCCACACGGTGAATTTAAAAAATTTACGAATTTAAAATGTATCGCTTCTCTGGGAGCCGGTGTCGATCACCTCTTGGCCGATCCGGATCTGCCCGTCGGGGTGCCGATTTCTCGCGTGGTTGAGCATTCGATGGCACAATCAATGAGCGAATATGTGGTGTTAGCGGTACTAAACCACTGCCGTCAGCTTGATGACTACCGGACCGATCAATCTCAAAAAAAATGGCAACCCCGCATACCGCTGCTGGCCGCTGATATGCGAATCGGTATTATGGGTCTGGGACAGCTCGGATATGATGCTGCTAAAAAACTGATCGCTTTAGGTTTTCCGGTGAGCGGCTGGAGCAAAACACCTAAAACCATAGCAGAGGTCGACTGCCTCGCTGGGGCAGAAGCCCTAGATGATTTCTTATCTCAAACCCGCATCCTGATCTGCATGCTGCCGTTGACGCCGCAAACAATAGGCATATTAAATCAGAAAACATTCAATCAGCTGCCCACCGGCGCATATGTGATCAACGTGGCTCGAGGAGCGCATCTGATTGAAGACGATTTGTTGGTGGCTCTGGATTCAAATCAGCTATCCGGTGCCTGTCTGGATGTATTTGACACCGAACCCCTGCCAACCGACCATCCCTTCTGGGGGCATCCTAAAATTACAGTCACACCCCATATCTCCAGCATCACCTTTTCCAGAGCCGTGGCGCCGCAAATCATCGACAACTATCGCCGCAGCCGGCGCGGCCAACCTTTGTTGAACATGGTTGATCCAAAACGAGGCTATTGAATGGTTGTATTAGGAGCGCAACGCAGGCCTAAACTAAATATCAATTCTGTTGATTTGCGAGATCAGCTTTTCAAAATCAGCAGGAGGGATTTGTTCCCAAGGTTCCGAGGGTCTGAACTGAATTGAGGATTTCGCATCCGGCGCAAAGAACTTGCCGGCCTGAAGCTCCGGCTTTTTAAGCCGATATTTGAACTCGTCTCCCAGATCCAAAATGAGGTCAAGATCATCGCTGTCTTCTAGCAGCTCTACGAGCAGAATATTTTGAATGCGTCCGTTGCCTTTTAGATGGCGCTGCCCTGCGGCCGTGGCAAATATTTCGATAACCGCATTCTCAATGGCAACTGCTCGCTCGTCGCGTGCAATGATCAGCGCCTGATCGACGATATATTCGCCTTCAGCAAATGGTATCCAGTTGGTCATCTTCTTCTTTCTGTGTTCTTTACATCGGTAGCTATGAGTCAGCTGCTAAAATGATGCGTCGCTTGCAATCAGACAAACACATCTGATATGGAGCTGTCAAATGCGCCCATTTTCTTCACCCGGGTTATTTCATTCTGAATAAAACAATATGCACTTTTCACAAAAAAACACCACACGTTCGCGGATTTTTTACGGCTGGTATGTGTTGGCCGCCGGTTTTTTACTACTCTTTTTCCAATCCGGTGCCCGTTTTTCATTTGGGGTCATGTTTAAGCCGATGATTGCCGAACTGGGCTGGAATCGGGCTTCGATTTCATTGGCTTTTTTTCTGCATATGGTATTTTTCGCCCTGACCCTTAGCCTGGCCGGCAAACTTTATGACCGCTATGGGCCCCGCTGGGTCATTTTAGCATCCACGGTACTCATCGCAGCCGGTTACATCAGCACATCCCGGATCGAGACTTTGTGGCAATTCCACCTTTTTTACGGTGTAATAACCGCTGTCGGCGTGGGCGGAGCCTCGGTCCCCTTGATTGCAGCCTTGATGAGCAAATGGTTTACCCGTCGCCGCGGATTGGCCATCAGCCTGTCTCTATCGGGCAGCTGTTTAGGCCAATTTGTTTTGGTCCCTATCATCAATTGGATTGTCTTGGCCTATGGCTGGCGGTTTTCATATTTTCGCAGCCGGATTTGGATTTACCTTAATGATTACCGCACCACTGACCACCACCCTTACGGGACGGCTATACGGATTTGCGCATGTGGGTTTAATCTCCGGCTTTATCACCACCATCCATCACCTCGGTGGCGGTTTCTGGGCCTTTGTGGGTGGGGTGCTTTTTGACAAGACCGGTAGTTATCAAATCACATTTATATTTTCAGCCACATTGGCAGTCATCGCTATTATTGGCAGCCTGGCCATAAAAGAAAAACGGCAGCGCATAACCTGAATATCAGCCGACCACGTCCGGGGGTAAGCCCCGCTATATTGAAGTTGCGGCGACAAAACATAAATTTGACATCTAAAATTTAACATCTATTTTAGATCTGTTATCACAGCTGAGGCTCTTCCAGCGCATTCAGAACGGCGTCGAAAAACAAAGATCTTAGAATCGAGACAGGAAAAGAAAAATGACTACAGAATTAGATGAAGCGCAACTATTAACGATCGTTAAAAATACGGTTGAACAGTATGGCTGCCAGCTGGTTGAAATTGATTTACAAAATAAGATACTCCATCTGGAAGGCTCTGAAACCGCCAAAGTCAAATGCGCCCAGGCGCTTGCCAGAGTACTGGATTGATATAACCCGAGTAATATCCCGATCAAAAGCAAAGGCTCATTTGCTGTGAACAAATCGCCGTTGCGGCAAAAATCCGATCAGCAGCACCCATCAGGACGAAGGGAAGGTTTTTTCCGGGTTTTGCGGTTTTTGACCCGGTTTTTACTCTGGCCTTTTTTTCGCCTTGAAGCCCACGGCGTAAGGAATTTGCCGGAAGACAGCGCTTTTATCCTGCTAGTCAAACATCAGCGCTGGGAGGACATCCCTCTGTTGGGTTTGGCCACGCCGCGCCCGCTTTATTACATCGCCAAATATGAACTTTTCAAAAATTTCCTGAGCAATTGGTTCATCTCCGCTCTGGGTGGTATACCTCTCAACCGGCAACGCCCCTTTGAAAGCCGGCGGTTTTTACAGGCCGCCATCGCCTTGCTCAAAGCAGGTGAGGGCATCGCGATCTTCCCTGAAGGAACCTATTACCCCGCTAAAATGGGGCCCGGACAGATCGGAATGGTCAAGTTTGTGCTCTCGCGCTTAGAGCTGCCATTTATTCCAGTCGGCATTAATTATGGGACCGGCAGCTGGCGAACCCGTGTTCGCATCAACTTCGGCAAAGGATTTGATGCGGGACCGACAATAACCGCTGATGAGTTGGTTGACCACATGATGGTTGAAATTGCAAAACTTTCAGGATTAACCATCAATTAAGAAATGGGGGCCCGCTAAGACAGCACGCTTCTCAATACCGCAATTTATCTACCCCTTTTGATCCCATACGAGTCCAACGATCCCGCCAGGAGAAATAAATTGCAATTATTATTTTAATGAATAGTTAACTGACTTAAGGGCAATTCGAATTCTTTTATTTAAATTTAGCAAATAAATAAAATTAACTATTGATTCATCCAAAATAGTCCTATATTGAAATAGCTCAGCGGACAAAGGCCAGTTATACCTCCGATAGTCGTATCCCCTCCAAACATTAGGCTAGTCAAGAGAAAAAGGAAGTCAACATTTTAAGGCTAAACATTAGCCAGATGGTGAAAATATGGACGCGAGACTGAACCCGTTGCGCGAAGCAGTCCCTGCAATTAAGTACATTCACGACAATTGGGGGACGCGATCAGGCATTGATCGTCGAAAAAAGAATGGTTTATACATTGGACCGGAAAGAAGAATACGCACCGAACGCCGCAGCGGATTTGACCGCCGCAGGCTCTCTTTTGTTCAAAGAAGAACGGTAATGGATCTAAGAGAAGCTTACCGAGATTTATCATAGAATTGATTTTATATTCTCAGCACCAATCGGCAGGGTCGACTGTACCCTGCTTTTTTTTGACTTATCTTTACTCTATTTGACTTTATTTTACAGATTACAATTTCCATCGATTCAAATCGTACCATTCCGCAACACTCTCCGATCATTTTGATATTTGAAATGGTAAACCCACGCGCCTTCATACCAAATGATTTTGATGCTTGAATATAGCGTCATTCAAACGTATAATGGCTGCCCGGATTCTGGCACCAGCCAGAAATGACCGTCAACCCGAAGATTGTTGAAACATGGCTGAAATTAAACCTTTCAAAGCATGGCGTTATCGCCCGTCTTTGCTCAAAGATATTGAGGAGCTAACCTCGCCGCTGTTTGACGTTGCATCTGAAAAACAACGGGAAGCGCTGTATGGCAATCCGTTGAACAGTATTCATCTGTCGATCCCGCGCGGGAATCAACCAGCCAGAAATGCTGCAGCAGCCTTAGCGGAATGGAAGCAGCAAAAGATTATCATCCAAGATAGCGTCCCCGGTATCTATGTCTATTATCAATATTTCTCGTTGCCGTCCGATCCCAAACCGTATTGCCGCAAAGGGTTTATTTGCAAGATCAGGGTTCATGAATGGCAGGACAACATCATTTTAAGACACGAAAACACAATGGACGGTGCTGTTGACGGGCAACTTGGATTGTTGGCTGAAACCCGGATAAATGCCAGTCCGACCCACGGACTCTACACAGATGAGTCATTTGAACTTGAGCCGTATATGGATGCCTGTATCCAGAATCCGATTTGCCAAGCAGAGGATTACCAAGGGGTTATCGATGTCATGGGAATTATCCGGGATGAAACCATTATTGCTAAATTTGTAGATCGCTTAAAAGACGAGCAAATCATTCTGGCCGACGGACATCATCGTTACGCCGGTTCTTTGGCGTATATGAAGCAGCAAATGCGCAACAATCGGCTCCATACGGGCAATGAAGGCTACAATTATCATTTGATGTGGCTCACCAATACCGAAGCGAATGATCTGCGCATCCTGCCCACCCATCGTCTAATCAAAGGTCTGGAAAGCTTTGACAAGACCGCCGTCATAAAAAAATTCGAGAACAGTTTTAAAATAAAGCCCGTAGCGGATCCAGGCGATATCCACGAGTTCATTTTAGGTAAACCTTGGACATTCGGGCTTATTTTCGCGGAAGATGCATATGCGGTCCGTTTGAAACCGGAAGCCTTCGCTGGTTTGAAATGGAATTTCCCCGACCAGATCAAGCAACTGGATCTGACGGTGGCGCATTATTTTATCATCGAAGATATTTTAGGCATTCCGGGAAAGAAACAAAAT
>JAAUXY010059362.1_pt1 | contig 14794 bp, 10 predicted proteins | sample 7278121 | NCBI WGS metagenome assembly JAAUXY01 (sample SAMN14350117, study PRJNA611818) | marine sediment metagenome | isolation source: surface marine sediment (1.8m) | place: French Polynesia: Moorea | collected 2018-08 | reverse complement strand
TCGGCGTTGCGGCTTCGGTTACATAGTCCCAGCTATGCGCCCTTCGCCACGCCTTGAAGACGAACAAAAATCCGGCGTCATATGGGGACATCATTTATTTCCAAGTCCCTAATTCGATGACAAAGCGCAGTTTACAGGGGAGTAAATTTCACAAGCTCTGAGCACACCGACGTTAATCAATTTACCCGATGAAAAAGTTGCTCGGCATCACCCGCTCACTGGTGATGTACTACGGCATACCGTTGCGAGCTGCACGCCTGCGACGTTTCTATGCTGAATTCATTCCCCCTCAAAGCCTGTGTTTCGACATAGGCGCCCACGTCGGCAACCGGGTGAGAGCGTGGCGTGCACTCGGCGCACGTGTGCTAGCAGTTGAACCGCAAATTGAGTTCGTACGGATACTTCGCATTCTTTACGGCCGCGACGACGGAGTTACCATTGTCAACACCGCCCTCGGCGCTAGAGAGTGCGAAGCCACCTTACTGATAAGTGAATGTAATCCAACAGTCACAACCCTGTCGCATAGCTGGATCCTTGACGTCCAGCAAGACCCGGGATTCAAGGGTGTGACTTGGAGTGCAGGTGATACCGTACACGTTAGCACGCTGCAGAAGCTGATCGATACCTACGGCATCCCCGCCTTTGTAAAAATAGATGTGGAGGGCTACGAGGCCGAGGTGCTGCGCGGTCTAAATACCCGCTTGCGGTGTCTCTCCTTCGAGTACTTACCTGCAGCCCGTCGCGTGGCGCTTGAATGCATCGAGTGTTTGATGGAGTTAGGAAACTACCATTACAATTGGTCATTTGGCGAGAGCCATCGTCTTGCTCGCGCTAACTGGTGCGATGCAGACGAAATCCGTCATGTCATCGAAAGTCTATCGCTGCAGGCCGGGTCCGGCGACATCTACGCAAGGCTGGACCTACAAGACTAAAAAGGTGTTTCAAGGAATGCTACCGAAATAACTTCCCCATCTGGCTTGCCTGATCGCCCATCTTCGGCTTTGCGATAACAGTTACATAGCCCAGCTATGCGGCTGTTGTCGCGTCTTGAAGCCGAACGGGCTCGCCACGGAGGGTGAGCTCTGGCCCTGCAAGCGAAGCACGACCGCGCAGCGCTGCAGGTATTCACAGCGTGTCTTGAAAAATGTATCTCTTGCCGCGCAGGAGTCGCATGGATGCCCAATGTTAATTAAATCACTTGTAATTTGATCGGTCCCGGCTCCCCCTTTTACAAAGCAGAAAACTAATCGTACAGGTCGGAAAATTTTAAAACAGTTTCTAAACCGCTTCCCGATACGGCGAGCTCCGTGGGAGACGCGGCGTCACCATCAAAGGCGCGCAGTATCTTGTCCGTTAGCGTGTGCATTGGTCCAAGGACTGGTCTGCTCGGCTCCAAACCAGGCTGAAAACCCTCGGTATGTAGCGCGTCGATGATCTCTGGACGGCTGGCAATGACATGCACTGGCACATCCCATGACGCCTCAAGGCCACTGATACTTGCCACTGGCTGATGGTCGCCCAAAACGACAAGAACCAGGTCGGTTGGAGCATGCGATTCGAGGTAACCGGCAATGTACGTCAGAGCATAGTCTATCGAGCCTACATAGGATGGTCCGCGGTTTGTCAAACTCGGTGCGAGGTTTGACCAATTCTGTGTTTGTATGAACCGATCGGCGACATCATCTGGACCGAAGGGTTCGGACTCGAGCAATGCTTGCCAATCGTCCAGATAGGGCGGCATTGGCTGGAACGGCCAATGACTATTTATCGTGGCAAATAATACCATCACCGGTGCACGAACCGGCGTCGCTAGCTCGATGGCATCAAAGCGCGCCAGGGTATACTGATCCGGGATGCGCCAAAAACCGAATTCCGGTCCGTGGTACTCCAAAGCAGCCGCATCATAGATCTTATCGAATCTGTAGAATTCGCCTTCCGGCCAGGCCCAACGCAGGCCGGGCATGAGTGCCAGCGTACGGTAACCGTGACGAGCGAAACGGTGCACCAGTGTCTCGCGCTTGCCGGTAAGCAGCAATCTATAGGTCCTTTCGTCGGCCACCTCAACGCCCGAAAGAAAGCTTGCATGCGCCAACCAGGAAGCACCGCCAAAGGTCGGCGATCGCACGTAAGCTGACGTCACCCTTCGGCCGCTGCTCGCTACAGCCTGGCGCAGAACATTACGGCTACGCACCAATGCCCTAGCGTACTCGGGACGGTCGAAGGTGGCAGCACCATAGGACTCGAGAAACAGCACGATTACGTCAGCGCCAGCAACCCTTTTCAGGCTGGATGAAGCAAGCGGCGGGGCATCGACGCCAAGCGTCGTATCGCTGGCGATCAGGGCCTGGTGCAGAAAACTCAGCTGTTGTGCGTAGGCGAGTGTAACCGGAAGTGAAAACCAACGATGAGAGTTCATCTGTGGGACCACATGCCCTACCGCGAATAGGGCTACCAATACACTGCCGAGCACGATCACAATACGCCGTGGCAATACGGCAACAAATGCATCACTAATCCTAGTGAGCATCCAGCGCAAGGCTAAGACTATGGCAGCTAGCAGCGCTGCGACACCAATCACCGTCAGTAGCACCAGCCAGCCTGGTGCTGTCTCGGCAAGCATAGCAACCACCTGCGGTAGATGCTGGACATCCCAAAATAGATTGACAGGTCGCCCATAGAGTGCCAGCGCGGTCACTTGTGCATAACGCCCCAACACCAGCATCGTGAAGACAATAACGAGCCAGCCGAGCGCCCGCCGAGACGGCGGCTGACGCCATTCCGAGTACAGAGCCATCAGAAGTACCAACGCGGCGACTTCCACCGACAGCTCGTAGCGCAGAGTTACCCACGGTGTTGGCCATGCATTGTGGAAGCTGAGCGCCACGTTGAGCCCGAATAGGGCCGCACTCAGAGTCAGCCAAAGCTGCCAGCACGGTTTCTCAATTTTGCCCGACATTCGACGCCTATGACCGGCTCGCCTCACGGGCGAGCCACGCGATGTCAATGAAGAACGAGACACTGAGTCCCGCCAAACCAAACGCAGCCAGCAACGCGCTCCAAGGTAGCGGCACCACCGGTGCCAGACAAGCAATGAGCACCACTATCTGTACTACGCAAACGCTCTGCCTACGCACACTCGACGGCAAAGTCGCTCGCAGCCAGGGCATTGTAAGACTTAAAAGCACGAACGCGTAACGCATCAAGCCGGCCGTTAGCACCCAAGGACCGGCCTTATCGAACTGCCATACCAGGATACTCAGGACTAATATCAGGCCGGCGTCGACCTCCATGTCAAAGCGGGCGCCAAAGTCGCTCACCGTGCCCTGGCGGCGTGCCAGCAGACCGTCCAACGCGTCCAGACATGCCGCCAGGGTTGCGACGCCAACCACAAACCAGGTCAGCATAGGCTGCGTACCCGCGCCGACGCAGCCTAGCAATAATACTACCATCGCAGCGCGCGCTAAAGTCACGCAATTGGCGACGCCGAAATGGCGGCGCGGATGATGACGCGGTAACAGCACCAGTATAAGGATAAGCACCATCACAAATGCACCGACGACAATCGGCACAACGCGCGCCGGAAGGGTCGCCGTGCGCTGCAGTGTGATGGCCACCATTGTCAGACACGATAAAACTACGAGGCCACTCTCCGCGGCCTCTCGCGCTGAAGTTTCACGTCGTCGGACCAGTGCAGCTAGGCTGTTCATGGGTTGCCGGTCATCTTCTAGACTCCTCTGGGGGTTGAGTTCCGCGGCGGCACACTGCAAGATAATCCGCCGGCAGGCTCACTCCATCTCGCCGGTCTGTCTCGCTACTCCCGTAACGAATGTACAATACAAATAGGACCACCAATCGAGTCGAGACGTTCAGAATCACCGCTTCAACCCGGCGTGTGGTGTGTCGCGAGACGCTGTCGGCGAGAGGCTTGAATATTTGCTAGGGCGTATTCTGTTGTGTTATATGGCAAACTGTTCGGCCATTATCCAGCGTCCCCGTGGCGCTAATAATGATTGCAACTGAGTGATTGACGCAGCGCTATCGCTTATACTATAAAGTCCACTCTGTTAAAAAAACATGGAGGAGTAAAGTAATGAAGAAAAACCTTATGCTTTCGGCCGTTATGCTTGCGATCACTGCCCTGTCGGGTAATGGCTTTGCAGGAGATGTAGCTGCAGGTAAAACCAAGGCCGCGTCATGCCAAGGTTGTCATATGCCTGGAAATCCCACCGCTCCCGCTCTAGCTGGTATGCCTGAGACGTATTTAGTTGAAGCGACAAAGGCTTACAAGACAGGCGCGCGCGATCACGCCCAGATGGCCGCTTTTGTTGCCGCATTGTCGGACACTGATATCGAAAATATTTCAGCGTACTATGCAGCCGAAAAACCCTGTAAATAGGGTGAACCGAAATTCGGTAGATCTACGATCTATCGCTTTGATGTAACAACAAGAATGACCGCGGCGCTCCGCCGCGGTGCTGAAAAACTGTCTAGGAGCCCGTTGGAATTAGGTTGCCATACACTGCCTAAAAGCCGCTAGCGATGCTCAAAGACCGTGAATAACACAACCGTTCGAAGTATCTCCACGACCTAATTAGACACTAACGAGTGGGGTGTCAAGCGCTAAACGTAAAGCACCCCAGTTTACAAACGATGCCTTTATGGCGGCTACGGCTTCAGATATTCAAGCCGAATCTTTTCCAGAGTTCCGTCGGCTTTCATCTCCTCAAAAGCACTATTGAAGCCGGTCACGATTTTCGTGTGTTGCGGATTTCGTTTGCTGACCGCGATGTGCAGATCCTTAAACGCGATAGCATTGGGCATAAACTCCAAGAGATCCTTCCGGCTGGGCATAAATTCCATGATCTGATGCCGCAGTGTGAGCTCATCGCCCACGGTCAAATCTATCTTTCCGTTTACGAGCATGAGCAGATTCTGTATTACATGGTTCTGAGGGATCTTCACGAAGTGCACGGCCCGATCGAATTCCTCGCCGTAGGCATAGTCTCGCACGATACCCACCCTGAGGCCCGACAGATCAGCCAATGATGCAATCCTTAGTTTTGCATCCTTACGCTTGATCAGACGCATGCTATTGGAAAGGTATGGCTTACTGAAGGTGTAACTCTTTGCCCGCTCTTTCGTGTACCACGCTGCGGCAATGACGTCATAAATTCCTAATTTTACGCCCTTTAAGGTTCTAGGCCAGCTCTCAATCGTGACCGAGGTCGAATATCCGGCCCTATCGAATGCCTGTCTAACAATGGCAATCGCAAGCCCGTTACCCGGCAGATCTTTTCCTGTGTAGGGCGGCCAAGAACTTGCCGCCAGCTTCAAGTCGGCTGCTTGGGCCTGCGGGGCAAATAACAGCGTGAGTAAGATGATGATAAGCGGCCGAATTTTAATCATGCGCAGAATCTCCTAAGGAGCTTTTAGGGACTTGGAAATAAATGATCTCCCCCCTATGAGGCCGGATTTTTGTTCGTCTTCAAGGCGCGGCGAAGGGCGCATAGCGCATAGCTGGGACTCTGTAAACGAAGCCGCAACGCTGAAGACGGGCAAAAAGACCCATAAGATGCGGATATTATTTGCTTTCAAGTCCCTTATAGTAACCCGTATTACCTAGGTGGCTGTATAAAAACCCCTCAGCTGGCACGATACGGCGTGATAAATCGGTTCGAAATACTCATGTACTCTCATGTAAACTGCGCTTTCTTATCGATGATATAAGGAATGCTACCGAAATAACTTCCCCATCTGGCTTGCCTTATCGTCCCTCTTCGGCGTTGCGACAACAGTTACATAGCTCAGCTATGCGCCTGTTGTTGCGCCTTGAATATGAACGATCATGCGGCGCCAGCTGGTCAACTTATTTCGTCCGTATTCCTAACGTTCTGTTGGCCCATGGTTGCAGCTTTTTTGCTTGTCCACATCAACCAAAAGAATCCAACTAAACCGGCAATGAGCGAGGCGAACAATATTCCGGTTTTGGCCATGATGAGCTCCTGAGGCATCCCTACAAATCCAAGCTCGGAAATGAAGATTGACATGGTGAACCCAATCGCGCCCAAGAAACCGACACCAATAATGTGATGGGTATGGGTTTGGTCAGGAAATTGGGCAATCCCTAACCTGATCGCCAACAGCGAGAGCGCCGAGATACCAACGAGTTTTCCAACTAGCAGACCAAGCATTATCCCCACTGTGATCGGATGACTAAACGTTGCAGTCAACTCATTGAGATGGATAGGTATACCGGCGTTGGCAAGTGCAAACAGCGGGATGATAACAAAGGAAACGGGGATGTGCATGTTATGTTCCAACCGTTCCAGTGGTGTTTCTACCCGTTTTACGCCCTCTTCCAAGGTACGCAATAGGGCGGTCTGTTGTTCGTTGCCGATAAGCTGTGGGGCAGATGTACAATTTTGTTCGAACCGATCCATCAATTTGCGCATAAGCTGGACGAAGCGTTTCGGTTCGTATTGCGGTCGGGCGGGGATAGTCAGCGCTGTAAGAATGCCAGCCAAGGTCGCATGAACTCCCGATTCCAGCATTGCCATCCACAGCAATGTCCCAACGATAAAATATGGTATGGGTTTTCGAATCCCAAACTGATTGAAAATGATTAAAATACCAAACAGCAAGGCCGCGGATCCCAGAGCCTCCCATAGAATCTGCTCGGTATAAAAAATAGCAATCACCATCACCGCACCCAGGTCGTCAACAATAGCCAGAGCAACCAGGAAGGTGAGTAATGTTTTAGGAACCCGATCGCCTAACAAGACGAGTATCCCCACCGCAAAAGCGATGTCTGTAGCCATAGGTACACCCCAGCCACTCGCTCCCGAGCCCCCGAAGTTTAGACTCGCGTAAATCAGTGCCGGAACGACCATGCCACCGATGGCGGCAATGATAGGCAGTAAAGCCTTTTTAGGATCTCTGAGTTCTCCAACTAAAATCTCACGCTTGATTTCCAATCCCACTACAAAGAAGAACAGGCTCATCAGCCCCTCATTGATCCAGTGATGGACACTGTGCTCCAAGCGCCAGCCGCCGATACTGATACCCACTTGTGCTTCAAGGACATGGTGATAAGTAGCGTACATCGCCGTATTGGCAAAAAATAATGCCAACAAGGTCGCTGCGATCAACAATAGACCACCCGCTGACTCATCATGTACAAATCTCTCAAATGGCTCAACAACCCTGTTGAAGTTTTTTTCCCAAGGAGCATAGATATCCTGATCTGGTTTCATTGTTTATTCTCGGTTAGCAGCTATATATCGATCCGTGCGATTAGATCCCCCAACTTGAAAAAGGCTAAAATCCTATTGGACCTACGAAAGGGAGACGGTGGAAGATTTTTTGTTAAAAAGGGAGACGGGACCGATCATATTACAAGTGATTTAATTTACATTAGGCATCCATGCGACTCCGGCACGGCAAGAGATGCATTTTTCAAGACACGCTGTGAATACGTCCTTGTACGCTCGACAGAGGCCATCCTTGGCCTCTGACGGTCTTGAAAAACGCATCCCTTGCCTTGTCCCACCCTTGCTGAAATGTTAAGTAAAATGATCGGTGCCAGGGAGACATTAACATAGAGATAAGTCAAGTTGTTTGGTATTATCAATGCCTTAAGTCTAACCATACCGATTGTTGTTTTCGTATTGGCGTAGGGTGACTCTTCAGCTAACGCCGGATTAGTAGTCACAGTGCGGGAATAATTCCTAGCGTAACGAAAATGATAGATCACAAACACCTATTCACCAAGTTTTACCTCATTCTTGCATTAGGAACCGGTCGGAATAGGCGATCGTAGCGAGGGAAAGACAGTTTGAGGTAGATCTATCGTCGGTATAATTGCTGGTTCTTTAAATTGTAGGTGACTACTCAGCTATCTATAGAATGCCGGGTATGGTAGATGCTTTACAAGACCGTCAGAGGCCAGGACAGCCTCTGTCGAGCGTACAGGGGTAAGGCCTGCGAGCGAAGCAGGACCGCAAAGCGTTGCAGGTATTTACAGCGTGTCTTGTAAAGCATCTGCCATACCCACCTGGGTAGTTACAATTGTAGTATTGTGCTTACTACTCTCTTTTCAATAATGATGGATCGTTTCAGAAAAAACTGAATATGCTCAGTAACGATTCAACAATGTGAAATACGTCACAAATTGATCATTCCTACCCGAAGAAGTAAAAGCTGGGAAAAGCGTAAGAGTTGACACCCTCCTGGTGTTAATTGCTATGCTGCCAAAAAACTTTTTCGGCTAGATAAATTCAAAGATAATTGCAACCCAAAGTTCTTTGAACCCTAACCCACGAGGAGACTTTTTAGAATGACTTATTTTCAACACTGTAAATCCATTTTTACCTCTTTCGGTCAAATACGAACACGCACATTGCTCACTGCCTTCACTGCATTAATCACCTTTGCTCCACTGCATGCGCAGCAGCAGGGTGAAGCAACATCCCAAGCGGGGGTATCGCCGGCCCAGGAAGAACAGCAGCAGGCATTTGAACAGGCTAGGAATGAGTATGTGGCAACGCAGCGGCGACTTGAGCAGATTCAGCGAGATACTATTCAGGCACGCCCCGAGCTTCAAAAGCAAGAGCAGGCTTTCAATGACCTGGTGATTAAGGAAATGAAAAAGCAAGGTCATAGCCCGAAACAGGATAAAGTGGAGATTGAGAAGCTTCAGGAGCAATTGCAGAACAACGAAGTTCCTGATACCAAGCGTGAGGCTTTAATGAGCGAATTCCAGGAGAAAGTGATGGCCTACCGTAAGGCGCAGGGAGAAGCTTTGCAAAATCAGGAAATACAAAAGGCACAGAACGACCTACTGGACGCTATCGTCACCGCTATGAAGGAGCATGATCCACAGACCGATCAGCTTATTAAGCAGATGGCCGAGAAGCGCAAGCAACTTATGAAAATGCCCGGCGCTGCCAGCCAATAAACAATATCGATAGAGCATAAGTAGTGCTCTGTTTTACCTTTTTTCGACCTGTACGGTTAGTTTTAGGGACTTGGAAATAAATGATTTCCCCCTATGACGCCGGAATTTTGTTCGTCTTCAAGGCGCGGTGAAGAGCGCATAGCTGGGACTATGTAACCGAAGCCGCAACGCTGAAGACGGGCAAAAAGACCACTAAGATGGGGATATTATTTGCTTCCAAGTCCCTTAAGACATTGATATTGGAAAGCCTTTTTAGTTGGTGTCCATGGGCTCCCCTTTCCCAAAGAGGAAATCTAATCGTACAAGTCGAAAAACCTACTCAAATTATCCGTGTAGCACGCACTTCAATACCATAGCTAGTTTCGCTTGTGTCGCTATAGTATAGCTTAATTCATTTCCCCCTGTACGCTCGACAGAGGCCTTTCAGCGCTGCGCTATCCTTGCTATGCTTGAAAGTCTAGGATTCGCCCTCCACGGCGAATCCGTTCGGGCGGGAGAAATGTCCACCGGAAATTTCTTTTTATCCGTCTCAACCCTGGCCTCTGTCGGTCTTGAAAAACGCATCCCTTGCCTTGTTTCTCCCCCCTGCTGAAATATAAAGTAAAATGATCGATCCCGATTCCATGTAACTGATTTATCTTATTAAACGTCAGTTTTCTCAGAGCAAATCACAAGTTATTGATTTATAATAAATAGTTAAAGTCCAGCAACGAATACGGACGAAATCAGTTGACCAGCTGGCGCCGTATAATCGTTCGTATTCAACGCGCAATAACAGGCGAATAGCCAGGCTCTATAACTGTTGTTGCAACACCGAAGGCTGGCGAGTAGCCAAGTCAGGTGGGTAAGTTATTTCGATAGCATTCCCAAGGGGTTAGTAACGCTCGTATAAGTCCGATACCGCACGCGATTGACAACTCTGCGGTCTTTCGCTACTTTGCCGTTAATATTGCCCCCCCCCGCAATTGCGTTAATTGCGTAAGTGTTTTTTGCCGTACTTAATGCAACTGCATTCCACTATAGAGAGTCTTGAAAAAATACTTTACCATCGCTGTTATAGTATTACGAGCGTACGAAAACCACTATATCTAGGAGTATGGCCGATTTCTTCAAGACTCTCTATAGTATTGGGATATTTTCATGTGGAGTATTGTTTAGAAGTCTGATCATGCGGCCACCAAACTCGCCCCATCTTCTCATCGTTGACGATGATTTGCGCCTCAGAACCCTACTTGAGCGCTACCTCGAGAAGGAAGGTTGTTCAGTCGACACAGTATCCGGCGGCAAGCAGATGAATAGTGCCTTGACTCAGGGGCGTTATGACCTGATCGTGCTAGACCTTATGTTGCCTGATGAAGATGGTCTAAGCATCTGCAAGCGACTGCGCGGTCAAGGAAATGAAGTCCCCATCTTGATGCTGACTGCCAAGGGCGATGAGATTGACCGTATCATCGGTCTAGAGGTGGGCGCCGACGATTATGTAACCAAACCCGTTAATCCGCGAGAACTATTGGCGCGGATAAGAGCGATTCTGCGTCGCCACACCAGGGACGTGCCTGGGGGACCGGTCAAAACCCAAAAGGAAGTCAGTTTTGGAATTTGCAGGCTGAACTTGAGTACGCGTCAACTCTTTCGAGCTGACCGCGAGATCAGTCTGACCAGTGGCGAGTTCGCCGTACTAAAAGCACTCGTGGAACACCCACGCCGTCCGCTGTCCCGTGATCAGCTCATGAGTCTGGCACGGGGTCGCGATCACGGCGCCTTCGACCGCTCTATAGACGTGCAAATCTCCCGCCTGCGACGGCTAGTCGAACCCGAAGCCAGCAAGCCCCGTTATATTCAGACAGTGTGGAACGTGGGCTATGTATTTATCCCCGACCAGGAGCGCACGTGAACCTGTGGCCCAGTACAACCTTCGGCCGTACGGCATTAGTCATCGGTGCGCTATTAGTTATAGCCCAGAGCGCGGGCTTCGTAGTCGTGAATCTTTACCTTCCAGGCCCTAACCCTAGTCAAATGGCAGCACTTCTGGACAAACACATCAGTGCCCTGGGCGCGGCCCTGCAGGTACTGGATGCACCAGCCAGAGAAGCACTACTCGCACAAATCCCGGAGGGAGGGTTGCGTTTAGAGGGAGAGCCGGAGACCCCCATAGGAAAACGACCCCGGGATTCTTTCGTACGTGAGCTGGAGAGACAGTTGCGTGAGCGTCTCGGTCCAGGGACCGAAATCCTTTTACAAACGAAAGGCAAGAACATGTTATGGGTTCGCGCTCCAGTCAGTGGTGGTTTCTGGATCGGAATGCCGCATGATACTCTGAAGGCACAATTACCCCCGCTCCTACTTATCTCGCTGCTATTGATTACGTTACTAACTATTGGTGGTGCCTATCTGCTCGTTCGTCAGATCAATCGCCCCCTGAGCGCATTGGCCAAGGCCGCGCGAAAACTTGCGCATAGAGGTGGTGGGCAGACGATAACCCCTGCAGGTCCTGACGAGATTCGCGCGCTTGCGCAGGCCTTCAACCAAACCGCCCTCACGCTCGACCAGCTTGAACGTGACCGGGCTTTACTCTTAGCAGGAATATCTCATGATCTGCGCACCCCATTGGCACGACTCGATGTTGCTTTGGAACTGTTGGAAGGCGATGAAGAGCTCAAGGCAGGGGCACGCGAAGACATTCACAACATGGATTCTATCGTTGGGCAATTCACTGCTCTAGCCCGAACTGAGTCCGCAGAACGCGAGATCATCTCGGACCTGAACGAATCGATCCTTAACGCAGTCACCACCATCGAACGCAGTGGCCTACAAGCAACATTAGAACTCGGCAAACTGCCTCCGCTGGCATTCCAACCCCTCGCCATCCATCGAGCCCTAATAAACCTCCTTGAAAACGCCCGGCGCTACGGTCAACCACCCGTTAGAGTTCGAAGCCAAGTGAATGATGGTACTGCCGTGGTATGTGTAATCGACTCCGGGCCGGGCGTACCTGAAGCAGAACTCGAGCGTTTATTGCAACCGTTTATTCGTCTTGACAAAGCCCGCATGAGCCCCGGGACTGGACTCGGACTCGCCATTGTAGCTCGCATTGCCCACGCCCATGGGGGTCAAGTCGTATTGCGAAATCGGCCCAAGGGAGGCTTGGAGGCATGTCTGTACCTTCCCATCAGGACCGGCAACTAGATTCATAGGAGCAAGCAAGCGTTCGCGCACCGGATGAGAAGTCTGGGTGAATGACACCCCGATGAGTATCCATAAAGTCCTGGCGCGCGCGGGAACGAGACAATTTGCCCGAAGATGTGCGTGGTAAAGTGTGCGGCGCCACCAGTTCGACGTAGCAGTTAATTGCAATCTCCTCGCGAACCAAGCGCTTAAGTCGATGGACGAGATTGGTACGTTTACGATAGTCTGATATGCGGCATTGAACCACCAGGACGGTCAGCTCCGATCCATCGGAATCGGGCACAGAGAACGCTAACGCATCGCCTGGCCTTACCTCTGGCTGCTCCTCCGCGATACTCTCCAAATCCTGAGGCCATACGTTGCGCCCATTCACAATGATCATATCCTTGCGGCGCCCCGTGACCACGATACTCTGACCGATACGATAGCCAATATCGCCTGTGTCCAACCAACCATCGGGCGTTAACACTTGAGCGGTGGTTTCATGATCTGCGAAGTAGCCCGACATAACGCTAGGCCCCTTAACAAAGATGCTCCCACTTCGGCGTTCCGGCAGTAAATCACCTCTAGAATCGCGGATCTCAATCTCGCAACCCGGAATTGGAACACCGCAACTGACATACGTATTGACTCGAGTATCCGCCCCTTCAAGGTGGCTAGCTGCGACCGGCAAGGCTTGTTGGCGCGCGCTGAAATGATGAGCATCGATAACATCGATGCTGATACCTTGATTCAGCGGCGCAAAACTCACCGCTAGGGAGCATTCTGCCATACCATAACAAGCGACAAAGGCCTTCTCATCAAAACCACTGGGAGCAAGCCGCCGGGAGAACGTTTCTAATGACGCAGGACGAATCATTTCCGCCCCAACACCGGCTACACGCCAAGCCTTCAGGTCGAATTGCTCAGCCTCACCAGGGCGCAAACGACGTGCACATAGCTCGTAACCAAAGGGAGGACCAAAGGAAATCGTTGCCTTATTCTGAGACATCAATGCTAGCCATTGCCGAGGACGCATCGCAAAGTCACGAGTATCGAGATAATCCACTGAAAGCTGCGATGCCAAGGGAGCAAGCACTAAGCCAACCAACCCCATATCGTGGTAAAAAGGAAGCCATGACATGCAGCGATCACCAGGCCTTAGCTTAACTCCGTGCTCGATGATTCCAGCAAGATTACTCAGTACCGTCTGCTGAGTAATCATCACGCCGCGTGGAAACCGGGTGCTTCCAGATGTGTACTGAATGTATGCGAGATCGTTCGGTTGTGGCATCGACAATTCAACTGGTGATGCTGGAAGCCGCTCATAGGCTGCCGGATCACCCAAAAATACCGACTCGAGCTCCTCACCCGCCGAGCTCAGAAACGGCAACAGCGCCGTTGAGGCCATGGCAGCGCTCGCTCGGCATGCAACCAGTAGTCCTTTCAACTGTTCGATGTATGAGGTGCGATTGCCCAGATTGACCGGTACCGGCAGGGGAACAGGCACCAGTCCCGCATACTGACATGCGAAAAAGAAGCGTAGAAAATCCGGGTTGGTCTCTGCGACTAGCGCGACACGACTACCTTTCTGCAACTGCAAGGACTGTAAACGCAGCGCCAAGTCATAAGCCTGCTCTCTCAATAGGCTATATGGAAGTGATGCGTAGAGCCGGCCTCTTCCGTCGTAGAAGTTATACCCGGTCAAGCCAGTGGCTGCATAATCCAAGGCCTCGGCAAGGCTGACGAAACCTCCAGCACGTAACGGCACTGCGTTTATGGTTGGAGTGGCTTTCATAAAATAAGGCTCCTAGCGAAATACAATAATTCATCGGCTAGCCACCGGCCCTACAACTACCCATGTCGGCTTATGGACTCAGTTGATATAACCTGATGAATATATTAGTTATTTACAAAATTGCACGGATCCCGTTAGAAGCTGTTACAAAACTATTCAGATGGCATATTAAGGCGTTAAAAATCGACTCATAATGCTCATTTACTCTCAGAGTGAACCGCATTTTCTCGTCAATTTTTGCCTTGTCCAGCGCTCAACTGAATAACTGAAAACAGCTGCTCCATCCGATTCAGTCATTTGGCATCCATTCCAACCCGAAAACCCGTGATGTTAGGGCTGGTTATGCTAGGAGCGGAGTGTTAATGGAGTGTTTCTACATTCACTTAGAATGCAACAAGTTGTTGCTAAAGAGCACTTTGGAAACATTTTGCAACATTTAGCTGCATAAAAACAACGACGGGTTTGCGGGAACGAACGGCCGGGATGCCTGTACATCTAACATTCAGCATCTATCACACTGACCCTATTTTTTAGGCAGAAAGGTTAACTTTGAATCGCATTCTTCAAAAAGTTTGGTGAAATGCGATTAAACTGGCAACGCTCCCCTCTTCCGCCACATCGTTTGAAGATGTGAAGCCACCAGATCGAGCCAAAAGCCGAATAGGACAGCATGTCAATCACGTGTCTCATACTCCCATGTAAACTGTGCTTTCTCATCGATTTATGCCCGTTCCGCACTCACCTGAGGGGTCTTAAATCAGCTTCTTAGGAATGCGGACGAAATAAGTTGACCAGCTGGCGCCGCATGATCGTTCGTATTCAAGGCGTGACAACAGGCGCATAGCTGGGCTATGTAACTGTTGTCGCAACGCCGA
>JAAUXY010202524.1_pt1 | contig 14795 bp, 13 predicted proteins | sample 7278121 | NCBI WGS metagenome assembly JAAUXY01 (sample SAMN14350117, study PRJNA611818) | marine sediment metagenome | isolation source: surface marine sediment (1.8m) | place: French Polynesia: Moorea | collected 2018-08 | reverse complement strand
CGCCGCTTGCGCCGGCTCGAGAGGCCCTGCGGGCGTGGACCGGCCAGATCAACTTCTATGTTGAGCACCGTTGGGCTGACGCGCCGGCCCGGCAGAATGCGCTCCTCTGCGTGGAGATCGCTGCCGCACTGCTGCCGAGAGCAGCAATAGCCCTGGCAGGTTTCTGGATCGAGGCGCTGGCGCTTTTCGTGCTGGCCTGGATCCTCGGCGCGATCATCCTGATTTACCTTTTCGCCTACGTCGTTCACCGGCCACACGAGTGGGTCGGGCGCTACGTCGACACGTCAACCATACTGCCGCCCCGATCGCCGATGTTGCGCAGCGCCGTAAACTGGTGCTGGATGTTCCAGAACTACCACTCAATCCATCACCTGTTTCCTCGGGTGCCGTTCTATCGGTACCCGGCGCTCTACGAAGAAATCGAAGCCGTCATGGCGGCAAAGGGCGCGCCGGTCTACAGCCTCTCTCTTCGTGGGGTGGAAGAGGAACCGAGGCTAGTGGCGTAGGGACAAACTCAGTTGGAGTCGCGGACGCCAAACAGATTGGTGATTGCGTCGGTATTCTCACTCTCGGTCCGAATGACCGCGGCCTGGGCCTTGATCTGCTGCGAGTATTTGATCATGTCGAGGAGCTGCTCAGCCAGGTTGACGCCGCCCCGAGCGTCCTGCTCAGCAACGCGGGACACCTGGACCCCGCGCGCCTCGCCGTCAATCGATAACTCTGAAAACTCGGCACGTGATTGCCGGAACCCAGGCGTCGCTACATTCGCGATGTTATTCGCCGTGGTCCGCAATCCGGTCAGTGCTGCGTTGATTCCGCTCAAAGGTATCTGGAATGGCATCTGTGAATCTCCGGGTGATCGATCAGTTTGCGCGTTACATAAGCTGGGGGATGCAATCGTACCTTCGGAAGGAGTGAAGGCCGGTGACAGGGCGAGACTAAATCCATTCGTTCTATATCGGCATGGGGCGAGGGATCTTTAGTCGCACCAAGGGCAATTCTGCGCTGAACTTGCTCGCCACCGTTCTGGGTTACACTGAGGACACTACAAGCAGAGCGGGTAATCCGCTCACGAGTTGCCAGGTTGCGATGAATCGCCCAGATGACATCGGTATCCGACGCGACGAGTCTATCGTCACTGACCGATGTCGGCTTCGCTATCCTGAAGAGTCTGACATCGCGCACATCTGGTCAGCCTCGCAGACCCCGTACTTCAATGATGGCCTCCGTTGGTCGCCTCCGGACGACGTGGCCGAGATAAAAGCACCGTTTCGGGCTGCTCAAGCGCGCTGGTCAACCGGCGAGGAATACAGCTTTGCGATCGAGTCAAAGTCGAATGGCGAGTTTATCGGCTGGATATCGATACGCAGAGAGCCGGAAGAGGGCGTCTGGTCTATCGGGTTCTGGACGCACCCAACCTGGCAAGGTCGGGGATTTGCCGCGGAGTGCGCAGCCGCCGTCGTGAAGTTCGGCTTCGTTCGGCTGAATGCGTCACTGATAACCGCGGCACATGCGCCGTGGAATACGGCGAGTGGCCGTGTATTAAAGCGTATCGGCATGCGATACGTTCGCAGCAATCCGACGGGCTTCAAGAAGAACCGGGAATGGGTCGAGGAACTCGAGTATGAGATTCGGCCTGATTGAACGATTGCGACAAGCGGCCTCGCTACTGCTGGCGGCAGTGTTGCTCAGCAGTTGTGCTTCCCAGCCCCAGGAAACCTACCCGACGCTGACCGGTCGTTTCGCGTCCGAGGCAGATACAAAGCCGCTGATCGCTAGGCGGGCGTTGCTGGGACCGTCCGGTTTCGAGCTCGAGTTTCAACAGGGCGAAACGCTCTACCAGGGCGGGGGTCGACTCGAGTTGAAGCCGCCCGTCGACGATCCTGTCGGCGCTCAGAACGGTCCGCTACTCGTGCCGCTGGAATATTGGCACCCGCTCGGGCAGACGCCGCCGCCGGGCGACGGGAAGCCGGCAACCATCTTAGGCGTCGACGACTGGCGCGTTGTGCGCAATCAATTGTTCGCGTCGTTGATTCCTGTCGGCACGAAGGAAGGCATCGTGATCCATTTCGGGGTCGACGATTATTTTCTTTACTACGACCAGAACGATGTCTTCAGTGTGTCGATTATCGATGAGAAGCCGGGCGCCTACACGATCGCCGCGCGCTATGCGTTCGTCGACCTATTGCCGCTGGGCTTCGATGTTCTGCAGGCCTTCCTCGACGACAAAGGGATTGAGGACTCGCTGATTCTCATCAACACCGGCGACCGGGGCGCCTACTCGTTACCCTTCGTGTTTGTTGACAGGAGCATCCGATCAGCCGCGTTTGTCCGACTTGGCAGCGCCTCGCGCGACTACGTGGGTGGTGGGTCGGGCGAGGCCATGTTTGCAACGGCCGGCCACTTCGTCACCAGCCATACAACGAAGATGATCAGCCGACCGTTCTCATCCGCGCTGCGACTGCTGTTCATGGCGACCGACACGGTTGGCGAAACCCTGCGTATACAACCGACGGGTCTCGCCGATCCGTCCAGGATCCCGCCGCTCTATGTCGGTCCCGGCATGGACCTCGATGAATGGGAGCATGAGCTCGACAAAGTGTCCGATGGAAAACGGACTCGAGGTACCGTTCGCTACCTGATCGATGGCGAAGATTTCTTCACGCGCTTTATCGATGCGGCGTCCCGGGCTGAGAAATCGATCAGTCTCCGCATGTACATCTTCGATAACGACGACTATGCGCTGCGCATCGCCGATATGCTCAAACGGCGTTCCAAGGAAGGCATCGACGTCAAGATTCTGCTGGACGGCCTGGGCACGATCGTCTCGAGGGTCGAGGAGCAGGAGACTCTCCCCGAAGGTTACGTCGGTCCCGCATCGATTCCAGGGTACCTGGAGAGTGGATCCGACATCGATGTGCGCATGGCCGCGAACCCGTGGTTGACCGGCGATCACGTCAAGACGCTAATCATCGATGAGGAACTGGCGTTCACCGGCGGGATGAACATTGCGCGCGAGTATCGCTACGACTGGCACGACATGATGATTGAGCTCGAGGGTCCGGTCGTTAATCGCATTCAATTCGAATTCGAGAAGGCCTGGGCGCACGCCGGCATCTTCGGCGACCTGGGCTACTTCGTTCGACGGATCGGTCCGAAGCCGCGTCGCGCCAGCGATATCGGCGATCCGATGCGCCTGTTGTTTACGCGCGCCGACGACCCCCAGATATTTCACGCGCAGCGACGCGCCGCCAAGCGAGCCCGCAAGTACATCTACGTGCAAAACGCCTATTTCACCGACGACGCGATGTTGTATGAACTCGCGCAGGCAAGGATGAGGGGCGTCGATGTACGCGTGATCATGCCCCTGGTTACCGATCGTGGGGCGATCACGAAAAACAACGCGCTCGCCGCCAACGCGCTGCTCGAACACGGCGTGCGAGTGTTTATCTACCCGGGCATGTCGCATGTGAAAGCGGCTGTTTTTGACGGCTGGGCCTGCCTGGGGTCGGCCAATCTCGATCGCTGGAGCTTGAAGCTCAACAAGGAACTGAATATCGCAACGTCTGAACCCGACGCAGTGCGGCGGCTCGAGCAAGAGCTGTTCGAGGCCGACTTCGAGCGGTCCGTCGAGTTGACCGAGCCGTTTCCCGAGCGGTGGTCGGACTACCTGCTCGAGCTGGTGGGTGACTACGTTTTCTAGTACCGGACAGTCGCCACGCCGAAAATTGGCTTCTCTGTCGCGTCGCTATTTCAGCTCCCTGACCGACAGCATCGTGACTCGTTGTCGATCGGCACGCAGCACCGTCAGTTTGTAGCCCTTCCATTCGATGGAATCGCCGACGGCCGGAATGTTCTCGAGCGTCTCGGTGATCAGCCCGCCGACCGTCGTAACGTCATCCTCAGGCTGCCAGGCGATTCCCAGCGCTGCTGACAATTTGCGCAGGTCGACATTGGCCTTGACGTACATCGCGCCGTCTTTGCGCTCGACGATGTCCTTGGACGGTTGGTCGCTCTCGTCGTAGATCTCGCCGACGATTTCCTCCAGCACGTCCTCCATCGTCGCGATGCCCTTCACGCCGCCATATTCGTCGACAATGATCGCCATGTGTCGGTGGCTCTCCTGGAAGCTGCGGAGCAGGCGAATCAAACTGAGGCTCTCGGGTACCACGAGTGCGTCCTTGCGCAGCGATTCCCAGTCGACCGTCTCGCTGTCGTAGGCCAGCTTCCAGTGCAGCAGTTCCTTGACGAGGACGACGCCGGTGACGTCGTCGAGTTCCCCGGTTGGTGTGTACGGGAAGCGGCTGTGCCCGGTTTCACGAACCAGCGCCAGAGCCTCATCGCGGCTCATCGTCCCGGACAGGAACTGGACTTCTTCTCGAGGCAGCGTGACGTCGCTGGCCTTGAGGTCCGCGAGGTGCGTTGCGCCTACGATCATGCCGGCCGTGCGATTGCCGACGACGCCCTCGCTCCTGCCGAGCGACGCCAGCAGGCGGATTTCTTCGGGAGAAGTGACCGGCACGTCGGAGCCTGCGCGCAGCGAGCGCGAGATTCTCTCGCTGACGACGACGAGCGGGTGGAGCAGGATTGTCAGCCAACGGATACCGTGTGCGACAGGCGTCGCCAGTCTCGGTGCATACGAGACGCCCAGCGTCTTCGGGATAATCTCGGTGAACAGCAGCACTGCGAGCGTGAAGATGATCGTGAACAGCCACAGCGTGCCTGCGTCGAAGACGTTGGCATAGCTTGCGCCGGCGACTGACGCGCCGACGGTGTGCGCCGCCGTATTCAGAATCAGGATGGCGGCGATGGGGACGTCGATGTTTTCCTTGAAGTTTCTCAACAACGCGCCGGACCTACGGCCGTCGTGCGTCAGTTTTTCAATCTGCGGACGCGTGACGGAGAGCAGCACGGATTCGAAGATTGAACACAGGAACGAAACAACGAGTACGACGCTGACTGCGATGACAAAGAGCAGCATGAAAGCTCCACGTGAGGCAAATCCGACAGTTTAGCGGTTCGTGGCAGTTCATTGCAGGCGAATGCACAGACTGTCAGGCCCTACAGTCCCTGATCGCTAGAATAGGGGAGTAGCGCCCGTCGACATTGACCGGGAGGCGACGTATGCTGATCGTCAGGGGAAAGGGGATTTTGGTGCAGGAATCCGATCGTATCGGCCGGCCATCACGCCGTATGCAGGCGGCCTTGGGCGTGCTCGCCGTTTCTGCCGGGGTCTTGCTTGGCGTCGGCGGATTCACCTTCCTTTATGCCGAAGGCTTTTCCTACTTAAGCGACGACCCAGAAGTCTGCGTCAACTGCCACATCATGCAGCCGCAGTACGACTCCTGGCAGAAAGCGAGCCACCACACAGCGGCGAACTGCGTGGACTGCCATCTCCCTCACGATTTTTTCCGAAAGTACCTGGCCAAAGCCGAGAACGGTTGGCATCACTCGAAGGCATTTACGACGCAGGACTTTCATGAGCCCATCATGATCAAGGGGCCGAACGCGACGATACTGCAAGAGAACTGTCTTGCCTGCCATGCGGACCTCGCTCACGAGTTGGTCGTCGGAGTCAACGGAACCGAGGATGATGTTCGATGCGTGCACTGTCATTCAGACGCAGGGCACGGCGAGACCACAGGGCTTGGCGGGCCCGATTTCACAGCTTACACAAAGGACCAGGAACGATGATCAGGAATCAACGTGGATGGACATTGAGTACCGTGATAGTCGCGGTCGTTGTAGTCGCTATCGCGTCGGCTGCGGTCACGGCATTGCTTGTGAATATTTTTGAGAGAAAGAGCGAAGCTCGGGAGCCGTACGTTCGGCTGGTCGAGGTTACGGAGGATACGACCGATCCCGCGCAGTGGGGAATAAACTGGCCGAAGCAATTCGATACGTACAAGAGGACGGCTGAGGCGACTCGGACTCGCTTTGGCGGGCACGGTGGTAGTGAGGCGTTGCCCGAGCAAAAAATTGAGCGTGACCCGTGGCTGAAGCGCATGTTCCTGGGCTACGCGTTTTCGATCGATTACAGGGACAGGCGCGGTCACGCGTACATGCTCGTCGACCAGGAACAGACGGAGAGGCAGACCAAACCGCAAACGGGTTCTTGCCTGCATTGCCATGCCTCGATCATGCCGCTGTACCGGGAGCTCGGTGACGGCGATGCAGTGGCGGGGTTCGACAAGAGCTACCAGTATTCCTACAAGGAACTGAACGCAAAACTCCACGACATGGGGCACGGGCATCCGGTGTCGTGTGTCGACTGTCACAGCCCGGACACCATGGCGCTTCGTGTCACTCGACCTGGCTTCGTGTTCGGTATCCAGGCGCTGGCGGAAGGGGATGCGCCGGTGCCGCATTTGCCGACCGTGCAGAAATGGCGTGAAGGTCCACGGGACGCACCGTACGACCCCAACGTCGATGCGAATCGTACGGAGATGAGGAGTTTCGTCTGTGCGCAGTGCCATGTGGAATACTATTGTGCCTCCAATATGAAACTGACGTTTCCGTGGGGAGAGGGCCTGACTGCCGACAACGTCGAATCATTCTGGAACAACATAACGTTCGACGACGGCCAACGTTTCTTCGACTACAGGCACGCCGAGAGCGGTGCCGAGATTCTCAAGGCACAGCATCCTGAATACGAGCTGTGGAGCCAGGGTATCCATGCACGAAGCGGCGTCTCCTGTGCTGACTGCCACATGCCTTATCAAAGAGATGGTGCGACAAAGGTCTCCGACCATTGGGTTCGTAGTCCCTTGCTTAACGTCAATCGTGCCTGCCAAACCTGCCACCACTTCTCAGAGGATGAGATTCTCGCGCGCGTCGACTCGATACAGCAGCGAAATTTCGATCTGCTTCAGCGCGGTGGCGCTGCGCTGATGGATCTTCTCGATGCTATCGAGCAGGCCAAGGCCGAAGGCGCGACGGCGGAGGACCTGAAGGACGCCTTGGAAATGCAGCGGAAGGCGCAATGGCGCCTGGACTTCATCGCCGCAGAGAATTCGATGGGATTCCACGCGCCTCAAGAGGCGGCCCGAGTCCTGGGTGAGGCGGCCGACTACGCTCGCCAGGGTCAGGTTGCGGCATTGGAGTGGCGTAAGAGATTGACTGCCGGTCGTTGATCAACCGATAAGTTGTCCGACCTGCAAGCGGAGCCTGCAGGCCATGACGGTTCGAACGGGTTCAGTCCTCGACTTTGCTGAGTACCAGGTCGTCGAAGAACACGCCCTGTGCGACGTTGGAGCCCGTGTAGTCAACGTAGAGCGTGAACGCGTGCACGACTGCGGTTCCTTCCGGAGCCGTCGCGATGCCGGTGTCGAGCATGATCCACTCATCGACCGCTGAATTTGTGTCGATCTGGTTGGACGTCTTCGCCTTTGAGACCTTGCTTCCAGCCGTTTCCACGGCGCCGAGGTCTTCGCCTTCTGAATCGAAGAAGGAGATCTGCAGGATGCCGAATGCGGCGCCCTCGAGTTTCGCCATTGCCAGCCCGTAGCCGGTCAGCTGAAACTTCGAGCCGGGTTCGGCGGGGAGTTCCTGGTAGCTGCCGGACACGGTGCCGACGAATCCAGGCGGGTAGGGCACGGTGCGGCTGTAGCCCCAATTGAACATCGCACGGTCGCCACTGCGTGATTTGCCTTTCGAGAATCGACTCTCCTTAAACGTGCGCCATCCACCCTCTCCTTCGGACACTTGTTCATCGAACCCCGGGTCCTTGAGGAGGTTGTGGCTATCGGACAATGCGAGAGGCGAGGCGAGCAGGAAAACTGCTGCGATGCCTGCCGCCGAGTGAGCCGTTGCGTTTCTTATCATTGCTTTGTCCCCCCTGGGTCCGGTGACCACAGCATGCGCGCGATTGCACTTTCGTACTCCTGTCAAAAATAGCGCTCAGGAGCACAGTTGTCGACTGCGGCACATGCCTATCGCCCGTGAACGAAGGCGGCTGAGGACTGCGTTCTATGGGTCCACCGAGCCAGCTTCCTCGACCTGGCGTTGCAATGCAGCGATCGCCATCCCGGTGGCGGCTTTAAGCATGTCTTCGCGTGCCTCTTCCGACGAATCTGTAGCATGCAGATTCGCGTCCACGAATATCTGATGATGTGAGTTCAGCAAGAACGAGAACATGTCGTGGCCCTCGCGATCGATGATGTAGCACTCGACGCCGAAAACGTCCTGGCCGGCGGGAACGAGGATCTCCATCACCATCAGGTAGTCCGCATCGGTCTTGTAGCCTGCGAGGTTCTGGCGGACGGTACTCAAGCCGTACTGGAACAGGTTCCACTGCGAGTCGTAATGCAGGCGGCCGAGGTCAACCCGCTTGTTGGCAAGCTTCGCGTTGGTAAGGCCGCTATCGTTGAGCATTGAAACTGCGAGTTGTTGCGACGCGTAGGAATACGCCGTCCTGCGTTCACGACGGACCAGCGTTGGGACGACGGCAATCGTTGCAGAGTCGAGCGAGTCGAGAAACGCTGCGGCGTTTTCATTCTCGGGCCGATAGCCTGGGGCCGAGGTCGTTGGCCCTTCATCCAGTGCGTGTAGCGGGGCGACGATCAGCAGAAGACTAATCAGCGAAACCAGGAGTTTTGTCTTTGGGTATGAACGAGTATCCATGATCCACCTCCTTCATAAGTCATGGGGGCGCTCCTGCCGGCGTTGTATAGGCAGAATCCCGTAGCGAATTGCGTCGCCGACAAGCGGTGTCGGGGCCCGAGGGCGCCACGAAGTGGTGCTCCAAAGTCTTTGCCGGTATGGTCTCAGCTCCAGCCGTGCTGATAAGAAAAGGCCACGTTTGTAATGAGCCAGGCAAAAGAACCCACGCTGCTACACGCCCTGATCCCCGTCCTCTCGCTCATCGCGATGCTGTTCCTGTCGGTGAAACTGTTCGGATCCGATTCGTCTTACGGTCCCAACCAGATCGTGCTGACGCTGGCGGCGGCGATTGCTGCCATCATTGCCATCCAGAACGGTCATCCCTGGAGCGAGTTGCTCGACGCGATCGTCGATGGCATCAGCACATCGATGGCGGCGGTTTTGATCCTGTTGTCGGTTGGCGGTCTGATCGGTACCTGGCTCATGGCGGGCACGGTGCCGGCGCTAATTTTTTACGGCCTGGAGATCCTGAGTCCGCAATGGTTCTATGCCGCTGCATGCGTCATCTGTGCAATAGCCGCACTGTCGACGGGCAGTTCCTGGACGGTTGCCGGCACACTGGGCGTGGCGCTCATCGGCGTGGCGATGGGTCTCGGACTGTCGCCGGCGATCGCGGCGGGTGCGATCATCTCCGGCGCCTATTTTGGCGATAAGATGTCGCCGCTGTCCGATACGACCAATCTCGCGCCGGCGGTTGCAGGCACGGACCTGTTTACTCACATTCGTCACATGGTCTGGACGACGGCGCCGTCATTTGCCATTGCGCTCGTGCTGTTTGCGGTGATCGGTCTCGGTGTCGAGGATGGTGCGTCGACGGATTCACTACAGGCCTTGAAGCTTGCGCTCGATGATGCGTTCAACATTACGCCGTGGGCGCTGATACCGCTGGTCGTGGTCTTTTACATGGCGTTCAAGAAAGTGCCGCCACTCCCTACCATTCTGTTCGGCGCATTGTTTGGTGGTTTCATGGCGTTGGTGCTGCAGCCGAACACGGTACTGGCCTTCGCGGACTCACCGGAACTCACTCCGGCCCTGGCGATGACGAAGGGCGTCTGGCTCGCACTTGCAGACGGATACGTGTCGAACACCGGCGTGGCCGAGGTGGACGACCTGCTGTCTCGTGGTGGCATGAGCAGCATGTTGGTCACCATCTGGCTGATCCTGTCGGCGATGGCCTTTGGAGCGGTGCTGGAAAAGAGCGGCATGCTGATGCGCCTGATTCAATCCGCCCTGTCCGCGGCGAAGACGACCGGTTCGCTTTTTGTCACGGTGATCCTGTCCTGCATCGGCATCAACATCGTCGCCGCCGATCAGTACATTGCTATTGTGCTGCCGGGCAAGATGTACAAAGCGGAGTTCCAGCGCCGGGGGCTCAAGCCGAAGAACCTGTCTCGCGTGATCGAGGATTCCGGCACGCTGACGTCGCCGCTGGTGCCCTGGAATACCTGTGGCGCCTACATGGCTGCAACACTGGGTGTCGCCACGCTGGCCTACTTGCCCTTCGTTTTCTTCAATTTGATCAACCCACTGGTCTCGGCCATCTACGGCATTACCGGATTCACGATAGAACGCATGGACGAGGAGATTTCGGAGGACGAGGCGGCGGTCGGTATCAGTCAGTAGCCAGTCCTGCGCTCAGTCCAGCAACGTGCCCAGCGAGATCGTGGTAGCGCTTCCGCCTGACTCGCTCGACTCGCCTATCCCCCACGACATTCCAGCAGAGTAGGGCCGCGCGTCGCGGTGGCCGCAGGCTCGTAGTTCAGGGTGGCGAGGTCCAGCACGTGCAGGCCCATGGCGGGGAAGCTCAAGTCACGGACGCGATGCGGCGGCGAGAACTGCTCTCTAACCAGCCCAGGTCCCTCGAAAACGAGGTATCTGCCACCCGGGGAGATACTGCTGCGCGGGAAGGGGAGCGCCGCGTTAGGCATGCAGTTCTGCGTCGTGCAGGCCAGCGGCCGCCATTGCACGCGGGCAACGGCATCGTCGGCGAGTCGCACGATGTCGATGCTGCAGCCTGCCCTGGCTGGGGTCGACAGCAGATAGCCAGCCTTGACCGAATCGGAGGCCTGGCCCGCCGCGATGCCTTGTTCGAGTCGGGCAGCCCGATCCGCTGCCGCTTCGAGGCCGGCGAGAAAAACCTCGACCACATTCGCGGCGCTGCTGGCAAAGTTCGCCAGGGCAGCGTTGCGTTCGAACGCGTGGCGAGCCTCGGTGGCTGCGATTTCCGTCTCAAGCGTGGCGATTGACAGGTCGTTGTAAGCATTCGCGAGTTCCCGGCCTTCCTGCGCTATTGCGTTGGGTGAGCGACGCGCGTTGCGAGCGCTCTCGCGATATTCCTCAAGGGTTTTTTCCAGCTCCCGCCGGCGCGCCTCGGTACCGGAACCTGGCACATCGGCACCATCGCCGATATAGCCAACGCGCAGCCCGTTGAGCACCGAGGACGGGTCAAGTGCCGGGTCATCCGGCTCGGCCACGGTGTCCACGAGGGCGACAAGGTCCATATCGGCTGAGAGGGCGCTCGCCATCGCGCGGTGTTGAGCCGCCGATCCAAAGGCGACGGGAGCGCGGCCGGCGATCGTCTCCCTGGGATAAGCGAGTGGTGTGAAGCTCGGGTTGCGGCCTGCAAGGTCGAATCGATAGCGACCGTAGGGACTTAGCACATCGACATCTTGGTCGGTCACGCGAAGACTCACACCTTCGTTGATCCGTTGCCGGAGCACCTCCGGCAATTCGCGAGTCGCGATACGCTCGCCGGTGTCGAGCTCTCTGAGCGTGGCGATTCCGCCACTCACGTAACTGAACGATCTCGCTCCCAGGAAAAGGGCGGATTCTGTTGCCGCTTCAAGGTCAAGGCTCCATTGCAATCGTCCATCACGATCCAGTCCGACAAGGCCGTCAACGACGTTACGCGCCCGTCGTCGACTGGATTTCTTCGACATGGCGGCAACCATTGTGACGGGATGGGAGTAGATGGCTGTGAACAGGCGTCCTTCCCCGGGGGCGCTTCGACCGAGAATCGTGCCGCTCGTGCGCTCGAATAGGATCAAGCGATCCGGGCTGTACACTCCGATCCGGTCACCAAAGGTAATCGTGCCCCGGATCGTCGATGGATCCATCGACGTCTTAACCGACCAGATCCGTTCACCATCGTCCACGGCATACAGGCTGACTGTTTCGCCGTCCGCAATCAGCAGCTGATCCGTTAGCGTCTCGGCAAAGACGTCGGACGACAATCGAATACGCCACCGCTCCTTGCCGTTCCTCAAGTTACGCGCGACAACGGTGCCTTTTTTCTTGCGGCGTTCGATCGTGACCGCGAGGTCGTGCAGCGGTGTCGCCATCAGGCGCGTCGCCGTTGGCAGGCGCTTCCGCCACAGCACATCGGCGGGCTGCAGCGTAAAAGCGGTCAAGTGGTAGCCGGGATCGTTTCGCCCATCGATCACGCTCGCAAGCAGGACCGCGCCGTTACGTGTAACGCGGGTTCGATCGGCACCACTGGAGCGCGGAATCTCGATGAGTGCTGCGCCCCGCTCGACGTCGTAGATTGTCAGCGGCCCCTGAGACAGCCCCCGTTTGTTTTTCTGGAAGGCGCCGACAGCCACCGTCGTTGGCCCGATCCACTGCAGTGTGTCGAGTTTCGCACCGCCGAGCTCGGCAATCCGGCGCGGAGGCGGTTGTTTGAAGCGCGGCGGCGGACTCTTGAGGGCTTGCTGATACGGGTCGTTCGACGCGACCTGCGCCAACGCTGGATCCGCCAGTATCATCAACCCGGCGACCATTACCGCGATAAGCAAGGACCTGCTTTTGCGATCGTTCATCGGGACGCACGACTCACGACAAGCTGTCTGCATCGGACCGGCAACGCTCGACCGTTTTCGACAGTAGGGTGAGCACATTGTCGCCGGTGATACCGTTTTCAGCATAGCTGGCCTTGATGGAGGCGACCATCGAGGCAACGGTCGCATCCTGCGCCGTGTCGCGCGACGATAAACCCAACGTCCGGTTGAGCTCGTCGCGAGCGTTATGACGGTAGGCGAGCGCGATATCCAGGTCGTCGAGCGGTGAGCCCGGCTCGACGTCGAGGCCTTGTGCGTCGGCCTGGTCGAACGCTGCGCCTAATGCTGCCTCATACTGCTGAGATGTCGACGCATTCGCGACGCCGGCGAGTCCGGGTGCGTTGGCCACCGCGGCCAGCTCCAGCATAGCGGCACAGGACACGGCGCCTTCGAGTGGCGATCCAAATTCAGCAGCTGACTTCGAGTCGATAGTCAGCGCGTTTAGTGTCCCGGTGCAGGCCGGTGTTGCAGCCGCTGCAAAGACGACAAGCACAAGCTTCATTGATAGTAAGGTTTTCATTGCGCGCCTCCTGTCCGGGCGCCGGCACGAGCCGTGTTGTCCGCGGCGCCGGCTCGTGCCGGACGGGCTCCCGCTACGGTGTTATGCCGTGTTCGTCGGCGTAGGACAGGCAGCGCTCGTGGTCCGGGGATGCCAGCATGGCGGCCATGTCGCTGGACATCACCGTGTTGAACTCGCCGGTGTACGACAGCTGCTGCTCGGCCGATAGCGGCGGATCCAGCGTTGCGATCTTCGCCGAGAACGCGTCGGCATACCCTTTCGATGCCGTTACCGCCGCCCCTATCTCCTCTTTGGACAGGCCGAAGATCGTTTTCACCATCCCGGTGTCCAGGCCGGCAACGGCCTCTGGGATCGAGTCGTAGGCCGTCAACAGGACCATGCAGTGCAGGTAGGTCGAAGCCGGCTCCTCGAACGCGGTGGTGTTGCCGATTTTTTCGGCGAAAGAGCCCGCGTTCTGTGCGGTAGCGATGCTGCCCAGGCTCGCGATTATTGCGACGGAAAGTAGGCTGGTTCTTGTGGACCGCGGCCGCCTTCGCGACTGGCCGCGGCGTGGATTCAATATACTCATGGTTGCTCTCGCCTCCTGTCTGCATTGCGTTCTACAACCCGTACAGATTGCGGGCCCGCCGCGCGGCTTGCCTTACGATTGCCTTACCGTTGACTTACTCTTTACGTGCAACGTGGCTCGAATACAGCAAGCCATTCCTATTGCACGGCCCGATTGCACGGCGAGCCGCGATTACCGTATAATCCCGGCCCTGCGCGGTGGTGGGTTTACGAGTTTGCCCGGCTTAGTTGAAGGGTCAGCACCTCCGCTACCAAGCTCTTGGTAGAACTGAAACCCCCACAGAGGGGTTTTTTGTTGCCTTGCAGGCGACACACCGCGCGTTGATAGGAATGGGCCATTGGCCCATTTTTTTGTTTTGGAACAAAGGCTTAGAGTTTCAGATGACGTCGGATGAACTGCTGGAATTGCTGGAACCGAGCGTCGAACGTCTGGGCTACGAGCTTGCCGACCTGGAGGTGAAACTGGGCGGCAAGGACGGTGTGCTGCGGCTATTCATCGACAAGCCGGACGGCATCGATCTCGACGACTGCGAGAAAGTCAGTCATGCGGTGAGTGCGCTCTTAGACGTCGAGGATCCGTTGCCCGGCCAGTACAACCTGGAGGTTTCGTCGCCAGGTTTGGACAGGACACTGAAGAAAGTTGAGCATTTTCAACGTTTTACTGGCGAAACGGTGAAGATTCAGATGCGCTTCCCGATTGAGGGGCGCAAGCGGTTTCGGGGCACTTTGGAGTCCTCGGACGAAGAAAACATCGTGGTTTTAGTGGACGGCCAGTCGCATACGTTGCCGATAGCAACGATCGACACCGCCCGGTTGGTACCCGAACAGGTGTAAGCCTCAAGGGCATTGGAGTTTCAGGTAATGAGCAAAGAAATGTTGATGGTCATCGACGCCGTGTCGAATGAGAAGGGTGTCGAGAAAGACATCATCTTCGAGGCGATGGAAGCGGCGCTGGCGCAGGCAACCCGACGCAAGCACGGCGGCGAGATCGAGGTTCGGGTGTCGATTGACCGGGAGACGGGCGACTACGACACGTTTCGTCGCTGGCTGGTATTCGATGACGCATCCACTGAGCTCGAAGAGCCCGATCGCGAACTTCGCATGATCGATGCCGTCGACATCGACGAGAGCGCTGAGCCCGGCGGGTTTGTCGAAGAGCCGATGGAGTCTGTCGAATTCGGTCGTATCGCCGCCCAGACCGCCAAGCAGGT
>JAAUXY010116197.1_pt1 | contig 14797 bp, 12 predicted proteins | sample 7278121 | NCBI WGS metagenome assembly JAAUXY01 (sample SAMN14350117, study PRJNA611818) | marine sediment metagenome | isolation source: surface marine sediment (1.8m) | place: French Polynesia: Moorea | collected 2018-08 | reverse complement strand
GTCGCTATCGCCATCAGGACCACAGTCGTCACCGCGGCAAGCTGGAAGGAGAGAAGCAATGGGCCGATGCCGTTCACGCATTCGGCTCCGGCAAACGATACCCCGCCCTCTCGATTACTCGGCGAGCCTCATCGCTGGCGAGGAATTCAACAAACTGCCTGGCCAGGGGAGCATGTTTCCCTCGCTGCAAAAGGATTACCTGTTGCTCGATCGGGGAGTGCATCTCCTGCGGCACGCGCCAGCTGCAGGTGGCGTCCGGCAGAACCGGGTTCAAGGTCATCGAACCGGCAACAAACCCGAGCGACGCGTTGCCCGTCGAAACGAAGTGCAGTGTCTGAGAGACGTTTTCGCCGATGACCAGCGACGGTCGCAGGGAATCCCAGAGATCGGCCGCGACAAGAAACTGCCTGGCGGCCATTCCGAAGGGTGCGGTCTGCGGGTTGGCAATGGCGAGTTTGCGCCTGCCGAGGCGCTGCAACGCTCCGCGGCAATCTTCGCTCTCGAAAGCCGGATCGCGTGACCAGAGCACGAGAGTGCCAATCGCGTAAGTTCTGCGCGTACCGCTGACACCGTCGCCCGATTCCTCGAGTCGGCGCGGCCTATCGGCGTCCGCCGCGAGAAAGACGTCGAACGGAGCGCCGTTGACGATCTGGCCATAGAGCTTGCCGGTGGACCCGGCGCTGATGCGAACGTCGGCACCCGTTTCGGCCCGAAAGATCGATGCGAGCTCCCGGGCCGTCGTCTGGAAGTTGCTGGCAACCGCGACGGTGAGTCGCTGCTCTCCGCACGCCAGCGCAGGGAGTAGCACAAGAAACGAAAGAACAAGTTGCCGGGCGAGCATCGCCCAGACGATAGCGAACGGCGAGTCGTTACGCGAGCTTTGCTTTCAGCTGGCGCCGATACGCGTGCAGCAGCGGTTCGGTGTAGCCATTCGGTTGCTCACATCCCTTGAACACGAGGTCACAGGCCGCCTGGAACGCAATGCTGTCGTCGAAGTCGTCGCTCATGCGCATGTAGCCCGGGTCGCCAGCATTCTGCTCATCTACCACAGCCGCCATGCGCTTGAACGTCTCCATTACCTGCTCGCGGCTGGTTACGCCATGCAACAGCCAGTTCGCAATGTGCTGGCTCGAGATTCGCAAAGTCGCGCGGTCTTCCATGAGGCCAACGTCATTGATGTCCGGCACCTTGGAACAGCCGACGCCGTGATCAATCCAGCGTACGACATAGCCCAGGATTCCCTGCGCATTGTTGTCGAGTTCCGCCTGGATCGTTTCCGCATCGAGTTCGGACGGATCGCCGAGCGGCGGTGTGAGAATATCGGCGATGCTCGCAAACTCGCGCGAAGCCAGCTGTTCCTGCGTCTCCCGCACGTCCACCGCGTGGTAGTGCATTGCATGAAGCGTTGCCGCTGTCGGTGATGGCACCCACGCGCAGTTCGCGCCCGCCTCGGGGTGCGCCTGCTTGGTGTCCATCATCTGCAGCATTTCGTCGGGCTTGGGCCACATGCCCTTGCCGATTTGCGCCTTGCCGGGCAACCCGCAGCGGATGCCGACGTCGACGTTCCAGTCTTCGTACGAATTGATCCAGGGCTGCGCCTTGATCGTCTCTTTCGGAAGCACCGGGCCGGCCTGCATGCTCGTGTGGATTTCGTCACCGGTACGATCGAGAAAGCCCGTATTGATGAAGACGAGGCGCTCCTTCACGGCACGGATGCACTCCTGCAGATTGACCGTCGTGCGGCGCTCCTCATCCATAACGCCTACCTTGAGCGTGTTCCTCGCGAGGCCGAGGCCATCCTCGACCTTGGCGAACAGCTTGTCTGCAAACGCGACTTCGTCGGGGCCGTGCATTTTGGGTTTGACGATGTAGACGCTGCCCGAGCGACTGTTGGGCAGGCGACAATCCTGCAGCTGGTTGGCCTGTGCGCAAGCGGTGGTCACCACAGCGTCCAGCATGCCCTCGAAGATCTCCTCGCCGTTTTGGTCCAGTACCGCGTCCGTCGTCATCAGGTGACCGACGTTGCGCACCAGCATCAGGCTGCGACCCGGCAGGACCAGCGGCTTGCCCTCGACTGACGTGAAAGCGCGGTCCTTGTTGAGGCGACGCGTCATCTCGCGTCCGCCCTTGTCGAACGTTGCCGCGAGCTTGCCCTGCATAAGCCCGAGCCAGTTGCGATAAACGCCGACCTTGTCTTCCGCATCGACTGCGGCAACGGAATCCTCGCAGTCCTGGATCGTTGTGATCGCCACTTCGAGGACGATATCCGAGACGTTTGCGGCGGCTTCACGGCCAACCGGATGATCGGGGTTGACCTGGATTTCGATGTGCAGGCCGTTGTTCACGAGCAGGTAGGACCGTTTGTCGCCATCGGCCGAGTACGCCGTGAACTGGGCCGGGTCCTTGAGGCCGGTCTTGCTGCCATCGGCAAGCGTGGCGACCAGCGTTGCCGGCCGCGCCGAGGTGTCGACGTCGTATCCCGCGACATCGGTGTGGGACCCGCTGGCAAGCGGGGTCGCGCGATCGAGGAAGTCCGCGGCGTACGCTATGACGGCGTCACCGCGGATGGGGTTGTAGGATTTGCCGGGCTCGCGCCCATCGCCGGACGAGATGACGTCAGTGCCGTACAGCGCATCGTACAGGCTGCCCCAGCGCGCGTTGGCGGCGTTCAGGGCGAACCGGGCGTTGCTGACCGGAACAACGAGCTGCGGACCCGCGACCTCCGCGATCTCGGGGTCGACACCGGCCGTTTCGATGTCGAATGCATCGCCGGCTTCCTGCAGGTAGCCGATGCTCTTGAGGAAGTCGACGTATTCGCCCCCGGAGAGATCCTCACCGAGGTGCGCGCCGTGCCACTCGTCGATCTGCTGCTGCAGAAGATCGCGCCGCGCGAGCAACGCACGGTTTTCTTCCGTGAGGTCGTTGACGACGGCTTCGAGCGCGCCCCAGAACCGCGCTTCGTCAATGCCGGTCGCCGGCAGCAGTTCATCCGCAACGAAATGGTGAAACAGTGGATCGACACTGAGCGTGCCAACCGTGATCCGATCGAGACAATTCAAGCCCTGCACAGCCATGTTCTGCTACGTCCTCTTCGCTCGCGTTTGGGGATTTCTTACCTGTTGGGGCGCGTGAATACTAGTTTAATCTGTGTTAAATTTTCACAGCAAGAATTTCACATTGTCAATTTCACTGAAGCTGCCATGTCAAAACCTCGGGGCATACGCCGAAAGGCCCATTTTCTCGGCACCAAGATCAAGTCGCTGCGCAAGCGTAACAATCTGACGCTCGAAGATTTATCGGTTCGCTGCGTGCAAATCGACGCCGAGGCCGGTCCGTCCGTGTCCTATCTGTCGATGATCGAGAACGGCAAACGCGTCCCGTCCGAGCGGCTACTGCAGATCATTGCCGAGATCTTCCAGAAGGACGAAGCCTGGTTCTATGACGAATCGCTGGAAGATGAGGCGATCGACACTGCGCCGGCGGCGGCCGTCATGGGCATGCCGCTCGAACCCGGCTTCCTGTTCTCGGAGAATCTGCTGCAGCTCGCGATTCCCGAGCTGCTCGCCCAGACGGGCACGACGGGGCGCCAGTTCGCGCACCTGTTGATTCGGGCTCACCAGGAATCCAACAAAAACCGTTTTCCGGACCTCGAGCGCGCCGCCGAGAGCATCGGCAGGAAAGTCTTTCCGCTGCGCGAGGACGATATCTTCAAGATGGCGGATCGACTCGGCCTCAAGATCCACTGGTTCGACAGGACTTCGGTCAAGGACCGCGGCGATATGGACCGGCCGCTGAACATGCTGGTCCGGTCCTTCTTCGATGCGCCCAACAACATCTACCTGAACAGCATGCTGCAGGATAATCCGTCGCGGCTGAAATACGACCTTGCCAATCACATCGCGCACAAGGTTTTGCACGATGGCGATGGCGCCCGGGCGCCGCAGGTGTCCGGCGGCCGTGTGTCGGGCCGGCGCCATGATGCCGATTCGCCGAACATGGACGCCAAGGACATCCTGTACGCGTGGCGCGACTTCGAGTGCAGCTATTTTGCGGCAGCGCTGCTCGCACCCAAGACACCGTTCCGGCAGTTTCTCGCGAAGAATCAGTATCGGATCAACGTTGGCGACAAGGTCGACCTGACGACAACGCTCGTTATGCGTCGTATGCCGAGTGTTTCACCTTATCCGCACTGGCATTACTTCGACGCCTACCCGCCCGGCAACCTTCGAGCGGTGTACCGGGGCAACGGCATTCCCCTGCCCTGGGGAAACATGACGATGATCTCCGACCCGTGTCAGCACTGGGCTGTGTTCCGCATGCTGCACACGCGCTCATCGACACCGTCGGCACAGATATCCGTGCTGCGGTCTGGCGACGACAAGCGCCTGTACTGCTGCGAGTCAATTCGCAGCAAGGATGCTGCCGGGAATCCGCACGTATTATGCGCCGGCGTCGACCTGGCCCCTGCGCTGCAGGCACAGGGCATCGACTCGGACGAAACCATCGACATCATCGAGAAACGCTGCAATGCCGGCGGTGGATCGGCGCCGATACCCGAGGATGCAAGACAGCAGCTGGAGAGCATCAGCCGCATTCTCAACATTGGCTGGATCGCCGATGGCGCGGAGAAAGAGGCAACGATCATCTGCCAGCGAAGCTCGTCATGCCCGCGCGACAAGCACTGCCTCGGCAGGCAGCCACCAAAACTGCGACCGCAGATCGACGAGATTCGCGAGTCCGTGCTGGGAGCCGCCTGACGCAGCAAAGTCATGGCTCCATCCAAACGTAAGGCGGCCGCCGAGCGCTTTCGCGCGCGCATTCATCGCAGCAACGAGCTGCACGCCAGCTACCTCGACGACGAGGCACTGCTGGCCGCCTACGACCGCTTCACCCGCTGGCAGCTCGCCTACCTGCTCCGGTCGTTCGACGACATGTACCGCGCGGACGGCTACAGGGAGGCGCTCGATTTCGTCATGAACGATCTGGCCGGAGTCGGCATCGCCGGTCGCGACTGGGATCTCGAACGCGTGGCGCCCGTCATCACGACCATGCTGCCGACCGGTGCCCTGCAGGCGCTTGCCAGCGCCACTCGCATGAACGTGCAGGTGCTCGAGCTGAATCTTGCAGTAACGAAAGCGCTAATGGCCGACGGGAACCTGCCCGCCGAAATTACCGAGCGCGCCTACTGGTCGGCATTCCGGCAGTCCACGTCGTACGACGAATGCCAGGAGTTGATGAAGCACACGATGGAACTCGGCACACGACTCAAGTCACTCGTAGGACACGCGCTGCTCGGAGGCTTGTTGCGCGCGATGCGGGGCCCGGCACATGCGGCCGGTTTCGGTGCGCTTCAAGACTTCCTCGAGCTGGGATTCACGACGTTCCGGAACATTCCCGATATCGACTTCTTTCTCACCGAGCTGGATCGGCGCATGACCGGGTTGTTCGATCGAATTCTGAACGCACCGCTACGGGACGCGAACTCTGCGCAGCCCACACCTTCCGTTTCTAATTAAATCCTTTTCTTGCAGGGGTTCAATTCGAACATGTACCTAGCGCGGATATGTCAACTCCGTCCGTGGCTCGACGTTGACAGTGTGAATGCAAAATACGGAGGTGCACCATGAAAGCAAAAACACTCGTCACGACACTTTTTGCCAGCGCGCTGGTACTTGTGCCGCTGGCGGGCATCGCCCAGGGACAAGGGCCAGGCCGCGGCGGAAGTGACCAGGCCAGGGAACGCGCACAGGTTGAGCGTGGCCAAAGAGATTTTGATCGCGGGCGACTCCGTGACCGTGACCGCGTCACCGTTCCCTCGCATGATCGCGATCGCATTCAGGACCGCACGAAAGCGCCTGAATCCGCCCCGCAAAACGAGGACCGGGTTTACGGTCATGAACTCATGACCGAGCAGGAAAGGAATGCTTACAAAGAGCAGATTCGAAACGCTGAGTCCGCGGAAGAGCGCGAACAGATCCAGGCACGGCACCGCAATGAAATGCAGGTGAGGGCTGAGGCCCAGGGCATCGAACTCAAGGAACGCAAACGAACCAAAGAATCGGAATGACGGACACGGGCGGGGTTGCAGACACGCAACCCCGCAACTTGCGGGAAATCATCATGAATAAACGAAACACGACGCTCGCCGCAGCGATCGGCCTCGTGTTGATGCTGGCGGGCGGAACGGGCTTTGCCGGCTCTGACCAGACGGCGGTCCGCATGACAACCGGAGTTGAATACGCCAGCGGCAAATACGGTGGCACGGAGGCAATCGAGGACTTGTATGTGCCGGTGAGCATCATCGTCGATAGCGGACGTGTCGCCTTCGGAATCACCATCCCCTACCTGAGCGTTTCCGGACCCGCCGGTACGATATCGGATTCAACCGGGCAAACGACCCCCGGAACGGGCGACACAACGACCGAAAGCGGGCTCGGCGACATCTCTGGATTCGTCACAATCCATGACGTGCTGTACGACAGCGACCGGGGTCTGGTTCTGGACGTCACTGGCGCCGTGAAACTTGGCACCGCCGATAAGGACCAGGGACTCGGCACGGGTGAGAACGATTTCACGCTGTGGGCTGAAGGATACAAGTTCTTCGAGCGCACCGCTGCCTACACGGCCGTCGGTTATCGTTTCAGGGGCGAGCCGGAAGATGCTGATTTCAACGATGTGCTGGTAGCGTCGGTCGGCGCAGTCTGGGACGCGAGCAACGACTCTCACTACGGACTGTCATTCGACTATCGCGAGACGGCTATTCCGGGTTTTGACGACATCCAGGAAGCATCGGCATTTGCATCATTCAGGCTAAGCGAAAACTGGTTTGCTGATGCCTACGTCTTCTCAGGTTTTACGGACAGCAGCCCGGACTGGGGTGCGGGAATCGGCGTATCGACCAGCTTTCGGCGGCTGCGCGGCAGACTCGACTACTAGGATGACGGTCCGACGATGGCGTCAGTATTGAAAAAGGAAATCTGTCCGCCCAGGCCGAGCCTGCGCTCGTACTGAAAGACGAACGTGCCGGTCCCGGGCCGTTCGTCGCTGATCGCGAAATCGAATACGGTCGGTTCGGTCGTCGAGAGCACCTGACTGCCGGTCCAGCGAATGTCTGTCGCGTTCGCTGCCTCGAGCCACACGGCGGACTCCGGCGCCTTCGGATCGGCCGAATCGTCGAGCGTATACGGCGTTGTCGTGAAACCGTCGGGAGCCGAGATCCCAAGCGCCTCGCCGAGAGTCCTGGTAAACCGGATTTCGGTCACGCGGTGTTCGATGTCCATGCCCGTAAACGTAACCGTGACACGAATGCGATCGCCGTGCACGTAGACCGTCGCTTGCGGAGAGAGATTGAACGTCTTGCTCGCCTGCACCATTACCCACGCGAAGTACGCGATCGCGACCATCACGAGAGCGCCTAGAATTGCCACGACTTTCAGCACCACGATCTTTCTGCCAGCAAGCAATACGCGTTTTTCTTACCATTGCCGCAGCAGGACGTCCACCGGGATTCTCTCCGCTCCAGACATAGCCAACATGGGAGTAATCCTTTTCCGGTTCGGCGGCATCTAACGCGGTAAAGGGGTAAATATGACTTCCAAGATCGTGAAAGCCCTTGCCATTCTGGGGCTTGTTGTTGTCACTCTGGTCGCCTACAACGTTTTGCGACACCTGGTGATCTGGGCGCCTGTCGAATCCGTCAGCTTCGACAGTGATGGCGAAACGATTTCCTGCACGTTTGCCAAGCCAGGTGAGGACGGGCGCTTTCCCGCCGTTCTGCAGCTACTCGGATCCGGGCCTGAGAATTCCTCTGGACCCGGCTATCGCATAAGCGTCAATAATGCGCTGCGCTACGGCTTTGCAGTCCTGGTCTGTGACAAACGCGGCGTCGCCGAAAGCAGCGGAGATTCTGATACCGCGACGTTCGCGGAATTTGCCGCTGACGCGAAAAACGCCATTCTCTACCTGGCCGGGCGCCCCGACGTAGATCCGACGAGAATCGGCCTGTCCACCACCAGCGAAAGCGGCTGGTACGCACCACAAGTCGCAGTAGAGACGGGTCAGGTTGCGTTCATCGCCAATCGTGTCGGCCCGCCGCTGTCCTGGATGGACACGGTACTCTGGGAGGTGCGCAACGAATTCCTCGACGCAGGTGTCGACGAATCACACCTGGCTCCGGTGCTCGAGATCACCGAACGTCGCTGGCGATTCTATGCCGACGTGGGCGAGAACCCCGAGTTATCGGACGGGCCTGAACGCGCCGCGATCGACGCCGAGCTACACCGACTTCGCAACGAGATCCCGTTCGCCGATGAGATGCTGCCCGAGAAAGCCGCGGCTTACGATCCGGACTTCTATCGTAGCTACGCTGTCGATGCATCGTATGATCCTGCGCAGTACCTGCGACAACTGGACGTACCGTTGTTCTACGTCTTCGGCGGCGCCGACGTGAATATTCCGACAGAGCAAAGCGTTGCGTTCCTCGAGGATTTTCGAAAGGAGTACCGCGGCACGATCGATGTGCATGTGTATCCCGGCCTCGATCACCCAATGGCAACGTGGCGAGGCTTTCTGCACGGCGGCTATCCGCCGGACTATCTATCGCGCGTTGGCGAGTGGATGCAATCGAAATCGCAGGAGCAATAACAGACTAGCTTAGTTTTTCGGGGTTCGAGATGTACATGACTTCGTTATCGAGTTCCTCGATTCGCCGACGCTCAACATCGAGGCGATATTTCGAGTCCTCTCGCAGACCGTCCCGGGATTCGATGCTGCCGTCTGCGTAGAACACCGTCTCGCCGAACTCCTCGAGAAAAATCATGATGATGTCCGCTTCGAGACCAGCGGTTTCGATGAAGCTGACCGTGCCTGTGAGCTGGCCCGGCACCGTGTCGGGTTCTTTCGAAAAGCTCTCGTCTGGTTCTGCAAGAAGCAGCACCAGCACGTGGACGGGCCAGATAAACAGATTCAGCTTGATCGCACGCCACAGGGTGTACTGTCCCGGGTACCTTTGCATCAGGAGCGGGGTCAGCAAGAACGCGAACCCCAGCCACACGCCCGCGACGAGCCATATCGGCGCTTTGAACAGGAAGTAAACAAAGACCGCATACGTGCCAAAACCGGCGGGAGCGGCCGTTATCAGCGACGGCACACGCCAGACGAGCACCGTGAGCGCCGTGGGCACGATGATCAGTATCAGCAGTTGAAGGAGGATCTGCGTGTCTACCTTACTGCTCCGCAGGGCTGCAATGCTCAGTAATTGTAGCGGATGCGCAAGTAGGCGTTGGAGCCGTCGGATACCTGGTTGAAAAACGTGTGGTCTTCGCTGCCGCCGAACAGGTTCGCGCCGGCGGTAAACGACCACTCGTCGCTGTGACGGTAGGTGAAAGCCGGACGCATGTAGAAGTCCTGGTCGCTCGGCGACCAGAACGTAAACAGCGACCACGTGTACTTGTCCATGCCGGCACGGTAGGTCAGGCGATTCGTAATGAGATGCCGGCGTTCCTCCGGTTCGAAAGGCGGGAACGGCGAGTTGGCGAGCAGGTCGTCGTGATCAAGGGTCCACTCCAAATAGTACTGCAAGCCGACCGTGAGCCTGGGTATTGCCTCCCATTCGTACCCCGCGAGGAGTCTCAGCTGGTCGTTCGGAATCAGCGGGTCCGTACCATCACGATCGTCACGCGAGTCGTAGTAAGAAAACTCTGCGTTGAAGAGCCCTGGCCCGGCCGGTTGCCTCAGGCTCGCACCAATCGCGTTCATCGGCGCAAACGTCGGTTGAAGGGATTCGTTCAATGCCGTTGGGTCCTTGAAGAAGCCCGAGTACGCGTAGGCCGCGTATTCCCTGCCCTCGACCGTCTTGAAGAGCCGCAATGCGAACTCGCCGTTGCCGACGTCTTTGTCCGGCCGGACAGCAGACAAAGGAGGAATCGGCGCGACGTTGCCGCCGGCCAGAGGCGAAAAGAAAGAGAATCGCTCGCCTGTCAGGTAGACGTTCGGCTCGAAGACGGGCGTCCACACGAAATCGAGATTGATGGCAGCCGAGTAACGTGTCATGCGAAATGCGTCACCCGGCGCCTTGAGGTATTCGTCCTCGCGACCCGAGAAAAACGACTGGAAGTCTTTCGGAAACAGGTCGTTGAGGAATACGAGGTCGCCGGTTCCCCAGGTCTGCACCTGCCGGCCAACCCTGGCATCGATGCTATCGCCGATACCGAATGCCAGCGTCAGGTCACGGAAATCGGCAATCCACTCGTCTTCGACGCCATCAAAGCCGATGTCGGCCTTGAGCGTTATCGTCGGACCGCCGGTTTGCCACTCCGTTTCGACGCGGGCCCGCAAATCCTCGAGCGTGCTGCCGCCAGACACCAGCGGATCTGAACTGAAGCGCGTGCCATAGGCTGCCTCGAGAAAGCCCGTCCAGGCCTGCGTCTCTTCCTCGTCGTCCCAGTCCTCGTCGTCCCACATGTCGTCCTGTGCTACGACGAGGCCAGGCAGCAGCAACAATGCCAGCCAGCGATGCATCGTGTTACCCGTGTCAGTCCTTCGGACGCTTTAACCAGTCCTTGGGCGGGTTTCGCAGGGAACGCTCGGTGAACACGTTTTCCGGCACGTCGATATCGTACCTGATGAACCGGAACTGCATGTCCGTTTTACCGCCGCCGAGCAGGTCGGAAACGCGGCTCTGAGTCACCGTCGGATAGCCGTTGAACTCCTCGACCTTGAATACCTCGACGCGTCTGTACACCTTCCCCGCAGGGTTTGTGTATTCGATCTTCATCGGCAGGAACGTCTGACGATCGATCCAGGTCATGTAGCTCACGAATTCCACGCTGCTCGGATCAACGGGCTCGTGGTGCAGCACGTAGTGTTCGTCGGTGGTCTCGACGAGCTCATGCGTATCTTCGGCCGGTGGCCGCCCGGACACGTCCTCGTAGTAATAGTGCGCGCCGACAAAACTCGTGCGTTTGTCTCCGGCCGAAATACGTTTGACGAGATCGAGACCCGGCAGGTACAGCCAGCGATCGTCGTCACGATCGACGTGCTTGTCGACGAGAAAAACCGTATTGCGAACGTCCGACGGCTGACTGAATACGACGAGGAATTGCTGGTCGCCACCCTCCTCGACGTCGCGTCGCAGGACCGTGAACTGGCGGCGCTGCTGTCGGTCCTGACCGTCGGTGATGATCATGCGAACCTCGGAGCGTCCGTCGCCGCCTGCGTAATACGCAGCCTGGTTGGCTTTCGCGACGATCTCGTTGGCGTCCGTAAGCGACTCGGCGCTGGCGCCACCGGTGATGACGATGGCGAGTCCGGATATCAAAACGCGTTTCATCATTTGTCTAGCTCCTCAAGCGGCCGCTGCCTGCGGCGCAAAAGCACCCTGCTTGCGCTGTTGGACAAAAAGCCAGGGACCGGCCCAGGACATGATCGCCGGCAGCAATACCAGTGTCGTCACGCCGGAGATCGCCATGATCGCGGCCATGAACGCGCCGACCGTGATGTAGGGCACGAGCGGTGCGAAGAACAGGGGCGTGAACCCGATCGCGATGACAATGGCGTTGCGCGCGATTGCCCGAGCCGGCTCCTCGAACACCTGCACCATTGCCGTATCAAACGATCCCGTACTGCGGATCAACGCCCGGGCACGTTCGATGAAGTGAATCGCGAAATCGATCGACAGGCCGAGCGTCAGCGATGACAACACCGCGATCGGCATGTCGTAGTCCTTGCCGATCCAGCCTATGATTCCGTAGACGCCAAGAATCGTGAAACTCAGCGGCACCATCGCGAGCAGCCCGATACGCGCGCTGCGGAATAACAGCGCCATCATCAGAAACACGACCAGGAAGGCGCCGAGCAGACTGTTGAGCATGCCCTTGACCATCTCGTCCTGCCATATGACGTTGATGAACGTCTTGCCTGCCCAGCGCGACTTGACCTCAGCCGGTAGCGGGTTGTTAGCCAGGTATTCGTCGAGGGCCGCGATGACCTTCGACATGTCCTGGTTGTCGCCGCTCCTGAGCTGGACCCAGATGGCTGTAGACGAGAAATCCGGTGTAACGATATGCCAGAGGTCGTGCGGCCGGTGCGAGGACTGGAATTGCAGCAGCGTCTGCGCAACGCCCGGTATTGAATCGGGAATCGTGTAATCGACGTCTTCACCGCTACGCAATTCCCGGTTTACCACACGCACGACGTCGGGCAGCGCGTTCGTCTTGCCGACGTATCCGGAACTGTCCAGCGCCGACTGGATGTCGGCAATCATCTGCAACATCTCCGGGCGCTGGAAGTACTTGGACTCGACCTGCGCGTCTTCGGCAAGCAGCATCAGTTCGTCGAGCACGTCCAGATCGGATGACGAATCGGTTTCGAACATCGCGTCATCGATGGCGGCAACGAGATCACCGAAATACGCGTTCGTACCGGTAATGTCCGCTTCGAGACTCTGCCGTATCGGCGCACGAATCGTGCCGTCCAGGTTCTGCAGCAGGGCACTCGCCTGTTCGCGGAATGCCGGGATCGGGGCAGTGTTATCGGCTTCGAACACGACGAAGGCGTCGTAGGTGCCTGCGAAATGCTCGTTGAGGACACGGTCGGCCACGCGAATCGGATGATTTGCCTTGAACCAGCGTACCGGGTTGTCGTTGATCTCGATCCTGTAGATTCCTGCGATACCGATTGCGAGCAGTACGACGGCAGCAGCGGTGATGGTCTTGCCGTAGCGTACGGAAAACCGTCCCGCGCGGCGCAGCATCCGTGCGAGCGGCGTGTCGATGTCGGGCGTATCCGATTGCGACGCCATCTTCTCGAGGCGCGACGGCTTCATCCGCACCACGTAAGCCGGAATCAGCACGATCGTCAGCAGGAACGCAAGCAATATTCCGAAGGCGACAAAAGCGCCGAACACCTGCACCGGGGGAATTGGCGTCAGCAACAGCGACAGGAAGCCGATTGCCGACGTCAACGAGGTGTACAGCATTGGTGTGAACAGGTGCCCGACGACGTCCTTGATGACCTGTTTCGGATCCATGCCGCGGCGATAATTGTCCGCGAACTCGGACATGATGTGCACTGAATCGACAACCGCGATCGGCATCAGGAATATGGGGATCATCGAACTCATGATGTGCACGGTGAATCCCGCGGCAATCAGTAATCCCATGCTGATGATCACGGTCGCCATCGCCACGAGCATCGGCGCGATGACGAGCACCGGGCTGCGGAAGAAATACAGCATCAGCAAAAAGATCATCAGTCCTGCGAGCGGCGCCGAGATACCCATCTGGACGAACATGTCGTGTCCGAACGTGTCTTCGGCGACCGGCAACCCGGTGATGTGATAGTCGTCGTCGGCATCGAGCTCGGCGGCGAGCGCCGCGATTTCCTGCGACAGGCGGTAGCTCTGGTCCTTGCTCTCGATCGGGACGTAGATCGTCGCCGCTTTGCCGTCGCCCGCGACCAGCGAGTTCATGAGCAGCGGCAACCGCTCGATTTTCTCGCGGATCTCGAGCGCCTGGTTTTCCGTGACCGGCGCATCTTTCATCATCCACTCGAAGCGGATCGTGCCCGGCCCCTCCTGTGTCAGGTTGTCAGCCTGCGCGATCGACATCAGGTCGATCTCGACGACACCGTCGAGCTCGAGGATGGCGTTGCTCAGCTCGTGCAGCGCCGTCAGCGTGCGGACGTTGTAGATGCCCTCGGGATGCGTCTCGTTGAGGATTCCAACGACAATCGCGTCGCTGATCGAGAAACGCTCCTCGATTGCGTTGTGATACACGCGATCCGACTGGGTCTCGGGCAGCATGCTCTCGGGATCCGTGTCGATCCGAATGCCGCTGATCATCGCGCCGAGACCGATCGTCAGTGCAAGTACGATCGCATAGACGACACGCGGCCGTTCCGTGGCAAACGTCGCGAGGGCTTCTTTCATCAGGTGCTTTCCTTCAGGCGAACCGCGCCGACCATCTTCAGAACCATCTTTTCGTAATACGGCTCGGTCTTGGCGTTGCGGACTTTGTGTAAGAAATATTTCTCGAAGGCGATCTTCGCCACGTGTACCCATTTGCCTCTGGAGGCCCAGTTGGTGTTGCGCGGGGGAATTTGCGGGAGCGCAACGAACGCGACCCCACCGTCGCCGAAATCGGCGAGACAGACAGCGTTCCATGTCGCCTGCGTAGAGGGTGCCTTGCCCTGGAGCGCAGCTTTGATGTTGTGCGTGGTCGCCGTGACCATCGACTCGATCATGTAGCCGGTCTTCGGTGCGCCGGTCGGAACCGGAGTCGGGCCAACGGGCGGAATTGCCACGCAGACGCCGACCGAGAAAATGTTCTCGAACTTCGGATTGCGCTGGTATTCGTCGATGAGTATGAAATCGCGCGGATTCGTCAGGCCCTCGATGCCGGCAATGGCATCGACACCCTTGAAGGCCGGCAGGATCATCGAATGCACGAACTCCTGTTCGTGCTGCTTTTTATCGTTACCGTCCTCATCGAGCTCGGTGAAATGGATCTTGCCTTCTTCGACGCTCGTGATCTTCGCGTTCGTCGTCCACTGGATGTGGCGATCGCGGAACTCGGATTCGAGCAGGCTCTTCGTATCGCCGACCCCATCGAGGCCGAGATGGCCGATGTAGGGCTCTGGCGTCACGAAATACATGGGCACCTTGTCCCGGATCTTGCGTTTCTTGAGCTCGGTGTCGAGGATCAACGCGTACTCGTAGGCGGGACCGAAACAGGAAGCGAATGGCGCAGCGCCAACGACGACCGGGCCCGGATTTGCGCAGAGCTTTTCGAAGTCCAGG
>JAAUXY010021612.1_pt1 | contig 14801 bp, 8 predicted proteins | sample 7278121 | NCBI WGS metagenome assembly JAAUXY01 (sample SAMN14350117, study PRJNA611818) | marine sediment metagenome | isolation source: surface marine sediment (1.8m) | place: French Polynesia: Moorea | collected 2018-08 | reverse complement strand
GGTCAGACCCGTCGGCGCGATCGCCGTAGGACCGGCGCTGGTCGGGAAACCCGTCACGTCGATGTTGGATTGGTCAATCAACGCGATCACAACGTCAACGCTGTCGTTGGAGTTGTTCTCGACGAGAAATTGAATGGATGCACCCGTTGTGCTCACCTGCCCCGCAACGGCGTTGACCCAGTCAGACTGGTTGGTGCCAACGTCCAGACGCAGTTTGCGGTCGACCACAAAGCTGACGTCGGTAGTTGCGGTTTGAGGTACCGCGGCAACGGTAAAGTCCATGGTTACGCCGTTGGTAACCGTGGTTCCAGAGTCAGTGCCGTCTGCCCACGCCAGCAAACCGCAACTCAGTCCGCCAACCGCGAGCACTACCTGACTTATTCGTTTCAAGTACTGCATTACTTCTATCCTTAAGTTAATAACCCGATTTCCCCCGCGACTCGTCCTGTTCTTCCACATCGGTCGCACGCGCAGGAGCGCCCGCCACAAGGCGGCGGATGCGCATACGCAAACGGCGGAGCAATAGCCCCGCCCGCACAACCGACGTGAGAAAGATCATTTCAAGCGAACATTGAAAGAGACGTGGCCCGCTTCGCCCGGCTCGAGAGCAGGAGCAAAGGTCCAACGGATCGAGCGGTAGTCTCCGGCCGAGGCAAGCACCTCGACACCTTCCTTGACCACATTCAGATCCGTGGGCTGGCCAAACGACTCGCCATCGACAGAAAACTGCACCTCGGTACCGGAACCGAAAGCGGTGCCGTCCAGGTACTCCGTATGCGCTGGAATCGTGTCGGTAATGACAATGGTTCCGGCATCAACGGGCAGCGTTCCCTCGTTGGTGAAGCGCACGGTGTACTGGAGTTCATCCCCGGGCACGACGCTGTTCGCATCGACCAGGCGGCGTTCCACGTCACCGGCTTCGTTGACGAAGGTTTCCACCTTCTTGATCGTATTTTCCAACCGCACCTGTGCTTCAGCAGCGCTTGCCGCGAAAGCAAAGAGAGCGGTCAGCAAGATGGTCAGCGGGCGCACGGCCCGTTGCCACAACAGGTCCTTCGACACGCGAAGGCTCTGCATTCGGTTAACAAAACAACGCAATTTCATGTCCGTGTTCAAGAGCGTCATAGTTACCTCCTGTCAATTGCTCGTAGTGAGCGTTTCTCCTAATGGGCCAGCCGCATGACGCACGGTCAGCGGATGGCGGCTTCAAAAGTGATGACAACGTTCGGCGCACCGCCGGCCACGTCGCCCCGGTCCACCACAATGCTCGTGGTGCCGGCGTTGAATCCTGAGTTGTCGGTTCCCGACGGCGCGAAGTCGTCGTCCTCGGCGACCCCGTCGATCTGCAGCGTGCCGACCTGGTATTCGAGATCAGCTGGAATGACGTCGCTGACGACGAGGCTTTCGGCGGTGCCGCTGCCGGTGACTGAAACGTCGAGCTGGTAAGTAATGACGGTGCCCGGCACCAGCGTGGCGCCACCGAAGGGGTCCACAATCGTGGTTGCGGACTTGGTGATCGTGACGACCGCATCGCTGACTTCGTAGCGACCGGTCGTGCGCATCAGGAGATTGTTGATGTCGTGCGAGGTGCCGACCACTGCGTCGCCGCCGCCATCTCCCGCACCGGCATAGCTCACGCCCGGCACCGGCCAGCCGGCGTCATCCGGATCGTCTATGCCACCCGTGCCGGTGATGATGGTCTCGGCAACCGCGCGCACCGCCACGTCGCCGTCATCACCGGAGCTCAAACCGCCGGGGATGTCGGAGACGACATAGAGAACGAGGCTTTCGTCCTCGAGGAGTGTGGGATCTGCAATACCCGATACGTAGGCTGTATCGCCGCCAATCTGCAAACCCGGCAGGGCATTGCTTTCAATGTAGAGCTGATCGAGGCTCGGATCGAAGCCGCCTTCCGCCACCGTGTCGTCGGCGATGAGGCGAAAGACCTCGTCGCCATTGCCGTTGTTCGTCACGGTGAACTGCAGCACGGCGCCGGTCTCACCGGCCGAGACCGCAACCGGTCCGCCAATATCGTCCACGACAACCACATCAATCAACTCGTCGACGACCGTCTGCACCGTATTCGAAGATACCGGCGTCTGCGGGGTGCCGTTGATGTCGAACGTTGCAGTAGCGGTGTTCTGAATGTTGACGCCCGCGTCTGTACCGATGGCAAGCACGTTTGATGCGCCAGAAAAAAACAGTGAAGCAGCGGAAAAAACGACAACCGGCAGGCGTCGGTTCAAGCGATTGGAAACGGCAGTCACTGGCCTCAATCCTTCTGTCCTTTGAGAAATCAGATACTTACGTTTCAGCGCCGGTCTTTCCGTTAACTGGGTCATATCGTCAAAAAAACGGCGGCAACGCGCCGATGTAAGTGATTTGTCCTATTGGACTTAAGGCGCGAGGGGCAAACTGTGAGGCGGGTCACAAAGCCCGGCGCACGGGAGCTGCGCCAGGCTGAACGGTGTCATTTCATTGACGTGCGGTCGCGGTCATGCGCATCAACGCACCAGGCGTCGGGATGTCGACGCCGATAAGGTGCGTTCATGGCGGAAGATCAGGGGGTGAGCTCGATGTCGATGAACTCGTTTTCGGGGTAGTAGACGATGCGGGCAGCGCCCTGGTCGAGCATGGCTCTGACCCGCCGGCGCTTCTCGTCGAGCGAGATGTCCCGGTGTCCATAGTCGGTTCCTTCGCGCAGCACAAAGGCGTCGATCACGCCGAGCAGCGCGTCCTCCGTGAGTTCGTCCACCGGGATGATCAACATGTCTTGTTTCCTTACGGAATGCGGCCTGCAGGGGCGCGATTTCGTGATCAACTGCGCACCTTACGGTGCGTCAGCTTGAGTTTTACACGCCTAAATGCGTTACTTATCAACGTATACGTATGTCCGCAACTGTTCCAATAGGACTGGGAACCATGAGTGATCAGGATCACATCCTCGTCGTCGAAGACGAACCTATAACCCGCGAGCAACTGGTCGCCTATTTCGAAGATGAAGGCTTCCGTGTCTCCTCGACGGGTACCGGTGACGAGGTGCAGAAAATCATCGATGACACCGACGTCGTGCTGGTGTTGCTCGATATCAAGCTGCCCGGCAAAGACGGCCTGACCCTGACCCGGGAGATCCGCGCCAACTCGGACATTGGCATCATTCTCGTCACCAGCAAGCAGGAACAGATCGACCGCATTCTGGGTCTCGAGAGCGGCGCTGACGACTACGTCACCAAGCCATTCGATCCGCGCGAGCTGCTTTCTCGCGCCCGCAATCTCATCCGCCGCGTGCAGATCCAGCAGAAGCAGCGCAAGCGCAACCACATGCGCACCTTCGAAGGCTGGTCGCTGGATCTCAACAAACGTGAGCTCACCTCACCCGAAGGCTCCCCGGTACAGCTGTCCGCTGGTGAGTACCAGCTGCTACTGGCTTTCATGGAGCAGGCCGGTGAGGTCATGAACCGCGACCAGCTGATGAACCGCATCAGAAATCGCGAGTGGTTTCCGGACGACCGCTACATTGATGTGCTGGTCGGGCAGTTACGCAAAAAGCTCGGCGAGCGAGCCGCCAATGCCAAGATCATTGCCACCATTCACGGTACCGGATACCTGTTCACGCCAGAAGTGGCCTGAGCCCGCCGTCCGGCGCGCCGTTTCAAAGAGCGAGGGCTGATCGGGGGTGGATCAAACGATCTATGAAAGTAAGTCGACCCTGGTCGCCCGCAGCACCTGGGAGTCGCGCTCTGTCATTACCAAAACGCTGCGGCCGGATGCCATCAATCCGGGTAGCATCGCCCGCTATCACCGCGAGTTCGACCTCAACCAGTCGCTGACGAGCCCATACGTCTGTCAGGCGCTGGCGTTCGACGATGTCAATCACCGCATCATCTTCGAGGACGACAACGGCCGGTCACTGCGCGAGGTGCTGGCACAGGACGAGCTCAGCTTCGAGGAGCGCCTTGCCATTGCCCAGGAGCTGGCGCTGGCGCTGCAGTCGATTCACGACGAAGGGGTCATTCACCGCGACCTGAACCCGTCCAACATCATTGTCCTCACCGATCCAGCCGACAACCACCTGACCATCAAGCTCATCGATTTCGGCCTGGCCACGCTTTCCCCGCACGCCTACCCGAACAGCGAGCAGGTCACCACGCTGACCGGCACGTTACCCTACATCTCTCCCGAGCAGACCGGCCGGGTGAATCGGGTCGTGGACTACCGCACTGATCTGTATTCGCTCGGGGCCACAATTTTCGAGCTCTTTGCGGGGCGTCCACCTTACGAGCAGAAAGATGCGCTGGAGCTGATCCACGCCCATATCGCAAGCACCCCGCCACTCCTCTCCGACGTCGTGGACACGGTGCCCGCGTGGCTCGCCGAGCTGGTGGCGAAGCTGCTCGCCAAGCAGCCGGAAGACCGCTATCAGAGCGCTTCCGGGATTTACGACGACCTGCACAAGGCCGCTCAGCTCAACAACGTCGTGCCTTTCAAGCTCGGACGGACGGACAGCAAGGAGCAGCTGGCATTTCCGAAGAAACTCTACGGACGCGGCGCATCCCAGCAGACGATTGCCGACCAGCTGGAGCGGACCAAACAGGGAGAAACGCTGTTCGTCAACATCAGCGGCGGTCCCGGGATGGGCAAATCGGCGCTTTGCGACCTCGTCCTCCAACAAGCACGTGAACTGAACGCGCTGACCTCCACCGTCAACTGCACCGCGGTGGACCTGCACGACACAGACACCCTGCTCATTGAGCTCATGCGGCCCGTCATCCGCCACGTTCTGTCGATGACGGAAGACGCAAGCTCGGCAATACTCGCCAAGCTGACAAGACGCCCGTCACCGCACCTCACGGCGCTGGCCCGCCACCTGCCGGAGCTGGCTGACATCATCGAGCAGACGACCCAGAGCGCGGGGCTGCCGGGCAAAGGCATCAGCGAGGTGCTCGAGGCAATTCGCCCGCTGACTCTGGTGCTCATCGTAGAGAACGCTCACGCGCCGCCGCCGGAGTGCATCAGCGCGCTCCTGGATGAATGCCTCAATCACCGCAGCATCCTCACGGTGTTCACCTGGGAAGAGGAACACGACAGCCTCTTCAAAGATGCGCGGATTGCGACAAAAACCAGCCACCTCCCCATGCACCTACTGGACAAGGCGGACATCCGCGAAATGCTCTCGGACATGCTGAGCCACAGCGAGGCGCGGGTGCGGGAGCTCGCGTCCGAGGTACAAACAAAGACCGACGGCGTACCCGCTTACGTGCACGAGCTGATTTACGAGCTGCATCAGGCTGAGCACGTTTTCTACGATCGTCAGCAGGGTGCGTGGATCTGGGACATCGAGCAGGTGCGCCGCTATTTCTTCAACAGCAACTCGAACGAGCGCATCTCGGGCCTGCTGGACGCGCTGCCACCCGAATCCCGCGAGCCGCTCTGCGCCGGCGCCTGCGTGGGCGAAACTTTCGAGATTGAGCTGCTCGAGGCTATCCTCGAGAAGCCTTCATCCAATCTCGCAAAGCTCCTGCGCCCCGCCATCACGCAGGGCATCATCGGCATGAGCGGCGAAGGCGAATACCAGTTCTCCCATCCACGCATTCGCGCCATTCTCTACGAACGCACGCCGTTGGAGCTGAAAAACAGTCTGCACCTGGCGGCCGCCAGAGCCCTGCGGCAGATTGGCAGCACGGGCTGGCGCCGCCGCGACGGCGATGCGCCGCTGGCAATGGAAATTGCTCATCACCTGAACGCCGCTACCAACCCGCTGGAAACAACCGAAGAGCTGCGCCAGGAGGTTGCTCACCAGAACCTGCTGGCGGCGCGGGAGAGCCTCAAACAGAGCAACTTCCAGCTTGCATTCAAGCACGGCCGCAGCGGGCTTTCGCTGCTGCACGATCAGGGCGGATCCGCGCTGTTCCTCGAGCTCGCGGAATGTGCCGCGCTGGCAGCGTTTCTGTGTGGCGACTTCGAGCAGCTCGAACGCGTCGAACATTCTCTGCCTGAGGACACAGCGCTCACGGAGACGCAAATCCGCGCATCCATGGTGCAGAACAAATTGTCATCGGTGTGCGAGCTGGCAGCCGCGCGCCTGGACGATCTCGACGTCAAGCTGCCACCACCACCGAGCGCGCTGCACACCACCGTGATGCGCGGCCTCGAGAAAGCCGGTCTTCTATCACGCCTTCTGCCGGTTGCGGCGTTGCCTTCACCGCTGCCGGTGGCACACGATATCCAGTTCCGTCAGGCGGCAAAGATGGCGGGTTATCTGGCACACGCCCAATTTCACATGGGGGAGCTGAATCCGCCGCCCCTCAGCCTGAAGTTCATTCAGCAGGCACAAACCGCAGGCTACAGCGGTGAGATTGCTTTTGCCTACGCATCCGCGGCCGTCGGCGCGCTCCGCGCGCAGCTGCCCCAGCGCGCGCAGCAGCTTGCCCGCCACGCCCGGGTCATTGCCGAGCAGTTTCCGACAGACGCGTTCTCCGTGCGTGCATTGATTACCGTAGGCGGACTGATTGACCCCTGGTTCGGCAACTTCGACCAGACTGTGAGGAGCCTTCTCGACACGTCTTCGCGCGCCATGGCGCTGCAGGACTTCGAATTTGCCGCATCAGCCGGCGCGTTCTATGCCACCAATGGGCTCCTGCGCGGGCTGGAGCTCGGCTCGATGAAGCGCGCCATTGCCGAGCAGATCGAGTACGTCGACCGCCACGGTCACATCACCGGAGTCAACATCCAGTACTTTGTCCTGCAGATTGTCTCCTCCCTGCTGGCGCAGCCGATCGAAGACAGCCAGGTACACGAAAACGCGCGCACGATCACTGCCGGGGAAGATCACATTGCCCAGGCCTGCGTGTACACGTTGCGTCTTTACTATGCCGTGCTCTTCAACGATTTCAGCGGCGCGCAGAGCGTGGTGAAGCTCGCTGACCGGTTTGCCCCCGTTCTCAAGACCTCGCCGCTGTTTACCCTGTACGCGCTCTGCTGTGGCCTGGTGTCCGTGCGCAACGACGCCCACAACAAAGAGCAGCTGTTGCAGGCGCTGGGCACGCTCAAACAGGCCGCTGCCGAGGGCGCGGTGTTCGCCGAACCGAAAGTGCACATTCTGGAAGCGGAGCTTGCGCGCACCAACGATGACATGAACGGCGCGCTGGAGCAGTGGGAACGGGCGGCGGAGAGCGCACGGCGCCTCGGCTTCGCCAACGACGAAGCGCTGGCTTACGAGCTTGCCGCACGCGCCTGCGAAACTCGCGGCCGCGCGGACTTCGCCAAGCTTTTTGCCAAGAACGCACATCAGAGTTATCTGCGCTGGGGCGCTGTCGCCAAGGCCAATCAGCTCGAGCGCGACCTGCCGGGCCTGGCAAGCGCGGACCTGAGCCGCAGCGGCTCGAGCGCACTGTCCATGACCGATCTGGCCGATCTCACGCTGCGCGACTTTCAGACCCACCAGAACAGCGTCGAGAGCTCGGAATTCAACGACCGCGTGCTCGACACGACTACGGTACTGCGCGCGGCACAGACCATTTCCAGCGAGATTGTGCTCGACCGGGTTCTCACCAAGCTCCTGCGCCTGGCGCTCGAGCATGCCGGCGCACAGAAAGCCTGCATGCTGCTGCGCACTGAGGGCCGTCTGCAGGTAGAGGCGATTGCAGGGGTTGACGGTGGTGCAACCCGACGCGTGATGCCACCCGAGCCTCTCGAAGTCAGCCAGGACGTGCCCGTTTCCGTGGTGCAATTTGTTACCCGCACCAACAAATCCCTGGTGCTGAGTGACGCGACCCAGGAAGACGTTTTCACGCAGGACCCATACATCAAACGCATGCAGCCACTCTCGGTGCTCTGCCTGCCGATCATCCATCGCGGTGAAGTTACCGGTGTCCTCTACGTTGAGCACCGCTGGCTGACAGGGGTCTTCACCGCTCAGCGCGTTGAAGTTCTAGCCCTGCTCGCCTCGCAGGCTGCCATCAGCATCGAAAACGCGCGGCTCTATGCAGACCTGCAGAACGCCCGCGACGAATACCGGACCCTGTACGACAGCGCCATTGAGGGACTCTTCAGGATCAATGGCGAAGGCCAGCTGCTGAGCGCAAATCCAACGCTGGCGAAGATCCTCGACTTCGAGAAAACCCAGGATCTCTTGAGCGAGTACAAAGACCTCATTCACCGTGTGTTTCTCAAGACCGAGCAGGCGCAGCGGTTCCTGTCCGAGCTCGAAGACAAAAACCAGGTCACCGGCTTCGAGGCGCAGGGGATGACCCGCACGGGCCGGGTGTTCTGGATGGCGCTGACCGCGCGTATAACGCGGGACGCGGAGCTCGGCGACTACATTGACGGTTCGCTCTTCGACATCTCCGAGCGCATGGAGCGCGAGCAGGCTGACAAGCAGCGCCAGATAGCGGAGGCGGCGAGCGTTGCGAAGAGTGAGTTCCTCGCCAACATGAGCCATGAGATCCGCACCCCGATGAACGCAATTGTCGGATTCTCGAAGCTTGCTCTCGATACCAACCTCGACCGTAAGCAGCACGAGTTCCTGACTTCGATCCGCAACGCCGGCGAGAACCTGCTGACGCTCGTGAGCGACGTGCTCGACTTCTCCAAGATCGAAGCGGGCAAGCTGACCCTCGAGGAGCGTCCGTTTCACCTGCAGGAGGTCTTGAGCGACGTCGAGCGCCTCTTCCGCACCGACATGCGGCGTAAGGGACTGACCTTTACTGTCGAAGATCTGACGGCAGGTCACCCGGCGTATCCGGAAACCGGCAGACTGCTGGGCGACTCTCTGCGCCTGCAGCAGGTGCTGGTCAATCTCATCGGTAACGCAGTGAAGTTCACCGAAGAGGGCGAAATCACGCTGAGCGCCGAGGTCATTGGCCACCACCAGGAGCAGCTGGTGCTGCAATTCTCGGTGCGTGACACCGGCATCGGCATCTCCCCCGAGGAGGTCGACAGACTTTTCGACTCGTTTGAGCAGGCCGAATCTTCCACCACGCGACGCTATGGCGGCACCGGTCTCGGCTTGACGATCTGCAAACGTCTCGTCGAGGTGATGGGAGGCGCCATCCGCGCAACCTCAACCGTCGGCGTCGGCAGCCAGTTCGACTTCACCATCACCTGTAAGCTTCCCACGGAGCAGGAACCTGCCAGCGACGGCGCCGCCAAGGCCCGCGCCAGCGCCGCTTCGGTGCTTCTCGGCAAACACATCCTCGTTGCCGAGGACAACCCGATCAACCAGCAGCTCGCGCTCGAGTTTCTGCAGCGCGCCGGTGCCAGGGTCGACATTGCCGAGACCGGACGGCATGCCATCACCGCCGCGGTGGACGGCGACTACGACGCCATTCTCATGGACATCCACATGCCGCAGACTGACGGCCTGGAGGCGACGGCAACGCTCAGGGAACAAGGCTTCACCCTGCCCATCATCGCCGTCTCCGCGGACGCGCTGACCGAGCGCAAAGAGGCGGCCATGCGGGCCGGCTGTGACGCCTACGTCACCAAACCGATCGACTTCGACCGTCTGCTCGGCACGCTGGAGGAATTCCTGCCGCTCTCCGAGCTGCAAAGCCGGCGGCGCGCCACTGACGAGCCTGCCCCTGACATGGAAGAAGAGGCATTCGACGCCGAGCAGTTCAAGCTGCAGCGGGTAGCGGGCATCGATCTGGGTCTTGCCATCAAGAACCACAACGGCAACGTGGCGCTCATGACCAAGCTCATGGGCGACTTCGGCCGTTACTATGGCGATGCCGGCCCGAAAATCCGCGGCCAGATCAACGACAAGAATTACGAAGACGCCGAGCGCCTGGCCCACAATCTCCACGGCGTTGCAGGCAGCTTCGGCGCAACGCGCCTGCAGGAGGCCGCCAAGGCCCTCGAGCTTGCGCTCGTGAACGGCGAAACGGAGAATCTGTTCGGCCTCGCGCAGAGCTTTGAAATTGCGCTCCAGGAAGTGCTCGAGTCTGCCGAGGCGCTCGCCAGCCGCGAGATCCGCTTCCGCGCCTCGGACTTCGAAGGTTAAGGGTCGAAGATCTCAACCGCCGCAATCCGCTCCATCTGGACGGCCGGCGACAAACCCTGAAAGTCGAAGAGCTGGTGATCCGCCAGATGTGACGGCGTGAGGTGTCCGAGGCTGCGGGCGATGTTCTCCACCCGGCCGGGGTGGCTCTCGTCCCAGCTCGTGAGCATGGCCTTGATGGCCTGACGCTGCAGGTTTTCCTGCGAGCCGCACAGATTGCACGGAATGATCGGATGCGCGGCGAGCGCCGACCACTGACTGATCAGCTTCTCGCGGCAGTAAAAGAGCGGGCGGATCACCACGTTCCTGCCGTCGTCGCTCTTGAGCTTGGCGGGCATCGCCTTCATCCGACCGCCGTAGAACATGTTCAAGAAGAGCGTTTCCACGACGTCGTCCAGATGATGGCCGAGTGCAATCTTGGTGGCGCCAATGCGCTGCGCATGCCCGTACAGGATGCCGCGCCGCAGACGGGAACAGACCGGACAAGTGGTTTTGCCCTCCGGCGTCAGCGCCTGCACGACGCTGTAGGTATCTTCCTCGAGAATCGTGTACGGCACTTCCAGCGCATCGAGGTAGCCGGGCAGCACGTCTTCAGGAAATCCCGGCTGTTTCTGATCCAGATTGACCACAACCAGCTCGAACTCTATCGGGGCGTGTTGCTGCAGGTTCAGCAGAATGTCGAGGAGCGTGTACGAGTCCTTGCCGCCGGAAAGACAGACCATGACCTTGTCGCCGTCTTCGATCATGGCGAAGTCGTGAATGGCCTGTCCGACCAGACGCCTGAGCTTCTTGTGGCACTTGTTCTTTTCGTACTGAGATCGGCGGGGATCGCTGGAGGATTGCAGCACGGTTGGGTCTCACATGACGGGCAGGCGCGCTGTTTTACCGCCACAGGCGCCCGCTGGCAAGACCTGTTTAGCGGTCAGGCCGACTCCTGCTGCGACACGTCGTCATCATCTTCACGCCGCTCAGCGACAAAAGCGGCAAAATCCGCGGCCGGCAGCGGTTTGGAATAGAAATAGCCCTGAACGAAGTCGCAGCCAATGCGCTTCAGACGCTCTACCTGGCCCTGTTCCTCCACCCCTTCGGCAACCACGCGCATGCCGAGAATGCGGCCCATGGCGACAATGGACGCCACCAGCCCGAGATCGCGCACGCCATCGATGCCGTCGATGAAGCTCTTGTCCACTTTGAGCACGTCGAACTCGTAGTCCTTGAGGTAGCCAACCGACGAGTAGCCGGTACCAAAGTCATCGAGCGCAATCCTGAGCCCGAGCTCTCTGAGTCCCTGGAGAAAAGCCGCGCCGCCCGGCGCATCGTCCACAACGGCGCTTTCGGTGAGCTCCACGGTAATCTGGTCCGTATGCGTGCTACCCAGCACGTCGAGGAGCTCCGCCGCCTGGTCGGCGTTGACGAACTGTCGAGCGCTGACGTTGAGCGATACTCTGAGATCGGGCATCGTCTCGCTCCAGCCGTCGAGCTGACGCTGCACCTCTTCGACAACCCAGCGTCCTATCTCGACGATCAGACCGCTGTCTTCCGCCACGGGAATGAACTCACCCGGCGAGACGAAGCCGAGATCTGGGTTCTGCCAGCGCAGGAGCGCTTCGGCGCCGTACACCGTATCGTGGGAGATATCGATGATCGGCTGGTAGTGCAGCTCGAGCTCATCAGAGGCTATGGCTTTGCGCAGGCGCGACTCGATTTCGAAGCGCCGCGCTGCGGCGGTATTCATCTGTTCCTCGAAGAACATCGCCTGATTGCCGCCGCGGGCTTTGGCCAGGAGGCGCGCCGCGTCTGCTTTCTGCAGGAGCTCTCCTTTGTCCCGGCCATCGTCCGGAAAAATGGTCACGCCCGCGCTCACGCCGATGAAAAGCTCCTGCTCGGCGACGAAAAACGGTGCGCTGAACGCCTCGATGGCGCTACGGGTGACGCGCTCCACCTCGGCAACGTCCTCTATTTCCGGCAGCATGATGACAAAGTGATCGCTGCCCATGCGCGCTACCGTATCGGTCTCGCGCGCGCTCATGGCGATGCGCAGCGCCGCGTCCGTGAGGATGCGATCGGCATTCGCGTGACCCACGGAGTCGTTGACGTTTTTGAAGCCGTCGAGGTCGATGCTGATCAATGCGCCGCGCTTCTCCTGCTGCGCTGCGCGGGCCAGCCGTTCGTGCAGGAGGTTCGCATTCGGCAGCTTGGTCAGATTGTCGTGGTGCGCCTGCCACAGCATCAGTCGCTGCTCTTCGTCCGAGACGACAGGCTCCATGGCAATGGTGAGAAAACCCTCAGGATCTTCCGGATCCTCACCCACCGCCATGCGCATGACTTTCTCGACGTTGACGCTGCCATCCTTGCGGCGCAGACGATATTCACCCGTCCAGAACCCATCCGCAGCAAGCGCCGCGCGCATCGTCTGAGCAACTGCCGCTTCTTCCGCAGAGTCTTCGCAGACCGCAATGCGGCCCTGCAATTCACCCGACTCGAAACCGGTCACTTTCTCGAAGGCGGAGTTTGTCCGCAGCAGGCGATCCTCCGCATCGCTGACAGACAGCGCAACCGGCGCATGGGCAAACAGCAGTCTATCCGTAAGGGGCTGCTGCAGAGGTGAGAAAGCCCGCAGGTTGCGCCGCCGCATGAGCAACGCCGCCAGGGCAATGACAAAACCGATGACGCTGAGGTAATAGAAGTGGGTGTACTGACCCTGCTCCGCGCTGATGCGCAGCGACGCGCCGCGCAGCTCCGCCAGCGTCATGGCGAGATGCTGGCGGACCTCGAGCTGTTCGGCGGGGCCAGCCAGGGCGCCATCCGTGAGCTTCTGGGTGAGATCGTTCAGCGGGTCGTTGAGACGCGACGCGGAACGCTGCGCATGCCGTCTGATCTCAGGCATGAGCTGGTGCATCTCGATCAGCCAGCGGCCGGGGTGCTGCCAGTCGGCGCTGTTGCCCTCCCGCTCGAGCTGCGTCAGATCGCCAATCAGCAGATCAACCGCACGCTGATCCTTACCGAGGTGGTGCATGGTCAGAGACAGATACCCGCAAAGCGCTGCGCAGCCGAGCACTGCCCAGACCTGCCAGTGGCCAAAGCTCAGCTTCACCGTGGGTACATGAATTTCTGCAGCGTGGTTCAAGAGCGTAAACAGCAATAGCTTTACATTAACGCTAGACGGTCCAACGCCGTCTGCAACGCTAAATCGCCGCGAACGTCATATTTGGGTGGGGCATCACGGGACGCCGTCAAAGTTCTGACGTGTGCCGTCTGGCGCGAGTCAAATCGCCCGCCCCATCCCCCGAATAAGATACGTCAGTTGAGTCCGCGCAGCACCATCATGGGGGGCGAATTGACCAGGCTGCGACTGCCGAGGAGCCCCACCGTGACGATGATGAGCGCGCCCACGACCGGGCCCACGGGCCAGACCCAGGGATGCAGCTGCATGTCGAGCTCGAACACCTGACTCTGCAGAATGGCGACCGTAAGCTCAGCGCCAAAAACGGCAACCACGCCGGCAAACGTGCCGAGGATGGCAAACTCCGCGGTGAGCGACCCACCTATCAAGCGTCGCGTCCCGCCGAGCGTGCGCACCAGGGCGTGCTCTGCCATGCGCGCATCGCGGCTTGCCTGAATGCTGGCGACCAGCACCAGACAACCGCTGGCGAGCACCAGGCCGAGCACCAGCTCAACCGCTTGTGTCACCCGGTCCACGATGCTCTTGACCTGTTCGATGAGGGCGTCAATTTCAATGACGGTAATGGTCGGGTGCGTGCTCAAGAGCGTGTTCAGAAACGCCTTGTTCTCCCGCTCCAGATAGAAACTGGTCATATACGTGGCGGGAAAGTTCTCGAGCGCACCCGGCGAGAGAATGATGAAGAAGTTCGGGCTCATGCTCTCCCACTCGAGGCTGCGGATGCTTGTCACCTCCGCGTCGAACTGCTGGCCGCCGATATCGAACGTCAGCTGATCGCCGACTTCCAGGTTCCGCTCTTCCGCATAGTCCCTTTCCAGTGACACTTCCGCGGCACCCGTTTCCGCATCCCACCAGCGCCCATCGATGATGTCGTTGTTGTCGGGTTTCTCCACCGTCCAGGTGAGATTGCGTTCGGAGGTGACTCGCGGCCTGTCGCCGTCCGGCTCGAGCGGCAACCTCTCCTGATAAGTTTTCGCATCCTCTCCGTTCACGGCGACCACCCGCCCGCGGATCATCGGGTAGAGGAAGTCTCCGGCGGTGGCGCCTTCTTCAATCAGACGCTGCACGGAGTCCACCTCTTCGGTGGCGATGTTCATGACAAAGTGATTGGCCGCTTCCTCGGGCACCTGGGCACGCCACTCCGTCACCAGCGCCGTGCGCAGGAGCACGAGCACCAGGAGCAGCATGATGGCCAGCCCGAAAATGAGAATCTGCGCCGTGTTCTCGCGACTACGTCGCTGCAGTCCGGACAAGGCCAGACGCCAGCCGCTGCGCGCCTGCATGCCCACCGCACGTCCACTCTTCAGGAGCACATAGGCGAGGCTGCCGAACACGAGAATGACCGCCACCGCGCCGACGATGGTCCAGAAAGTGAGGAAAAGGCTGCCGCTGTACCAGATGAGAAGCAGGATGCTGCCGCCGATGGCGGCGCCATAAGACAGCACCTGGGACGCCGGCGGTACGCCGAGGTCCCGACGGATCACGCGCATGGGTGACACGTCTTTCAAATGCATGAACGCCGGCATCGCAAAGGAGACGGCGCAGATGAGTCCCGTGGCGGTCCCCAGCGCAAACGGCCGCAGTCCGGCAGGTGGCAGGTCCACCGGTATGAGCGTCGAT
>JAAUXY010041792.1_pt1 | contig 14802 bp, 19 predicted proteins | sample 7278121 | NCBI WGS metagenome assembly JAAUXY01 (sample SAMN14350117, study PRJNA611818) | marine sediment metagenome | isolation source: surface marine sediment (1.8m) | place: French Polynesia: Moorea | collected 2018-08 | reverse complement strand
GCCAATTGTCGCAGCGCATCATCGTCCCAACCTCGTGCCCGCCTCTATCCTGCTTGCCCTGCTCGGCTACGCACTCGGTAACTATCTCGCGCCGATGACCGGGTATCTTGCAAGGTGGGTCGTCAGCTAGCCTCTATGTGGCGACTACGCGTCATACAGGCGGCCACGGTCGCCCTCGCTTTGATTGTCGTTATCGCGATGATCGCCGTGTGGCTGTGGCGGGACCGACCGACGCTGGAGAGCACCGGTTGGGCGTTCGCCCCGCCGCCGCACGAAAATTCGGCTTCGGTTGTCGTAACGTGGCTTGGCGTTACGACGCTGCTTTTCGATGACGGCGAAACGCAGGTACTCATCGACGGCTTCTTTTCCCGGCCGACGTTCTCGGAGTCGCTGTTTCGCAGGCCTGTAGTCAACGACGCCGCAACAATTAATTTCGCCATGCACGAGTTCCGGATGCGGCGCCTCGCCGCAATTATCCCGGTGCATTCGCACTTCGACCACGCGATGGACGTCGGCGCGATTGCGAACCGCTCGAGCGCGTCTGTGATCGGATCGGAGTCCACGGCGAACATCGCCCGGGGTGCCGGCGTCCCTGAGGACCAGATCATTGTTGTCGAGCTTGGCCAGCCGTATCAGTTTGGCGAATTCAAGGTGACCATACTGCGTTCAAAGCACGCGCCCATTGGTTGGCGCGGTGACCCGCCGATACCCGGGACGATCGACGAGCCGCTGGCTATCCCGCAGCCGATCTCGGCCTGGAAAGAGGGAGCGAGCTACTCAATCGTGATCGAGCACCCCCAGGGAACGACCCTGGTACAGGGCAGCGCCGGGTTCGTCGAGGGCGGGCTTGAGGGGGTGAACGCGGACGTCGTCATGCTAAGCATTGGAGGACTGACGACGCTCGACAAGGATTACGCCGAGCAGTACTGGCAGGAGATGGTAACGACGACGGGCGCAACGACCATTTACCCGATCCACTTTGACGACTTCACGCGACCGTTCGGCGAGATCGTGCCCGGCCCCCGTTTCCTTGGCAGCATCGAGAAAACGGCCGACTGGTTCCGGGAGTTCCAGGAGACCTGGGATACCGACAGCAATATCCTGTTGCCGGAATTCGGTAAGCCGATCGCGCTCTACGCGCCGCCGCCCACGACCTGATCCGTCAGCAGGTCGGCGAGATCGCGCTGGCCTTCAATTAGAGCGAGTTTCTGGTTTCGTGGCAGTTTCTTGACGCGGTACTCGAGCTGCGAGGCACGCGCGCGGTCACCGGCGACTTGGCTGAATACGAGTTCGATGGGCCCGCGACCACGCAGGTACTTCGCGCCACGTCGCCCGCTGCGATGTTCGTCGAGTCTTTTGGCTACGTCCGTCGCAATGCCCGTATACAGCGTGCCGCCGTTGCAGCGCACGATGTAGAGACTGTATTCGGCGGGGGTCAACGGGACAGTCAGGCGTTGCCGCCGACCAGCATGTCCCCGAGCACCCGAAATGCACCGACCTCAATGGCATCGAGATTCTCGGTCGTCTCTGACCAGGTGAGGACGATATCCGATGTGCCATCGAGCTCCTTCGCGGGCTCGCGCAAATGCAGTGTCAGGATGTTGCCCGTCAACGAGGCTTCGCGAATCAGGTTGTGACCACCGAACTGCTGTTCATTGATCTCGATGTAAATCGATTCGTCGAAGTCCTCCTCGATCGTGCGCATCAGCAACAGGTAGTCGTTGATTTCCCCGATTTCGGAGGTCTTGGCAAAAAACAGCATCGTCGCGTTGTCGCGCACGTCGAATGACACTGTGTCGTATTGGCGGCTGTCAGTCATGCGATCTCCGACTGTCTAAAGTCTGTTGTATCAGGTCGTCCTTCTCTTGCCAAATGTCGCCGAGCCAGGCGTGCACGCGACGCCGGAACTCGCGATCATTCTCGTAGTCACCCTCGACGAGCCACGGCTCGATCGGGCGCTCTTTCACGTCGATGATCACTTCGACATGCCGCCCGCAGCACATCTCCCAGAACTGCGCCGGGCCGTCCGGGTAGACAAGCGTCACATCGATTATCGCGTCAAACAACTCCCCCATCGCCGAAATAGCGATTGCGAATCCGCCGGCGCGTGGATTCAATAAGTGACGATAGGGTACGTTGCGCTTGTCGCGTTTTGCCTCGCTGAAACGTGTGCCTTCAACGAAGTTGATAACCGATGTGGGCGTATTTCGAAACTTCTTGCAGGCCAGGCGTGTCGTCTCGAGATCCTTACCCTTCATGTGTGGGTTCTTCGCAAGAAACTTGGTCGAGTAGCGCTTCATAAACGGCATATCGAGCGCCCACCAGGCGATGCCGAGAAACGGAAACCAGATCAGCTGTTGCTTGATGAAGAACTTCAGAAACGGCACCCGCCGGTTGAAGACCTTTTGCAAGACGAGGATGTCGACCCAGGTCTGGTGATTCGCCATGACCAGGTACCAGCGGTCCCGTCTCAGCCCTTCGATGCCTCGTGGCTTCCAGTCGATGGACGCAAATGTAGACAGGTTGGCGGAGTTGATCGCGATCCAGATCTCGCCAATCGCCATCAACACGCGCGTCAACCAGCGTCGAAACGGGGCGATGGGCACCAGGAGCTTGATAATGGCGAGGATGAGGATTGGCACGAACCAGAAGATCGTGTTGATCGCAAAGCCTGCGAAAACGAACAGGCCGCGCAGGTGCCTAAGGAAAGCTCTCAAGTTACTATGCTCGTCAGGAACATTACGCATTCTATCCTGAGCAATGACCGAACGCATGACAGTCGACAAAGCCCTCGCCGCCGTCAAGGCGTCTGCGGATGGCCTGTACGGCGTGTTGCTCGAGCATGGCACGATGGAGCTGGGCTTCTACCGGCCCGTCGGCACGGATGACCAGGGTCCGCACGACCAGGACGAAATCTACATCGTGCATACGGGCACCGGCGTTTTCGAGCTCGGCGAAGAGCGCATCGAATTCGGGCCGGGCGACGCGCTGTTTGTGCCGGCCGGAGTGGCCCACCGCTTTGTCGAGTTCAGCGAGGACTTCGCGACCTGGGTCGTGTTCTGGGGGCCGCCGGGCGGGGAACATTGAGCATTGCGGAACTCATTTCGAGTCCGCTCGCGCAGGACCCTGCCTACCACGTCTTCGCGGACCAACGAACGCTGTTTGGCATCCCGCATTTCTGGAACGTCGTTTCCAACCTCGCGTTCCTTTTCGTTGGCGCATGGGGCTTGCGCATCACGAGCCGTCGGACTGACGACCCGCTCTACGCGGCCTGGCTCACTGTCTTCATTGGCGTCTTTCTGACCGGTCTTGGCTCGATGTGGTACCACCTCGAGCCAGGCAACGAATCGTTGTTCTGGGATCGGTTGGCGATGACCATTGGTTTCATGGGACTGGTGGCCGTCGTCCTGGGCGAGCACGTCAGCACGCGCCTCGCGATTCGTCTGCTCTTGCCGTTGCTCATTGTCGGTGCGGGCTCGGTCGTTTACTGGATCCATTCCGAGTCCATCGGTGTCGGGGACCTTCGGGCATACGCGCTCGTGCAGTTTGTGCCCGTTATCGTCTTGCCGCTGATTATCATTGTGCGTCTGCGGCACAGTGACCTTGGCGGATACCTGTTCATCGTGTTTCTCGCTTACGCGGTTGCGAAGGCGGCGGAGGTCTACGATCACGAGGTGTATGACGCCTTACGGTTGATTAGCGGCCACACGCTCAAGCACCTGCTCGCGGCCTTCGGGCTACTCGCGCTCGTCATCGGACTACGAAGGAGGCAGCGTGGCTATTGACGAGGCAACCTACACGGGACGCTGCCATTGCGGGGCAATTGGCTACCGCTACTCGGTCGCAGCACTGCCCGCCGATTGGGCAATCCGCGCCTGCCAGTGCCGCTTCTGCCGTGCGCACGATGCCCTGAGCACCTCGGACCCGACCGGCACGATCGCGTTCGAGGCATCCAGCCCGGACCAGCTGCAGCGCTACCGCTTTGGGCTCAAGACCGCCGATTTCTTGCTGTGCCGACAGTGCGGCGTCTATATCGGAGCCATCATTGAGACGCCGAACGGGCATTTTGGGATTATCAACACACATGCCCTGGTCGACCCACAGCCATCGATGTCCAGGAGTGAGCCCATCAGCTATGACGGCGAGGACACCAGTGGCCGCGTCTCGCGGCGCGAGGAACGCTGGTCGCGGGTAACCGTGATTCCCGAGTAGAATCCGGTCTTTCGACACGTTAACCTACGGCCCGCTTCACGTACTGCAGGGTGTATGACGATGACCGCCAAACGCATCGACGGCAAGGCCAAAGCCGAACAACTGGCCGAGTCCATAACGGAACAGACTGCCGCACTGCTTGCGGATCACGGGATCAAGCCGGGACTGGCTGTCGTCATCATCGGTGAGGACCCGGCAAGCCAGGTCTACGTGCGCAACAAGAAACGCCGCGCCGAGGCTTGTGGCTTTCATTCGGTGCAACACACGCTCGCTGAGGACACATCTCAGGACGACGTACTGAAGCTCATCGACGAGTTGAATCACGACGACGCGATCCACGGCATTCTCGTGCAGCTGCCGCTGCCGAAGCACCTCGACGAGCAGGCCATCACGCAAGCGATCGTGCCAACGAAGGATGTGGATGGCTTTCACTTCGTCAATATCGGGAAACTGACATCTGGCCATACCGCGGACGCCTTCGTGCCCTGCACGCCGGCCGGTTGCATCCTGATGATTGAAGATGAGCTCGGCGACGATTTCTCCGGGCTGAACGCCGTCGTCGTCGGCCGCTCGAACATTGTCGGCAAGCCCATGGCAGCGCTGCTGTTGCAGCGTAATGCGACCGTTACGATCTGCCACAGTCGCACCAAGGACCTGCCGGGCGTTGTCCGGAATGCGGATATCGTGATCGCGGCGGTCGGCCGTCCTGACATGATCAAGGGTGACTGGATAAAGCCGGGCGCTGTCGTCATCGACGTGGGTATTAACCGTGTCGAGAGAGAAGTCGACGGCGAGATGAAATCCAAGCTGACCGGCGATGTCGACTATGACGAGGCTATCGAGGTCGCGAGTGCCGTGACACCGGTCCCTGGAGGTGTCGGACCGATGACAATCACAATGCTGATGTTCAATACGTTGCGTTCGGCACGGCTTGCCGCCGGGCTCGAAGGCTGATAGCCGCTACGTGACTGCCGCAGATTTCCGCACGATTTGGATCAAACCGGACGACGCATCGGTCGTCCAGATCATCGACCAGCGGCTGCTGCCGCATGACTACGTCGTGCACGACCTGCGAACCTGGCAGGACGCCGACACCGCGATTGCAGATATGTATGTTCGCGGCGCACCGCTGATCGGCGCCACGGCCGCATGGGGACTGTATCTTGCAGCCCTGGAGAACCCGACCTCTGCATTCGTTCGCGACGCGGCTGCCCGTTTGCTCGAGTCGCGGCCGACAGCCGTCAATTTGCGCTGGGGCATCGAGCGCATGCTCGCGACAGTCGCGACCGCCACTGATGACGCCCTGGTCGATACGTTGCGCGAAGAAGCGCAAGCGATTTGCGACGAGGATGTCGAGATCAGTCGAGGCATGGGCAAACACGGCGTACGCTTGCTCGAGGAGATCGCGGCGCGGAAAAACGGCGACACGGTCAACGTATTGACGCACTGCAATGCCGGTGCGCTCGCCACGATCAACTACGGGACCGCAACGGCGCCAGTCTATTTCGCGCAACAGCGCGGCATCGATGTACACGTTTGGGTCGATGAGACACGGCCGCGCAATCAGGGCTCGCAGCTGACAGCCTGGGAACTGGCTGAGAGTGGCGTGCCGCATACGCTGGTCGTCGACAATGCCGGGGGACACCTGATGCAGCACGGCATGGTCGACATCGTGATCACGGGCACAGACCGAACCACGCGCTGCGGTGATGTCGCCAACAAGATCGGCACCTACCTGAAGGCGCTGGCGGCGTTCGACAACGGCATTCCGTTCTACGTCGCGCTGCCATCCACAACCATTGACTGGCAGAGCCGCGACGGTGTTCGCGAGATTCCCATCGAGGAACGCGATCCCGAGGAAGTCAGCCACATCTACGGCGTGCATGACGGCAAGCCACTGCGCGTTTGCACCACCGCCAATGACACACCGGTCAGCAATTACGCGTTCGACGTTACCCCTGCGCGACTGGTGACGGGCCTGATCACGGAGCGCGGCATTTGTGCCGCCTCGGAAGAAGGGCTCCTCGGGCTGTTTCCCGAGATGCGCGACAAATGACCTACGACGAAGGCTATATCAAGTACGAAAGCGCCTGGGCTCCCGGCCCACCTCCGACCACTGCTGTGGCCGAGGAACTCGATCGCTGGCGTCACGAACTATTTACCCTCGGACTCATCGGCTACGACGACGAGCACGAGGTCGGGTACGGGAACATCAGCGTCCACGCTACTCAGCCAGGACAGTTCTTTATTAGCGGCACCCAGACCGGGCACCTCGAGCATACCGACCGATCTCACTACACGCTGGTCACGTCCTGCGATATCCAGACCAATCGAGTGACCTGCTGCGGCCCGGTCGAAGCTTCGTCAGAAGCGATGACGCATGCCGCCATCTACAGGGTCAACCTCGGGATCCGCGCTGTTGTGCATGTGCACAGCGTTCCTTTGTGGAAGAGCAGTCAGGGGGTCTTGCCGACAACCAATCCCGCAGTCGCTTACGGCACTCCGGCGATGGCCGAAGAATTCAGGCGGCTTTACGTACACGGCGACCTCGCGGACGTCGGTATTGCGGTGATGGCTGGCCATGAAGGGGGCCTGATCAGTTTCGGCGCGACCCTGGAACACGCTGCGACCCGTATTCTCAATCTTGCTCGTCGGTCGATACCGGCACGAGGTTGAAACGGAATGTCCGGCACGCCTTGATGCCCGACATCGGTTCGTCCTTGCCTAACGGCACCCACGTCGACTTTCGCACCGCCTTGCGTGATGGTTTCTCGAAGACTCTGTGAGTACTGCGACGCACCGCGATACTCGTCGGGTGGCCACGGCGCGTGATGTTGAAGCACACCTGCACTTCTCCCTCGACACGATCACGACGCGCCGTCCTGGGATAATCCGGTATCACGGTATGCAGCGGGACGCGGTCTGTAGCGGAGTCGATTCTTGAAACGCCATCAGGCACGCTCGCAGAATCCGCAACCAGGAGCAGAAGCGCGAGACTAGTCGTCACCATCTTCCGGGTCGCCGTTTATTGCGCTGCGGCGCTCATCGACCTCGATGCTCTCGACAACCGGGTCGGTTTCATCCAACAGCAGCCCTCGAGTCTCCTTGAGTTTGACCGATGACGGCCGCAACGCCTGGCCTCTTGCCACATCGGCTTCCGATTCCTCGAACCGGTCGAGACGAAGGTAAACAAGCGCACGGTTGTTGTACGCCCGCCAGAATCTTGGATCGATGGCGATCGCCTCGTCGCAGTGTTTGAGTGCCGCGATAGGCTGGTCCATCAGCAAATAGCCGGCACACAGGTTGGAATGCGCACTCTTGCGCTCGCGGTCGCCCTGGGCAATCTCGAGCCCTCGCAAGGTGAGACGTACCCCTTCTTCAGCATCGCCGGCATTGAGCGCCTGGGCGCCCTCAGCGAGCTGCGGATTACGCGGCCCAATAATGGTGCGGTTATCTTCCTCCGCTGCCACCTGCGACCAGGCCAGCAGAACAATCGCGATCAGCACAAACAGCCAGAAATGCAGGGGCTTGAGTTTCATTGCAGTTTCGCGGCGAAAAACTCCAGGGTCCGTTGCCAGGCGAGCTGCGCCGCCGCCTCGTCGTACCGGGGCGTCGTGTCGTTGTGGAAACCGTGGCCGACGTCGTCATAGTCGAAGTTCGTGTACTCACGGTTTGCCGCCTTGAGCGCGGCTTCGAAATCCGGCCAGCTCGCATTGACGCGCTCGTCGAGTTCCGCGTGATGAAACATCATCGGGGCGTTAATTGACGAGGCGAGCCGCGGGTCCGGATGGCGGCCGTAGAAAGCAACGCCGGCACCGAGCTCGGGAACGCGAATGGCTAGCTGCATCACCATGCTGCCGCCAAAACAGAATCCCACAGCGCCGACCTTGCCCGTGCTATCGGGGTGGTTGGCCAGAAACTCCACGGCTGCGATGAAATCCTCGGCCATTTCATCGCGGTCGCGTTTGCGCTGCATAGCGCGGCCATCGTCGTCGTTACCGGGATACCCGCCAAGTGGCGTCAGCGCGTCAGGCGCATAGGCCATGAACCCGGCCACGGCAAGGCGCCGCGCGACATCTTCAATGTAAGGGTTGAGGCCGCGGTTTTCGTGAATGACGAGTACGGCAGGCAGTTTGTGGCCGGTAGTCGCAGGCCGCGCGAAATACCCGTTCATAACGCCGGCGCCTTTTGGCGAACCATAGCGCTTGTATGACGTTCGTATCGATTTGTCGTCCGGGTCGACCTGCTGCGCAAGCGCATAGTCCGGACTCAGGCTTGCCAGTACCGCGGCGGCGGCTGTTGTCGATGCAGTTACGGAAGCAAGACGATCGAGGAACTCGCGGCGGCTCATCTGTCCGTGCACATAGCCGTCGTACAGACGCATGACGCGGCGGTCATACCCGGGTTTATCGGTCACACTTCGCTCCGTTCGGCCTAGCCGCTGATGTAATGCTCGAGCTGTTCGATCTCTTCCTGCTGGTCAGAAATAATCGCCTGGACGAGGTCGCGCATGGAGAGCATGCCGATGACAGTATTGTCGGCGACAACGGGCAGATGGCGAATATTCTTCTTCGTCATCATTGCCATGCAATGGTTAACCGTCTGATCCGGCGTCGCAACCAGCACTTCAGCCGTCATGATTTCGCTGACAGTGGTCGATTCCGACGCGCGCCCTTTGATTATGACCTTGCGCGCATAATCGCGTTCCGTGACTATGCCCTTGAGATCGCCACCTTCCATAACGGCCAGGGAACCAACTGCCTTGTCGGCCATGAGCTTGATCGCGTCGAATACAGACGCGTCCGGGGCGATCGAGATTAGGTCGTCGCCTTTCGCATCGAGCAGGTGCTGCACGAGTTTCATTCACCCTCCCCTTCGCCTCGCAGGGCGAGTCGTTTTAGGGAGAGTTTACCAGATGCGGATTAGCCGTCCTGTTCGACCTTGCCGCGTACGTCATTGAAATTGACGCTACCGCTACCGTCGTCAACGATAATGAGATCTTCGGAGACGTCAGAAACATCGATCCCACCGGAGCCATCGTCTATCGTTACCGTGCCGTCGACACTGTCGACCGTGATGCTGCCGGACCCATCGTTGATGTAAACGTCGCCCGACGCATTCTTGACCTTGATCGAGCCGGAGCCATCTTCGAGATTCAGGGCACCCACCGTGTCGACGACAATGGACCCGGACCCATCGTCAATTTTTACGTCGGCTTTGAATCCGACAACCCTCAGCGATCCGGCACCGTCGTAAATCGCGAGCTCGAGTCCTGCCGGCGCACGAACGACAACGTCGACTCTGCCGCTGGAACCCCAGTCCCAGTTGCCGTTCTCGAAATCGGCGGTGAGGCGGATCTTGCCGCCCGAACGATCAAGTTCGAGCTTGGCTTTTTCCTCGGCCAGTTTTTTGCCTTTGCTGTCGCTGATGACGTCGACGACGATCTGAGCATCGACTTCAACGGTATCGAGGCCCGCAACGCCCTCGACAATCAGTGACCCGGCACCCGTCTCCAGTTCCAGCAGGTCTGCGCCACTGGCGTCGACGGAAAGTTCGCGAGTCTCGGTGTATTCGGCCACAGCCGGAGCGGCCATGCCAGCCAGTGCGGCGGCTAAAAGTAACTTGCGCATGTCTTTCCCCTTAATTGTTTTGGCGCCCTACTCTTTGTTAGACGCTTGCCGGGAACGATTGGTTGCAAGGCGCTCAGTTCTCTCTTCGATAACGTGCGATACGCTCGTCAAGCTGGGCTGCCGGGTACCACGTGCCCCGCAACATCACACCGTGGACACGACGGGCATTGACAATGTCGGCTAACGGGTCCGCATCGAGCAGCACAAGATCGGCGTCCCGGCCAACTGCGACAACGCCGCCATTGCTGCCGAAAAACTCAGCAACCGATGCCGTGCCCGAACGCAGCGCTTCGTACGGTGTAAGCCCTGCAGCAACCAGCACTTCAAGTTCGCGGTGAATGGAGAACCCCGGCACGCTGAACACCTGCGGTGAATCGGATCCCAACAACAGACCGGCGCCAGCCCGCTGCAGCTCGAGAAGCAGCTTGCGGCGCAACTCGATCCCGATTGCCGCAGTTTCTGCATTGAAACCGCGCTCGGCGAGCGTCGCCGCCTTTGCATCAGCCCAGCGCGCGACCGTCTCCGCGGGCATGTAGCGCATTTCGGGCCAGTTGCTCAGCGTCTCGACAGGCACATCATTCACGCGCACCTCGACAAGAATCTGGGTCGGCACATTCCACGTGTTCGAGGCAGCGGTTGCTGTCGCGAGAGCACGGATGCGGTCCTCGTCGACCTGGTCGGCGAGCAAGACATCAAAGAAACCGCCGTAGCCACCGAGCCCGGGACTGCTCGCAGGTAAAGCCGCGGCCAGGTAATTGTCGAGGTGGTCGATCGTCGCCATGCCGCTCTTGAGCGCATTATCGACGCCGACCGCAACCGGGACGTGTCCGGCAAACGGCATGCCGAGTTGATTGGCCGTCGTCGAAATTGCCTCGAATTCCGTGCTACTCAGACCAGGATGCAGCTTGATGAAGTCGTAGCCGGCGGCATGTTGTTCCTCAACCATGGCCCGCGCCTCGGCGGGCCCGTTAACCGATCGACCATTGAGCGAAGGTCCTGACGTGTACAGGCGAGGTCCGAAGACGTTGCCCGCTTCCAGTGCATCGCGCAGGTCAAGGTGCGATGGCTGGCCAAGCATGCCGCGAATCGTCGTGACACCGTTGGCCACATACAGGCTGAAATAGCGATGGATGTTGGGCGAATCGGAGCGCGGCACATGGGCGTGCATCTCGGCGAGGCCGGGCATCAGGTACCGGTCCGTGCCGTCGACAACGTCTGCGCCGTCAGGGATAGGCACTTCGTCGACAGGCCCGATCGCAACGATCATGCCGTCGTCGACGACCACAGTCTGCTGACTGATGTGGCCCTCTGCGTCCATCGGTACGACCTGCACGTTCACGAACGCAGTCGTCTCGGCCGCTACCGGAGATGTCCAGACCAACGTGAGCGCGAGGACGCTCCATCGTGCAGCTAACCTGATCAGCATTGTCGAATCCTCTTCAGTGTCTCGTCGGCGACATTGCCTCCGCAGACAAGTACAACGACGGTCTTCCCGGCGACCTCGTTGCGACGCTCCAGGAGCCCTGCCACGGCCACACCGGCGGCGCCCTCAATGATATCGCTTTCGCTATCCATGTAGCGCCGCATTGCGTCGGCTATCGCTGCCTCATCGACGACGATCCAGTCATCGACGACGGCCTGGTTGAGCGGGAACGTGACGGAGCCCTGTTCAATGCCGCCGGCTGTGCCATCGGACAACGTCGTATCGCTTGGAAGATCGAGGATCCTGCCGGCTTCGATTGACCGGGCCATGACTGGCGATGCCGCGGGCTGACAGCCGTAGATACGAATCGCGGCGTCATGCTCCTTGAGCACGCTGCCAACCCCACCGACAAGTCCGCCACCCCCAACGGCAATGAACACTGCGTCCAGGTCGGGCAGAGCTGCGACGATCTCGATGCCACAGGTTCCCTGCCCGGCAACAACTTCCTCGTCGTTGTAAGGCGAGAGATAGAACTTGCCCTTTTCTGCGGCGAATGCGCGTGCGTGTTCCTCCGTATCCAGGCCATCAGTGCCAAAGAAGCGGACGTCGCCGCCAAAGTGACGGATTTTCTCGACCTTTGCCGAAGATGTTTGCTCGGGAACAAACACGACACAGTCGACGCCGAGTTTCTTTGCAGCGCACGCGACGGCCGCGCCATGATTGCCGCTCGACGCAGCCACACAGCCGCGGTCACGCTGTTCGTCTGAGAGTGTCAGTAAGCGATTGCTTGCACCGCGGAGTTTGAACGATCCTGTCGTTTGGCGATTCTCAAGTTCTAACCAAACGTCGGCGTCGAGTTCATCGCTTAGCCAGGTCGAGCGAACCAACGGCGTGCGTTCCACGAGGGCCGCGATCCGCTCCGCGGCGGCCCGAGCATTTTCTGCTGTCGATGCGATCACACGCGGTCAACGCTGAATGTGTCGCAAGTATCGAGATCGCCGGTGTCGAGTCCCTTGCGGAACCAGCGCTGCCGCTGCTCCGACGTACCGTGGGTGAACGACTCAGGCACAACGGTGCCACGACTGCGCCGCTGCAGTGTGTCGTCGCCAATCGCGCTGGCGGCGTTCAGTGCCTCCTCGATATCGCCCGCTTCGATGATATTGCTGGCACGATCGGCGCGCGTCGCCCAGACGCCAGCCAGGCAATCCGCCTGCAGTTCGAGTCTTACCGACAGGGCATTGGCCTCTGCCGCGCCGACCTGCTGTTTCATCTGGTGGACTTTCCCGGAGATTCCGAGCAGATTCTGGACGTGATGGCCAATCTCATGGGCGATGACGTAGACCTGCGCAAAGTCACCCGGCGCCTGGAACCGCGTGCGCATCTGGTCATAGAAACTCAGGTCGATATAGGCCTTCTGATCCGCCGGGCAATAAAACGGTCCCATTGCCGCCTGCCCAAGCCCGCAGGCCGATTTGGTCGCGCCGGTAAACAGAACGAGCTTAGGCGCCACGTAGCGGCGACCCTGCTGCGCGAAAATCTCGGTCCAGACATCCTCGGTGTCCGCGAGGACGACGTAGATCATGTCGGCCAGCGGGTCGTCGCGCAGATCTTCGGTGCTCGGGCGGGAACTCGACGACGTCGCGGCACCGCCTTCGACCATTTGCAGAAGCGGTCGCGGATCGACGCCAAAATACAGGGCGACAAGAATGAGCACGATAGTGCCGATTCCGCCACCAAGGAGCTTAGGCGACCGGGCACCGCGCCGGTCCTCAACATTGGTGCTGCGTCTGCGGCCTTTCCAACGCATGACAGGCTCCTGCTAACTCAATCGGTCATTGTCGGACATTGAAGTCGACGTTTTCAAACACGCGACGGTCACATCTGCTCCTCGATCGGCAGCAGGCTCATGAGCTTTGTGCGGAAGCGGCGCCAGAAGCTCGTCTGCGGTTCCGTGGTAATGATTTCCTGGACGCCCGAAGTCCGCAGCAGCCACTGGAGCTTGCCCTTCGGCGACAACTCGAGCTTATAGGCGGTCTCGGGCAACGATTCGAGAATGCTGCTCGCCATGTCGCCCGCGAGCGTTATCGAATCCACGGCCACCCCCATCTCCGTATTGATATAGAGCGACCGAGGATCAAGGTTGAATGACCCGACGAACAGGCGCTCACGATCCACTGTCGCGACTTTGGAGTGCAGCGTCAGTTTCGTGTCCGTTGGCATCGTCTCGAGGCGCGGCCGCAACTCGTAGAGCTCGATACCCTGCCGCAGCAACGGTTTTCGATAACGCGCATACACGGCATGCACGCTGGCGTGATTGGTCGACGCAAGTGAATTACTTACGATGATGACGCGCACACCGGTTCGAGCGAGCGCACTAAAGAAGTCGACGCCCTGCTTCTGCGGCACGAAGTAAGGCGAGATGATGATTAATTCCTGCTTTGCAGCGGACACCATGCGCTGCAGGTAGTCGATCGTGACGCTAGGGCGCCGTCGCACGAGGTTTCGAACCTTGTCGGGGTGGTCTTGCACGACCTCGACCTTCGCGTTCACAAGCTCGAGACTGCCGTTTAGCAGTTTGTCGATGAGCTCGCCGTGCACGTTGCGCAGGAACAGCGAATCACGGTGATCGGCGATCAGTTTGCGCGCTTCATGCAGCGAGAGATTGACATGACTGTGCGCGACCATGTTGTCGAATGCTTCCATCGGAATCGCTTCGGGCGAATTCCAGTACTCGTCGAAGCCGTCCGAAACCTCGTCGACCGGTGCGCCAACCACCAGCACGTCCTCGTCGATAAACTCGGTTTCCCCGCCAGTCTGGTAGTACTCATCAGCGAGATTGCGGCCACCGACAATCGTCACCTGGTTGTCGACCGTGAACGTCTTGTTGTGCATGCGACGATTGAGGATATTGAAGTTCGCAAGCAGGCTGATGAAACGCGACCGACGCCGAGGAAACGGATTAAAAACACGAACTTCGATATTTTCGTGCTCGTCGAGCGATAACAGCCCGGAGTCGACCTCGTCGGTCAGCGCATCGTCCATCAATAGCCTGACCCGCACACCTCGATCGGCGGCTCCCGCGAGATGCAGCGCGACGAGGTTACCGCTGACGTCGTCCTTGATCAGGTAGCTCTGAATATCGATCGCCTTTTCGGCGGCGTCGATCAAGCCGATGCGTGCTCCGAGTGCGTCGTAACCGGAATCGAGCCGGTAGACACCCGCATCCGCGGACTCGCGTTGCAACCACGAGGACACTGCCCTGCCCAATGCCGTCGAGACCGTGTCCAGAACCTTCCGGCTCTCCACACGTTCGGGCAGCTTGAAGAAGCGCTGATACTTCGGCGGCAGGCGACTGCCGACCAATGTCGTGAACATTCCCATGCGAAATCGGCCGCTGGATCCCTTATGTCATGCGCATCATTTAACTAAATCAGGCCTGCGGAACGGTGTCGTTGCGCGGTGATTTTGAATGTGCAAGGATCATAGCTCGTTTGACAAAGGCACACCTGTCGAAAGACAGCGTCGCAAAGCCACCGG
>JAAUXY010077286.1_pt1 | contig 14803 bp, 12 predicted proteins | sample 7278121 | NCBI WGS metagenome assembly JAAUXY01 (sample SAMN14350117, study PRJNA611818) | marine sediment metagenome | isolation source: surface marine sediment (1.8m) | place: French Polynesia: Moorea | collected 2018-08 | reverse complement strand
GCCCCGTCCAATTCATCGAATTTGCCGAGCGCCTGGCCGATGCGGCCCGGGGCGAAGTCGCACCGCATTTCCGTGAAAGCCCGGCGGTCGAACAAAAAGCCGATCTGACCCCGGTGACCGCGCTCGACCGTGCCGCGGAAGCCACGATGCGGCGGCTGATCGCCGAGGCCCATCCGGGCCACGGCGTCGTCGGCGAGGAGTTCGGCGCCGACAACGAGGACGCCGACTTCGTCTGGGTGCTAGACCCGATCGACGGCACCAAGCGCTTCATTACCGGAAACCCGCTGTTCGGCACGCTGATCGCGCTGCTCAGGGACGGCGTGCCCATCTTGGGCGTCATAGACATGACGGTACTGGGCGAGCGCTGGATCGGCGCCGCCGGCCGGCCGACGGTCCGCCGCGACGCCGATGGGACACGCGAGGTCCGGGTGCGGCACTGCGCGGCGTTGTCCGACGCGATCTTGAGCGCGACCTCGCCGCACATGTTCGAGGGGCCTGACCAAGAGGCCTTCGAGCGGGTACGCGCTGGGGCGAAAATGGTGCTCTACGGCGGCGACTGCTTCAACTACGGCCAACTCGCCGAGGGCCTGATCGATCTCATCGTCGAGGCCGATATGGACCCTTACGACTTCCTGGCCCATGTGCCGGTGATCGCGGGCGCCGGCGGTTCGGTCACCGATTGGCGCGGCGCGGCGCCGGGCCTGCAAAGCGACGGGCGCATCGTGGCGGCGGGGGATCCGCGGGTCCACGCCCAGACTCTGGCGCTGCTCACGGCTGATTAAATCATTGTCATCTCAGGCTTTGATCGCTTGCCAAATCTAGGGAAATCGACCAACTAGCGTCTAGACTTGCGGAAGTCCTCGGATTCAATGGTGCCACTCGTCCGCCTCAGCGTCGCCGTACTGCTGGCCGTCTCGGCTTCGAGCGCCCTGGCGCAGGCCCCGGAGATGCCGGCGGTGCCGGTCGTCGAGGTGATCGAGACCGCGATCGGGCCGCAGGTTTACAGGGCGCACGCCATCGCCATGCACGGCGAGCCCAAGTTCGGTCCCGACTTCACCCATTTCGACTACGTCAATCCCGACGCGCCCAAGGGCGGCGTCCTGAGGCTGAGCGCGAGCGGCACCTTCGACAGCTTCCACCCCTACATCCCGAAGGGCCGCTCGGGCCCGACGGGCAGCGTCGAAACGCTGCTGACGCAAAGTGCCGACGAGCCCTTCACCATGTATGGCCTGATCGCGGAGACCATCGAGTGGCCGGAGGACCGCTCCTGGGTCACTTTCACCCTGCGTCCCGAGGCGCGCTGGCACGACGGCCGGCCGATCACCGTCGAGGACGTGATCTGGACATTGGAGACCCTGAGGACCAAAGGCAGGCCGCTCTACCGTTTTTACTACGGCGACGTCGAACGCGCCGAGAAGGTCGGCGAACGCCAGGTCAAGTTCAGCTTCAGCAGCAACGAGAACCGCGAGCTGCCGCTGATCGTCGGCCAGATGCCGGTGCTGCCCAAGCACTACTGGGAGACGCGCGATTTCGAGAGCACCACCCTGGAGCCGCCGCTCGGCAGCGGGCCGTACAGGGTCAAGGACTTCGAGGCCGCGCGCTACATCGTGCTGGAGCGGGTTGAGGATTACTGGGGCGAGGACCTGCCGGTCAATCGGGGCCAGGACAACTTCGACATCATCCGCTACGACTTCTACCTCGACCCCACGGTGATCCGACAGGCGGTCAAGGCCAGCAAGGTCGATGTCTTCGCCGAGAACTCGGCGAAGGAATGGACGCAGAGCTACGAGGGCCGCGCGCTGGACGAGGGCTTCCTCAAGAAGGAGCAGTTTCTCGACAAGAGCTCGGGGCGGCTGCAGGCCTTCTTCATGAACACGCGCCGGCCGCCCTTCGACAACAGGAAGCTGCGCCAGGCGCTCGCCTATGCCTTCGACTTCGAGTGGACCAACCGCACGCTCTACTACGATTCCTATCTGCACGGCGCGAGCTTCTTCGCGCCGACGGAGCTGGCTTCCAGCGGGCTGCCGCAGGGCGAGGAGCTGGAGATCCTCGAGCGCTACCGCGACCGGCTGCCACCGGAGGTCTTCACCGAGGCTTACAAGCCGCCTGAGACCGACGGCTCGGGCTGGCCGCGCGACAACCTGCGCGAGGCCTTCCGCCTGCTCGACGCGGCCGGCTGGGAGGTGCGCGACCTCAAGATGGTCAACAGGGAAACCGGCCAGCCGCTGCGCTTCGAGTTCATGATCCAGCAGCAGAGCCTGGAGCGCGTGCTGCTGCCGTTCCAGCGCAACCTGGCGCGGCTCGGCATCGAGATGCGTATCCGCTTCGTCGACACCTCCCAGTACATCAACCGGCTGCGCGAATTCGACTTCGATATGATCGTCTTCGGCATCGGCCAGGCGCTCTCGCCCGGCAACGAGCAGCGCGCCTATTGGGGCTCGGCGGCGGCCGACCAGCCGGGCTCGCGCAACATCTCGGGCATCAAGGATCCGCTGATCGACGAGCTGATCGAGCAGGTGATCACCGCGCCGACGCGCGAGAGCCTGGTCGCGCGCACCCGCGCGCTCGACCGGGTGCTGCTCTGGGGTCATTACGTGATCCCGAACCTGGTCTCGCCCTACGACCGGATCGTCCATTGGGACCGATTCGGCATGCCCGAAAAGGTGCCGCTCAACGGCCCCAGCACCAACTACTGGTGGTTCGATCCCGCGAAGGCGGCGGTGGTGGACAACTGGCGCGCCCAAACCCAGGACGTGCCCAGCGCCCAGGACGACAGCGGCTCGGACAGCCTGATGCGCTTCGCGTTGCTCGGCATCCTGCTGATGGTCGCCGCGGTCGCCTTCCGCTGGGCCATGCGCCGGCCTGCGAGTTAGGAACGCGACCACAATGCTCGCTTATATCGTCCGCCGTCTGATCCTGATCGTGCCGACGCTGCTCGGCATCATGGTCATCAACTTCGTGATCGTGCAGTCGGCGCCGGGCGGACCGGTCGAGCAGCTGATCGGCCAGCTCACCGGCCAGTTCGCCGACGCCTCGCAGCGCGTCTCGCGCGCCGGCGCGGGCGACTTCGACGCGACGCAACAGGCCCAGCAGACGACCCAGACACAGGACTTCGGCAGCAAGTACCGCGGCGCCCAGGGCCTCGACCCCGCTTTCATCGCCGAGATCGAAAAGCAGTTCGGCTTCGACAAACCGATGCACGAACGCTTCATCCTGATGATGGGCAACTACATCACCTTCGACTTCGGCGAGTCCTACTTCCGCGACCGCAAGGTGGTGGATCTGGTGCTCGACAAGATGCCGGTGTCGATCTCGCTCGGCATCTGGACCACGCTGCTGGTCTATCTGATCTCGATCCCCCTGGGCATCGCCAAGGCGGTTCGCGACGGCTCGCGCTTCGACGTCTGGACCAGCGGCATCGTGATCGTCGGCTACGCGATCCCGAACTTCCTCTTCGCCGTGCTGCTGCTCGTGCTCTTCGCCGGCGGCAGCTACCTGGACTGGTTCCCGCTGCGCGGCCTGGTATCGGAGGACTGGGAGACGCTCTCCTGGCCGGCGCGGATCGCCGACTATTTCTGGCACCTGACCCTGCCGATCCTGGCCATGGTGATCAGCGGCTTCGCCGGCCTCACCATGCTGACCAAGAACTCCTTTCTCGACCAGATCGGCCAGCAGTACGTGGTGACGGCGCGGGCCAAGGGCCTGTCGCAGCGGCGCGTGCTCTACGGCCACGTGTTCCGCAACGCCATGCTGATCGTGATCGCCGGCTTCCCCGGCGCCTTCGTCGGCATCCTCTTCACCGGCTCGGTCTTCATCGAGATCATCTTTTCGCTCGACGGCCTCGGCCTGCTCGGCTTCGAGGCCGCCTTCGCGCGCGACTACCCGGTCATGTTCGGCACCCTGTTCTTCTTCTCGCTGCTCGGCCTGCTCATGAACCTGATCGGCGACCTCATGTACACGGTGGTCGATCCGCGCATCGACTTCGAGACCCGGGAGGCCTGAGGCGATGAGCGTGCCGCCCAGTTCGCCCGCTGGCGCCCCGCCGAACCAGGACCGATTCCTCGGCATGAAGATCACGCCGATCACGCGGCGGCGCCTCCACAACTTCAAGGCCAACCGGCGTGGCTTCTGGTCGATGTGGCTCTTCTTGGCGCTCTTCACGCTCAGCCTCTTCGCCGAGTTCCTGGCCAACGACCGGCCCTTCCTGGTGGTCTACGACGGCGGCCTCTACATGCCGATCTTCCAGGCCTATCCCGAGACGACCTTCGGCGGCGAGTTCGCAACCGAGGCCGACTACCGCGACCCCGTCGTCGCTGAGCTGATCGACGAGAAGGGTTGGATGATCTGGCCGCCGATCCGTTACAACCACCGCAGCGTGGCCTGGGACCTGTCGCAGCCGGCGCCCTCGCCGCCCGACGGCGAGCATTGGCTGGGCACCGACGACCAGGCGCGCGACGTGGTGGCGCGGCTGATCTACGGCTTCCGGATCTCCGTTCTCTTCGGCTTTACGCTGACCGTGATCAGCGCCGTGATCGGAGTCGCCGCCGGCGCCATCCAGGGCTATTTCGGCGGCTGGACCGATCTCTTGTTCCAGCGCTTCATCGAGGTCTGGTCCGGCCTGCCGATCCTCTACCTGCTGATCATCCTGGCCAGCGTCATCGAGCCCAACTTCTGGTGGCTGCTCGCGATCATGCTGCTGTTCAGCTGGATGGGCTTCGTCGGCGTGGTGCGCGCCGAGTTCCTCAAGGTGCGCAACTACGATTACGTACGCGCGGCGCGCGCGCTCGGCGTCGGCGACATCACCATCATGTACCGCCACGTCCTGCCCAACGCCATGGTCGCGACCATCACCTTCATGCCCTTCACCCTCTCGGGCTCGGTCACCCTGCTGACCGGTCTCGACTTTTTGGGCATTGGCCTGCCGCCGGGCTCGGCCTCCCTCGGCGAGCTGTTGGCCCAGGGCAAGGCCAACCTGCAGGCGCCCTGGCTCGGCCTGACCGGTTTCTTCGTGATCGCCATCATGCTGAGCCTGCTCGTGTTCCTCGGCGAGGCCGTGCGCGACGCCTTCGACCCGCGCAAGCTCTTCGCCGGCGAGCCGCCGCCGCCCGAGCCGGGAGTCGAAGGCGAAGGCGGCGCCGTGCGCCAAACCTCCCCGGCCACCGGAGGCGGCGCGTGAGGAACGGTCCCACCATCGACGCGAACGGCAGCGGCGAGGCCCTGCTGCAGATCCGCCACCTGGGCGTCAGCTTCGAGATGCCGGGCGGCGCGGTGCACGCGGTCAAGGACGTCAGCTTCGACATCCGCAAGGGCGAGACCCTGGCCCTGGTCGGCGAGAGCGGCTCGGGCAAGTCGGTGACCGCGCTCTCGGTGCTGCAGCTGCTGCCCTATCCGGTGGCGCGCCACACGCCGGGCAGCTCGATCCGCTTCCGCGGCACGGAGCTGGTCGGCGCCGCGCCGCGCGAGCTGCGCCGGGTGCGCGGCGACGAGATCTCGATGATCTTCCAGGAGCCGATGACCTCGCTCAACCCGCTGCACACGGTCGAGAAGCAGATCAACGAGACCCTGATCCTGCACAAGGGCCTGACCCGCGAGGCGGCGCGCGCGCGGGCGCTCGAGCTGCTCGACCTGGTCGGCATCCAGGATCCGGCCAAGCGGCTCTCGGCCTTTCCGCACGAGCTTTCCGGCGGCCAGCGCCAGCGGGTCATGATCGCCATGGCGCTGGCCAACGAGCCGGACCTGCTGATCGCCGACGAGCCCACCACCGCGCTCGACGTCACCATCCAGGCCCAGATCCTCAAGCTCTTGAAGGAGCTGCAGCGGCGCTTCGGCATGGCCATGCTGCTGATCACCCACGACCTCTCGATCGTGCGCAAGATGGCCGACGAGGTCTGCGTCATGACCCAGGGCGCGGTGGTCGAGCAGGGCCATGTGACCGATGTCTACGAGCGCCCGCAGCATCCCTACACCCAGCGCCTGCTCGCCGCCGAGCCCTCGGGCGCGCCGGTCGAGGCGGCGCCCGACGCGCCGGTCGTGGTCACCGGCGAGGCCGTCAAGGTGCACTTCCCGATCAAGGCCGGCGTGCTCAAGCGCACCGTCGACCACGTCAAAGCGGTGGACGGCATCTCGGTCGCCGTGCGCGAGGGCCACACGGTGGGCGTGGTCGGCGAGAGCGGCTCGGGCAAGACCACACTGGGCTTGGCGCTCTTGCGCCTGATCTCGAGCGATGGCGGCATCCAGTTCGACGGCCGCGCGATCCAGGGCCTCAAGTCCAAGGCGCTGCGGCCGCTCAGGCGCGAGATGCAGGTCGTCTTCCAGGACCCCTTCGGCTCCTTGAGTCCGCGCCTCTCGGTCGGCCAGATCGTCGAAGAGGGCCTCAAGGTGCACGACCTCGGCGGCTCGGCCGCGGGGCGCGAGCGGATGATCGTCGACGCGCTGGCCGAGGTCGGCCTCGACCCCGAGGCGCGCCACCGCTATCCGCACGAGTTCTCCGGCGGCCAGCGCCAGCGCATCGCCATCGCGCGCGCCATGGTCTTAAAGCCGCGCTTCGTGGTGCTCGACGAGCCGACCTCGGCGCTCGACATGTCGGTGCAGGCGCAGATCGTCGACCTGCTGCGCGACCTGCAGCGGCGCCACCGCCTGGCCTACATGTTCATCAGCCACGACCTCAAGGTGGTGCGCGCCCTGGCCGACGAGGTCCTGGTCATGCAGAACGGCCGCGTTGTCGAGCACGGCCCGCGCGACCAGATCTTCGACGCCCCGCGCGAGCCCTACACCCAGGCGCTCATGAAGGCGGCCTTCGAGCTGGAGGCCGTTGAAACCGGCGTGGTGAGCATGTAAGCAGGCCGCCCATGGCCCTGCTGTTCAAATCCGATCTCGACCGCGCCGGCAACTGGGAGCGCTCGCTCAAGTCCTGCGATCCCGATCTCGACCTGCGCGTCTGGCCCGACGCGGGCGACCCGAACGACATCGACTACGCCCTTGTCTGGCAGCCGCCGCCGGGCGAGCTCAGGACCTATCCGAACCTCAAGGTGATCTTCTCGGTCGGCGCCGGCATCGACCACCTGTCCTCCGACCCGGACTTGCCCGAGGGCGTGCCGATCGTGCGCATGGTCGAGCCCGGCCTGACGGCGGGCATGGGCGAGTTCGTGGTCATGTCCGCGCTCGCGCACCACCGCTTCATGCTGGACTACGCCCAGCAGGCCCGCGCCGAGGTCTGGGAGGAGATCTCGCAGATCTCCACCGCCCGGCGCCGGGTCGGCATCATGGGCCTCGGCGTGCTCGGCCGGGGCGCGGCCGAGAAGCTCGCGCCCTTCGGCTTTCCCCTGGTCGGCTGGAGCCGCTCGCCCAAGCAGGTGCCGGGCGTCGCCTGCTACCACGGCCAGGACGGCCTGAAGCCCTTTCTGGCCGGATGCGACATCCTGGTCTGTCTGCTGCCGCTGACCGCCGAAACGCGGGGCATCCTCAACGCCGAGACTCTCGCCGCCATGCCGAGGGGCGCGGCCGTCATCAACGTCGCGCGCGGCGGCCACCTGGTGGAAGAGGACCTGCTGGCCGCGCTCGAGTCCGGGCAGATCTCCGGCGCGACCCTCGACGTCTTCCGGGAGGAGCCGTTGCCCAAGGGCCATCCCTTCTGGCAGCACCCGCGGGTCGTGCTGACGCCGCACATCGCCTCCATGACCATCCCCGAGACCGCGGCCAAGGCGGTGATGGACAACATCCAGCGCTTCGAGGCCGGCCAGCCGCTGACCGACGTGGTGGATCTCGACCGGGGCTATTGAAGCGGCGCCGAGGCTCACGAAGTTATGAGGCTCGCCGTGCGCTTGGCGTGACCATCTCTTGGACTATGTCGATTCATGAGATCGAGGTACGCGTTATGTCGCCGGCAGAGGAACGGACAACAAGGGAAGCCACGATATCCCGGCGCGCCGTCACGCTGGGTCTTGTGCTCGCCGTGACGGGCTGCGCGGGCGTCGGCTACGAGGCGGAATGCGAACAGGCGGGCATCGCCAAGGGCAGCCCGGAGATGGCGCGCTGCATCGAGGCCAAGCAGGCCGCGGCGAAAAAGCAGCGGCGCCGCGCCCGCGCCCTTCGGCCGCCCAGGCATCAGGGCTCCGGCGGATAGCGCAAGACCCTAAATGGACTTCGCCAGGTCCGAGGTCATGTCGGCGAACTCGCGCAGGTAGACCGAGCCTCTGACCGTACGCTGGATCAGCACGCTGCGCCGGTCGTAGTCGTCCTTCTTGCGGCGCACGAAGTCGAGCCCGGCCAGCCGGTCGACCGCGCGTGTCACCGCCGGCTTCGACATCTTCAGATCGGCGGCCAGACCGCGCACCGTGTGCGGCGCCGGCGTCAGATAGACCTGCAGCATGAGAGCGAACTGCCGCTGGGTCAGGTCCGGCAGGCCGCGCGTCAGCGAGGTCACCATGACCTCGCGCCAAAGACTGAGCGCGTCTTGAGGTTTCAGCTTCATGCCGGGCGCGCTTCAACTCATTGCGTTTACGAAATGAGTCTGGCGCACTTGCGCGCGCCGCGCAAGCCGCGCGACCGCGGCTATTTCACGGTGATGACCGTGCAGTCCGACAGGTTGGCGACCTTGTGCGAGACGCTGCCCAGAAGAAATCCACCGACGTCGCCGAGGCCGCGGTTGCCGAGCACGATCACGTCGTAACCGCCGCGCTTGGCGAACTCGACGATCGCACGCGCCGGGTTGCCGACCTTGATCTCCGAGCTGACCTCTTTGACGCCGGCCTCGCGGGCGGCGTCCTTGGCGCTCTGAATGACGCTTTCGGTGAACTCGTCCAGGATGTACTGCGGCGAGCCGGAGAGATGCTCGATCTCGATGTAGCGCTTCACCTCCTCGGTCACCTTGAGCTCTTTCGCTACCGTCAGGAAGGTCAGCCTGGCCTTGAAATTGGCCGCCATATCGCTCGCCAGCATCGCCGCCTTGTTTGCGTGCTCCGAGCCGTCGACGGCACACAGGATCCTCTTGAACATGTCGTATCTCCCCCGATCGCCTCACCGTTGCTCCAGGTTAGCACAGACTAACTCGTTCTGATCCCCCGCTTTTTGGGCATCCCCGCCCTCAAGTGCCCGAAATGCGCCGCCTGCCGCGCGGCGCGGCACGCGGCTTGGCCGGCTTGCCCCGGGCCCGCACGAAGGCCTCGATCGCCGCGAAGACCGCGCGCAGGCCCATCGCCTCGCCGCCCGCAGGCCGGCCCGGGCGGTCCTTCATGTTCCAGGCCATGATGTCGAAGTGCGCCCAGCGCGTCTGCGGACCGACGAACTCGGCCAGGAACAGCGCGGCCGTGATGGCGCCGCCGAAGGGCCCGTCGGAGATGTTGTTCAGGTCGGCCACCTTGCTGTCGAGCTGGGCCCGGTAGGGCTTGTGTAAGGGCAGGCGCCAAAGCGGATCGTTCTGCGCCTTGCCGTGATCGAGCAAGGCCTCGGCGAGCTCGTCGTCGTTGCAGAACAGGGCCGGCAGCTCGGTGCCCAGGGCGACTCGCGCGGCCCCCGTCAGGGTGGCGAAGTCGAGCAGCAGGTCCGGCTTCTCGCGGTCCGCCTCGGCCAGGGCGTCGCAGAGGATGAGCCGGCCCTCGGCGTCGGTGTTGCCGACCTCGACGCTCAGGCCCTTGCGGGTCGTGATCACGTCGAGCGGCCGGAAGGCGTCGCCCGAGACGCTGTTCTCCACCGCGGGGATCAACACCCGCAGGCGCAGCCTGAGGCCGGCCGCCATGATCATCGAGGCCAGGCCGAGCACGTGGGCCGCGCCGCCCATGTCCTTCTTCATCAGCTTCATGCCGGAGGCCGGCTTGAGGTCGAGTCCGCCGGAATCGAAGCAGACCCCCTTGCCGACCAGCGTCACGCGCGGTCCGGTGCCGCCCCAGCGCAGGTCGATCAGCCGCGGCGCCCGGGCGCTGGCGCGGCCGACCGCGTGGATCGTCGGATAGTTGCGGCGCAGCAGCTGGTCGCCGGTGATCACCGAAACCTTGGCCTTGGACCGGCGCGCAACGGCGCGCGCCGCGGCGGCCAGCTCCGCCGGGCCCATGTCGCCCGCCGGGGTGTTGATCAGGTCGCGCACCAGGGCGATCGCTTCCACGGTGCGGGCGACGGCGGCCCGGTCGGCCGTCTCGGGCCAGACCAGCCGGGCGCCGTTGGCCTCGGCCTTCTTGTAGCGATCGAAGCGATAGCCGGCGAGCGCCCAGCCGAGCGCCGCCCGCTCCGCCCCGCCGTTCTCGAGCGCGCCCTCGATCGCGTAGCGGCCGGGCGGCAGGCGGTCCGGCAGCGCGGCGTAGGCCCAGGGGCCCGCCGTCTCATCGATGCCGGCCGCCACGCGCTCGAGCGCGCCGGCCTCACCCGGCAGCAGACAGACCGTGCCGGGCTTGCCGGTAAATCCCGTGCTCTTGACCCAGGCCTGCACCCGCGCCGGCTGCGCCCGCAGCCAAGTCTCGAACTCGCCGCTCAAGAGCTCGAGCGGCACCGCGTCCGCGGCGGCCCGCTCGGCCAGGCTCCGCTTGATCAGATCGCTCGTCATGATGCGTTTCGCTTCCCCTCTGGACATCGCTTGCGCCGCCGCTTCGCGCGTTGCCAAATGCGGCGCCTTCGGAACCCGGGAGCCAGGCCCATGGCGAAACTTAGCATCACGCTCGGCAACAAGAACTACTCATCCTGGTCGCTGCGCGGCTGGCTGGCGCTGCAGCAGACGGGCCAAGACTTCCAGGAGACGGTGATACCATTGCGCCGGCCGGACTCGCAGGCGCGCATCCTGAAGGCCAGTCCGAGCCGCCGGGTCCCGGTGCTCAGGATCGTCGAGAGGGGCAAGACCACGACGGTCTGGGACTCGCTGGCGATTGCCGAGGCCCTGGCCGAGCGCTATCCCGAGGCCGGGCTCTGGCCCGAGGATCCGGCCGAGCGGGCGCTGGCCCGCGCGGTCAGCGCCGAGATGCACGCCGGCTTCGGCGCGCTGCGCACCTTCATGCCGATGGACGTCACGCGCCGGCACGGCGAGATGGGCGAAGCGGTCCGCGCCGCGCCTGACGTGGCGCGGGACATCGCGCGCATCGTCGAGATCTGGACCGACTGCCGCAAACGCGCGGGACGGCGCGGCGGCGATTTCCTGTTCGGGGCCTTCAGCGCGGCCGACGCGGCCTTCGCGCCGGTGGTCTCGCGCTTCGTCACCTACGAGGTGCCGTTGGCGGGCGCTGCGGCCGCTTACCGCGACGCCGTGCTGGCCACGCCGGCCCTGCGCGCCTGGACCAAAGCCGCCAAGGCGGAGCCCTGGATCATTGAGTTTCCGGAGCTGCGGCCCTTTCTCGCCGAGTCGCGCCCGCCTCGGGCGCGCCGTCCATCGGGTCGATGATCTGGACCTCGCGGTAGTAGCGCTCGGCGCCCGGGTGCAGGGGCACGCCCAAGCCCGCGAGCGCCGTGTCGAGCCGGATCAGCTTGCCCTTGGGGTGCCCCGAATCCAGCAGGCGCCGGGTGTTCTCGTGCCACAGCGATTTGGTCATCTGGTAGACCAGCTCGTCCGGCAGCTCGGCCGAGACCAGCCACTGCGCGCCGACCGAAAGGGTCTCGGTCTGGGCCACGTTGAAGTAGGTGGAAGGAGGGATGCTGTCGCGCGCGAAGAAGGGATGCGCCAGTAGCAGGTCGTCGACCTCCGGGCCGGTGATCGGCACCAGGGTGATCAGGTTCTCGGCCGCCAGTTGCGCCACCGCGGTGGCCGGCGTACCGGCGACGAAGAAGAAGCCGTCGAGCTCACCGGCGCGCAGCATGTCTGCGGCGCGGCCGACCGCGACGCTGTGCGGCTCGAAGTCCTGCACGCTGATGCCGAAGGCGTGCAGGATCAGCAGCGCGTCGACGCGGGTGCCGGAACCCTCCTGGTCGACCGAGATCCGCTTGCCGCGCACCTCGGCGAGACTCGTGATGTTGGCGGCGCGGCTCACCACGAGGTGCACCGATTCCGGAAACAGGTTGGCGACGGACCGCAGATTCGGCACCGCGCCGCGCTTCTTGTAGATCTCCGTGCCGGTGTGGGCCCAGTAGGCGATATCGGCCTGGCTCAGCCCCGACTCCAGGTTGCCGCCGGCGATCGCCTCGACATTGGCGACCGAGCCGTTGGTCGACTGCGCGATGGCGATCAGGCCGGGGACGCCGCAGCTGCCGCCGCGCTCGCATTCCCGGCTGCCGGGCGGATTGCTGATCGCACCGGCGATGATCCCGCCGATCGGGAAATAGGTGCCGCCGGTGGCGCCGGTGCCGATCCGGAAGAAGCTGGCGTCCTGCGCCCAGGATCCGGCGGCGCCGGCCAGGGCGGCGAGGCAAAGGGCGAGGACGGCGAGGAAGGCGCGGGCCGGCCGCAAGCCACGCGCTCGCCCGAGCACGTTGCCGCTGGCTCTCGCGTCGACCCGATTCACGTCTTGTCCTTCCGATCGCCGAGGGCCGACCATCTCCAGCGGCGCCGCCGCGCCGCGACCCTCTTCGCAAAGCGATACGTCTTGATATACCTATGCATCCCTGGTGTTTCCAGGGCTGCCTCGGAAATAACGCTCATTAGGCACAACAAGGCGATAAGGATCGATGAACCTGGCCCATATGCTCATCCGCGCGGGCCGCTCTGACCGCGAGGCGCCGGCGCTTGCCGAGGGCCCGCGGATGATCGCGACCTACGGCGAGCTCGCGGCCCGCGCCGCCGCGCTGGCCGGCGGCCTGCGCGCGCGCCATGGGCTCGAGAGCGGCGACCGGGTCGCCCTGGTCATGCGCAACTGCCCGGCATACGTCGAGCTGATGACCGCCTGCTGGCATGCGGGCCTCGCGGCCGTGCCGATGAACGCCAAGCTGCACCCGGCCGAGTTCGCCTACATGCTGGAGCACTCGGGCGCGCGGCTCTGCTTCGTCACGCCGGATCTGGCCGGCGCCGTCGGCGGACAGGAGGGCGCCCTGCCGGCGCTCGATGCGGTGATCGAGGTCGGCTCGGCCGAGCACGAGCGGCTGGCCGCGGCCGAAGCGATCGACATGGTCGAACGGGGACCGGACGATCTCGCTTGGCTGTTCTACACCTCGGGCACCACCGGGCGGCCCAAGGGCGCGATGCTGACGCACCGCAACCTGATGGCCATGACGCTCAGCTACTTCGTCGACGTCGACCCGATCGCACCCGGCGACAGCATCCTGCACGCCGCGCCCATGTCGCACGGCTCGGGCATCTACGTCCTGCCGCACCTGGCCGCCGGGGCCCTGCAGATCGTGCCGGAGAGCGGCCAGTTCGATCCCGCCGAGGTCTTCGACCTGCTGCGCGTCCACCGCGGCGTCGGCGCCTTCTTCGCGCCGACCATGGTCAAGCGTCTGATCGAGCATCCCGAAGCGGGAAGCGCCGACACCGCGAACCTCAAGACCATCGTCTACGGCGGCGGACCGATGTACGTCGAGGACCTGAAGCGGGCGATGGATCGCCTGGGCAACGTCCTGGTGCAGATCTACGGCCAGGGCGAAAGCCCCATGACCATCACCGCGCTGACCCGGGCGCAGCACGCCGACAGCGGCCACCCGCGCACCGAGGCGCGCCTCGCCTCGGTGGGCCGGGCCCAGACCGTGGTCGAAGTGCGCGTCGCCGACGCCGAAGACCGCACGCTGCCGTCGGGCGAGACCGGCGAGGTGTTGGTGCGCGGCGACCCGGTCATGGCCGGCTATTGGCGCAACCCCGAGGCCACGGCCGAGACCCTGCGCGGCGGCTGGCTGCACACCGGCGACATTGGCGCGATGGACGCCGACGGCTTCCTCACCCTGATGGACCGCTCGAAGGACGTCATCATCTCCGGCGGCAGCAACATCTACCCGCGCGAGATCGAGGAGGTGCTGCAGGCCCACGAAGCCGTCGCCGAGTGCGCGGTGATCGGCCGGCCGCATCCGGAATGGGGCGAGGAGGTCATGGCGTTCGTGGTCGCGCGGCCGGGCCAGTCGGTCACCGAAGCCGAGCTCGACGCGCTCTGCCTGGCGCAGATCGCGCGCTTCAAGCGGCCGAAGGTCTATCGCTTCCTCGAGGCGCTGCCGAAGAATAACTACGGCAAGATCCTCAAGACGGCGCTGCGGGAGTTGGCGACGGAAGCCTAGAGGTACGGCTGACCTCTTGATCTGGCTCATGGGCCCTTGTGCCGTACGCCTGTAGTCAGGCGGATCGCGTGAGGGAGGCCCCTATCATGAAAAGCTCGATCGCAGCGCTGCTCGCGGCCCTGCTGCTGAGCGCCGCCGCCGCTGCCGGCGAGGTCAAGGTGATCAACTCCGAGGCCGCGTTCCCGGAGGGTCCCGCGTGGCACGACGGCATGCTCTATTACGTCGAGTACGGCGGCCACACGGTCATGACCTGGGACGGCAGCAAGAACGCGCCGCTCTGGAAGCAGGACGGCTGCGGGCCGGCGGCCGTCGTCCCGACAAGAAACGGCGACTTCCTGGTCACCTGCTACGACGCCGGCGCGGTGGTGCGCATCTCCGCGAGCGGCGAGACCCTCGCGACCTACGACAAGGACGCGCACGACAATGCCTTCGTCGGGCCCAACGACTTCGCGGCGGACGCCAAGGGCGGTGTCTACTTCACCGCCTCTGGCCCTTGGGAGAGCGCGCCCATCGTCGGCAAGATCTTCTACATCACGCCCAGCGGCGAGATCGCCCAGGTCGCCGACGACCTGCACTACGCCAACGGGCTCGCCCTATCCGGCGACGGCAAGACGCTCTACTGCGCGGAGTCCGAAGCGCATCGCGTGATTCAGTTTGCCGTCGCCGAGGACGGCGCGCTTTCGGAACGCAAGCTCTTTGC
>JAAUXY010156650.1_pt1 | contig 14804 bp, 9 predicted proteins | sample 7278121 | NCBI WGS metagenome assembly JAAUXY01 (sample SAMN14350117, study PRJNA611818) | marine sediment metagenome | isolation source: surface marine sediment (1.8m) | place: French Polynesia: Moorea | collected 2018-08 | reverse complement strand
GCCCCGCTAGGTTCCGCAGAAGGTGCGGGTGACTCGCTCTCGCGCCTGCGGTGCTTTCGCATAGTCCGACAGTTCCGGTTGTTCGGTATATGGATTTTCCAGTGCGGCATTCATTTCGTTGAAGACGGTGAGATTGCCATCAACCGCTTCGCTGATCGCCTGCTCGACGCGGTGGTTTCGCGGAATGAAGAGGGGATTCACCGAGTTCATCAAGGCCGAGATCTCGGCAGCCGTCCTGCCCTGGCTGCCCGTACGCTGACGCCATTCGGTCTCGAAGGGTCCGAACCGCGTTTCATCGAGCGCGTCTGCTCGCGACGCCAGTTCGCGAAAGCTCAAGGTATAGTCGAGTCCGTTATCGTTGAGATACTTCAACCACTCGGCAATTAGCCCGGCGTCCGCTTCCTGAATCTCGTACAGCCCCAGCTTCGGCCCCATCAGCGCAAGGTAGTGAGATTCGTATTGATCCGGGAACTCGGCCAGGACGGCCTCCAGCTCGTCCTTGTTGGCGCCAAGGGCGAGCAAGGTCTCGGCGAAACGGGCGAGATTCCACTGCGCAATGGTCGGCTGATTTGCGTACGCGTAACGGCCGTAGTTGTCTATCGAACTGAACACCTTGTCGAAGCGAAATTCGTCCATATACGCTGCGGGACCGTAGTCGATGGTCTCGCCGGAGATCGTCGTATTATCGGTGTTCATGACGCCGTGAATGAAACCGATCGACATCCAGTGCGCAATCAGTTCGGCCTGACGTTTCGCTACGCGTCGAAGAAGCTCGACATGCGGAGACTTTTCGTCCGCTACTTCCGGGTAGTGACGATCGATCGCGTAGTCGGCGAGAGTCCTGAGCGATTCGATGTCTTTCCGAGCCGCAAAATACTCGAACGTGCCGACGCGCAGATGGCTGGCAGCCACCCGTGTAAAAACGGCACCCGGCATGGGCGACTCCCTGTGCACCGTCTCCCCGGTCGCGACGGCGGCGAGTGCCCTGGTAGTTGGCACACCGAGATGGTGCATCGCCTCGCTGAGGATGTACTCGCGGAGCACCGGGCCCAACCAGGATTTGCCATCCCCGCCTCGCGAGAACGGCGTACGGCCGGAACCTTTGAGTTGAACGTCAAAACGGTTACCAGCATCGGTGACCACCTCGCCCAGCAGGGCAGCGCGACCATCGCCGAGTTGGGGCACGAAGTATCCGAACTGGTGGCCCGCGTAAGCCATGGAAATCGGCTGGCTACCTGCCAGCATGGCGGATCCGCTAAAGATACTGGCCAGCTGCGCCGCGTCGTCGCCTAACGAAGCAAGGCCCAGCTCGAGCGCGAGCCCCTGATTCCAACCGAGGAGAGCCGGCGCCGGCACCTCGTTGGGTTTTACCGTTGCATGGAATACCTGGGGCAAGGCGGCGTAACTGTTGTCGAAGTTCATCGTCGAACCTGCGGAATCTGTCGGCTACGTTCCGATCGTCTGAATCGATACACGATCCTTCTCCTGATACGTCAGCCGGCTGACCGTCAGGCAGGCGATGAAGCCGACCGCGAAACCCGGGATCGCCTCATAAAGATTGTGGAAATCCGATTTGAAGGCCAGCACCCAGATTACGCTGGTGCCGAATCCGCCGACCATTCCCGCGACGATTCCGGCCGCGGTGATCTTCTTGTAGTACAGCAGGCAAAGGATCGTCGGTCCGAACGCGGCACCGAGACCGGACCACGAGAACAGCACGAACCAGAAAATAAACTTGGCCTCCGGCACCGCGAAGGCGACAGCGATGACGCCGATGATGATCGTGACGACCTTGCCGTAATTGGCGAGCTCGCGGTCGCTCTTCGTGCTACCGACGATCTTTTGCATCGTGTCGCGAACGATCGCGGACGATGCAAGCAGCAGCAGCGAGTCAACGGTCGACATGATGGCCGAGAGCACGGCCACGAACAGGAGCCCCGTGATCAGCGGCGGAAACAGGTCGCTCGCGAGCGTCGGGAAGATCAGCTCGCGATCGTCGAGCTCGGGATACAGCGCCCGCCCGGCTACACCGGCGGTTACGGCACCTGCTAGCAGCAGGATCATTATAAAGATCGACATGCCGCGCGCTTTTTTCACCTCGGTATCGTCCTTCGCCGACATGTAGCGAATCAGCATCTGCGGCACGCCGAGAAACGGCAGGCCGATGGCTGCGAAACTGATGATGAATATCCAGCCCGAGATGCCGTCCTCGAGCGGTGCGAACATGCTGAGTAACGCCGGATCCTGCGCGTTCAGCGATTCGCTGACGCCGCTCAGCCCGTTGGCCGCCGAGATCGCGGCGACCGGCACGGCGATAAGCCCGAGCGTCATCAGGATGCCCTGCACGACATCCGTGTAGGACACGGCCTTGTAACCGCCGATGAACGTGTAGCCGATGATGATGACCGCACCGACAACGACGCCCAGCTGGTAGTTCATCTCGATGAAGCCGTTGAACGCCTTGCCGGTACCGACCATCTGCGAGGTCACGTAGGTCGTGACCATGACGAGGATAATCGTGACGGCGACGCCGCGAATCAGATGCCAGCGGTCGATGAATTTGGCGGCGAGCACATCGGGCAGCGTGATCGAATCGGTCTCATCTCCCAGGGCCTTGAGACGCCGCGAAATGAGCATCCAGGACAGCGTCAGGCCGATGATCTCGCCGACGACGACCCAGTAGGCCTGCACGCCGAACGCGTAGCCCATGCCCGTCAGCCCGAGCAGCAGCCAGACCGATTCGCCGGTCGCGTTCGCGCTGAACGCAACGACCCAGAAGGGCAGCTTCTTGCCGGCCAGAAAATAGCCCGCAAGCGAATGCGTTTCCTTGCGGCTCCAGATCGCAAGCGCGGCCAGAATGACCAGGTACGCTGCGATGACCAGGACCGTGACAGACACTTACTGTATCCAGCCTGCTCCGTCCCCGCTGGCCGCGCCGATCGGCGAGCCGGGCGGGACCACGACCGGCGGCGCGGTTGCGTCGAGTGTCTCCGGGTCATCCAGGACGCGGTCGATTTTGTAGCCCACCAGCTGCAGGAACGAATAGACGTCACGTTCGAGCCTCGCCGTGCGCTCCGTCCGGGCGCGGATTTGCATTACGGCACTATGCGCGACCGCACGCACGGATGGGTCGGCGGCCTCGTCGATCGCGAGCCTGAGCAGTCCGTCGACGACCAGCATGTTGGTTTGCATCTGTAGCGCATCGAACTCCATCTGCGTTAATGGGGACGGGAACCACGTGACCTGGAGAAGTTCGTTGACCAGCTCGTCGAAGCCCGGGCTGCCGCCGCGATTCATGCGCGCGGCGCGCTGCGGGTCGAGAAGTACCTCGAGCGTCAGCGCGGCGGCAGCCGCCGCCGGCGCCAATGGATCGAACACGGCGCCGGTCGCGCTCGCGAACATTTCGCGCGTCCGCGGGTGCCCTGGCGGGCGCGGCGGAATGCGCTCGGCGAGGCCGTCAGGCAGCCTCAGCATGGCAGGATCGAGGGTCGTCAGTAAGGCCGCGATCGCGACTCGCTGACGATCGGCACTGACCGGCCTCGGCTGTGGCTGGCCGTCGCCGCGCATCGAGTAAGCAAAGTCCAGGCCGCCGACCAGCTTGCCGACCGCATGTAGCTGGAAGCGATGCAGGAGATAGATGGGCACCAGCACTTCCTCCAGCGTCGCGTTCGGCTGCCCCCGGCGGATATTGTCGTCGGAGAATCGCTCCAGCGCGTACGAGCGAACCGCCAGCAGGTGTTCGAGTTCGTTGATTGCGTCAGCGCCGTTGTCCCACAGGTTGCCGCCGGGGTGCGCGGCACCGACCCCGCGCGCGGTCTCGTCACCGGCGTAGCGATAGCCCTGGGCGATCGTCTGCGCCATGATCGCGGCACGCGCTGCAGCCTCGTCCGTGCCGTCCGGGAAATCCTGGTAGGCGTAAATCACCGTGCGCGTGTCCCATTCGCCGATACCGACGTCGTAAGCGTCGGACAGGTCGATCGAGCCGTCCTCGGCGAACTTGATCAGCGGGAACGGATAGTCCATGACCGATGCGCGATCCTGGGTACTGGCCGCGAAATTGTGCTCGAAGCCCAGCGTGTGACCGACCTCGTGCGCCGACAGCTGGCGAATCCGCGCGAGCGACATTTCGAGCATTTCGGGCGGTACGGAGTCGTCCTTGTAAGGTGCGAGCAGCCCTTCGGCAATCATGTAGTCCTGGCGAACGCGCAGCGAGCCGAGCGTCACGTGTCCCTTGAGGATCTCGCCCGTCCGCGGGTCGAGTACCGACGCCCCGTACGACCAGCCGCGCGTCGAGCGATGCACCCACTGAATCACGTTGTAACGGACGTCCATCGGGTCCGCGCCTTCGGGTAACAGCTCGACGCGAAACGCGTCGCGGTAGCCGGCAGCCTCGAAGGCCTCGTTCCACCAGCTCGCACCCTCGATCAGCGCCGAGCGAACGGGCTCGGGGGCGCCGCGATCCACGTAGTAGACGATCGGCTCGACCGCCTCGCTGACCTCGGCATCGGGATTTACTTTCTCGAGCCGGTGGCGGCGCCCGTAGTTCGTAAACAGCGGGGTGCCGATCTCCGACGCGTAGTCCACGAAGCCCGGACTGCCGTAGTTGAAGCCGATGACCCCGGCGCGCGGATCGTACGGCAGCGGCGTGTAGCCGTCCTCGGGCAGGCGAATAAAGGAGTGATGCAGGTGCACCGTGACGCTGGTCGGGTCTGGCACGACGGTCTGCAGGTGTGGGCCCGTCGGGCTGCCGACATAGGTAATGACGGCTTCGACCTCGGTGTTGTCCGGGAAGCCCTTGGTGCGCGGCAGGTAGATCGCCGAGCGGCTGCCGTCCACGCTGTACGCGCCTTCCGCCGACGCCGCGAGCGACGCGGACAGGCCGTGCGCGTCGCGCAGGAAGAAATCGGTGCCGTCGATCAGCACCGCCCCGCCGGCCTCGCTGGCGACGTTGAAGCCCCAGATAACCGAACGGGCGAAGGACTCGTCAACGGCCTGCTTTTCGTCGGCGTCATCGCTCACGGCCCTGAAACCGAGATTGTCTTCGATCAGCAGCACCCGCGGACCGCTGCGCACGAAGCGCACGAGCTTCGTATCGCCGAGCTGGCCACGGTCCAGCCCCAGGTTGTTCGAGCCTACGCCGCGCGGCAGCGACGACTGGTAAATGAACGGCGTATCGAACGCGTCGACCTTGACGTACAGGCGGCCGCCCGCATTGTCCCAATACATCGGGACGAAGCCCGGGATGGACTCGTAGTCGTTCGTTGACTGCCTCGTGCCGGCCTCGTTCGCACCGCCACAACCGGCGATCAGCGCGCAAAGCAGCAGGACCGCGATGCTGCGTTCTGCCATGGATACTCCCTCGATTGGTCGGGTCAGGCTGTGGCCTCTTCGGGTTCGTCCTTGACGATGCGACCGGCGATGATGCCCGCGACGAGCAGGAATACGCCGATACCGAAAAGATACTCGGGGAATGACCGGGTAATGCCACAGTAGAAAATCAGCGCGATATTGATGAACTGGAACGCGTTGATGAACTGGTTCTTGCGAATCGTCGCTTTCGGGAAGCGCACGCGCGAGATCATGAGGATGGCGAGCACGAACAGCAGCACGGGCAGGTACAGCGCCAGCGGCAAAACGTCGGCAAGGTCCGAGTGGCGAATCAGGACCAGTACCAGCGACGACAGCAGGCCGCCACCTGCCGCGGTAATCGGCACGCCCGTGAACCAGCCCGTGCGCGGCTGGTCGCTTGCCAGGTTGAAGCGCGCAAGGCGCATGGCGCCCGACAGTGTGAAGCTGCCTGCGGCGACCAGCAGTACCCAGAACTGGCCGCTGCCGTACTCGATACCACCGAGCGCGAGGCCTGCCTGTACGACGAGTACCGAGGGCGCTACGCCGAAGGCCACCAGGTCAGCCATCGAATCGAACTCCGCGCCAAAGGACGACGTTGCCCGCAGCATTCGGGCCACGACGCCGTCGAGGGTATCGAGCAGCCCGCACCAGACGATCATCCACGCTGCCAGCTCGAGGCTGCCGAGCTGGCTGATGACCACGGAACCGAGGCCCAGCAGCAGGCTCAGCGCCGTCACGCTGTTCGGGATCGTATAGCGGATTCGGTCTTTCAAGGGGCTCCCGCGGGGCGGTCTTGGCCGGCCTTCTGGTCAGGGCGGACCATTTTGCATCGCTGCCCGCGGATTATCTACTCGGCGATGCGGGCAGCGACGACCTCGGCCGGGCAGCTTCCGCCTGTGTACGGGCCCAGGCCGGTGCTGACGCTTGCGACTTCGCCGGGGTCGAGGACGCCCGAAATCGAGCGCGTGAGCTGCTGCGTGCGCCCGCTCGCGTCCGTGTAGCGGACCGCGATCTGCACGCCGCTGACGCGCACGCTGGACTGGTTCTGAACGAGGACCGCGAGATTGCCGTTGGCATCGACGTCGCAGCGGCGCGCGATGTACGCACCCGGATTGCGGGGCAGCTCGAGCCTCGCGAGTTCGGCACCGGCGGCTCGACCGTAGTCGCCGCCGGCCCCTGCGACGACCTTGTAATGCCCCACAGCCTTGTCGTAGTCGCCACGATCCCTCGCAATATTACCCAGCGTGTAGTGGGCCGGCGCCGTCGGCAGCAATTCGAGAGACCGCTCGAGATCGATGACTGCGGCATCCACGCTGCCGAGCTCGTTGTTCGCGAGCCCGCGCTGCAGGTGGTAGTAGAAGAACCCGGGACGCCGATCGATGGCACGCGTGTAGTTGGTGGCCGCCCACTCGTAGTTTTCCTCCATGAGCCGAACATCGCCGCGCAGCGCATGGAAGTGGGCCTCGGCCGGGAACAGGTCGAGTGACTGGTTGGCGAGCGCGAGCGCTTTCTCCTTGTCACCCTCCGACAGCGCCTTGCGGCCCTCATCGTAGGCCTCGTAGGCCGGTTTCGCGGCGATCGTCTTTTGCATAGCGAGTCGGTACTCGTCCTCACCCAGCTTGCCGCCGGCCGGCAGCGAGGCGGCCGTCTGCCGGTTGGCATCAACGCGAGCCTGTGACGGCGGGTGCGACGCGAACAGGCCGCTGATCCAGTCCTGCTGGCCGCCCTCGCTGAGGCGCACAAAGGTCTCCTGCAGCGTAACGGCACCCTGCGGGTCGTAACCGGCCGCCGACATGTAGCGCATACCGTAGAGGTCCGATTCGAGTTCGGCATTGCGGCCGTACTGGGCCGTGATCAGCTGCGTGCCCAGCCCCGCGGAGCCGACGGCGAGCGCACCGTAGTCGCTGTCGCTCGCGGCAACCGCGGTTGCGACGACGAGCACCTGCGACAGCATGCCGCGGGTGATTTGCTGCGCCGAATGGCGCGCCGCAGCGTGCACGATCTCGTGGCCGAGCACGGCCGCCAGTTCGGCCTCGTTGTCGAGCTCGGTGAGGAGCCCGCGGTTGATGGCAATCTTGCCACCCGGCAGCGCCCAGGCATTGGGTACGGAATTGTTGAGGACCACGAACTCGTAGTCGAGCGGCCGATCGCTGACAACCACGAGCCGGTCGCCGACGTTCTGCACGTAGGCCGTTAGCGCCGGATCGACGTCGTAGACGCCGCCCTGCGACTGCTGAGACGGCAGGTACTGCTGTTCGCCGATCTGGCGTTCCTCGGCCTCGCTGATCAGCACGAGTTCCTGCTTGCCGGTCACGGGATTGACCGAGCAGCCGCTGACGAACGCCGCGACGGCGAGCGACACGAAGGCCAGTGTCTTCTTCATAGTGCCTGGAGATCGGAAACGTTGATTGCGGTTCAGTATACAAAGAAAAAGGGCGCCCGATGGGCGCCCTTTCTCGCTTGCATTGCTGTCAAAGCTGGCGCTAGAAGCCCCACTTGACGTCGAGCAGGAACGACGTGCCGACCGTCTGTTCGATTACGCGAACGTTGTTGCCCTGCGCGTCCTGCTGGTCGATCCGCGTTGTCTGGTCGAGGATGTTCTGGAAGCGGAGCTTGATCGTCCAGAGATCGCTCGGGAAGAAGGTGTACACGAAGTCCAGCGAATGGAAAGGCTGTTCGAACGCATCGCCAACGCCGTTGATACCGGCGAAAAAGATGCGTTCCCCGAACGCGTTGTACACCAGCGTCGCACCGTGTCGGCCGTCGAACGAGTCGTAGCCGAGCTGTACGTTGGCCACCCACGGCGACTGCTGCGTCAGCGCGCGGGTACGGTTCGTGATATTGCCGCCGGCCGTGGCCGGGATGACCACCTCAGAGTCGCTGAACGTGGCGTTACCGGCTACGTAGAACGCGTCGGTCCAGCCGTTGTTCGACAGGAAGCCGAGGCCTTTCAGGCCCTCGAACTCGATGCCGTACACCTCGGCGCTATCCGCGTTGATGAAGTTGAAGACGATGTTGTCTTCGGTCGCACCGCCCTGGATCGTCTCGATCGGATCTTCGATGTCCTTGTAGAACGCGGACACCGTGAAGTTGTCGGCGTCCCAGAACCACTCGGCGCGCAGATCGAAATTCGTCAGCGCCGCCGGCTTCAGGTTCGGGTTGCCGATTACTCGGGCTTCCGTCAGCGGGTCGATGTAGACCGACGACGAAATCTCACGAATGTCCGGCCGGGTGGCCGTCTCCGACCACGATGCGCGGAACTGGAATTCCGGTGCCCAGAAGTCCGGGCGTATGTACGTCGCCGACAGCGCCGGGTACCACTCGTCAGTCGTAATCGTCGAATTCTCGATCTCGTCGGCCGTCAGCGGGATGCGCGGGCCGTCAAACTCGAGGTAGTCGATCGGGACCGACAGCTGCTTGAAGTTCTCCCAGCGGGCACCGCCGGAGAATCGCCACGCATCGCCCAACATCAGGTCGAACTTGCCGAAGCCTGCCTCGGTGATCTGGCCGGCCGCGTACGACTCCGTGCCGAACTGGCCGATACCCACGAACAGCTCGTAGCCGTAGGCGGGGTTGGTCAGGTTCGAATCACTGAACACGTCGGAGATGCTGCCGCTCGCAATATCGTTGTTGAAAGCCGGGTTGTTGACCGACGGCCCGAGGCCCATGATCGTCTGCCGATAGCTGCGGCCCTTGCGCGTGTACATGCCGCCGCCGGACAGCTCGAGATCCCAGCTGCTGCCGGCGAACGGGACCGTAATCTGGCCGCCGTAGTTCTCGACGTCGTCGGTCAGCTCGCCAAAGCGGAATTCGGCGGCGTTGTTGACGGCGCGTACGCGCGATGCGACGGGCTGGCCCGTGGTCGGATCGAGATCCTCGACGAACTTGACGCGGGTCTCGTTCGGCAGGTCCGTTTCAGCCGTCGATTCCGTGTAGAACCACGAGCCGCTGGCACCCTCGAGCCCGCGCAGGAAATTCAGGAACGGGAACTCGTCGAACGTGTCTTCGTTGAGTGCGTGTTCGCCGGAAACCTGCAGCACCTCGAGATCGCGCTGTTCGAAGCGCGTGTCCTGGATGCGCTCCCGGTTGTTCGTCGTCTCACAGTCGTTGAACTGGCCGAGCGTACAGGACTCGGCGACCGTCGCCTCGTCCTCGGTATTGCGCAGGAACAGGCCGAGCACGCTGATCTCGTGGTCGTCGAGAAAGTTCAGGCCAACGTTCAGGCCGCCGGTAACCGTGACCTGGTTGATCGTGCGATTCGCGTTCGCAAAGGTTTGTTCGGGCTCCGTCACGCGCCGGAAGGTACGCTGGCGGTTACGCCACTTGTTCGAGTAGTCGGCAAGCGCCAGGAAACCGAGATCCCAGTCGTCGCCCAGGAACCAGCGGTAGCCGCCGGTCACTTCGCCTTCGAAATCCGCCGGCAGGCTCTTGTCGCTCAGGTCCAGGTTGCGGTTGAGCGAGGTCGCAAGCGTGCGGTTCTGAAGCTGCGCGTCTGCGATGCTGATCGGGCTGCCCGACTGCCGCGCCAGCCTCTGGATATTGTTCGGCGAGAAGGAACCGCGGAACTGCTCAATGCCGCTCAGGATCTCCTGCGGCAGCGCCCGGGTGCCGTCGTCTTCGCCGATATTGTCGTCGTCGCCGCCTGCGTAGCTGAAGCCGTCGTTCGAGTGTTCGCTATTCCAGCCGGTGTTCAGGCTGACGCTGAACTGCGCGTCCTCGGGAATCGCCTTGGTGCGAATATTGATGTTGCCGCCACCGAAGGCTGCGGGCAGATCGGGGCTGTAGCCCTTCGTGACCGACAGCGCATCGATGATCTCGGCTGGAAAAATGTTGAGCGGCAGCACGTTACGCGTCAGGTCCGGAGAGGGAATGACCGAGCCATTGAGCTGCGTACTCGAGTAACGTTCACCGAGGCCGCGGACGTAGACGAACTGGTCCTGCACCAGCGTGACGCCCGGTACTCGACGAAGCGCCGAGGCTACGTTGGAATCACCGACCCGCGAGATAAGCGCGGCGTCGAGCAGATCCACAGGCACGTCGGATTCGAGGCGCTCGGAGACAATATCGGTTGCCGCTGCTTTGAAGCGCCCGAGGACCACGACCTCTTCGATGGGCTCTTCTGCAGCCGCGGGATCTGGAACCGTGGGCTCCTGAATCACGGGGTCCTGCGCAAAGACCGCCTCCGCCATCGCCATACTGACTCCGGCAAGAGCAGCGAGACCTGCCCACTTGGTTTTCTTGACGTTCATAGTCCGACCTTGATGTCCTTTCGAGAGTTGGCCCGCCGCCTCGAGCGGCGGGCCAGCGTCGAACTCCGTTTAAGGCGTGCCGCCGGTCGACGGGTTGAACCAGAGCCGGCCGCCGTTGGCGGTGTCCACGAGGCCGAAAGTCCAGCCCGCGGTCCAATCGTTGTCGGCACTCACTGCACCGACGATCGGGTCGCCGTTTGCGTTCGTGGCGCCGCCCGTGGCCGCGGCCGGTACGACGTTGACCGTGACCATGCCGGGAGCGACGAAGTCGCAGCCGGTGTCGGAGCAGATCGGCGCCGTGTAGATGCCGTTCAGTGCAACGATGTCCGGATTGGTCGAGTCGGTAATGACCGCCGTGCCGGTATTGAACGTAGAGTTGCCGTTGGCGTCGGTGAACCACTCGCCGAGCGTGTCGCCGCTTGCGAAGCTGGCGGTGCTGTCGTCCTTGGTGGCTTCCTCGCAGGCGATGATCGTGCTCGTGACGTTGGTCAGCGTGCCGGTCTCGGCCACGTCGTAGGTCGCCTGGTTATTGAATTCGAAGCACTCGTTGCCGGCGCGGGCCAGGTTGGCGCGGGCCCACGAGTCAGCGATGATGCTGTTGGTCAGGATCGTGGCGACGCCTCGACGGTACAGCGGGCCTTCCGAGTCGCCGCGAACCGTAGCGTCAGCTGCCGACGGCAGGCAGGTCATGTTGTTGACCACCGGCGAAGTGCGCGGCAGCGCATTGAAGTCACCGCTCGAGCCCTGGTTGTCGCCCTCGATGCAGCGGTTGCCCGAATTCAGGCCGTGGATGATCAGCGCGTTCGTGATCGTGCCAACGTAGCCGTCCGCGTAGTCGAGCGAATCGTCGTTGACGTACAGGCCGACGAAGTTGGTGACGTTGACCGCGCCGCCGAAGAACTCGAGGCCGTCATCGGACGTGCTGTAAGCCTGGATGTTCTCGACAACCGTGCCGGAACCGACTGCGTTGAAGGTGACCCCGTTCAGCTCGTCTCCGTCTGCTACTTCGAAGCCCGTGTGCTTGACCTGCACGTAGCGCAGGATGCCGGAGCTCTCGGCGTTGTTGTTGCCGCCGAAGTTCGACGGCTTGCCTTCCGAGAGGACGTGGCAGGCATCGGCCGCACGCTGCGCGTCGTCGCACTTGTTGGTGATGCCATTGCCGTTGATCACGATGCCGCCCCACTGTGCGACAGCTTCCGGATCGACCGTGCCGGTAATGTCGTTGAGGCTCGTGAAGATGATCGGTGCCGTCGGGCTGCCCTCGGCGATGATCTGCGAACCGCGGTTGACGAGCACGTAGTCCGACGACTGCGTCCAGGCAAGGCGCGCACCGGCGCGAATCGTCAGCACGACGCCCTCGGGAACCGTGCCGTCGATCGACGGCGTGTCCGGCGCCTGCGGCGTCGGCGCTGCGTCGGTGTTGGTGCCAACGAACAGCGAATCCTCGAAAATATGCGCGCCAGCAATACGCGGTATCGTCACGCTGACGGTCAGCGGGTTCGCTTCGCCGACAAACGTCGAATCGTAGTTGCAGTTCGTACCATCGAACGCGCCTTGCACCGTGTTCTGCGTTGCAGGATCGACATACTGGGCACAGGGATTGCTCCCGCCACCACCGGTCGATACGGAGTTGTCGGTGTTGACCGAATTGTTGCTGGCGTCAATGTTGACGTCGCCGCCTTCACAGGCTGACAGGGCAATGGCAACGGCCGCGACGGAAGCCAGTTTGGTAAGGTTCATCGTGTCCTCTCCAGACGTTTCGTGTAACTGAGATCTGGCGCGCGTTTGCGCGCCTGTTGAAATTTGTCGAGTTCGAGCGTCGGTGCCGGTGCGCGTTTTTGTTGCCTTCTTCGTCGGCACCTTCGCGTCATTTCGAGCGGCACTGTAATCGAGGTATGTGGAGCCTCTGTGACAGCTTTATTACAAGCGTGTTACTGCAACTAATTGCTCATCCGTCGAGCGAAAAACGATACCCGGAGCCGCGTACCGTCTGCAGGTAGCGGTCGTAGCCGAACGGCTCCAACAGACCCCGCAGGCGTCGTACGTGAACGTCGACGGTGCGGGCACCAACGGTGGCATCTCGATCCCATACGTGGACCAGAAGCTGCTTGCGGCTGAACACGCGATCCTGGTTCGACAGCAGGAAAAGCAGCAGCCGGTACTCGCGCGGCGCGAGCGATACGAAAGTCCCGTCGACTGACACTCGATGACCGACGTTGTCGATGACGATGCCGCCGGCCGTAATCTCGTCGGCGCTGCCCAGGTTGGCAGGGCGGCGCAGGCAGGCATCCACGCGGGCCCGCAATTCCAGCAGGTTTACGGGCTTGCCGATGAAATCGTCGGCGCCCGACTCGAGCGCGCGAATAACGTCATCCGAATCACCGCGGCTGGACGTAATCAGGACACGGATCGACCGCAGCTCCTCGCTGGAGCGCACATCGCTCAGCAATTCCACGCCCGCGAGGTCCGGCAGCGAGAAGTCGCAGACCATCAGGTCCGGCCGTTGCCTGCGCACGAGCTTGAGCGCCGAGCCCGCCGTATCGGACTCGGTAACGTCATGGCCGAGCTCCCTGAGCTCGCGTGCCATCAGCGCCCTTACCTGCGCATCGGCATCCACAACGAGGATTGAAGCCAACGCCATTGCACCTTGCTCGTCAATTCGTGAGGCAAGCAAGAGAACACAAGGTCTTTACAGTCGTTTTACGTGTGTGTGTCCGTACTGTTACGCGGGGATTTCGTAGCCTCAGGCCGGCCGTTCCGAGCGGATAGGTGGAATTGCGGATTACTGGCGGACAGCCGGCGTAGGACGATGGCGCTGGAACCGGTGACACAGGGACTCGACATGTCCGCCACGATCAGCTCCATCCTCGCGGAACTTCGCGCGGACCACGTCAACATCGCTCGCCTGCTCGACCTCGTCGAGAAGGAACTGCTGAAGGTCGATGGTGGCGAGACGCCCGATCTCGAGCTGCTGCACGACATCATGCAGTACATGATCATCTACTCCGATGCGATTCATCACCCGCGCGAGGACCTCGTCTATCGGGCGCTCCGCGAGGCCGGCAAGGACCCGGCGGGCGACCTCGAGCGTGTCGAAGCCGACCACCTGGCCATGGCGGAACGCGGCCTCACGCTAAGGAACGACATCGAGGCAATGATTGCCGGCGCCGAGATTACCCGCGAGCGGGTGCTGCGCGACTCGATCGACTATGTGCACGGGCTGCGCCGGCACATGGACTGGGAGGAGCAGGACCTGTTTCGGCGTGCCGACGAACTCGTCGCCGACGAGGACCGCGCGCTCGAACTCGGCACGCTCGACAGCGTCGACCCTGTGTTCGGCGACGTCACGCATGCCGTTTTCGACAACCTGCGACATCACCTCGAGCTTGCCGCCGGCGCCTGACGGTCTCTCAGAAGTACCAGGCGAACTGCGCGAATATTCCCGGGCCCGTTGACAGGTAGCGCCCGGGCACCCCTGCATCGATGCCGCCAAACTCGCTGCCCGATGGGCCGATCGGCACATTCAGGCTGCCCAGCACGCTGATGTTGTCGCTGACGCTGTAGGTCGTCGTGAGCTGCAGCAGCGCGCTCGGATCCGCGGCGTTGGCGAACAGCACCGGCGTCACCGTCCACAGCGGCGTCATCTCGATCAGCACGCTGCCGGCCAGGTAGTGGCGGCCCAGCGTGAACAGCTGGCCGCGCACGAGCCGGTCAAGGAGGTCGGGATTGGAGACCAGTTCGTCCGCCGAGTATTCGCCCGCGCGCTGGCCGAAGCCGGAGTAGAAGTACTCGACCGAGCCGCTCATGTTCTTGCCGCCGAATACCCACGAGTAGCTGAAGTTGGTGACGAACTGCAGGTACGTATCGCTGTCCGTGTCGGTCACGACGAGATCCGCTCGCCATACCGCACCGCCGATATCGCGGCCACCGCCGAGCGCCAGCACCGGGTCACCGAAACTCTGTGCAGCCAGCAGGTCGTACTCGTACGCGCCCGCGAAACCGTGGTACTTCAGCGCGAAGGTTCCCTCGTCAGCCTCGACGTCGCCTGTCAGAGGGTCGCGACGAAACACGATCGCGGCCTGCAGGTCTTCGCCGTTGTCGCGCAGGTACTGGCCGTAGAGCATGTCGTCTCCGAACTTGTACTCGGTGTCGATCGTCGCGGGATCGAACGGGTTCACGAGGTCCATCGGCGCGTAGAAAAGCCCG
>JAAUXY010098135.1_pt1 | contig 14811 bp, 18 predicted proteins | sample 7278121 | NCBI WGS metagenome assembly JAAUXY01 (sample SAMN14350117, study PRJNA611818) | marine sediment metagenome | isolation source: surface marine sediment (1.8m) | place: French Polynesia: Moorea | collected 2018-08 | reverse complement strand
ATAGCCGGCATCTAACTGGGACCACACGGCCCAGGCCATCGTCGTATCCATTAGGGTAAACAATACACCACCATGCGGTTGTTCTGGAAATGGCCAGCACAGGTCTGGGTTGGGTTCTAAGCGTGAGTTTGCCCTACCGCCCATTGCCGTTTCAATCTCGATTCCGAATGCATGATAGAGCGAATTGGCATTCATTTGGTCCAGAATGGTTTTCGTAATTTTCATTGAATAATTTATCCTACAAAAATTATGCTCAGGAAAAACCTGAGTGAGTGAATATTAATCGTCCGGCCACATGGCCGCGCGCCATTTTTAAATTACAGCACAACCCATGATTGGCTGCAACCCAAAACGGCACACTATCATCATTATTACCGTTACACTTACGAATACTTGACAAACCAAAACTGAAAGTGTTACTGGCAAATGTCAATCGATATGCAGACCCGATCATGTTAAGTCATTGGGCCTCACCTGTAGATAATTAGGCGAAGATTTTGGATGTTGCAATTATTGTCATTGGATTGATTTTAGCCCTGGCCGGCATGCTCGGCTGTATCCTGCCCATCATTCCCGGGCCGATTTTAAGCTTTCTGGCCCTCATTCTTCTTTCTTGGATAAAAAATTGGCAAGCCTTCAGTCATACGTTTTTAATCGTCATGGGTTCGTTGACTGCCATATTAATGGTTTTAGACTATATTGCTCCTGCTTTGGGTGCAAAAAAATTCGGCGCATCCAGACGTGGCCTCTGGGGGTCCGCTATTGGTATGATCATCGGAATATTCTTTTTCCCGCCATGGGGAATTATCGTGGGCGCTTTTATCGGGGCCTTGGTCGGCGAGCTTCTGACAGGAAAATCCGGCAAAAACGCATTGCGGGCAGGATGGGGGATCCTTATCGGCAATGTTCTGGGAATTGGATTAAAGCTGGCGTTTACAACCATTGTGCTTTTCTACTATATTAATGCAATACTGTAACTGAATACCCATTTTAGATAAGAATTTGAGTGAGACGGACATCTTAAATCTAAAATGATATTTTGCTTGACCTTTTTTGCGCATTTGTTTTAATTGAATGAACAATAGGGTAACCCGGATAATGATGTTGTTTTAACTCTGCAGAAAAACGTTCTTGATCAGTGCAAGCGCCGGGGCATTTGGAAATAAATATCAGGATAAGGAGGGCCATATTTTGCCGAATGGAGTTGTAAAATGGTTTAGTAACAGAAAGGGTTATGGTTTTATCGAGCAGCAAGAGGGTGACGATATATTTGTTCACCACTCTGCGATCAACATGTCAGGATTCCGCACTCTCTCGGAAGGAGACCGGGTTTCATTCGAGATCGAAGTGGGTGAGAGAGGACCCGCAGCGAAAAATGTAGAAAAAGAAGAAACTTAAATCTACCCGGCATTATAAAGGCATCTCGATAAAGTCGAGATGCCTTTTTTATTTATCTGAACCTGCCTTAATTTGTACCCAGGCAAATCGAAATCCGCTTCAGCCGGACTGACGCAAACTACTTCGCACCCACATAAATACCTCTGCCGATCTTCTTGATTTTGCCCTCCTTCGAGGCTCTAAATACGATGTTTCTGACCTTTTTATCATCAAATCCGGTTTTGGCTTTTAGCATGGGAACATCCACACCTTTTCTGGATCTTCTGACGATTTTTAATACTTGCTCGGTTGCAGTCATTGCCGGTGCTTTTTTCTTGCGAGTAGTCTTTCTCACCTTGACAGCACGTTTGGGTTTGGCTTTGACAACTTTCTTCTTTGTTCTTTTTACCGCCTTGGCCTTTTGCGGTCTTTCATAAGCTTTCAATAACTTCTCCATCTTCTTCTGAAGTGCAACAATGTCTTTTTTAACTGCTTGCAAATCACGTTTTAAAATAGCCATATTATCTTCCTCCTTTTATTGTTAATAAAAGTGTTTCTTTATTTACAACCAATTTACTGCTCTCTATTCTATCAAACATTTTTAAAAATACAACCCCAACTAGTAAAATAGTGAAAAACATCTACTAATTTGATGTGGTTCACTTATATTCAATTTCAGAATAGTTTATTTAAACAAATAAGCAGATCGAAGTATTTATCGAAATTAGTAATTTAAGTAGTTGTTCAGAAGTCAAAAAAATATAAACAGTCTGTTTTTTTGTCAAGAATAAAGAAAGAATAAGAAATGTGGGGAGAAATAATTCTAATACTTTTAGTTAGAGGCATTATTTTATCTTTTCAGCTTCACACTACGCCCAAAAAATAAGCCACATATCATTCAAATGATCGAACGCAAAAATCCCGGGACCAGCTGACCTCGAACGATGCGATGATCTATCGATGATAAAAAAATGGTTTCTTTCAAAATCGTTTCTTGCAAAAATAGCCGATTCTGATATAAAAAGCCCCTCTTTGGGCTGACCAACAAATCCAGTACTTTTAAGGGTGTATAAGTTTTATATGTTTACAACAGAATAAAGGACAAAAGGACGCACGAATGGAATTAACTGATCTGGCACCACTTGATAAATGGATTGAGTTAGAAAAAGACATCCATCAAAAATCTGGAATGGATGTCAATGTATTTGACACAAAAGGTTACCGAATTTCTGAATTTAAAAACTGGGCCAATCGCTTATGTCCCGAAATTAAAGCAACCGATAAAGGACAAAGCTTTATCTGCGCGCCGGCCCACATGAACATTGCTGCTCTGGCCATGCGATCCAAGCAGCCCGTTATTGAAGAATGTGATGCCGGGATGCTAAAGCTCGTGGTACCCATATTTTTCGACGACAAATTCGTTGGCGCTTTCGGTGCGTGCGGTTTTCTTCTCGACGAAGGTGAGGTCGACAGCTTTCTGGTAAATAAAATGACGGATATCAGCGAAGAGGCTGTAGAAGAATTGGCTGAAGGCATACCTGGCATTACGACTGAAAAAGCAAAAGCGCTCGGCCAATACATTATGGATAAAATTGCAACAATCGTAGCCGACTACAATCTGCATTCATGATAATGTTCCTTCCCATTTGTTCACCGAACGGATCGATTTATATCACAGTTAATTCAGGCAATATCTCATAAAAATTTAAATTACGTTTGCTTCGGTTGACAGATCATATCTTTTTGGTAATTAATAGCGAAATGGTGGTTCATCATATCCAACCCATTCATCCAAACTTCATCCTATTTTCGGAGCCAGCTCAATGAGCAAAGCAATTATCTCAATTTTAGGACCGGATAGATCCGGTATTGTTGCCGCCGTTTCCAAGGTACTATATGAGCGAGATTGCAATATCGAAAACGTAAGTCAAACCACGCTTCAATTCGTCTTTGCCGGCGTTTTTATCGTATCGATGCCCCCCGATCTTTCTTCAGAAATGTTGGAAAAAAGTTTAAAGACGAAAATGGAACCACTGGGCCTGGATGTGCACATCACTGGGCTTGAAACCACAGGGACTCCCGTTTCACCACCACAAAGCGAAGCCTATATCATAACTACCAAGGGACCCGACCGCAAAGGACTGGTGGCCGGTATCAGTGAGGTTATTGCTCGCTTTGAGGGTAACATCACCAATCTTCAGGCGGTATTTAAAGGCGGTGATGACCCGGGTGACAATATTATGATTTACGAGGTGGATATTCCCCCCGGGCTTGATCAGCAACACCTATACAGAGAATTAAAAAAACGCGCCACTGAGTTGAAGCTGGACATTGACATTCAGCATCGCAATATTTTTGAGGCCATCCACCGAATTTAACTTATGAGAACTAAATAGAGGCAAGAAAATGCTGACCCAGAGAGAAATCCTGTCAACTTTAGAAATGCTTAAAAACGAAAACCTGGATGTCCGCACGGTAACACTGGGAATCAATTTACTGGATTGTGCCAGCCATGATCTTGAAAAACTGAAAAATAAGATGTATACCCGCATCTCCCATTTTGCGGGAAATCTGGTGGCGGCCTGCGATCACATCGGTCAAAAATACGGCATTCCAGTGGTCAATAAAAGAATTGCGGTCAGTCCGATTGCCGCGGTCGGTGCGGCCATGTCATCCTCTCAAATGGTGGATGTTGCGCATGTATTGGACAATGTCGCCGAGGAAGTAGATGTTGATTTTATCGGTGGATTTACCGCTCTCGTTGAAAAAGGAACCGCGCGGGGTGATTTGGCCCTGATAGAGGCCATTCCGCACGCCTTAGCGCATACAGAAAGGGTATGCGCCTCGGTTAATGTGGCTTCGACCAAGGCCGGTATCAATATGGATGCGGTCCTGTTAATGGGTAAAGCCATCAAACAGGCTGCCCACCTGACCGCCAAAAAGGATGGCATCGGCTGTGCCAAGCTTTGTGTGTTTGCCAATATCCCACAGGATATCCCCTTTATGGCGGGTGCCTACCTGGGCATCGGTGAGGCCGATGCGGTGATCAATGTCGGCGTCAGCGGTCCGGGTGTTGTCAAAAATGCCATCGATAGAGCCCTGGAATCCGGTTCCCACATGGATCTGGGACAAATCTCAGATCTGATCAAGAAAACCGCCTATAAAGTCACCCGGGTTGGAGAACTCATCGGTCGGGAAGTCGCCGACCATCTTAATATTCGATTCGGTGTGGTCGATCTGTCATTGGCCCCGACCCCCAATGTGGGCGACAGTGTCGGAGAAATATTTCAAAGCCTGGGCCTTTTGAGCATCGGTGTGCCCGGTACAACCGCTGCTCTGGCATTGCTCAATGATGCAGTTAAAAAAGGCGGCGCCTTTGCCAGCTCCAGGGTGGGAGGATTAAGTGGTGCTTTTATTCCGGTCAGTGAAGATTTAAATATATCCGAAGCCGCTCGCAAGGGATATATCGGACTGGAAAAACTCGAAGCCATCACCGCCGTATGTTCAGTGGGGCTGGATATGATTGCCTTGCCGGGCGATACGAGTGAAGAAACGCTCTCGGCCATTATCGCTGATGAAATGTCAATCGGTGTCATCAATAATAAAACAACCGCAACGCGATTAATACCGGTACCCGGAAAAAAAGCCGGCGATAACGCCTATTTTGGAGGCCTGTTGGGGCAGTCAACCATTATTCCGGTAAATAACGGCGCCAGTACCAACCCATTTGTGCGGCGTGGTGGTCTTATTCCCGCTCCCATACAAAGTCTGACAAACTGAAGATACGCAAATTTGAATATCACCCGACCCAGCTCTCAATCTGATAATTATGTTTAGTGTGTATGGCAATGAATGATACCAAACCAGCCCATCGATCCGCTTTTCTCTCTGTACTGAAACCGCCGATCCTTATGGATGTATTGAAATATTTGGTTGTAGTGGCCGCGGTCACCTGGTTTATGATCAAGGGGACCCAACAACTTGGTTACCATTGGCAGTGGTACCGCGTGCCGCAATATCTAGTTTCAACAACAGGCGCTCAAGCGTTAGCGGGCCCGTTAATTCAGGGATTGATGGTTACCATTCGAATCACCGCCATCAGTCTGGTACTCGCTTTTATATTTGGTTTAACTTCTGCCATCATGCGCCTTTCGCATTCAATTCTGGCAAGAACAATCGCCCGGGGATACCTCGAGATCATTCGCAACACCCCCTTGCTGGTTCAGCTTTTTTTCATATACTTTGTGTTGTCGCCGGTACTCGATATCAGCGGATTTACCTCGGCGGTTCTCGCCCTGAGCCTCTTTGAGGGCGCGTATGCATCCGAGATATTTCGGGCGGGGATCATTTCCATTCACCGTGAGCAATGGGAAGCCGCGTTTAGCATGGGACTTAATCGCTATCAGACCTATCGCCTGGTAATATTGCCCCAGGCGCTCAGAAGGATTTTACCGCCACTGACCAGCCAGGCAGTTTCTCTCATCAAAGATTCTGCGCTGGTTAGCACCATTGCCATCTATGATTTAACGATGCGCGGTCAGGCCATCATTGCCGAAACGTTCCTGGTTTTTGAAATCTGGTTTACCGTTGCCGCGATTTATTTAACAATTACCTTTGTCTTGTCCGCAACCATATTTTTTATGGAAAAACGCTTGAAGATTAAAACGTGACAGCGACAAACACGAAACTAAGCTTATTTGACATTTTATCGATAAAACAGTCATTCATTCGAAATCAAGGAGGCATGGTATGAAAAAATTTAAAATCTTGCTGGCCTTACTCATCGTGCTGCCATTCCTTGGCATCATCGCGGCCGGTTCTTCAGCCGGAAAACTTCAGCAACAACTTATCCAGGAAAGCACCGTAGAACAGGTCATCAGACGTGGCAATCTGCGGGTCGGCATGTCCACATTTGTCCCCTGGGCCATGAAAGATAAAACCGGTCAACTCATCGGCTTTGAAATTGATGTGGCCAAAAAGCTCGCACAGGATATGGGGGTTAAAATTGAATTTGTTCCAACCAAATGGGCCGGTATCATCCCTGCCCTGCTGACCGGAAAGTTTGATGTCATTATCGGTGGAATGAGTATCCGGCCGGATCGTAATTTAAAGGTCAACTTTACCATCCCCTATGATTACGCCGGCCAATCAATTGTCGCCAACAAAAAAATGGCGGCTGGATTCACCCGCATAGATAATTTTAATCGCTCCGATGTTATCATTGCAGCCCGGCTGGGCTCAACGGCAGCCGATGCCGCCAACAAATTTATGCCCCGGGCGCAAAAAAAATTTTTCGATGATGAAGCCCAGGTCATTCAGGAAGTGATCAACGGTCGCGCCCATGCAGCCGTTGCTTCTGCACCGCTGCCGGCATTTCAGGCCATAAAATATCCCGATCAGCTTTTCTTGCCGGTAAAAGGAACCTTTACCAAAGAGCCCATCGGCTTTGCCCTGCGCAAAGGAGATTTTGATACGCTTAATTATTTTAATAACTGGATCCGGGTTGTGGAGGCCAAGGGCTGGCTTGAGGAACGAAAACATTACTGGTTTGAAACCAAAGACTGGGAAAATTTGATTCAATAGGCATCACGTGATATCCGCCAAACCCAAAATCACGATAACCGACCTGGTCCTGGGCGCACTGATCGTCGCCTTCGGTTTTTATATCTTCCATAAGATTTCGGTGGGTCTTAGCTATAAGTGGAACTGGGGGGCCATTCCTCAATACTTTTTCCGCTATGATTCAGCAACAAACAGCTGGATGCCCAATATTCTAGTAGAAGGCTTTCTGACCACCATTCGCTTGAGCGTGTGGGCCACGGTATTCGCAACTTTTATTGGCATCGTGATGGGGTTGTTTCGCGTCAGTCAGAGCCTGTTTAAACGCCTGCTGGGAGGAACCTATGTTGAGTTGGTCCGCAATTTGCCGCCGCTGGTGTTGATTTTCATTTTCTATTTTTTTGTCAGCAACCAGTTGATGCCGATTCTGGGTGTGGAGACGTTTATTCGAACCCGTGACGGGACCACCCTGAGTTTATTAACCTTTCTATTTGCCAAACCATCCCTGTTTACTGCCTTCATCTCTGCGCTGATCACCCTCTCCATATTTGAAGGGGCCTATATTACCGAAATTGTGCGTGCCGGGATCCAGTCCATTGAAAAAGGGCAATGGGAAGCTGCCGATGCATTGGGATTATCCAGATGGCAGCGAATGCGATTGATTATTCTACCACAGACCATTCAACGCATTCTACCGCCCCTGGCCGGCCAATTTATCTCGACCATCAAAGATTCTGCCATTGTCTCGGTTATTTCAATACAGGAACTAACATTCCAGGGGATGGAATTAATGTCGACCACCTATTTTACCTTTGAAATCTGGATCACTATCACCGTCATGTATTTAATGCTAACCTTAACTTGTTCTCTGGCGGTCGCCAAAATCGAAATCTACGTTCGCAAAAGCGTCGCCTAAAAATACCCCGGGATACGATGAATCATCCCGGGGTTATTCATTCCTGTTTGAGTGCAATTTAAAAATTATCCGAACGTGCAGATCGTCTTATTTTACGAATTTCCTCGCCCGGCTCCGGTGCTGTCAGCCTGAAATTTTCAATCACTCACGGCCAAGTGCCCATTTTTTAATAATTTTTTTATTATTTATTTTAATATGTTATAAACATTATTTAATCGAAAACTTTTACTTTACCGTAACCACCGGACAATCAGCTTGTAAAATCACATATTGCGCCGTAGATCCCAGCAGTAATTTTCCGACCTTAGATCTGCGCTTGACACCGACAATAATTTCATCCACCGCGTTCTCCTTGGCAAACTCTACCAGATCTTCACCTGCAGAAAGACCTCGAATTAACAGATGCGTGTTGCATTCGATGTTATTTTCTTCAAAAAGCTCTTTTGCATATTCCAAACCGCGCTCGGCCTGTTCAATGTCTTTTTGTTCAGATTCGGTCCCTTTCTGCATGGAGGTCACCACTGCAACAGATGCCCCGAGTGCTTTTGCATGGGTTCTCGCCAGATTTAACGCATCCTTGGCCGAATTCGATCCATCATACCCCACTAAAATCTTCATAGTGCCCTCCTCCATCGAACGGGACCGATGCCCCTTTGAATAATAAATTAATCAATGCGAAATTTTAATATTAGAAATGACACCAATAAATAATATATTGATTTGGCTTTTCTCTTAACACACACCATTTCAAATATCTACCCATTGGAATCAGATTTTTCAAAGAATCCAAACGGAATAACCTTAAAATCATCTCCAATGATTTGTTGGTAGGATGCGCAAGAGATTATTTCATTGCATCGATCACCGCTCGCATAAATGCAGGCAGATCATCCGGCGTTCGACTGGTGATTAAATTCCCATCCACCACGACTTCCTCATCAACCCAATTTGCCCCCGCATGGACAAGGTCATCTTTGATCGCAAAAAACGAGGTGATGGTTTTGCCTTTCAAGATTTCTGCCGAAGCTAACATCCAGCCCGCATGACAGATTGCGGCAACCACCTTGCCGCTTTCATGCAGATCTTTTACCAGTTGAACCATTTTAGGATATCTTCGCATGATATCGGGAGCGTAGCCGCCGGGAATAACCACACCGTCAAAACTGGCTGCATCAACCTGATCGATGCCGGCATTTACGGTGACCTCGGTACCGGGCTTTCCCGTATAGGTTTCGGCGCTGCCCGACCCCACAACAACCACTTCGGCACCGGCCTCTTTCAAACGGTAATAAGGATACCAGAATTCAAATGTATTAAACAAGTTTTCGACCGGAATGGCCACTTTTTTGCCTTTCAGTTCCATGTTTTTCATCTCCTGCTGGCTTTAAATAATTTTAATATAAGTTGACTGACGCAAACGGATAACGCGAAATCCTTTTATAAAAAATGCGTTGTCGTCAGGGTAACGAAAATATATGCATCTTTCTCGGTGTGTCTACCACTTAAAACAACTTGGCAAACCCTGTGAGTTTAGATTAGAAAATCAATTTATAGTGTTGAAATCTAATTAAATACACTACAAAATGTGTTTTCACGTGAAACTTGAACGCTTGTTTTATCATCTTAGTTAAGATAATATAGTTTCGACCCTTGATACACTTATTTATCATCAATCATATTCAATCAATTTCATGATTCAAATTACCGATACCATATGTATTAATGAAGATGACATCGAGCTGGACTTTATACGCTCATCCGGACCGGGCGGTCAAAATGTGAATAAAGTATCGACTGCAGTTCAGCTTCGATTCAATGTTGGCCAGGCAAAGACGCTAACAGACGAAATCCGCCATCGCCTGATACGGATCGCAGGCCGAAAAATGACAGAAGATGGTGTGTTAATTATTAAAGCCCGGCGCTTTAGAAGCCAGGACAAAAACCGAAAAGACGCTGTAGACCGCCTGGTCGAGCTGATTCGTAAAGCAGCCGTCAAACCCAAGCCCCGGCGCAAAACCCGACCATCCCGGGCCGCCAGGGAACGCCGATTATCCACCAAGAAAAGGCGCAGCGAAACCAAACGCCATCGACGCGCCGTCAAGCTCCTTGAAGATTCTTAGAATCTGAATATTGAGGCACCGCTTTTTTGATACACTGCATTACTGAACCAACAATACCCTTGACATCCGGCTCATTGATCCCGTAAGAATTTATTTTCTTTAACCGCGTGTCCCGGCAGGCAAATCGACACTTTTTCTTTTTTGCAAACAGGGCGCCATAATGCTTTGAAAGGTCTATATGGATGAAACCGATATCCTGGCAGGATTTTGAGAAGGTTGAATTGCGCGCTGGTACCATCCGCCGGGTGGAGGATTTTCCAGAAGCGAAAGTTCCGGCCTATAAAATCTGGGCTGATTTTGGTGATTTCGGCTTGATGAAATCCAGCGCCCAGATTACCAAGCTATACGGCAAAACCGATCTCCTTGGACGTCAGATTATCGGCGTCATCAATTTCCCACCCAAACAAATCGGAAGGTTTATGTCAGAATTTCTGGTAACCGGCTTTATACTTGAAAATGGCGAAGTGGTGCTGGCGGAGCCGCAGCGTAAGGTCCCGAATGGATCCCGACTTAAATAGAAAATGGTCAAAACACTCGAATCCAAAGACAATTATTTGATCGGGGTGATTTCCGATACCCACGGTCGGATACCATCCGGGATTACTAAGGTCTTTAAAAATGTTGACCTCATCATACATGCCGGTGATATCGGTGATGAAACGGTATTAAATAGGCTGTCTAAAATCGCTCCGGTCGTCGCGGTCCGCGGGAACATGGATTTTGGACGCTGGGCGCGGCAATTGCCGGAAACCGAACGCATTCAAATGGGTCCAGTGGTTTTGAAAGTCGCTCACATCGCCGACCGGCTGAATCCAGATCCCGGGGGCACCGGCATAAAAGCCGTTATCAACGGGCATACACATCGTCCGGAAATATATGAAAAAAACGGCATTACCTTCATAAATCCGGGAAGTGCGTCCTATCCAAAATTCGGCAGCCCGGGTTCGGCCGCCATGATTCGCATTAATGACAATAACCTGAGTGTAAAACTCATTCAACTGAAAGACTGAGACCATCTGAAAGGAGACGCATGTAATGGGGGGACTGTTTGGCTGTGTATCAAAAAATGACTGTTTAAATGATCTTTTTTATGGAACCGATTATCATTCCCATCTCGGGACCAAGCGCGGCGGGTTGTCGGTGCTCAATTCAACCGATTTCGCCCGCTCAATTCACAATATCGAAAACGATTATTTCAGATCTAAATTCGAACCGGATCTTCCAAAACTGCATGGCCGCAAAGGCATCGGCATCATCAGTGATCATGACCCCCAGCCATTGATTATCGGTTCCCATTTAGGAACATTTGCGATCGTAACAGTCAGCAAGATCAACAATATCGACGAACTGGCAGCCCAAGCGCTCAAAAGCAAGCGGCATTTTTCAGAACTGAGCGGTGGCGAAACCAGTCCCACTGAGCTGGTGGCCATGTTGATCTGTGAACGCGACTCCTTTGAAGCGGGCATTCAGTATGCTCAAGAAGCGATTAAAGGCTCCTGCTCGATGCTCCTGCTCACTGAAAACGGCATTTATGCCGCCCGGGACAAACTGGGCCGTACGCCGATTACGATCGGCAAAAAGGAGGGGGCATGGGCAGCCGCGTCGGAATCCTGTGCATTCCCCAATCTTGGCTATGATATTGAAAAATACCTGGGTCCCGGAGAAATCGCTTTAATGACGGCCGACAGCTGCGAACAGAGAAAACCGCCCCGGGAGCAAATGCAGATATGCGCATTTTTATGGGTCTATTACGGTTATCCGGCAACCAGCTATGAGGGAATCAATGTGGAGGCCACCCGAAACCGATGTGGCCGGGTTCTGGCCAAAAACGACAGTGTCGCTATCGATTTTGTCGCCGGTATTCCGGATTCCGGGATCGGACACGCCATTGGATATGCCAACGAAAAAAATATACCCTATGTCAGGCCGTTTGTTAAATATACACCGACCTGGCCGCGAAGCTTTATGCCTCAGAATCAGAGCATCCGGGATCTGGTGGCCAAAATGAAACTCATTCCGGTAAAGGAATTGATCGAAGACCAGAGAATCCTTTTTTGCGAAGACTCGATCGTACGCGGCACCCAGCTGCAAGACACTATTCAGATTCTATACGAATACGGCGCCAGAGAGGTCCATATGCGACCCGCCTGCCCTACCCTGATTTATCCCTGCGATTTTCTCAATTTTTCAACCTCGCGCTCAACGCTCGATCTGGCCGGCCGCAAGGCCATCGCAGAACTTGAAGATTCAGAAGAGAAAAATTTAGCCGAATATGCGACCGCCGGATCGGAAAAGAATCTGGCGATGGTGGAAATTATCAGACAGCGATTAAAACTGACCTCTTTACAGTACCAGAACATCGAAGATCTGGTGGCCGCCATCGGATTACCCAAAGAAAAGCTGTGCACCCATTGCTGGGACGGCAGCAGCTATTTCTAAACGAGACGGCGACAAATGGTGCCATACACCTGTTGAGCGATCAGTCGCATATTGATAATTTTGAAAAATATCGTGCATTCTCATTGTATCAGTAATCAACTGAAATCTTAATTCTAAGCAATTTGGATGCATTTACCTCCGCAGGCGCATCCCTCGCCTTTAGCTCCTGTCGCTATTTATAATTCGTTTCGCTTTCGATATCCTCTCAATATATTTAGGTTCCTCTGATTTAAGGCCCTTCAAAAGGATGGGGATTTCAAATAGCTGACGCTTCAAATCTTTGACTTCCTCTTTTGCTTTTTCAAGCTGTTTGGAAGGAATTTCTCGCAGGGCCACTTTTTTATGAAGACGCGGCAAATTGTTCTCAATCTGAATCTTTCTTGCTTTTAATTCATTCAGCTTAACTTCATTTGAGATCATGATTTCTCGAATATCCGCGAGGTATTGTTCACATGATTTAAGCTCTCTCTTAGCTGCTTTGACATCCATAGCTTTTCTCTTTATGCATGGGTGTATTTATTCACCCCTTAAATAACGTTCCTGATCTGCAGAGCTTGATTGAGAAAATTCTTCTTCAGTTAACGCTTTTACGATAACAACATCTGGTCCTGTTTGATGTCGGTTTTTATAATGACAATGGACCGTGGGCCAGCCATTGAAGGCAATCCGTAATTATCGATACGCAGTGAATAGCAATCCCGGGGAACAGCGGCACGAACCGCATCCAATTCTTTCGAATTTACCTTCCCTTTCATTGCCATCATCGTCCCTTGGGGTGCCAGCAACGGCAGCGCGTTTTTCACAAATAAGGCCAGATCAGACAGCGCCCGGCTGATGATGACATCAAACGAATTTGTATATGCCGGTTCGTTTGCAAGATTTTCAACGCGGATTTGAAGGGCGTCAATAATTTCAAGATTAAGCGTCCGCAGCACGTGTTTCAAGAAGTTAACCTTTTTGCGAACCCCATCGATCATCAGAACCGATAGCGAAGGTTTTATGATCTTGAGCGGTATGCCGGGAAATCCAGGACCCGAGCCAATATCAAGCAGGCGGGCATCGTCTGGAATGTGTTTTGCCGGTATCACAGAATCTAAAAAGTGCTTGATGGCGATGTCCCGGGGATCTGTAATGGCGGTAAGGTTAATTTTGCGGTTCCATTTGATCAGTTCCGCGGCATGGACCGCAAATTGCGCGGTGACGCTTTCATCGATTGGAACGCCAAGGTGGCGAGCGCCTTCAATGATCAGTCTTTGCCATGCCCTGGAGCCAATTTCCATCGATCAAGCCGGATACAAAAATCTAGCTGTTTTTTTTAAACCGCAGAACACCGAACAGAAATAATGAATCAAACTGCTCAACCCTGCGTCATCAGCACCTGATACATGAAACCTGCTTGTCCGCCAAAGCCCATTTGGCGGAGGCGGAACACCTGTATCTTGAATTAGGCGATACATACCCGCCTTACTTCAGACATATCGGTCAGCCCTTTAAAAACTTTCATGATGCCGTCCTGCCGCAAGGTGGACATGCCTTCTTTCATGGCCTGGGCAAACAGCATCTCGGTGTTGGCCTGCTTTTTGATCATCAGTTTTATTTTGGGGGTGCCCTCCATGAGCTCATGAATGCCCATCCGGCCGCGATAGCCGGTATTGGAGCAGGCCTGGCAACCCACGGTTCGGTAAAGAGTCATATCCGGATCATATTCAATACCGGTCTGTGCCCAATATTTTTCGCCATAATCGACATAAATCATTTCAAAGTCATCTTTGGTCAGCGGGTATTCTTCCATACAGTCCGTACAGATTCGTCGTGTTAACCGCTGGGCCAGCACACCGAGAAAAGCATCTGAAAAATTAAGTGGATTCAAGCCCATATCGAGCAGTCGGGTGATGGTTTCCGGCGCACTGTTGGTATGCAGGGTGGAGAAAACCAGATGCCCGGTCAAAGAAGCTTCAATACCGATGGAGGCGGTCTCCTCATCGCGCATTTCACCGATCATGATGACATCCGGATCTGCTCTTAGGAAGGCCCGCATAACCCGCGCAAAATCAAGTCCGATTTTGGGCCTTACCTCCACCTGTCGCAGCCCGCCCTGAGTGATTTCGATGGGATCCTCAGCCGTCCATATCTTAATGCCCGGTTTATTAATATGGCCCAGAATCGCATGCAAAGATGTGGTTTTACCGGAACCGGTGGGCCCGACGGCCAGAATCAGGCCATAGGGCTTTGCGATAACACGCTTTATCACTTTCGCGTTCCGATCGGTGAGTCCCATTTCATCCAGCTCCATGGCACCGGCAGAGGCCAGAATTCGCAAGACAACATCTTCAAAACCACCCTGGGTTGGCAGGGTAGCCACCCGGAGTTCAAAGGTGGGGACGCCTTTACGTCTAAATT
>JAAUXY010127405.1_pt1 | contig 14819 bp, 17 predicted proteins | sample 7278121 | NCBI WGS metagenome assembly JAAUXY01 (sample SAMN14350117, study PRJNA611818) | marine sediment metagenome | isolation source: surface marine sediment (1.8m) | place: French Polynesia: Moorea | collected 2018-08 | reverse complement strand
CTTCAGCGTTGCGGCTTCGGTTACATAGTCCCAGCTATGCGCCCTTCGCCGCGCCTTGAAGACGAACAAAAATCCGGCGTCATATGGGGAAATCATTTATTTCCAAGTCCCTTACAACTGTGCAGTTAGATATATTACACAGTGAATATACACTGCGAACTCAAGAACTTGTCTGTTAAAAAATGAATCGGCGGCGAAAACTTCAATAGGGTTCCATGTTCCAATCATTGTCGCTAAACAAGGCTGGCTTATTGGCCTCAAATAATCGACGAATGAGTCGCTTTATCAAACATTTTTGCTTCGATTCTTTCTTACCGGACAGGCTCTGAATTATTCAAACCACAGCAACATGCTATCCATGGCTTGTTGCCAGAGGCCTCCTTCTGCGACCGATTGCAGCGCAGTCAACGGCTTCTGATCGATAGGTTCACTGTTGAGGGAGATAACGATATCGCCGTATGCATTACCCTTTTGTACAGGCGCCTTGATCTGCATATCTAGTTCCATGGCAGCGTCGAGATTGTTGTATTGACCGCGGGGTATCGTTATATATAAATCCTCTGCGAGGCCTAGCGCCAGCTGATCGAATTCGCCTTTCCACACTCGGGCATTGGTGAGGGATTCACCAGCTGAATATAGCTTATGGGTTTCGAAGAAGCGAAAACCGTAGGTCAATAGTGACTGACTTTGGGCAGCGCGCGCATTGGTGCTTTGTGTCCCCATCACTGCAGAGATTAAACGCATGCCCTCGCGTCTGGCGGATGATACCAGGCAATAACCAGCGGTTTCTGTATAGCCCGTTTTGAGACCGTCGACGCTGTTGTCTCTCCACAAGAGTGTATTGCGGTTGTATTGGGTAATATCGTTATAGGTGAATTTGCGTTCTGAGTAACGAAAATACTGATCGGGGAAATCTTGAATCAGTCGTTGAGCAAGTAGGGCAATATCTCGTGCTGTGGTGTAATGGTCTGGATGAGGTAGGCCGGTGGCATTTAAAAAGTGGGTATTTTTCAGCCCCATCGACTGGGCTTCGCCATTCATCAGCTGGGCAAAGGCCTCTTCGCTTCCCGCCACATGCTCCGCTAATGTGACACTGGCATCGTTTCCCGATTGGACAATCATTCCCATGAGCAGATCACTGACCTGCACACGCTTGCCGACCTCAATGAACGTGCGCGAACCCTCCATTCGCCATGCCTTTTCGCTGACCGAGACTTCATCTTCGAGATTTGTTTGACCTTCTGCTAGTGACTTGTACACTAGATATGCAGTCATAATCTTAGTGATACTGGCAGGGGCGATTCGCTCATCGGCATTGTGCTCTACCAATACCTTGCCGCTATCAAAATCAATTAAAATGTAGCTTTTGGCGTTTAACGATGGCGGGGAAGGAACTGGAGTCGTAGCAGCACGCGCAAGCGACAGAAACAAGCTGCAGATTAATAAAGTGAGGGTAAGTTTTAATAAAGTCATGGTTAAGGCCGGCGGTATGAGTTAATAGAAAGCATGGATTGAATATTTGGCATAACGTTATCGGCTGTAATCTGAACAGCTTATTAATCAATAACTACGCGATAATCTTGCATTCCCAACTGATTCAATCGTTGCGCGGTGCTGTCAGCTAGGTCAACCGAGACCAATGGGCCAATGCGTACCTTGAACACGGTTTTTTGCTGATGGCTGTCTGGTTGGATGAGAATATCCCCCAGATTATGTACTTTTAGTTGGTTGCGCAATAGCTCCGCATTCTGGCGGCTGGTGAACGCGCCGACTTGAATATAGATTCGTGGGTCAGTCAATAAGGTCGAAGCGGAGGCCATGACTTTTTCACGCTGGGGCTGGATTGGTTCCAAGGCTCGCACCTCCACAAGTCCAGTACCCTTTTGTGCGATCCCCAGCTTCATTGCTGCTGCGTAGGATAAATCAATCAGCCGGTTACCATGGAAGGGGCCACGGTCATTGACGCGTAGAATAGCTCTGCGGCTATTTTCAAGATTAGTTACCTCTACGTAGGTAGGTAAAGGTAGGGATTTATGTGCGGCCGTCATCGCATACATGTCATAGGGTTCGCCGCTTGAGGTGCGTCGACCGTGGAACTTGCTGCCATACCAAGAAGCGATACCACGTTCCAGATAGCCTGTACTGCTGTTGAGTACATAGTAGCGTTTTCCCCAGACGTCATAGAACCGCGGATTTCCATAACGGCTTTTGGGCTCGAAACGTGGGACAGCATCCGGTGTTTGATCACCGATAAGTCGGTCGCCTGGCCCGTCTTCGATTGGTGTCTTTAGTTGCGTTGAGCAACCCATCAAGACAATGAGCGCGAAGAATAGTATTCTTCGCGAGGCGATGTACTTGTTTGGGAGATTGATAGCAAATGCAATGAACGAATAAATCCGACAATCCGTTGTGTCAGTGTCGCTACGGCCTCCACCTTCGCGAGTTCTTGTCAAATAGGACATGCCATATCCCCCTCAAAAACCCCAAACTGTTCGGTGCGCTGAGAAGCTGTTTTAAAATTATTCAGGTGGCATACTACGGCGTTGAAAATCGACTCAAAATGCTCATTTACTCCGATGTAAACTGCGCTTTTTCGCCAATTTTGCCTTGTTCTGCACTCACCCGAATAATTTTGAAATAGCTTCTGGATCTTTTTGTTGTGAAAGCTTTCCTTTGTTGTGGCTGCTCAGCTATCGCCAGAGAGTCGAGGATGATAGCCCGGATATTTCATAAATTCGTGTGAAGATCGCGTAGTATATTGGATTTACAAGCAATTTTTCGAAGGAGTAGCGTATCAATTGATGAGGGACCGATCAAATTGCAGGCGATTTACTTCACAGTACCCATCTACACGACTGCTGCAAGGCAAGGTATACGTTTTTCAAGACCGTCAGAGGCCATGGATGGCCGATGTCGAGCGTACATGGGAGCGACCTTACACGGAGGTATGGACGGGGTGAAAACCGAAGGTTTGAACGTTCAATACAGGGAGGTATGTGGCCGGAACCCGAGCAAAGCGGGATTGCGCAGCGTCGGAGCAAACGGAACATGGAATGTGAAGTGCTGCAGGCGACGTGCCGCAGGTATTTATCGCGTGTTTTGTAAAGCATTTACCATTCCCGGCTGAGTAGTTACCCTTTTTAAACACTTATCAAGAACGGCCTTTAGCCTTGTTGCGCGCGCGTGCCTGCTTTATTTCTTGACTCAGTTGATAAACAGCCAAGGCATAGAGCGGACTTCTATTGTAGCGTGTAATGACGTAGAAGTTGTTGAAACCAATCCAGTGCTCTTTGGCTTGATCGGTATCAAATTCAAAGAAGGCGACCTTGTCAGTACCCAGACGGCCGTAGGCAGGGCTGATACCATGGGATGCAAGCGTTGTGGGTTGGATACTGGGTTTCATCCCCTTATCGAGTAGCTTTTTATAAGATGTGCCCCGTTTCTTGGCCGGAAGAGCGACTTGGGAACCTGACTGCCATCCGTGTCGCTTGAAATAATTGGCTACACTGCCGATGGCATCGGCGTTGCTTGCCCATAAATCACGTTTATCGTCGTTATCGAAATCGACAGCATAGTGGCGGTAACTACTAGGGATAAACTGGCCTTGACCCATCGCGCCTGCGTAAGATCCCTTAGCCGTGGAAATATCTAGCGATTCATCACGGGCTAAAAGGAATAAGTGTTTCAATTCGCTGCGGAAAAACTTCGCGCGTGGTGGATAATCGAATCCCAGAGTAGTCAAGGTATCGAGTACGGGATAGATTCCCATTCGACGGCCATAAAAGGATTCAACTCCTATTATAGCGACTATGATTTCCCCCGGTACGCCATAGGCCTCTTCAGCTCGTTGTAGAATGGCTTCGTTTTCATTCCAGAATTGAACTCCACCGGCGAGGCGTTTGGGGGTCATAAATATGGCACGGTATTCATGCCAAGGTTTCGTTTCAGCGGGTCGGGAGATTGCCTCTAAGACCTTGTGTTGGCGCGTGACTTTGGTAAATATACGTGTGAGGTCATGTTTGTCGAAACCCTGTTGGGACACAAGATCTTCAATAAAGACCTGAACTTCCGGGCGCGATAGAAAATCGTTTGTTCGTGTCTGCTTGTTGTGAGAGTTGGCAGAGAATATGATGGAAAGTGACAGGAAAAATACCAATAGGAAGGTGATGATTAGTTTCACCATAGCGATTAACTATTATTTATTCAGCTGGTTAATAATCGTCGGTGTGAATGAATCGATACTAGAATACCTAAAGCGGCCAATAAGGTCACCATAGACGTACCGCCATAACTGATTAGGGGTAGCGGCACACCGACTACAGGAAGCATCCCGGATACCATGCTCATATTAACGAAAAAATAAACAAAAAACGAAAGGCTTAAGCTGCCCGCAAGGAGCCTAGAATAGGTATCCTGAGCACGTGTGGCGATAACCAATCCCCGCAGTACGATAAACGAATAGGCTAAGGTCAGGGCCATGACTCCAAAAAAACCGAATTCTTCTCCATAAACTGCGAAAATAAAATCCGTAGATCGTTCCGGAATAAAATCCAATTGAGACTGTGTGCCATTGAGCCAGCCCTTACCGTATAACCCCCCCGATCCGATAGCGATCTTAGATTGGATAATATGATAACCCGTACCTAGTGGATCGTTCTCGGGATGGAGCAGGGTTAATACGCGTTGACGCTGATAATCATGCATAAAGTGCCAGAGTATTGGGGTGCTGGCAAGCCCAAGCAGAAAAAATCCGATCATCGATCGCCAACTGATACCTGCCAAGAAGATAACAAATCCTCCTGCACTAGCAACTAGTATTGCTGTGCCTAGATCAGGTTGGATCAAAATCAACACCACGGGAAAGACCAATGTTATTGCCGCGATAAGTAAATGCCGCCAGTTGGCGGGAAGATGTTTATCGGCAAAATACCAGGCGAGCACCATAGGAATGGCCACCTTTGCAATTTCCGAAGGTTGAAAACGCACCACGCCGAAATCGAGCCAGCGACGTGCACCTCCACCGCTGTCGCCGGCAAAGAGTACCCACAACAGGAGCAACAGGCTCAGTGCATAAATCCATGGTGACCAGAAACGCAGCGTATCCGCAGGAATTTGTGCCATTATGAGTAGTGCAAGTAGACCAATTCCTAAATGGATTGCTTGGCGAACAAACAGCTCTGGCTGGGCACCTACCGCACTGTACAGTATTACCAGGCCTACGCCCGCCACTAAAAAAATGACGGTCAGTAGCGTGATATCGAGACGATCAAGCTTGACTAAACTATTGTCGGCACCATGCCCGGTTGTGACGTCAAATCGCATCCTAAATATTTTAATTTTATTAATAAGCTTTTTTAAGATGGATCCGAGCCGGCAGTAGAAGGTTTGTCCGATGGATTTAAACTACCCTTTTAAAACTTACAGAAATTATCCCTGTAGTAAAGTTAATTGGTTGTATAAATTTTACCATTCATCCATTTTTATAGCGCATTCATCCGGTTTTACAGTTTTTAAGTAACTGAAAATATCTCGATTGAGTATCGTTTCTCTAGTCGATCCCCTTACACCGTCGAAAAATCAGATACAAGGTGAAATCAATCGCTGGTGTCAATGTGGTGCTCTGTGGCATCATTTCTATAGCCAGACCGACGAGCATGTCGTTCGCTATCCAACAATACACAAAGTATAAGTATTGGGAAAACCACTCAATTTAATGTTATGCGGTAGGCTTTTGCACTTTTCATAACAAAGGGGGTTCAAAAAAATTTTTAATATTTAGTTACTTACAACTTTTTCTGTCGTTGAGCATGTGTTGGCATAATCTCTGCTAAGAATACTTACGGCTTAATAAAAAAACAAGCTTCCGTTAACAATGGAGTACCAACATCGCTATGCACCTGATCCACTCCAATAAACAATTAGTCACAGACCACCAAGATTTAACGCCAAAAAAGCTTAGGGTATTTAATAGTCACATCTGGGAAAAGGGAGACACACGGCAGGCGTTTGCCAGGAAATCGGATTACCCATATCAGCTTTGCGCTGTTTGGACCATGGGAGATCCTAGTCGCACCGAGTCTTCGGATTCGGCGAATAGGGTAACTATTCAAGGGGGTGGAAAGCTCTTTTGTAGCCTTCAATATCGTCACTTTGCCGCAAGTATATTTTTGTTGTTTCTGATTGGTTACATCACATGTGCAAGTGCCGACATTCGTTTCCATAAGGTACGGAGAGGCGAGACACTGGCGCAGATTGCTAAGTCGCATGGCGTCTCATACCGGTATTTAGCCTGTCTAAATGACATTACCAATCCTAATCGGATATGGATTGGACAGCGTATTGCGCTTCCTCGCTCACGCCACAATGAGCGTAATAATATTGACTTGAAGTGGCCAATCAATCAAGGGCGGATAACCTCTCGCTTTGGCCCACGCGGTGGCGTTTGTCATGATGGTATTGATATCGGAGCCCCACTCGGGACGTCGGTCCAAGCTGCGGATAAGGGCAAGGTGGCGTTTAGTGGGGTACGCGGCAGTTATGGGAAAGTAGTCATCATACAGCACTCAAAGGGGTACCGTACGTTATATGCCCACCTGAAAAGAATCTACGTCAAAAAAAATCAAAGAGTCAAACGTGGACAGCGAATTGCAAAGGTCGGATCGACTGGGCGCAGTACCGGTCCACATCTCCACTTTGAGGTGCGGAAAAACGGCAAGGCACTCGATCCGATGTCTTTCCTGTCGCGCAAGACTCGGATCGTCCTCAATCCCAAAGCATCGTTTGGTGGTGGCAGAGGTCAAGGAGGTGAGTGAGATGGTCGGAGTTGGGTCAATAGCAGTCATTATGACCGTCTTCGTAAAGCGAACCTGAAGTTTAGATTCATGACCTTCTGTCGATACGCAATGCGATTATAAGGAGAATACTGATGCATCTGGGTCTGGCAAGACCACTCCTTCCAACCTGGCGAGCCCTTGATCCTGGCGAAAAATCCCATGCCGGCGTCCACACCCCTATTGGTCGAGCCTCAGTGCTGAACGTTGCCCTCAGAGCTTGTAAAAAAATCCCCGCGCGAAGCGAGGGTGCTTTTGGGCGTGTCTGGAAAGGCGCGGGAGTCCCAATAGCTGGGAGTGAAGCGAGCTCTACATGACCAGATATTGGGGGACCCGCAACGCCGCCAGACACGTTCAGGGGCGCCCGCAGCCGTGGGGGGATATTTTCACAAGCTCTCAGTCGAAACGGAGCCCCGCCCGTGGTTTCGTAACCCGAGACTTCCAGGCCCCTTCGTCGTCCATGAGGAGTATGACGCTCTCCGCCCGGAGTACGGCCCGTGGGGAGCGGTTGTCATACTTACCCGTAGCCTCGGCGTCGAGCTGACGAATCTCGATCCTGCGTTGCACCGCCTGGAAATGCACTGACTCCGCCTCAACCCTAGTTTCACTCAGGGTAAGCCCGTGGGCATCCAGCAAGGGCTCGAGACCCACGCCCGCCACTCCCTCGGATGTTTCCAATCTCACTTCTTGCTGTAGCTTCAACTCTAAGCCTCGCCGCTCGGCGCGGTCTGCATGCACGGTTAACATCACCTGGCTGTCCTCGTTTAGGACTTCGACGCGCACGTTACCCGTGAGGATTTCTGTGCCTTTGACCACTTCGGCTTCGTCCGCTCTGACTCGCAGCTGGAGCCGCTCCAGCGCAGAACTTGATTCGTCCTGCGCGGCTAATGCCGCAGACCACACACTCAACAACGCCATCACTCCCCAAATTCGCCTCATGGCTCCTCTCTCCCCGGCGCAGAGGCCATACTTAAGTGAGAGTCAAGACGTGTCAAGACGAACAAGGTTTGATGTGTTTGGACGTCAGGCCACGGGCCGATGCCCAGGGTAATGACTCCACCGCAGCGACGAACCACTCCTCCAATCACCGTAAGCCCAACCAGACAGGAATCAGCAAGGGAGCCTCGTGGGGAGTGTCGATAACCGACGCTCCGCGCGCTGGAGGTATGGCATTCCTGGCAAGTCAACATATACACTTAGCTCTGGCGCGCCTCGCGCTAGGGTATGGTGAAGTAAAAATGTCTTCTGGTTTTACCGAAAATTAGCTTGGGAAATTACCCAGCCATTAAATAGGTATTGTAAGGTTTATAATCCGGATGTTTCACAAATTAACGCGTGCCCTCACTTGTTTATTCATTCCACAAGAAAATTTTCCTCAGTCAACCGTAATAAAGTGGACACCTGCTGTGGGGAAAGAGCCTTCTGATCAGATTCAACGAAGTGGTAAAATCTAACAGGACTTTCCACGAATGTCCCCACTTCGTCCAGAGCCCGGCTTAGAAGTTGATCCGGCGTGTGGTTTAGCGGTGTATTCGATTAGGGACTGGCGAGTTTCAATGAAGTGTAGCGTATCTTCCATCTGATGAAAACTAGTGACTGGTTGCTCCAATTCCTGAGTCCGTTGCTCCAGTTCTTCATAGGTAGGTTTTTTAGACATGATCATCACCTTGGGATAAGCAGGAGAAGGGGAATGCCATGCGTTAATCATTCGGTGCTCTGGATCTAAGGCATTTCATCCCCGCGAATGAAGCTACAGTAATGAGAGTGTTTCCTAGAGTTAAAGAATTGCCCGAAGGTCCCTCTTCCTCCGTGCTCTACATGGAAGGAACGTGTTCGCGTCAGTAACTTAATCTAAGGTTAATTATAGATCGCTGTCCCGATAGAGGTGGAAAAATCGACTCAAGTCAAGATCCGACGCTATCTTAGAGGCATAATAAACGCTTTTTTTTAAGCAGTAACGTAACAAAAGACCGCGGAGTCATTAATCACATGAGGTATCGGTCTGAAAATCGGGTTTTTCACACTTGAATGAGGCCGTGTAGCAATCGTTGTAAAGAAACGTGGTGTGTTAAGCAGGCAATGATCGAGTTTGAGATTAAAGTAGTGTCATATTTGGGAAATGTCCCCATCGCTTTTCCCGCAAATTGAATTCACATAAGATTAGGATGTTCCTGAATCGTTGCTAGGGTAGAGTATCTCCTCAGTTTGAAGGGCTGATAGCCTCTCAAAAGCCGAGACTCCAGTTATATTATTTCTCATTTTTGACAAGATAAAATTTATATAAGAGGAAGCAGTACATGCAAAAGATGTTTTTAATAAAAGATGAAAAGTCGCTTAGCGAGATCAATAATGCTTTAAAGGAAAGTAGCAACTGGTATGTAAGTGAGATTTCAGAACCAAACAACAAAGGCGAATGGTTAGTGGTTATTGATAATGAGCCTGATGATGAGGATGATGAATATATCAGGTAAAGCATTATCTTAGACCTGAAGTATACCCGTTGCAGATGGGTTTTCGGGAGTTCAGAGTGCGTCGATTTATTTCCAGGGCAAGGCGGAAAATGTAAGCCATAGCCAGGACGATGGCTTTCGTGTTCCAACGACGCCATGGGGCGAAAGGGACGTGCTATGGACCCTGAAAATCCATTTGCAACGGGTATAATTACTCAGGTGGGTATGGCAGATGCTTTACAAGACACATTTAAACAAACCTCACCCCAATATAGCCAACCAACTATCGTTCCGAAAGACTTCTTCAGCCGATTGAACATATGGAGATCGGGTGTTATGTCAACCGGCGCCAAACGACTATCATCTGACGCCAAGCGGCGTTTGGATAACTCTAATGACGCAGTTTGTCATTTACTTGTAACTCAAGACTAGCCAAACTGTATCGATGTTTTTCCCGCCGGGGTGACCGTCATTGTGTACATGCATTTTCAACAAACGGCTCCGTTGGGGGTGGGTATACAGATCCATTCAATCACAATTATGGAAATCGCAATCATGAAGTTTCGAAGGAAACTGCTAACCGGTTCGATCGTCGCCGTTCTGCTGGCGGGCTGCGCTCATTACACCGACAAGCGTGGTGTCGAAGTAACGTGGCAGCCGGAGGCGGTCGTGCAACTAGAGAAGGGCAAGAGCACGCGCAATGACGTACTGAATTTATTGGGACCGCCATCTCAGGTTATCTCCCTCAAGGAGGGAACCGTACTGTACTACTTGTACGAGAAATCCAAGGGTGAGGGTTATATTCTGATCGTCTATAATCGCTTCGATCGAACGACTGACTTCGATCGGGCGGTATTTTTCTTCGACTCCAATGATGTACTGACTGAATATTCGACCAGGATTAAATCGGATGATGCTTGAGCGCCTGGCTAAGCTTCTGGCGGTGACGACTCTTGGACTGGCGCTGGGATGTTCGATTAACACCTATACCATCGGCGTCGACCAGCTGCACTCCGAAGATGTGCCTGCCATTGATCAGCCCTATGCGCTGCCGGATGCGCTGGCGCAGCTGGGTCCACCACATCGGCTATCCGCCACCCCTAACGGTTATGTCTTGGCCTGGGAACAGTGGTACATTAAAGAAGACAAGTTGGGATTGAGCCTGCGCCCGCTTGGTTTGGATTTGTTGTCATTTGACTGGGGTGATGCACGTAGCCGCGGTGACTTTTTGCTGATGTACTTCGACCACAGACACCGGCTCATAGATAGCGGCTATTTACGCTGGAGTAGCGATGCTGGTGGTGGACAGGGAATACAACCTTTGTTCGGGTTTATCGAGGTGGTCGATGTAGACGATCTTACTCAAAGCATGCCGCAACATAACTGGGGCAGCTTCATGCTGAACAAGCTGCCCATAGCACTTAACGCCGCGAGCCACATGGACACAGGGCAGAACGGCATCCAGCAGAGGGGTACAACCAGCAGTGTCGGACAGCACACTCTAGAGATGAATTAGGCGAAATCTCCTGATCACCAAGAATTTGGCCTGTTAACAATTCGCCAAGCACACGTTAGGCGCACGATAGCGTGGTGGCCTCGGCAAAACGTTGCTCGAACATAGATTCAACCACGTCGGCTGGCACGGGCGGACTCACCAGAAAACCCTGTATCACGTCGCATCCATGGGCGACTAAAAACCGTCTCTGATCTTCGGTTTCCACACCTTCGGCCACAACTTCGAGTGAAAGTCGACGCGCCAAGTCAATGATAGCCGAAGTGATCGCGGAGCTGTCTTTGCTCTCAGGCAAATCCTGGATGAAGCTGCGATCGATTTTTAACGTGTCGATCGGTAGCTGCTTGAGATAACTGAGTGTGGAGTAGCCGGTGCCAAAGTCGTCGACGGAGATACGTACGCCCATTTCTTTTAAAAAACTGGACTTTGGCCACTTGAATTTTAAAGGGAAGGAGCAAAAAGCAGAGGTCGCCGAGCTGTATACCGGCAAGAGCCGCCTAGAGGCGTTTTTGGGCACCGAGCGCAAGTAGGCCCCGCAGAAGCTTGCCGAGCACTACGTACAAAATATTATCCCCAGAGTGAATATACTTCGAACGGTCCCAGAATTATCCCACTACAATAACCATAATTTACTTAATGTTTTATGTTTTCTTTTATCTCGCCAAGCAGATAATAATCCATTACCTTGCGTGCCACGGGTGCGGCCACTTTACCGCCAGGGCCCGCGTTTTCGATCACCACCGCTACTGCAATTTTAGGGTCCTCCGCTGGTGCGAATCCGACAAATAGAGAGTGGTCACGCAGTTTTTGTTCTAATGCCTTTTCGTTGTATTTTTCATTCTGCTTGAGACTAAAGACTTGTGCTGTACCGGTTTTGCCTGCAATCGTATATTTAGCATCTTTACCAATTGTGTAGGCTGTTCCATTGGCCTTATGAGCCACATCGATCATGGGCTGGATGACTTGGTCCCAATATTTTTCATTTTGCAGTTTGAAGTGATCAGTCTGAGTATTTTTGTAAGGCTTGTAGTAGCCGAGATCAGGAGGATTGGTGGCGCGCAATAGTACGGGTTTTACTCGATTACCCCGCATTGCGAGCACGCTAGTTGCCGTTACAAGCTGTAGAGGGGTGGTCAGCATATAACCTTGTCCGATACCGGTTATAACCGTTTCGCCAGGATACCACGGTTGGCCGAGTGTCTGTCTTTTCCATTCACGGGAGGGAAGTAGGCCACTGGACTCACCGGTGGTGTCTAGCCCGATACGTTTGCCTAAACCAAACAGTGCAAGAAAATCATGAATACGTTCAATTTCCAGTTTGTGTGCCAAATCATAAAAATAAACGTCGCAGGATTGGGTGATAGATTTCGCCATATCTACCAGTCCGTGTCCGCCACGTTTCCAATCGCGATATTTTCGATGGCTGTTGGGTAGTCTGTAATAACCGTTAGCCATCATGGTTCTTTCGGCCCAAGTCACCTCATAGTTTAAGCCGGCCAGTGCCACGAGGGGTTTGACGGTGGATCCGGGAGGGTATTGGCCGGTTACCGCTCGATTGAAAAGTGGACGTTTTGGATCGCTACGTAAGTGGTTGTATGCGAGCGGACTGATGCCATTGACAAACAGATTGGGATCGTAGGTTGGCATGCTTGCCAGCGCTAAAATTTCTCCGTTGGTTGGGTCCATTGCTATGACGGCACCTTTGAATTCTTCTAAGGCCTCTTCAGCGACTCTTTGCAATCCGGAATCCAGGGTCAGAATAAGGTGTGTGCCCCGTACAGGCGATTCGTGAGAAAGCACACTAAGGGTTCGTCCCTGAGCGTTGATCTCAACCTGTTGATAACCCACCTTGCCGTGCAGGATATCTTCGTAGTATTTCTCGATGCCGAGTTTGCCACTATGACTAGTACCCTCGTAATTTTGGGGATGCAGGTTTTCTCTTTCATTTTCATTAATTCGACCTACATAGCCCAGTGCGTGTACGCCGCGATCTGCCAGTGGATAATGACGTTTTAGACGAGCGGTGATTTCTAGGCCAGGGAACAGGTGCCGATTGACCGCGAATCTAGCGACTTCTTTGTCACTTAGATCAAATCGCAATGGGATGCTTTGAAAGGACTGCTTGCGGCGCCTTTCATCCTCGAATCGCGCGATGTCGTTCTCATCGAGTTTAATAAGGTGGGCTAACCGTTGTAGCGTTTTATCTAGATCGTCGATTTGTGAAGGCATGACTTCCAGGCGATAGCTAGGAAGGTTCTCGGCCAACAGAATTCCGTTACGATCATGTATTAAACCCCGTGGTGGTGGCAAAGCGACAACGCGGAGCCGATTGTCCTGGGACAAATCGGTGAAATGTTCGTGACGGATGATTTGTAGGTAGGCTATCCTGCCAAGAAAAATTAATAGAAATAACGCGATGAACATACCAGCCACCATGACTCGATGGAAAAATAGCTGTTGTTCCAGATTAGGATTCTTTATTGCGTTAAGGTGCGCCATGTATAGTCGGGATTGTCAACCCATGTTCGGTGATCAAAGGCTTTGAAATAATTACGGTATATTCAAATGTTATGATAAGTTCACTGCCCGTGAGTTTCGGGTGATCTATTTATCACATCAGTTAAACTCCATAGTTGACTAAACTCCATAATTGACGCCTAATTTCTAGGAACCAGTCTAAGAAGCTGTTTTAGAACCCCTGATGCGGCGCAATCCGGCGTTAAAATCCGGCTCAAAATGCTCATTTACTCCCATATAAACTACGCTACCTCACCGGTATTTGCCTTGTCTTGCACTCGCCTGAGGGGTTTTAAAACAGCTTCTAAGCAATTGTTCTAAGTAACAATTACTCAGCCAAGTATGGCAGGTACTGGGACCGATCAAATTACAGGTGATTTAATTTACATTTGCCATCCATGCGACTCCTGCGCGGCAAGCGATACATTTTTCAAGACACGCTGTGACTACCTGCAGCGCTACGCTTGCTTCACTTCGCATTCCATGTTTCGTTTGCAGCCCGGCCCATACATCCATGGTTGGTCGTTCGCAGCTCTTTACCCGCTGCTTACCCTGCTTCGCTTGCAGGGCCCGGGCTCAGGCTCACCCTTCTGCACGATGTAATCCTGCATAGTTTAAAGGCCGAGAGCTGGCTCTCCATGGCCAGGCTGTTCGGTCGGATAAAGCGCCGCTGGCGCTTTATCTTATTGGGTCTCACCTAGTTACGATCGCCTAAGTCCGACAGGCTTCTAAAGGATAAAAATAATGGGTATCAATGAGGCGAAACAGCACTTTGATCTGGATGATTGGATAAACACTGTGAATAGCCAGATGGATGGGAAAGGTGTATGAAGTTGAAAGATGTGATAAGACCAGGGGTTGTTATAAACTGGCTTTTTGAGTTGGCTCTCTTCACTGATCCGTTCAATCAGTGGCTTTGCATAGCAAATTAACAGGTACTTGCATTATAATCAGATTATTAAGTGAGACGGATTCTATTAATCCTGGCGAATATTTCGCTTTTCCAAGTGAGAACGGCACGTTCAAATATAGCTGCCCCGTCATCAGCAAATACCTGTAGGAACGCGAATTAAGGACTAAGAATAATATCCAGATTCAGTAAATTAAGAATGTGAATTCAGGATGTATACTCAGGATGTATACAATATCCCAATGCCTTAAGCGAGGGTTTTTACTAGTAATTGAAAATCTAGCTTAGAATTCGCATTATAAATAGAATTGATAAATAACGAGTCTTAAGAATAACGATTTTCTGAAGAATCAGTGACACAATTTCATCTTTATCCAGTGTGCTTTATACCTTAAACGGTCATTATGGATTGTCGTAGTAAGCCATGGCTATCGTGAGCAAGGTACTACAGCGAGTGAACAAGGTTCTCGCGAGGTTGCGCCTTGCTATTACTGGTTTTATGGTCAGCAATCGATCGCGCCATAACCATTTGAAGTACATTAGCATCTTAAAATCAATAACCTGAGGGGAGAACAATTATGTTTGTTGACTTGATACCG
>JAAUXY010042005.1_pt1 | contig 14823 bp, 11 predicted proteins | sample 7278121 | NCBI WGS metagenome assembly JAAUXY01 (sample SAMN14350117, study PRJNA611818) | marine sediment metagenome | isolation source: surface marine sediment (1.8m) | place: French Polynesia: Moorea | collected 2018-08 | reverse complement strand
GGTCGACATGGTGGGCATCGACCATGTTGCCTTCGGGTCCGACTTCACCGAGGGCCAACCCCGGGAATTTTTTGACTGGCTTTTATCGGGTAAGTCAAAACAGGGCCCGGCCATGGATCTGGATTTTCCCATTCAAAACCCGCAAGGCATTCAGAACGCGTCTGACTTTCCCAACCTGACCGATGCGCTGCTGACCAGAGGGTTTACCGAATCGGAAACCCAAAAGATCTTAGGTCAAAATTTGGTGCGCCTATTTCAGGAAACTTGGAATGGATAACCTTACCATCCCCTCCGCATACATGACGGGCAAACGTTAAATTTTAATCCAAAGGAGTCTCAGAGGTGAAAGAAAAAACCGTCCAATTTCACCAAGAAACGAATGTGGGCATCATCACCCTCAATCGGCCGGAGCGGCTGAACGCCATCAATTCGGATTTACTCAATGATCTGATCAGCCAATTGCATGTGGCCCGCGAAGATGAAAACGTCGTCTCGGTCATTTTAACCGGTGCCGGCACATCCTTTTGCGCCGGTGAAGACCTCAAAGAAACTAAGTCGGGCAAAAGTAGATCCCAGTGGGAAGAAGAAATAAACGCCTTACAAGAAACCCAACGGGTCATTCTGCAATTGGGCAAACCGCTGATTGCAGCCATCAGGGGATATGCGGTCGGTGGCGGGCTGGAGTTTGCCTTGAGCTGCGACATTCGGATCGCCGCCCAAGATGCCAAATTCGGCTTTCCGGAAACCGGGGTGGGGCTGACGATTACCGGTGCCGGCACCAAACTCATTTCGCAACTAGTGGGCTTGGGCAAAGCAAAGGAGCTGGTCTTTACCGGTGACATTATCGATGCACAGCAGGCGCTGCAGATCGGCCTGGTCAACCAAGTTGTCCCCGACACGCAACTTCTGGATGCGGCTCTGGATATGTGCGATCGCATCGGTCGGAATTCACCCTTGTCCCTTAAACTTTCACGTATCGCCCTGGATGAGGGTCTGCACGCCAGTTTTGACCAGACGCTGTCACTTGAGGCCCAGCACTTGCTAACATGCGTCACGTCCGAAAACCAGGAAAAATTCGTGGCTCGGAAACTGGCCCAAATGAAAAAGAAGTGACACTCACGATAGGGAGAGGTATCGATGCTGACGGGCAGCACCTATGCCGAAATTGTTGATCGGTTTTCCTGGAACATTCCCGAGTATTATAATGTGGGGGTAGATGTCTGTGATAAATGGGCCAATGATAAGTCGCGGCTGGCCCTCATTTATTTAGCACCGGATGGAAAAGAGCAGCGCTACACCTTTGGGGATTTGAAAACGCAATCGAATCGATTAGCGAATGCACTCAGGGCTCATGGCATTGAAAAAGGGGATCGGGTCGGCATCCTGTTGCCGCAATGTCCGGAAACCTTGATCTCTCACATTGCCATCTACAAGCTGGGCGGCATTGCCTTGCCGCTGCTGACCCTTTTCGGTTCCCTGGCCATCGAATACCGACTCGCTAACAGTGCCGCCAAGGCGGTGATCACCGATAGTGCCAATTTAACCAAGGTTCTGAAAATCAGGGAGCGTTTGCCTGGGTTGCAGCTCATTTTGGTGGTTGATTCTGACGGGCAGCCGGGCGTCATGGATTTCTGGCAGTGCGTACAAAAAGGCCGCTCTGATTTTCAGCCGGTGCGAACACGCCCTGATGATCCGGCCCTGATTATCTACACTTCCGGTACGACCGGTCCCCCCAAGGGCACGCTGCATGCCCATCGCATTCTGTTGGGAATTCTGCCCGGTTTTGAATTTTATCATAACCTATTTCCTCAAAAAGGCGATCTGGTTTGGACGCCGCTGGATTGGGCCTATATCGGCGGCTCCTACGACACCCTGTTTCCAACACTGCACCATGGTTATCCGGTCCTGGCATTCAGGGCCCAAAAATTTGATCCGGCTGAGGCCTTCTTCCTGATGGCAAAATACGGTGTCAGAAATATGATGGTAGTTCCCACAGTTCTAAGACTCATGATGCATGCTGTTGAAAACCCCGGAGAAAAATATGACCTTCGCTTGCGATCCATCACCGCCGGTGGGGAAACATTAGGGGCGGAGCTCTATCAATGGAGCCGCGAGGCGCTGGGGGTTGAATTAAACGAACAATATGGTCAAACCGAATGCGACTATGTCATCGGTTTTTGTTCAGAAGTGATGGATGTGGTTCCTGGAGCCATCGGTAAAGCGGTTCCCGGCCACCGGGTGGACATTATCAACGCTAACGGCGATATTGCCAAAGCCGGCGATTTGGGGGAGATTGCCGTTCGATGTCCGGATCCGGTCATGTTTCTCGAATATTGGGGCGATCCCCAGGCCACTCGCAAAAAATTCAGCGGTGATTGGATGCGCACCGGCGATTTCGGTATCAAGGATGAAGACGGGCATTTCTGGTTTACGGGCCGCCAAGATGACTTAATTGAAAGTGGCGGCTACCGTATTGGGCCCGGTGAGGTCGAGGATTGCCTGATGAAACATGCGGCTGTAAAACTGGTGGGCGTCATCGGCGTTCCCGATGACATCAGAGGAGAGATCGTTAAGGCCTTTATTGTTCTTAAAAAGGGATTCGAGCCGGATACGGTCCTGCGGGAAAGCATTCAGCAGCATGTCAAATCTCAACTGGAGGCCCATGCCTATCCCCGCGAGGTTGAGTTCATCCGGCAGATGCCGATGACCAAAACCGGCAAGATCCTTAAGCACGAATTGCGCAAGATGCATACAAAGAAAACACCTTCAAAAGGGGAAATCTAAATTAGCGCTATTTGATATTGGCAAGACAAAGTTAGGATGTTATGCATAGCTTCAAAAGTTCCATTTCACAAGGATGTTACAGCAGTCATGGTCTCTATTTTTGTCCGGTGGGTTTCTTCAAAGGCTGCTGGCCGGAAACAAGAAGCAACAAGCAAGAAGCCAGAGACCTGAAACCTTTAGTAGAATCCTGTTTGTAAATTACTGACTGGACACGACACCGTTAGCGTAATAAGAATCTGATAGGAATCTTTTAATTCATTGTAGGAATTGATACTTAAACCCATCTTAAAAACAGTAGATGCCCTAAATCGGTTTGCCGGTTGCCAGTTGAGCGCGTTGTTCTGTTATGCCCGTTTGAAAAGGAAAGATGTCTAATTCAATTTTTTTCTAACCGGCAAACGGGCTAACGGGTAACGGGCTCAACCTGTAAAATTTGAGCATTCTATGCAGGGGCAGGGGATAAAGGGGTTCCCTGTCCCTGCCAGGAACACAGCCCTTGGGCTGCCTGTCCGCCTCCGGCGGATTAGATGCATTTTTTAGATGGGCTTAGAGGAGGACAATATGCCCGATAAAATACCCACCCAATCCCAGGTCGTCATCATCGGCGGCGGTATTGTTGGCTGCAGTGTTGCCTACCATCTCTGTAAACTTGGCTGGACCGATGTGGTGCTGCTGGAGCGCAAAACGATTGCATCCGGTACTTCCAGGGCGGCCGCCGGTATGATGGGGCAGCAGTGGTCGACCAGCGCCTTGACGAAGTTGGCCGTTTACGGAGCGGATCTGTACTCCCGCTTGGAGGAAGAGACGGGGCAGCCTACCGGCTACCAGCGCCCGGGATCCATCCGTGTCGCTCAAACCGAAGCGCGCAAAAGTGAATTCACGCGTTCGATGGCCATGGCGCATGCCTTTGGCATCGATATGGAAGAAATCAGTCTCGAAGAAGCCAAAAAGCTGTTTCCGCTCCTGTACACCGACGATCTTGTGGCAGCCTGGTATCAACCCAATGACGGCTTCGCCAATCCGGAGGATACTACCCAGGCGCTGGCCAAGGGTGCCCGTATGGGTGGGGCCAATCTGATTGAACAGGTCAAGGTGACCGACATCCATCTTAAAAAAGGTGCCATTGCCGGCGTCAGCACCGATCAGGGGGACATCGCCTGTGAATATTTGGTCAATTGCGCCGGTATGTGGGCCCGGGAGGTCGGAAAAATAGTGGGTGTCAGCATTCCTTTATATGCGGCCGAGCATATGCACTTGGCCACCAATCCGATTGAAGGCACCTATAAAGGCATGCCCTATTTGCGGGATATGGACGGATATATTTATATCAAGGAAGAAATGGGCGGTTTGCTCATGGGCGGATTTGAACCCGAGGCCAAACCCTGGGGCATGGATGGCATTCCGGAAGATTTTGCCTATACCCAGCTGCAGGAAGACTGGGATCAGTGCGAGATTTTTATGAACAACGCCATCAAACGTGTGCCCGCATTTGAAGAAGCCGAGATCAACAGTTTAACCACCGTACCCGAAAGCTTCACACCGGATACGGCTTATATGCTGGGGGAGGCCCCCGGGGTGAAGAACTTTTTTGTGGCCGCCGGAATGAATTCGGTAGGGATCACCAGTGCCGGCGGTGCCGGGCGCGCCCTGGCACAATGGATCGTGCAGGGCTATCCGGAAGAGGATTTGTCGTCGGTGGATGTTCGGAGATTTTATCCCTGGCAGTCCAACCACCGTTACCTGTATAACCGCACCACCGAGGCGGTCGGCAATCTTTATGACGACCACTATCCGTTCAAACAGCCCAAAACCTCCCGCAATGTCCGTTGTACCCCCTTTCACGACCGTCTGGCCGCCCGCGGTGCCTGCTTCGGGGTGGTGGCCGGTTGGGAGCGGGCCAACTGGTTTGCACCCGAAGGGGTAAAAGCTGAATATGAATACGCCTGGGGGCGCCAGAACTGGTTTGAATATTCGGCTGCCGAGCACATGGCCATCCGCGAAAATGTCGGTGTTTACGACCTGTCGTCCATGGCCAACTTTTTACTCCAGGGGCGCGATGCCAAGCAGGTGCTGCAGGACCTGTGCGCCAATGATGTGGATGTGCCGGTCGGCAAAGTCGTCTATACCCAGATGTTAAATGAAAGGGGCGGCATCGAAGCTGATATTACAGTGACCCGTCTGGCGCCGGATAAATATTTTATTGTCTCACCGGGAGCAACCGGACCGCGGGATTTTGACCGAATCCAGCGCCACATCGATGAGGATACCCACGCGGTTTTGACCGATGTAACCTCGGGTTACACCATGCTAGCGGTTATGGGGCCCAAAGCCAGAGACCTGCTGGCTGAGCTGACCGATGCCGATCTATCAAATGAGGCCTTTCCTTTTGCTACCGCCCAGGAGATCGACGTGGCCGATGCGCGTCCGCTGGCGGTGCGAATGTCGTTTGTCGGTGAGCTGGGATGGGAGCTGTATATTCCGACCGAATTTTCAAACAATGTGTTTGATGCCCTGATGGAAGCCGGCGAAAAATTCGACCTCAAACTGGTGGGGCTGCATGCGCTCGACTCGCTGCGTCTGGAAAAAGGATACAAGCACTGGGGCGCCGACATTACACCGGACGACAGCCCTTTTGAGGCCGGGCTGAGATTTTGCGTCAAAATGGACAAAGAAAACTTCATCGGCCGTGATGCCCTGGCCGAACAGCTGAAAAGCCCGTTGGAGCGCAAGCTGGTCATATTTACCGTGGAAGATCCCCAACCGTTGGCCTACCATGATGAGCCGATTTATCGCGACGGAGAACTGGTCAGTGAAAACACCCACGGCTCCTATTCGCATGTGCTCAATGGTGCCATCGGCATGTGTTATCTAAAGAAAGCCGGCGGCATCACGGATGAATGGATAACGGCCGGTAATTATGAAATCAATATTGAAGGCAAAATGTACCCAATAAAGATTCATCTGGAGCCCCCTTATGATCCCAAAAGCGAGCGGGTGCGGATGTAGACTGGCGGTGATCGATCAAATTGAATTGGGCGACAGCTGAATAAATTATCAGTCCCGCCTGGGCGGAATGCAAACTCTTGCATCAGCCAAAGAAATGCGTGGCATAATTGTATAGGAGATCATATCGAAACTTCATAGCATACATATACCGCTGTTTTTGCCTCATCTGACGACACACTGAGTTAAGATATGTTTACAATCTAACAAGTTTTTAAGGGTATCGAATCCTTGTGAATCGTTGGAGATACAGCAAGATGTTAAATGGTTAGAAAAGCTGTTACTAGGTATGTTAATCATTCTGGCAATCCAGCTTTACGTAAAGCTTCAAGAAAAGTTTCATCTGGATCTTTTTCTATGCGTGATAATATCTTGGCAACAGATTTAACAGATAATTCTGGATTTATTTTAAGCACCTCAGCGACGACTTCATGAGCCTCTTTTTCTCGATTAAGAGCTATATAACATTGGATGAGATTGAGGTAACCCCAGAAGTCACCGGGCGTTAATTTTATGTACTTCTTGCATACTGGTATCGCGTCATTATACCGTTTCAGATAAATATAGCAAAGTTGTAAATCCATAAGATACCATGAGGGATAATTCGGGTTGAGACGCATTGCTTTCTTTATCAACTCAAGCGCTTTCTCATGCGGTCCCCCCACTTTGCTTAAAAGATTTGCAAAGAACATATTATAATTAGCCGAATTTGGAAGGATGGCTAGCCCTTTCTCACCAATCTCGACAGCTTTGTCCCACTGACCCATTCTCGAATAGGTCTTGGCCAACAAAGCATAAGCCTCGTCGTCACCAAGAGAAAGGGCTTTATTAGCTAATTCTTCCGCTTTCTGTGAGGACTCATCAGGTGACTCACTCCAACCAAACGCCACATCATGGTCGTAAGTCCAACCTAAAAGTGTATATGTTGATGCATATTCTGGATTCAACTCAATGGCTTCCTCATACAGCTTCCTGCCCAACATATTATCTTCTTTAGTAAAACGATAAACATGTTCGATTCCTTTAAGAATTTTTAAATAGGCCTCTATTGATGGCGGAGGGGGTTGACTTTCTAATATTGCCAAACCAGCCACTTTCAGTTGCATGGCTTGCATGATATTAATCATAATATCATCTTGCAATTTAAAAACGTCTTTTAGTTGTCGGTCATACCGTTCTGACCACAAATGATGACCGGCAATAGCGTCGATTAGCTGAGCAGTAATCCGTGTACGATCGCCTGACCTCTGAACGCTGCCTTCAAGAACATATTGTACACCCAGTTCCTCGCTAATCTGGCGGATCTCAACATCCTTGTTTTTGTATGAAAATGATGATTCGCTGGCAATTACAAACATATATGGAATCTTGGACAGGCCCAGAATGATTTGGTCTGTAATCCCGTCAACTAAATATTCTTGATCGGGGTCCTTACTCAGATTATCAAAGGGTAGCACCACAATAGAAGGCTTGTCGGGTAATGGATAGGCCATTTTATCAACAGAGGCTGGCTCAACTTTTTTTGATCGCTGAAGATAAATATTCCAGCTAACCAAACCGGCTGCAACCACAGCCAGAATGACAATAATTGCCATAGCTGTCCTGCGTGAATACCGGCCTAAAAATCTTTTCTCACCAATCACTTTTCCAGCAGCATCAGGTTTCATCAAAACCCGATAAGCACCTACCGGCTTGGGTATATTTTTAACTGACTGTTCTCCCAAATATTCATACCCTAACGGCAGTTTGGTCTCAATTTGATCAAAAGCCGTCTTTGAAACGCATATTCCTCCAGGGTCTGCCAGTGATTCCAGCCGGGCTGCAATGTTGACGCCATCACCGTAAATACGATCTTCTTCATCGATGACATCACCAAGATTGATACCAATACGAAACGCCATTCTACGGTTATCCGGCAAATCTGCGTTCTTTGTCTGAATTTCATTTTGCACGGAAACAGCACACTGTACCGCATCGACCACACTGGAAAACTCGGCCAGCACATTATCCCCTGGTGAGTCAACGACTCGGCCCCTGTGCTGTTTAATCAGCGATGACATGATTTCTCGGTAGGAAGCGATGGTTTTTACAGTAGAGGTCTCATCTTCTGCCATGAGTCGACTGTACTCAACTGCATCGGCGCTGAGAACTGCGGTGAGCTTACGCTTAAAACCTTCATCTGCCATAGGCACCCCCGTAATCAAGGTTTCAAACAATAGGACTCTGTATAAAGGATTGTTCAAATAAAAGAAGTGCTGGATGAGATGCAAGATTCGGATCAGGGGTGACAGATCAGCGTCAGGTCAGGTGGAATAGCATATTAAATATTATTAAACAAATAGATGGGATTTAGTCAATCATTATTAGGGGTTCTGAAAGTGGTGATATATTGAGAGTATCCCCAAAATGGTAAAACTTCATATATGTTATCGGTATCTCATTTTTTTGAACTGCTTTTATTTGGAGAATTGATCTCTACCTGCATTGACATATATCTGCCGACGATCATGGCGATAATGACCGCCATATAAATACTGCCCATGGCCGCCTCAAATACCGCGAGCCTTCTGCTCAATATCGATAAGGGCGCAACATCACCGAAACCGACTGTAGTAAGAGTGACGAAACTGAAATAAAGTAAATCTGTAGTTTCTGAAAAAGAACCTGGTATAATGCCCTCCAAAACACTATAGATACCCGCCCACATAATGCCAATTAAAAGATAAATGGAAATAGCGCAAAATATCAAGTCAGCGGTTATTACTCTAATAGATAAGAGGTTTATCACTAAGGAAACGACGATATAAAAATATAATATTGTACCAAAGCTAATGGCGACAACCATCAAAGGACGGTTTACAAAAAATACGTTAAGGCCGTCAAATATCACAAAGGGCGCCGCAATGAAGAGAACTATAATTGCTTTTTTCCTATCCTCGGTAAGGGCATAGGCGCTCGCTAACGGTATCATTGATAAACATAAGGTAGAAAAAAGGTGGCCAATTAATCCGAGGGGTCGGATAAATGGGTTGACCAACAATACCAACATGATCGCAAAGATGATATAAATGAATCGGCTTTTCATTTTTACCTTCCTGATGCAGTTTAGTGTTTATATATGCGAATAATTAGTGGATACTTAGAAATTAATGTGGTGAGAATAATTTTAATAAATATCACTTCAAAAAATCTGTGATACCCCCAAAAAATAAAAATTATCCAAATTTCAGATACGTAGATGAAATCGCAAAAATTAAGTATTTTCAAAAAGTGAAAATTTATTTGTCAATAATATTTCAGATATGCTTGCAGTATATAAACTTTGTAACGCCATAATTACATACGGCACCATAGCAGTTACACATCTTGCATAACACCATGCTCTCCGGATAACGAATTTGTCATTTACTATGGATGGACATCCACTAAAGGGCTCCAAACACCTGATCCGGTCTATATGGATGCGTCCCTTCAATCACTTCGACACCGGCCTTTGCCTTTACCTTTTCGATGATCGTGTCCTTGTGAGGGCAGTTGTCCAGCAGACAAGTCCCGATATGGACTGCATCGATACTCTCGCTCATCGGCGCCATCCATGTCTTTAGTCCCACTAGGCGAAGAACCGGTGATGTGCCCGGACATCCGCCGCAATGAATCAAGCCCCTCAACTTGGCGTCCGTATCTTTGTATCTTTCAAACTCCCCTTCTTTTTTGTCAAATCCCATTAAACAACGATGACAGCCGATGCAAGTTTCATCCTTAATGTTTTTACAGCTCAATACGGCAATGTTCATGTTAAATTCCTCCTTTTTGATAGATCATCTCTATTGCTGTTTTGTCATTCCGGGCTTGATCCGGAATCCAGCGATATTTCAACATGTCGGATTTCTGGATGCCGGATCGAGTCCGGCATGACATAAGACTTCCCGACCCCTCGAGTATTTAACGACAATTTATTTATCTACTTCCAATTGTTTTGCATTTTGTCCAGTTCTTTGACCACTTCCGGTGCCAACGGTGCCGGCTGATGCTCCATGGCCTGGCGGGTCAATTCGCGCAGCCGGTCCTCAAAGCGTTTGGCCCCCGCATCTTTCCACTGGTCGTAGACCATGCGCTCAAAAAGCTTTGAGTAGTGTACATCCTTGAAATGGCTTAGGGTATGGTCATCCTGCAGATAATGACCACCCGGGCCGACACGATCGATTACATCCAGAGCCAGGGTTTCCTCGGTAACCGGCAGCCCTTTCATAAACTGATTGACATTATGCAGGATTTCGTTGACCAGCACCATAAAAGCGGGCGATACCAGCGAGCCGTGATCCAGCCAGCTGCTGCAGTCATGCACCAGGCTGGACCCGATGGCCGCGGAGCTGAAAATCTGCAATGTGGCTTCGGTGGCAGCCTGGGCGTCAGGAAATTTGGCATCCGAGCAGCCGGCAGTGCCGAAGAAGGGCAGCTCATAATATTGGGCCATTTGCGCCAGGGCACCGACCATTAAGCTCAATTCCGGGGCGCCATAAGAAAATATGGTTGTCTTCATATCCATGATGGTGGCAAACGCGCCATAGATAAAAGCGGCACCGGGCCGGGCAGCTTGCGCCAGAACCAGTCCGCTCAACGATTCGGCACCACCCTGCACCACCGTACCGGCGAAGGTCGCCGGAGCCGAACCGCAGGCCTGGGGCGCCGGGAAATTGATCAGCGGGATGCCGTTTTCTACCGTAAAGAGCATCTTTTCGACCGCAGGATCATAATACTCCAGAGGTGAAATGGGCTCGGAGTATTGAACGATGGTCGGCGCTTTGTCAAAATTTTCTTTGCCCCCGCAAACCAGCAAAGCCATTTCATAAATGGCGCGCTCGCTTTCAGCATCATTGCAGCAAAACACCAACGGTTTTTCACAATAGGTCAGCGCCTGGCGGGCAATGACCTTATCGGCAATTTCGGCCGGCTGATCAGCGGCCATGCCGATGGTCATGGACCAGTGAAAATTCGGCAGCGTGTCTGCTAAAGTGGCGGTGATACGGCAATGCTCACTGGTGAATCGCGTGCGCTCATCGGTCAACGGGTCCAGATAGTCTAAGCAGTCCAGGCTGGGGCCGAACCAGGATTTATCTCCTTCCAGAACGACCGAGCGTTCGCCGTTGCGCTTGCCGAGCACCACCCGGGAAGGCGCCTTGCGGATGGCATCTTCGACCAGCCAGGCGGGAATCCTTACCCGGTCGCCATCCACCTTGGCCCCGGCGCCGTCCAGCAGTTCCAGGCCGCGGGGATGGGTCATTTTAATACCGGTGCGTTCCAGGACCTCGAGGGTGGCCATGTGGATTTGTTTGATTTGATTGTCATTGATTACCTGAAGTTTGGGTTTAAAGTATAATTCGGGCAGCTGGAGATGCATATCTTGGCCTCCTTTTATGTGTTGAGGTGAACGCTTTTTTCACGAATAAACAAGGTCAATATGGTTCCCGCCAAAGCGGCGATAGCAAATGAAAGAAAAACCGCGCCGTAGGATTGAAAAACATCTACGATCTTACCGGAAACCGGCGTTGTAATTACGCCTGCGATGCTCGTAAAGGTTGTCAAAAATCCCATGCCGGTAGCCGCCAATTTTCGCGACAAAATATCAGAGGGAAAAGCGGCCAGAAGAATGTCCGGCATGATGATCATCAACCCGACCACGGCCAGCAAACCCGTCGCGAGAGCAATACTGACCCCCAGGGATAATAAAAACGTCGAGCCTGCCAAAATGGCCATTCCGATGAGAAGCATTGGTTTGCGGCGACCGCCGAAATAATGGTCTGATATGAAACCGGCGATGGGTGAAGCAAAAACCCCCGGAAGCAATACCAGAGCGGCGATGGTACTGGCGCGGTCGACCGTCATGGCGTAGCTTTCCTGCAAAAAGGCCGGAATCCAGACCAGGCAGCCGAACTGCACATAGACAAAACAGAAATAAACCAGCGCAATCACCCAGAGCTTACGATTGCTTAAAACCACCATCAGACCCGGTCTGGGATCATTTTCGATCATTTTTTCGAGCTCGATTTCATCCTCGAACCCGGCCAGCCCTTTTTCGGCGGGGTAGTCTCTGACGAATATCCAAAAGACCAGCAGAACAGCCGCCATCATCGCGGGCGGAACGATAAATGCGCTCTGCCATCCGAAATGATGACCGAGATACCCGGATAGCCGGATGCCGAGACTGCTGCCCCCGGTTACACAGGTGGCAAATAACCCGATGGCGGTGGCGCGTCTTGAGCGTGGAAACCAGCTGACAATCAATTTAAGGGCCGACGTCCAGCCCATGGCTTGTCCAAAGCCATTGACGCATTGCCCCAGGGCAAGCACCATAAAAGTCGATCCTTGGCTGAAAATGAGATTGCCGGCGATCGAAATAAGCGCGCCACATGTAATAACTTTGCGCGGGCCAAAGCGGTCGGCCAAATAGCCGGCCGGCAGTTGAAAAATGGTATAGGTGATAAAAAAAAGCGCCATCAACCAGCCGGCCTGGGCATTTGAAATGCTCAGATCTACTTTTAGGAGGGGAATCATGGGGGAGTAATTGAACCGGCACATGTAGTACATCCCGAAAAAAAGCCACGTCAGGAAAAGTACCAAACCGGCCGGTGACCACCATCCATTTTGTTTCAAGCCAGACGCCCTCCTACATCACCGGTTGGGCCCGTTTGCCCGTTGTCCCTTTAGCCAGTTAAATAAGAAAGATCGGATTTTTTTCCTTTCCTAACGGGCTCAACGGCTTAACCGGCTCAACTGGCCAACCTAAATGAATAAGCCGACCCGATCAGCATTTGATCCGGCCGGCTCGTCAACATCGGATTGCAACAATCCGCGGGTCTGATGAGACACGTGATCTGTTTGTCCTCGGCCGGCATTGTACCGCACATCTTAACTCCCGGCAGTAATTCGACCGAAATATCTTATAAATTGGATCTCGTTAGCCGGCGGCAAACTATATACCGATCAGCTCTTTTCCCTTTTCAACAGCACTGGCTGCATTTGATGCATAACCATCGGCACCAATTTCTTCGGCAAATGCCGCTGTTATCGGAGCGCCGCCCACCAGGATTTTGACTTGATCCCGCACGCCCGCTTCTTTGATTGCATTGATGGTCTCGCCCATCTTCGGCATGGTGGTGGTCAGCAGGGCCGACATACCGATGAGTTTGGCATCGTGTTCCTTGATGGCATCCACAAACACCTGTGGCTCTTTATCGATGCCCAGATCCACGACATTAAAACCGGCACCCTCAAACATCATGCCCACCAGATTCTTGCCGATGTCATGCAGATCGCCCTTCACGGTACCGATGATAAAGGTGCCTATGGATTCGGCGCCGGTCTCTGCCAGCAGGGGGCGCAGTATTTCCATGGCACCATGCATGCATTTGGCACACCGCAATACCTCAGGGATGAACATTTCTTCAGCCTTGAAGCGCTTTCCCACAACATCCATGCCCGCCAACAGGCCCTGTTCCAATATGTCTGACGGTGATGTTCCCGCATCCAGCGCTTCCTTGGTCATGTTCACCACCTCATCAATTTTGCCGGCGATCAAAGACTCAGCCATTTTCCCAAGCAGTTCACTCATGATGATAGCCTCCTTTTTTTTTATGAAACCGCTTTTATTTAATGAATAGCAGAAATGAGCAACAAGAATTCTAGAATTCGAATTTTTTGGCGCGATATGCCTCTAAATAAGCAGAACACCACTCATCGTTGCCGGCCAACGCCTCGGCGGCAATGATGTTTGCCATCATTTTTTGGTCCAAAGGATTGACGATGGCCCCGTCTAAGCCCTTGGTAATGGCCATCACCATAAAGGTCTGGTTTAAAAATTTGCGTTCGGGCAGCCCGAAAGAGATATTTGAAAGTCCACAAACGGTATGAATCCCGGGAAAGCTTTTGATGATGCTTTCAATCGAATTTAAAAATTCAACCCCGAAGGTGTCATTCGTTGATATCGGCTGGACCAGAGGGTCGACGTAGATATTCTCCACGGGCACATTGTTTTTAACCAGGTTGTTGACCAGTTCGTTGGCGATTTCCATACGCTCATCGGTTGTCTGCGGCATGCCCTTATCGCTCATGCACAGCGCCACAACCTTATAATCCGTACCGGCGACAATCGGCAGCAGCGCTTCGTATCGCTCCTTTTCCAGTGAGATGGAATTGATCATGGGCGTGCCTTTGTGGACGGTCAGTGCGGCTTCAATCGCCTTGGGGTCCGGACTGTCGATGCAGCACGGCGTCTCTACTGCTGCTTGTACGGTTTCGGTGAGCCATTGCAGATATTGCGGCTCCTTGCCGACAAACACGCCGGCATTGACGTCTATGTAATTGGCTCCATTTTCGCTCTGATCTTTAGCGATGGTTTGAATGGCGGCCGCATCCTGGTTCTCGATGGCCTCGGCAACTTTTTTGCGGCTGGCGTTTATCAACTCCCCTACGATAATCATTTGTCCCCCTTTTTGACTGGCGAATGCGCTTGAGTCATTATGGTGCCAGTGAGATGATGATGAATGGTTTGTATAAAATTTTCCAACGATTTACAACGCCATTTTCTACCTGAATTTTGTACGAGTCGGAGGCTTTCATATGCAAGGCACTTAAGGGCGAGGCTATAGTGAACTATGCATCGCTCTTAATAACGCAGCAGATGGAAGCCTCCGGCTCGCCCTGTTGAATGCCGCTTCGCGGCCCCCGTAGGGGATTCAATAGGGCTCGCCGCGTTGTCTTCAGGGTGAAAATTGATGAGATATAATGATTGCCATCCTTTATAGCTGATCGGTATTTTGTTTTACTTCTTTAATATGATGAACTTGTTGCTATTAAATTGAATCTTAACTACTCATTAATTTTCATACAAGATTCAGGTATTAAACGCTGGGAAAAATGCTTGCACTCAACAGCATTAAGCCCTATGATCGCTGCTCATCAAAGGCCTCTTTTAGATGCTGTTGTAAACCAGATAAATTCGGAGTTTAAGAGTATGAAGAAATTTATGATTGTTTTGGG